>Ga0070698_100002000_pt1 | contig 22639 bp, 18 predicted proteins | sample KBSK1502metaG_FD_65477 | JGI IMG/M metagenome (GOLD analysis project Ga0070698, IMG submission 65477) | Corn, switchgrass and miscanthus rhizosphere microbial communities from Kellogg Biological Station, Michigan, USA - KBS K1-50-2 metaG | ecosystem: Host-associated > Plants > Roots >...
AGCAAACTCTGGCGGCCCGTAGTACGCACCGATAATGCTTCCCGCCTGCCATAGTAAGAACAAAACGACGGCGCTGCACACTACCGCGTGCGGCTCCAACACACGCCACCGCTCTAAGAGCACTCGCAAAGCCTCAAATGCATATGGAATGAGCAGCCAGCTGTACATCAGGGTAAAGCGCGCCATTGTTAGATTGGAATGAACTGAGTTTATTATTTGCAAAGTGACCAAAAACAAGGCCACGGCAGCCAAAGCTCGCTTGAGAGTTTCTTGGGGAACTTGCGTCCGGCGAACAACCTCCCAAAGGCCCCAAGAAACGAGCACCGCAAACAACGGACTCAGGGTAACAATCAATGCTCCCGGGACCGCAATCAGCCGATGAACCAACGAGTGGTGAGGTTGCAGATACTTTGCAGTAAACGCATTCCTCTTGGCAGCCGCCAAGGGGTCTCCCCAGACCCTAAGGTTATAGAGCATCCAGCCCATCGCTCCGATCGAGGCCGACAGGGCGAAACTCACCGTGTCTATCCAAGTACGGCGATTCAGCCATCCGCGCCCGCGGCCCGAGAAGGCGAGAGTGCAAACGGCAAGCAGCGGGATCATAATCCACACTTCATAGCGGCACAGTGAAGCAGCGCTGAAGCCAGCGCCACCAACGAGTAGCCACGGCCATCCCTCACTTAACAAAAACCGAACCCATCCGTAAAAACCAAGAACGAGGAAAAAAATCGTCGGCCCCTCGGAACTCGTAGTTACGCTGTAGGCCACATGAAAGCCGAACAGAGCAAAGAAGAGTATCGACCATAAAGCCGTGCCCCGCCCGAAGACTCTTCGGAGGAGGCCCCAGTAAGGAAGAATCGTTAAGGAGCCGAAAGCTGCCGTGAGAAGGCGTGCCGCCCATTCGGATTTCCATATCCAAAGTCCGGTTCCCAATATCCAGAAATGTAAGGGAGGCCAAACTTCCGAAGGGAGGTGACCCGGAGCTGTCAGCCAAAATCCCGCGATTTCATAGCGCGTCCACGCATCTGTCCCATTATTGTTCGCCAAGAACACAAACGTAACCCTAACGGCAAGCCCGAGAATGAAAACCCAGCGCCAATCAACGCCACCAAACAGGCGCCCCCAGGCTTCCGTAAGTACGTCGTCTCGTTTTACGTGCTTGTCGTCGGAAGGGCTCATCTCAGCTTAGTTGTCCGGTCTTGGGTCGACACAAGTACACGCACGTTGGCCAATCAAACCCTTGAGACCTGCGGCAGACACTGTAAAGAGGGGAATTGTCCCATACCAGCAGAAGCTTCACCGATGAAAACAATGCCCTTTTCACTCAAAGTTGTCCAGACGCTAAACAAAATATCGATTTTTCTTGCTGACCTGCCCTCTGTATATTCCTTCAATTCGACTTAATGATGGTTTCTGGGGTTCACGCTCGGCGCTTTCTGGCTTTGTCGACTCCATCCTCGCTTGCCAGAGCCGCCGCTGAAGACCGATGCGATCGCCAATCTCAGCCCCATCGAGCAGGAAGTGTTCGATTCGCTCCTCGAAAACTTCGGCAATAAAAAATCGCCACCGAGCTGAATATCGCTGAGCGCACCGTCATGTTCCACGTGTCCAGCCTGCTCAGTAAATTGGACGTCGCAACGCGCCGACCTGATTCTCCTCCCGTTTCAGCGCCGCATGGCCCAGCCTTAGCGTTGGGCCTAGACCTGTTATTCCGACGTCTGCTCGAGGAACCTGCTTTTTCCCGCTGTCCAATGCTCAATCGTAAAACGTAAACCGGATGATGCACCACAGTGCCTGCACGCCGTCCTTCCAAGTGATCTTCTTGCCCTCTTCGTACGTGCGGCCAGCATACGTGATCGGCACCTCATAAACGCGCCACCTGCCTTTCGCGATTTTGGCAGTGATCTCCGGCTCGAATCCAAAGCGATTCGACCGAATCTGGATCCCGTTCAATACTTCCTTGCGGAAGGCCTTGTAGCACGTTTCCATGTCCGTCAGCTTCAGGTTCGTGGTGATATCGGAAAGCAGCGTCAGGGTTTTGTTCGCGACGTAATGCCAGAAGTAATGCACGCGCTGCGGCCCACCTAAAAATCTAGAGCCATAGACCACATCCGCGCGGCCATCGAGAATGGGCTCAAGCAGCTTATCGTAATCACGCGGGTCGTATTCAAGATCGGCATCCTGCACCACGACGACGTCGCCGGTGGCTTGCGCAAATCCGCTCCGCAACGCCGCACCCTTGCCTTGATTCTGTTGTTGAAACAGAAAACGCACGTTATGCAAGTCGAAGGCATCGCCGCCGTCCGGCGCGGGCGCGCAAGTTTGGCCACGCGACCGGAGGTTGGCCATATCTTCCAGGATTCGCCTCGTCCCATCAGTAGAACAGTCGTCTACCACAATCACTTCTTTACGAATTTCGGTTTGCACTACCCGGCGTAAAATCTCGCAAATGGTGGACTTCTCGTTGTAGACCGGAATCACCACGGAAAGCTTTGGATCGACCAATGCGGAGCGTTTACTCAGACTTCTAAGGGGTGTCAATTTAGCCTCGCCTCACAACAGATTGATTGAACTGCCCCGCGAATGCTGGCCCGTGGCTCAATCTGTTTGGTTTGAGATCAACTTCGCACAACAGTCGGAGCTCACGAGTCCAAAGCACACTGATAAGCATGTTGGAGCTGGCGGCCAATTCTTTCCCAGGCGTATTCCCTGTCTACTAAAGCCCTGCCGGAGCCACCGACCCGCCTCCGACACTCCTCGTTTTCCAAAAGCTCTATCACCGCCGCCGCAAAGTCGTGTGGTGCATCCGCTACTAAAATATTGTTGCCGTGGGTTACTCGCAGCCCCTCGCAACCAATGGTGGTGCTAACGACAGGCTTGCCCATGGCCATGGCGTCTAAAATCTTGAGCCTCGTTCCTCCGCCTTCCAATAACGGGCAAATTACAACTGCAGCACGCGCAAGGATTGGCCGCATGTCGTCGGGATTGGGGATCACGACGATGTTCGGATCGGTTTTCGCAATCGCCAACACCTCTTTCGACGGGTTCCTCCCGGCAAGATAGAGCCGCGCGTCTGGAAATCTGCTTTTAACATGAGGCCACACTTCGCGCACGAAGAAGCGAATACCCGAAACATTTGCGTACCAATCGAGAAGGCCGGTGAACGCTAACGTGTTGGGTTGTTCTTGTTCCGGCGACGGCACGAAATGGCCAGTGTCAACCCCGTTCTCGACGACGGCAATATTTGCCCGTGGCTGGATAGCACGTAAGAGCGTCGCGTCCTGTTCGGAAACGACGACGTTGAGGTCGAAGCTGGCGCAAGTCGATAGCTCCATCCGCCTGAGCTTATGGGCTTGTAGCCCCAGGAACCCTTTAGCCACAGGATTCGATTCGCGTTGCACCCTGCGGAACGCCAGGGCTGATTCGCAATTGTGATGGTTCAGCACTTTTCGGAACCCGTTTGAAGCCCCCGCGAAGAGAGCCAGATCAATTGAATCAAAGTGCAGCAATCCTCCCGGGCAGTCGCGCAGGACTCCTTCCCATCGCGACTGGAGATCCGTCGAATAGAGCGCCCGACAAGAAAAAGGCGTGCTGGAAAAGGGGCTCGCGAGCGCAGCGGCCCACCACCTGTGCCCTTTCCACGGAAAAGGCAAATCCCAGAACACTACCCGATCGCAGTATTTGTTCAGTTCCACAGCATGCGAACGCAAGCGTTCAGACGGTTCGGAAAGGAAATTAAGCGCCACGAGCGTGATTTCAAACGAGTTTGCCGCTTGTCGGATCAGGTTATAGCTCCGCTGCAGATTTCCACCTTTCGGCGGGTAAGGGACAAAATGCGAAAACCACACAAGCCTCATGTGCTCACATCCAGCGACTGGCCGACTAATGATCGATAGAGATTGACTACTCCCTCGGCCGTGTTTTCAACCGAGAACCGGTTCCCTATTATGCGAGTACCCGCTTCTACCAATCGCTTTCGCAGACCCAGATCTCTGAGGATGTGAATACACTCCCTAGCCAACGCCGCAGGTTCCGAAGAATTGACGCACACTCCGTTCACACCGTCTTGGATAACTTCGGCGACACCGCCTACGGGACGGGCCACGACCGGCACTCCCAAGTAGAGCGTCTCTAACAGCGTCATTGGCAAGCCTTCGTGGTCTGAGCAAAGGACCGAGATGTCCAGGGCACGCAATACGTCGTAAACATCTTCTCGATGGCCGAGGAACAAAACACGATCCTCCAGGCCCAGGCTGGCGGCTAAACTGCGCAGGCGTGACTCCTCTATTCCCTCGCCGGCGATAACAAACCTCGTGTCCGGCTGGGCTGTCGCAATTTCCTGCGCCGCCGCTAAAAACAGGTCCAAGCGCTTGATCGGTTCCAGACGGCCCACAGTGCCGATGACCGAAAGTTCAGCGGGAATGCCCAAGCGCTCCTTCGCTTGGGACACACTAAGAGGCGAGAACACTCTCTTAAGATCAATGCCATTGTGAATGGTGACTATTTTGCTTTCGGGTAGATAACGTACGAGCTGTCTTCGCAAATCTTCGCTGACGCTCACTACACAGTCCACAGAATGTTGAGCCACGAAGCGATTCACCGCCTCGATCACTCCTTGTTTGTATCGCCGCCAGCCCGAAAAGGGTTCGGGAGCGCCGTGGCGCGAGCATACGTGAACCGGAATACGACACCGAAGCGCAAGCACTGCGGCGAGCATATTTTCTTTGTAACGGTGAGAATGCAGAACCTGGACGTCGCGCCCGCGAAGAAAGTAAGCCGCCCTAAGGGCAATCTGAAACGAGTTGTACTGGCTCTCAGGCAGAACGCAGACATCAAGTCCACATTGGCGGACCTCATCGGCCAGACGGCCCTCGTTTAGCAAAATCGCAGAGACGCGTAAATCCGTCCTGCACGCCAGGCATCTAAGCAACATAGCGAGCTGCACTTCGGCCCCGGCCCAGCGGTCACCCGAGGCTATATGACAGATTCTGATCTTCTCCAAGCTGATGGGCCTAGGTGAATTCAAACAGAATTCAGCTTCAACCGCGTTGCGTTGGCTGCCAGCTAACAAACTTCTCTCCTGACAGAAAGTAAAACCACGCCATCAGAGTGGCTGCGTTTCCCAATAAGAAGTAGCCCGCCAGCTTGATTGGCTTCCATTCAGAGAAACGGTGTACGGTTAGCGCCAGCAAACCCGCTCCGTACAGACTGCACTGCAAAAATAGACACATGCGGTACAGGCTGCTGCCCGTCCACAGGAAACAGTTCGAAATCAATAGCACCAGGATGGCTGGAGCGATAAACCAGCGACAAAGCTTATGACTGATTAATTGCCAGGAGAACAGACCATACCGAAAAGGATTCAGCAGATCGGCGTGGGTGAAGAAAACCTGGAGGCCGTTGACGATGGTGCGGACCTTTCTCTTAAGCTCGTCTGTTTCGGAGCGCACCAGGCCATAGCGGCCAACAGACTTTGGGTCCACCACCGCCCGCAAACCCTGCGTTACCGCATTCAGCGGCACGAAGAAATCGCTGGTTTGTTCGACGTCCCACACTTCACAGACTTCCCGCCGAGCCGCAAAGAACGAGCCGCTTGCCGTGACGAGAGATCCGATGCGCGATTCGGAGCGCCGGATCCACATCTCCAAGTCGACATAAGACTGCTCCCCCATCCAGCCTCGCTTCTGTTTGACGACGTGGTCCTCGCTGCTTACGCAACCCACCGAGGAATCTGCGAAGTTGGAAACGATCTGGCGCAATCCGTCCGGCTCTAGTTCAACGCCAACATCCGTAAAAACGAGGATCTCTCCGCCCGACATATCGCGGGCCTGTAACTGCGCGTATGTTTTCCCGCGTCGCTCGGAGATCTCGATCGGCCTGACGCCTTGTGCGGCAAACGCGCGAACAATCTCTACTGTGTTGTCTGTCGAGCCGTCTGAGACCACGATGATTTCGAACTTGTCCCGGGGATACTCGAGCGCCAAGCAGTTCAGGATCTTTTTGCCGATCGCGTGACCTTCGTTATGCGCCGCAATGACGACCGAGACGAAGGGCTCAATTGGTGCTCGGCGATGCGGGCGCTTCCTTAACAGCGAGGCCCCCCACAACAATAGGGGATATCCCAAAAATGTATAAACAAGGAACCCCGCTGCCAGCCAAAAGATCGAGGCCGTGACACTATGCATGGTTTGCCACACGCTCGTAGAGTTCTTCGTAATCGTGGATCATTTTTTCGATTGTGAATGTACGCTCGACCTTTGCCCGCGCGTTCCTGGCGAAGGTGCGAGCACGTTCAGGGCTGTTTAGCAGCTCGCAGATTCTCTCGGCAAGGGCGTCAGGGTCGGCGGGTGGGACCAAGTAGCCCGTAAGCCCCTCATCAACGATCTCTTGAGGGCCGCCTGACCGCGTTAGGACGTTGGGCCGAGCCGCGGCCATGGCTTCAAGCGCCACGAGTGGAAAACCCTCGCTCACCGATGGCAGGACAAAGACATCAAACTCGCTGAGCAGTTCGGGTACATCTCTTCGAAAACCAAGGAGGATAAAGTGATCCTGAAGGTCTAGTCGCGCGATCAGCTCCTTAACAGGCTTTGCGAGCACCGGATCAATGTCGCCGACTGCTACAAAGCGCACATCCGGTATTGCATCGATGACCTTGCGCGCCGCTTCGACAAAGAAGTGATAGCCCTTACTTCGCCTTAAATTGGCAACCGTGCCCACGATCTTGGTTCCATTCAACAGGCCCAGCTGTCTTTTCAGCCGCCCATCACCCTGAAGCTGAAACCGGTCCACATTGATTCCGTTATATATGCGGGTGATCTTTGCCGCCGGAAAGCCAATATCGCGCAGCATCGCGCCCACATGGTCGCAAACCACAACCACGGCGTCAGCCGAACGTCGTACCCAGCCCAGTTGTATTCGACCCCGCACGCCTTTCGATTGCGTTAATTCGATAGCGCCATGATAGGTTGCGATCACTTTGCAGCCGACCAGACGGCCCACGACACAACTGTAAAAGTTCTGTCCCGGTAAGTGTGAATGAACTATATCTACGTGTTCCCGGCGAATCAGTCGAGCCATTGCCAGCGGTAAACTAGGGTCGTACCATGCCTTGGAGTTCACCACGAACGTTACTACCCCACATTCTCGGAGCCTCTCCGATAGCCAGTCCTCGCGCGGTAGAAGAGCGATAGAACGAAAGCGACCGCCGTCAAGCCGCGAGGCTAGATTCAGCACGACCGTTTCAGCCCCACCCGGCCCGGCGGTCTCGATGGTGTGCAATACGGTGATTTTTTTCATCCCACCCGCCGCGCAAAGCTCGATCGCCCTCTTCTGATTTTTTCCAATTGAAGGCTGAAATGCCGGACCAGCGCCGCTCCCACCGCCGAAACGTGCCCATGAGAATCGCAATTGAAAAACGCGCTGCGGACCCGGTAGGCTCCGCGTTTCATGTTCTGCAAAATTGGTTCCTGGGAAGTCGAAGGCGCGTCCATTTCAATAGCCACGTCATAGAACGACGCCGCGCGATGAAAATCGTGAGAGGCGATGGCGAGAAGCTTTGGATTCACTTCCTGCAAACGCATAAATCCCGGCAATGCTTTGGCCGAGGGCAGATACTTGCCATCGTAGCCGATGTTCCAAATCTCCGCCGCGTCCACCGCAAGCACAACTTCCGGAGGGCAGTCCCAGCCCAGCCGCCTCGGATGCGCCAGAATCGACATGCCAGCCTGTTCGCGTATCTGCGCGGCCACGTAAACCGGATTTATCAAGCGAATTAGGTTGACAATCGCCATACCCACAATGTGTATCTGGCGCGTGACGGCGAACTCGATGCCTGGAATCACGCAAAATTGACTGTTGGAATGCGATGCGCTCTGCTCCCGCAATTCTTGGACCTTGGCCTCGTCGAGGTCCTCCGCGTGTTCGGCCATGGCGAGAAACTGGTAGCCCTTCTTCTGGAAATATTGCGCGAGCTCCGCGATCGTCATCGTGCCGTCGCGCGACAGAGTTGAATGGACGTGTAACGCCCCTCTAATGCGCACAGGATTTCTCCTTACGCGAGTCGGAGCGGCGCAACAACGCCTGAACATAAGCCTTGCATTCGTACCAGCCCGGCGCCGGATCTTCGAAACGAAGAACTTCGTAGTACAGATTCGGTTCGTAAAACTTCATGAAATCGAGAAACGCGCGCAGCCTGGACGCCTGATATCGGGTGGAGCCGTTTTCCCCGTTGGGGTGAGTCCATCGAATCAAGAGTTGATCCAAATCTCCGAGCAGCCAGCGGCTGCGAACGCCTACCTTGTAGTCGAATTGGCTCGGAAGACCCTCACCGATAGCTAATCGATAATAGAGGAGCGGGAAATTCATACCCGCGTCCAAGGCGAGTTGCAGCGAGCCCCAGAACCGGCCGTTAACTTCCATCAATTTCAGTTGCCCGTCGTGTTTGTCGGCCTTGAACTCCACCATGGCCGGACCTTGCCAGCCAAACGTTTGCAACAGCTGGTAGGACTTATCCACGATCTCCGAGTCGAACGGAATGCTCTCGCGATAGACGCTTACGCCACCCCATGGGGGCTTCTCGCGCAGACGTCGGTGACAAAATGCGGCTTTGAGCGCACCGTTCCACACAAGAAGAAATACGCCCCTGCCCTCCCCGTCAATACGTTCTTGCACCAACGGATTCGGGATCAGCGAGTGCGATTGCAAATACTTCTTCTTCAAGTCTTCTGGGTCATGCGCGTATTGCACTTGGCCCGAGACCCATTCGCTGCTTCGCTGTAGCCAAGACAGGCGCGGCTTCAAAATGACGGGATAACGAAGCCGTCCAGCTACGGCGTTTAGGTCTTCGTTGGCGTGAAGCATAAAAGTCGCTGGCACGCCAATTCCGATTTTCTGCGCCGCGAAGAGAACCTGGCGCTTATCCTGCACCTGGTTGATTTGCTCTTCGGTAGCGATTGGCACGCGCACGAACCGCTCGAGGGCGTCCCGCATCTGCGCGACGAGAATTAATGTGATGTCCGCCATCGGGATGAGGACTCTGTATTGCCCATTCTGCATTTCCTTCAGTACGCTTGCCTGAAAGGCGTTACCTTGTGCGGATGGCGATGGGTAACGCACGTCTCCTTTGCAGAACCGCGAGCGTCTGGCGAGACCATCGGCTAATGCGCTCCCGACCGTAACAGGTATTCCCGCGCGGCCTAGCGCCCGAGTCAGAGCTAGAGTCGATCGCTGCTCTCCGTCAGTGGCGAAAACGGACACTTCTTTCGACTCCTCTAGCCCCAACCTACTAGCGTCAGATGCAGCATCGCCGCTGAGAATTCACCCTCATGCGCTGTAATGTTGCCTTCATGGAGCAACACGCGGCAGATGGTGTAGGGGTCTTCCCCGCGCTGGTGCCATGCCGAGCGCGTCGTGAAAGCGCATCGATAGCCTATCTCTGCGACTTGGTCGCGCACGCGTTGATTCCAGTCGCCATTGGGATAAGCGAAGGCGCGGACCTCTTTACCCAGCTTTTCCTCAAGCGTTTGTTTGCACAGTTTCAGCTCGCGTTCGACGGAAGCATCATCCTCATAGCTCAACAACGGATGGGTCACGGTGTGAGCGCCGATCTCCACGCCTGCATCGCTCATCTCCCGCGCTTGATCCCACGTCAACATGGCATCGATCTCGTCTCGCCGATGTGAATCGCTGCCTGTGGGAAGCATCCGCTCGAGAATCGCGGTCCGCCGCCCTGTCGGCATGCGCTTCAGCCAGTCCACCACCGATTCCAAGTCCGTGGGGGTGAAAGCCATCTTGTCCGAGAAATCCCTCATGGCAGATTGCATTCGCAGACGCGCGGATGGAGTTCGCCAAGCCCTCTTCACTTGCTCGACCCAAAAACCGCCGCAGCTTCCGATAGCCCCCGTGGCCAAAAAGACGACAGCCGGCAGTCCGAACTGTTTCAGTCCGGGGAAGGCCCGTGAATATGTGTCTGCCCAACCGTCATCGAAAGTAATGATGCATTGCGGTTTGGAAGCCGCCGCTCTTTGCGCGCCGTCAGCAAGGAAATCGTCAAGTGAAACCACCTGAAATCGCCGGCGCAAATATGCCAAGAGTCCGAGATATGTAACGTCTCGAATAATCATCCCGTCGAGCGAATTCGATCGCTCCTGCTCGAGTTTTGTGAGGATCCGATGCAATCCCACAACGCAAATCCCGTCCTTGTGAAGCACTTTCCGGCGGAACCATCTCCACAAACCCAGCGCTCCCGAGTAATACAATATTTTGGCAACGGTAACGTGGAGCAGGCGTCGTAGCTTAGGCGACATGCCCCGTGGCCTCCTCAAAAGCTCCGGCAAGCGATTCCGCGAGTCGGTCCCAACGAAACTGCGCGACGTATTCCGGCCGGGGAGGTCCACTCAATTTTTTCTTGCGTAGGTCACCGAAGACTTGTCTTAGAATTCGCTTAATGCCCTCTGTATCGTCTGGCGGCACAACCCATCCCGCTTGACCTTGTTTGACCAACTCTTCGATGCCCCCACCGGTCACCGTCACCGCAAGAATAGGTCGACCAACACGCAAGTAGTCGTACGTCTTCCCGGCGATCGCCAAACGAGAAAAGTCCGGACGTCCCCAGCACACAACCAGGCAGTCACTGGACCGCATCATTCGCAGCACTTTTTCGCGCATCGGCATGAACTCATGAAACTCGGTGATCTCCTTCAGTTCGCTTTCTTGCGCGTAGCGCACCACGTCTTCACACGGAAACCCAACGAGATGGAGCCGGATTACATTCTTGAGTTCTGGACACTCCTTTATGAGCTCCGCCAAAGCGATAAAGAAGTTTCCCTGATTACCGGGATAAAGAGTGCCGAAATGAGACAAGTGAAAATACGCTGGGTCCAGTTCGTTTGGCTCGGTGTCTTCGATGGTAGCGAAATCTTCTTCAAAAAACCCGTTTCGAACGACGACGAACTTCTCAGCCCGAACGCTGAACGATCGCATCAACTCCTCCGCGTGTTGCCTTACCATGACCACAACCCGCTCCGATCTCCGCAATAGACGAGCTTGCAACCATTCCTCCGACTTTCTGCGCACTGGGCGGACTGGCGGATACCAGGGGTCCATAAACTCTGTGACTAATGGAATTCCAAGTAGATTCTTCAGCAAGAGTCCAACAACCGGAGAAGAGCGCGGGGGGTTCGTCGTGTAAATTACATCAAACGGATGTTCGCGGTGGAGTTTGATAGCCGCGGACAACGCGTAGGGGATCCACCCGACCGTATCATCGGGGAAATACAGCGTCGAGCGCACGAACGCCGCGAAAGATCGCAAAATCGAGTCGAATCGCCGCCGCTTGCTGGCTTCATTGGTGTCGGACCGAAGCCCACCGACACCGTGGATAGCGCCAGCGACGTCATCCTCCCACGCATTTATGCGTAGAAACTTAGTTCGAACGATCTCTACTTCCGGCGGCAGCTTTTCAAGCAAAGCCGGTTCTTGCACGACGCCTCTGCTCTGAATCGTTACTACCGTGGGGTGCCATCCGTACTGGGGAAGCGATCTCGTCAAACCGGTCATCCGGTAGACTGCACTTGTGCGGTTCGGGGGGAAGTCATACGTTACGACAAGTACTCGCTTCTTCGCCGGCACATTGGTCCTAATGGGCGGGGCTTCAAAAGTCTCGGTCAACATTAGTTTGCACTCTGTGCTCATCTATATTCGTCCGGCTACGAACTTGTAAGGATATCAACCATACGCTCGAGATCCTGCGGGCGAACCAAAGGGTTTACCGGTAATGTTAATAGCCTTTCGGCCAACAGCTCGGCACTGTGTCGGTGAAATTCAGGCACGCACATGTCTGGTTTGAGCGCTGCTATGTCGCAAATTGCTGACGGGTAGTATGCGCTTGCACCGAACCCTGCTTCGCGCAGTCGGCTAACAGTTCGTTCTCGGACGAACTTGTCCCGCGCAACGACGGGCAAACGCACAAACGTCGGTTGCGTATTCGGAGCCAGTCTCGGGACGGCAAAGTCAGGGCTCCCTGTGAGCGCTTCAGTAAGTACTTCCGCATTGGCCCTGCGGATTTCATTAATCTCAGGAAGTCCGTCCAAAAGCGGCGGCAATAGCGCCTGGCAAACCGAGTGCAATTCATCTGTCGCGAATGCAGGATTGAATTCAGTGATTCCCAATTTCAAAAACGGCATGGCATTAGGGATCCAATAAAGACGGGGTCTTACAAGAATAGAGTAGATCAGCATTTCTAAAACCAACCAGACTCCATGGCTAACCGGCGGCGTCTTGAGGTTCTTTGCTTCTGTCTGAAGGCTTCTCGCAATCTCGTCGGAGTTGGTGACGATCAGCCCACCTTCGATGGAAGCTAGTGCTTTGCCTCGTCCCAAGCTGTACAAACCAACATCGCCGAGCGTGCCTGCGAATCGGCCATTGCGTGTGGCGCCGAGGGCCTGGGCCGCGTCGTCCAGTACGAATGCTCCCTTCGCCTGCGCGCTGTATCGAATACGTGGGAGATCGTTTACGAAGCCAAAGAGGTTAGAAGGAATGACGCAGAGCAATCTCTCGCCCGGTAGCGCTTCAAGCTGCGAGTGATCAAAATCGAGAGTGTTCGGATCTATGTCAACCGGATGTATCTTTAGCCCGGCGCGAACGACCGAAGCCGCCACTGAAAAACAGGTATACGCGGGTAGAGCCACCACATCCCGTTCCGGCTTAAGCTGCCTAAGGCTTCTCAGGATGAGCCAAAGCGCGGCACGTCCGGAGCAAGCGGCAAACACGTACGTCATGCCCAGGCGCGAGGCGAGCACCTCTGACAATTCCTCGCCGTGACCGTTTGAAGGCAGGGCCTTCCTGACGGCCTTAAGGATCTGGCTCATCCTCAACGGGGCTCCAGCCGGCGGCACAAACCGCAGCATTGCCCTCCTAAGGGGCGGCAAGGGAAAACTCCCTGTGTGGAGCTTGGCTGTTAGCAGTCTTTTGTCTGGGGTCCGCGTTAATGCAAGCCGTATGAGCGGCAACGCTCAAACCCAGGAAGATCCATAAGTGGGGATAATATAAGACGGAGAGAAACGCACCACTGACTAGATAACCGACTAACGCCAAATCCAATCCGACCGCAAGGCAATACTCAAACCTCCGCTTGCCCTCCGGGCCCCACAGGCTCAGCACAAGCTTTCGAGTTCGCGCATTCAGGCGAACAAGCAGCATCAAAAGTGCGAGAAGCGATACCGTGCCCACCACGCCGCACTCTGAGAGAGCTTGAATGTAAGTGCTGTGAGCAACCCAAGCTACTCCACTGTCGGAGTATTGGGTCGCATACATGGTGGGGAAATTGCCTGGTCCGACGCCAAAAACCGGATAATCGGAGAACATCTGTATTCCGACTCCCCAAAAGTGAAGTCGACTGGCGGCGTTCTTATCGTCCCCGTTCCACGCATTTCGGAAGCGGTCCTTGCTGGCATCTGGCAATATGAACCAGATGCAGAATAGGAAGATCAGCGCGGCGGCTACCGCCCCCATTTTCTTCGGTGTCTTAGCAAGGGCTATTGTCACCACCGCAGCGGCTCCCAAAACCGCGCCCCTGGATCCACAGAACAGGATAGCCAGCAAGAACAGTGCAAAGCACACCAGCAGGAAAAACCGGGGCAGCTTTTTCTTTTCTGTTTTCCCAAAAAGAAGCGCAAAGGTGATGGCCAACACCACTACCATTGCAAGACCCAGGTCCGCCGCGTTTCCAAAGTAGGCTTTCGTACCGGCTCCCGCGCCGCCACGCATGATGACTTGCATATCGGATATGCCAATCCCGCGTTGGTTCCGGTAGTCACGAATCGTAAATTGCGCCATTTTCAAATTGAGTAGGAGCACCAAGAACACAAAGATGCGAACACGCCAGGAGCTCGTCAAAATCCGTGTTATCAGGAAATAGACCAAACTCAATTCGAGGAGATTCAGGAACTCGCTCCACACATATCCTCGCGAAGGAGCCAAGCAGGCAGATATAAAATTCGCCAAGACGAATGTGGAGATGCCTATATCCAGCCCCCGTGTACGGACGCGACCGCTGTTTAAAACGCGAGGGCTGAACAGATAGAACAGCGTGGTCAAAATCAGTGCAACTAGCCCAATCTTGAATCCTGCCAGAACAGGGTACATTTCCGGCAGTCTGGTGTATTCGATGAACGTATAGAACAGCAAGCCAGCGAAGGCCCAACTCCAACGCGCCTCGAGCACCGGGCGTGGAACCGCGGGGGCCCATGTGTTTGCCAGACCCGTCGTGGTTGGAGCGTAAGTGTTCACTGCTGCGCTATTCTCCCGCCTCTGCCGGAAAATCCGTTACAGGACAAGTTGAGCATGGTTTTTGGGCATCGCGGATACCGTCGGTTACTCTCGGTTTCCTCCAGTTGTCCTACCGGATCTTTGCCCTTCGAGCTCGCGCCGGTCGTGACTCATTCAATTCCGAATCTAAACGGCGTAGTTTGTTAAACATAGCTGGGTACACAAAGGCCTTGTGCACCCAACGGAGAGGCAGCACGGGAGCTTCCATCCGGTCACTTGCTGTCTCATGAGCAAATGGCTTATTGTCATTAGCTTACAGCTCCACTAGCCAACCTCTCTTCTGTAGACGAGACGCCAGTCCGCGAGCCTTCCCCTTTGTGGGAAAGATTTTCACTGCCGGGCCTGACTCGGCTGGGACAGCGAAACAGGCAGTCCGCTGGTAAACGAGCATTGGTGGATTGCACATAGCCAGTTTGTGACACGATAAGACCTTACGTCCGGCCTGCTGACAGCTTCTCCATTATCTCTTACCATTGAGAGCCAGTGGACTCTGGATTGCCACGGTTTAGCGGATCGTGGACTACTTTGATGACAGAAAGCCAAGGTGCCCCCCAACTTAACCTGAGTAGCCTTAAGAGCCACAAAGTTCCGATTGATGTGCTCAGCGTGGATGTCGAAGACTATTATCACGTTGAGGCCTTTGCTGATCGCGTCCCGGCACACTCGTGGCCAGAATTCCCCTCCAGGGTTCGCCCTAACACAAGGCGGGTCCTGCAAATGTTTGATGAATACGGTTGCCGTGGGACTTTCTTTGTCTTGGGCTGGATCGCCGAGCGAGACCCGGCACTAGTTCGCGAAATCATCGAAGCTGGCCACGAAGTCGCTTGCCACAGTTACAGCCATCGTCGAGTCAATTCGCTTACGCCGGAAGAGTTTCGGGAGGACTTGCGGCGTGCGCGGGTAGTGATTGAAGACGCGGCGGGAGTGCGAATCCTGGGCTATCGCGCACCGACATTTTCCATCGGTCGAGGTAACTTGTGGGCTTTGGAAATTCTCGCGGAAGAGGGTTTCCTCTATGATTCGAGCATTTTCCCGATCCGCCACGACCTTTATGGCTTTCCCGGAGCCCCGCGCTTCCCCCATCGTCTGCAGTTTCCATCCAAGCGCACACTGTTTGAGATTCCGATGACCACAGTTCGGCTGGGTGGAATGACTTGGCCAGTAGGTGGGGGTGGGTACCTCCGGCTCCCACCTATGCAGTACACCCGATGGGCAATTCGGAAAATTCACGAAACAGAACGCCAACCGTTCATCCTTTACTTCCATCCCTGGGAACTTGATCCTCACCAGCCGCGAATAGCTGGAAGGTGGAAGTCCAGGCTCCGCCACTATACCGGTCTGGGAGCGATGGAGAGTCGTCTGCGCGAGTTACTCGCCGGTCAGCGCTTCATGCCATTAATCGATTTAGTGCGTCGCCTAGAATCGTCGGACACACTGCCGGAAAGCGCTGTTCGCACCCCCACAACTTGAACTACCACACGCCGTAGACAGGCAAGCATCGATCCAAGGGAAACTGTCAAGGAACACATTCGCTGTAATTCCTCTGAGCGCTATCCCTGCGCTGCCACAGCCATACCCTGTCCGATGCAGCGCATTTCCCGTCAGGGAAACCAAGTCCGGTCAGTCTATTTACTGGGCCCCGCGGCCGAGCAGTACGGTTCGGATCGTCTGGAAAAGGATCATCATGTCCAGACCGAAGGAGCGGTTCTTGATGTAGTACAGATCGTACCTGAGCTTCTCTTTTGCATCCTCCAGCGTGTTCCCGTACTTATAACAAACCTGCGCCCAGCCCGTAATTCCAGGCGGCACGGTGTGGCGTAGCTCATAGTAAAGGATTTCTCGACTGAGCCATTCGACGAACTCGGGCCGCTCTGGGCGGGGGCCTACAAACTCCATATCGCCGCGGACAACATTCCACAGCTGCGGGATCTCATCCAAACGCGTATAGCGCAGGAATCTCCCAACTCTTGTAATACGCGGATCATCGTCGCAGGCCCAGGTGGGGCCGCTGTCGGCCTCGGCATCTGCACGCATCGAGCGGAATTTATAGCAGTTGAAAACGCGACCGCGGAACCCAACGCGCCTCTGGCGGTACAGGATAGGACCGGGAGAACTGAGCTTGATCAGAATCACGATAATGGGAATCAGAGGAAGAGTTGCCACAGACAATATCAGTGAAACGAGTGTCGAAAAGATTTGCTGCACCACCTGTTGAGATTGCGAGAAGCGGAAACCATCGCCGAAGATCAGCCAACTTGGGTGGAGCTCATCCAATTCAATCTGGCCGGTGACTTTCTCAAGCAACGAAGTTCCTTCGTCGATTTGAACGCCCTGCATCCGCAGCTTCAAAAGTTCGTTGACCGGCATAGCAGATCTTCGGTCTTTAAGAGCAACGATAACTCGATCCACCGACCGGTTGTTTGCCAGCTCTTGGCATATTCGTCCCAGCGATTCGGCGGTCATGGCCTGGTCGCCAGCTTCCCCCGCGCAGCCCACTAGGTCCATACCCAGCTCCGCACGGGTTCGGATCGATTCGAGGAGCCGTTTAACCCTCTCGCCATTACCTAGCAGGTACACTCGCTCCCGGAGTGCCGACAAGACAACGAGCCGTTCGAAGACGCGCCGCCAGACGATCCAAGCCAGAGTCAGGATGCAAAGGCCCGTTAAAAATACATTGCGCCCTACGAGAAACCCCGGAAAAAAGTAGGTGAGCACGGCGAGGAATAAAGCAAGCATTCCAAGCAGTGTGAGAATCCGGAAGTACATTTCGGACGAGCGCGCGGGCTTGCGCAAATCGTGCAGTTCCATGTAATGCGAACCGAGGACTGCCAGAGACGCAATTACCATAATCTTCGACAGCCCGTGCTCGTGGTTGAAGACAAAGGAGCTGTTGGCACCGAAGCGGATAACTATGGCCAGAACAAATGAGGCGAACACCATGCCCACGTCGCCCCCTAACAACACGAGGATGCGAGTCGGGATATACAGATTAAAGATGCGAATCACTGCGCTTTACTCTTCATTGAGCGGTCTTTGTCTGCATAAGCGTAGTAAGTGCCGCTATAGTAGGAGCCGCCTTCCACCCCGTTCAGCACCGCGCCGAGAACCCTTCTTCCCTGCAACTCCTGGCACGCCCTCTGAGCAGCGCCCGCTTCCGTTGACGCTGCACGCACTACGAGAAGAATTCCGTCACAAAGATCCGCAATCACACGTGCGTCCGCAACGAGCAAGCAAGGTGGCGAGTCCAGAATGACCCAATCAAAGAGTGGTCCGACACGATCCAGCAAGGTCTTGAGCCGACCATTCATAAGCAACTCGCTCGGGTTGGCCACTTCCTTGCCGGCAGGTATGAAGTACAGATTTCCGATTTGGCCATGCTGGATCACCGACGCTTCGTCGGCATTTCCCTGCAAATAATCGGTCAGGCCCGGAGCTGCCGGCGCCCCCAGCGGAATATGCAAGTACGGGCGGCGCAAGTCGGCGTCAATAATGAGCGCACTGCGATTCGGTTGACACACGATCGCCTGCGCGAGATTACTGGTTACAAATGTCTTTCCCTCGCCTGGCACCGCGCTAGTAATCAGGAGGGTCTGCAGCTGGTGGTTACCGCGTAGCTGATAGAGTCGCGAGCGTAGCGTGCGAAATTGCTCTGCGCCAAGCGCGGTGGAAGTCGCATCGAAGAAGACCGTAGACTTGGGGTGCGAATGCCATGTATTGTGCACGCAGTGTTTACTCAAATCGTCAAGGCTACTGTAAATTTTCGGCGACTTGGCAACCGTCTGCGTTAGAACCTTGGTCTCTGTCCCTGCTACACTCTCAACTTCCCCTTCCGGTGCGGGGACCGCATCGACCGGCAGCGACACGCCGAGCTCGGACGCTAGAGCAGCGACACGGTCTCGTTCAATTTTCTTCAGAGCTTCGTAGATCCGACTCATTAGGGTCCTTTCTCGGGACGATGCTGGCGCTAGCTCAATGTGGCGCGAAGTCGCCTGGGAGCTATCCAGGTCTTGGACTATCCTCTTCGCTTCTCACATGACTTCTCAGCCTTTTCCGATCGAGATCGGTAGCTGGCGAACCGGTCGAACTGCCTTCAGTTTAGGCAAATCCATCGAAGGTACCAGCGCGAGAACCGGCAATTGAAGGGTTACTTCCACATCCTTCTCCGTTCGCAGCGACGTATCACGCATCTCCAGTACGAAAGCCAAGCCCAGCCCGAGTGCAAAACCGCCGCCCAAACCGCCCAGCGCAAATAGCGGACGATTGGGGAAGGAGGGGGCGCCAGGCAGCTTTGCTGCCTCCAGTAAGCGAAATTGCTCTGCCTCCTGATGACGCTCTAAATCGGCCGCCATTGTGGACTGAGTACGTTTTTTCGAAAGGTCGTTGTAAAATTCGAGCGCTGTCTGATAATCGCGGGTAAGTTCTTTATATTGCTGCTCGATCGCTGGGCTTGCCTGGACGCGCTCCTCGTAGTGCTTGATCTGTTCCCGAATTCGTTGCTGCTGAGCGGTTTTCTCCGCGATGGTCTGATCGTATGTACGGATCTGGGCTCGCAGCGGCCTGAATTGTGACGGCTCCCTTGATTCCGGCTGCCCAGGCGTCTTTACCTTATTCTGCTCCTCCGATTCCGCGATCTTCTTCTTCAGGGCTTCAATTTCGATTTTTGACTTGATCACGTCGGGATGGCTGTCTGTATATCTGGCCTGCAAAGCTGACAGCTGAGTCTGCAGGGCGGCAAGCTGCTCCTCGTACGTATCGGGGTTATGGCCGGTCTGGGATGCTCGCCAAGCGGCAATTTGCTGCGTCAGCATCGACTCGGCCATGCTCTTTTCCTGTTGCGCGCGGGCAATCGCCTGGGTGGCTGCATCGAATTCCGAGTTCAGGCCCGACAAGAGAGTCAGATTTGTCGAGACCTCTTCGGGGAGAAATCCAATGTAACGGCTCTTGAAGGCAGCCAACCTCGCATCTTGCTCATCGAGTTTCCGTTTTGCTTCGGCTATCTGCTGAGATAGAAACTGCGTGGTTTTTTCTGAATTCTGCTCGCGCCTTTTAACATTCTCCTCGATGAACATCGACGTTACCGCCGAACACACCGCCTGAGCGGCCTGCGGTTGGTTCAAGGTGACGCTGAGCTGGAAACCGGGCACACGAAAGCCTTCTTCTTCACTCCCCTCACGTAGGCGCGTTACTGTGATCGCCGTCCGCAGTCTTCCAACCAAAGCTCCCGGGGGTACCCGATTGCTCTCATCGGGAAACAGATTCAACTGGTGGATGAGAAGCTCTAGGCGTGCTGGGCTTAAGATTTGCAGCTGCATGCTGGAAAGACGCTCGCTTACACCGGAAGTAACCACCGGTTTTACGAAATCAGTTGGAACAGTGGGCTGATCGATGACCACCCAACTCGTCGACGTGTAACGATTCGGCAGGAACCGCGACACCCCGTAAGCGAGAAGCGCCCCCACGATGCCCAGCATCACGATCACGCGCCACCGCCGCCGAAGAATTACTATGTAATCCCCGGGAGTCCATTCACGCTGAACCATTCCGATCTCCTTCTTCTTGCCGGTGCCGAATTGCTCCCGGAACTAGAGCCCGATCGAGCGGGGGTGCCATCCCAGCTCGAAAGAGATCACATGGTGTACGAAACTTGTCCCACAGGGGAGGGTGATACAGAACTGGGAATTAGAATCCTGATATTGTAGTTGATAGATCATCGACACGTTCATCGATCGCCCCCAGGAACGGCTAAGGTTCGCGCCGGCGAACCAATAGTTATAAGTCTGGTTGGTTAGCGACGTGAATGTGGTCGCAAGGGCCGGTCCTTTGTTCCTGGAATATCCACCTGTCAACGTTCCGGTCGTGGCGCGTGAAATTTGTCGGGTTCCATTGACCGACAAATTGTCGGTTACCGCGCCTGCCAGCACGCCCGATCCACCACTCACACCGTGGTCGTAATACAGTCCCAACACCGCGCGCCGCAGCTGATAGGTCGCCGAAACGTTCACATCCCCAAAAATGTCTCGAGTTTTACTCGCGGTGGCACCGGTTTGGGCAGTTCCCGTCGATACGCCTTGGCTGCCGGAGATGGGCAGTCTTGAGAAAGTGATCGCCGGCCCAGCGGCAACTTGGAACACTAGCCGGCCTGTGACTCGCCGAGCATAGCTGAGCTGAACGCTGTGGCTGTCAATCGACTGGCTGACACCACTGGTATAACGGAACCCATCGAAGCGGTACAGCACTGCGATAGTATCTTTGCGGCTTAACAGATAGTTGTAACCGGTCTGGAAAATCACGTCATGGCTATCGATGAGGTTCTGATCCAAATAGTGCAGCAGACCATATGATCCAAGAAAAGTCACCGTTGAGCGGGGTGTCAGTGAAGCATCGACCTGGGTCACAAACGAGTTGCTGATTCGCTGGCCGCGAGCCGTCAAAATCGACTGATCTGGCGTGAAAGTGCCTTGCAGGGCCGGTAACCCACCTGTGCTCAGAACGGTGCCAAACCCTCCATAGCCGAAAGCTGAAGCGGGAAGGTAGCCGACCTCGTCCAGAAACGTTACTGTGTATCGGCGCAAAGTAAGTCTCTCCGCCACTGCCAATTGCTGCGAATATGCATTGCCGACGTTGGCGTCATTGGAGAAAGATGCGGCGCCCTGGTAACTCAGCTTCAGATCGGAGTTGCCGGAAACATGGTTAACGTCCACACCCCCGGCAAGCGACTCCCAAGTAATCCAGCCGGTGTTCGTCGACGAAACGAGCGCATTGGAATCACCTGTTGCGATGAAATCCAAATATGGCTGCCAAAAGTTGTGCGCGGTCTTCGGCGCACCAAGCGGAAGAGCCTGAGCTCCTGTGATGGGGCGGTAATCTGGCACCAACTCCTGGGGTCTAGCGTCATCGGCCTGCCCGTTACCCATCACACCACCCACAGCTCTGCGCAACACCGGCTCACGGGCGGGCGGAATGGGTTGGCCACCCTGATTCGGCGGCGCCTGTGGCTCTTGAGATGGCTGCTGCGTTTGGGGTTGTGGGTCTTGTTGCTGGGCCCGGACACCTGGCGCAACACTTCCTAACATCAGCAGGGATACCCACAAATTGTATCGCGATATGCGCATCATTTCCCTCCGGTGATGGGGCGGCAATCTGGCACCAACTCCTGGGGTCTACTGCTGTCGGAACTTAGCATGCGCATCATTCCCTTATGGGACGACAATCGTATCGCCGGGCTGTAGGGTGTAGTTTTGCTCGGTACCCTTGCCGCGAACAACGTCTTTGTAATTGAAAGGATACTTTTGCTCCTGACCGTTCACTTTGCGCATTAGATAGATTTTCTTAATGTTTGCGAAGATTGTGAAGCCACCTGCACTTGAGAGGGCCTCCAACATCGTCATTCCAGGCAGCAAGGGCAACGCACCGGGGTGGTTGACTTCGCCAAGAATGTAAATTCGCTGACTGTTGATCTGCGTGATCACGATGGTGACTTGCGGATCGGCGATATACTTTTTCAAGTTTGTCGTAATTTGAGCGGTGAGCTGCATCGGCGTCAGCCCAGCCGCTTGTACGTCGTTCAGCAGGGGCATGGAAATTTTTCCGTCTGGGCGGACTGGGACTGACCTGCTCAGTTCCGGCTCCTTCCAGACACTGACATCGAGTACATCTTGTGGGCCGATGACGTAATTGGGATCGGTCGTCGCGGGCTTCGCTGCCGAACTGCCGGTATTCCCAGCGGCCGGCTGCTGCGCAGGTGGCTTTGCAGGCGTGCTCTGCTGGGCTCGCGCGAAACCTGTGAAGACAAGGAGCGAGCTAACAAGAGACAACTGCAGCCGTCTAAGCATTCGATTTCTCCGCCTTCCTAATTCGCTTGCCGATCCTTGAGTTCCAATTGCTTCAACTTGCAGAGCAGCGACTTGTAGCTAATTTGCAATTCTTGTGCGGCGCGCTTGCGATTCCATCGCGTCCTCGTAAGCGCGCGCGTGAGCAATTCGCGTTCTACGCGACGGCTGGCCTCGCGGGTCGCGGCCTTCAGCGAAAGCGTGGCTGTTGCGTTCATCCTCGGCCTTTCGTGCGCGGTCTCCAGGAGATCCCCCAGTGCCGCGTTGGGGTTCCCGGTCGCCACGATCCCCTTCATCGTGTTTTCCAGCTGCCGGATATTCCCCGGCCAGGAATACTCAGCCAGCTGCGCCAACATCTCATCGCTCAGTTTCGGAGCTTGCCGTCCAAACAGATCACTGTACTTGTTGAGGAAAAAGTCAGTCAGTTCGGGAAGGTCTTGTTTCCGCTGGCGCAATGAGGGAACCCGAAGATAAACGCCATTCAG
>Ga0070698_100002001_pt1 | contig 22625 bp, 21 predicted proteins | sample KBSK1502metaG_FD_65477 | JGI IMG/M metagenome (GOLD analysis project Ga0070698, IMG submission 65477) | Corn, switchgrass and miscanthus rhizosphere microbial communities from Kellogg Biological Station, Michigan, USA - KBS K1-50-2 metaG | ecosystem: Host-associated > Plants > Roots >...
CGGACGCAGAGAAGAACGCCATCAGCCATCGCGGCCGCGCCTTCCGCCGGCTGGTCGAGGCGTGCTTCGGATGACGCCGCCGATCGGGCCCTTGGGCGTCTATGTTCATTGGCCTTTCTGCAAGGCGAAGTGCCCTTACTGCGATTTCAATTCCCATGTGCGCCAAGGCATCGACCAGGAGCGCTGGCGCAACGCCCTGCTGAAAGAACTGGAGCACGCCGCGCGCGAAGCGCCGGAACGCCGGGTCGAGACGATCTTTTTTGGCGGCGGCACGCCGTCGCTGATGGAGCCCGCGACCGCGGGCGCGGTGATCGCGCGCGTCAAGGCGTTGTGGGATACCGCCGCCGAGCTCGAAATCACGCTCGAAGCCAATCCGACCTCGGTCGAGGCCGGCCGCTTTGCCGCGTTGGCTGAAACCGGCGTCAACCGCGTCTCGCTGGGCGTGCAGGCTTTCGACCGTTCGGCGCTCGGCTTTCTCGGTCGCGAACATTCCGTCGACGAGGCAATCGCCGCCATCGACACCGCGCGCCGCCATTTTGGGCGCTATTCCTTCGACCTGATCTATGCCCGTCCCGGCCAGACCGCCGAGGCCTGGGAGGCTGAGCTGGACCACGCCCTGGCACTGGCGGGCGAGCATCTGTCGCTCTACCAGCTCACCATCGAGCGTGGCACGCGCTTCTTCACCGACCATGCCCGCGGCGCCTTCATCCTGCCGACCGAAGAGCAGGCTGCCGAAATGTTCGAACTGACCCAGACGCGGCTCGCGGCGGCCGGCCTGCCGGCGTACGAAATCTCCAACCATGCCCGGCCGGGCGCTGCCTGCCGCCACAATTTGATCTATTGGCGGTACCAGGATTACGTCGGCATCGGGCCGGGCGCCCATGGCCGCTTCGCCGAAGCGTCCGGCAAACGCGCAACTCGGCGGGCGAGCGGGCCGGAAGCATGGCTCGCCGCCGTCGAACGCGCAGGCCACGGCACGGCGGAGACGTCGCTGATCGTGGGCCGCGACCTAGTCGAGGAGGCTTTGATGATGGGGCTGCGGCTGGCCGACGGAATCGACCGGAAGCAGTTCGCCTGCACGACCGCCGCCGATCCCGTGACGGCCCTCGGCGAGGCCCGCCTCGGCCCGCTGGTCGCCGCGGGCTACCTCGAAGTCGACGCCACGCATCTCAAGGCCACGGCGGCCGGCCGCCAGCGCCTCAACGCCGTGTTAAAACACCTGATCGCATGAGATTGGTGGTCTTTCTGATGGTGCTCGTGACGGCCGGCATGGCGCTCGCCCAACAGCCCCAACCGCCGCGGCCGCCGGCCAAGCCCGCACCGGCCCCGGCCCGCCCCGCCGGCAAGCCCGTCTTTCCGCCGCCTGCCTTCAAGATCACGGTGGCCACCGAGGCGGCCTATCCGCCGTTCAACTACCTCGACCGCAAGGGCATGCCGGCCGGCTTCGAGATGGAGCTGGCGCAGGAGGCCTGCCAGCGCATCAAGGCGGAGTGCGAGTTCGCCGCCTTCAAGTGGGACGACTTGATCCCAGGGCTGCTCGACAAGAAGTTCGACATCATCATGTCGTCGCTGGAAGTGACCAGCGAGCGGCGCAAGCGGCTCGGCCTGTCGCGCCGCTACTATCTGTCGCCCGGCGCCTTCATCGCCGCCAAGGGCGCGCCGTTCGACGGCCCGCCCTCGCTGTTGCGCAACAAGCGCATCGGCGTGCAGCGCGATTCGACCCACGCCGACTGGGCCGACAAGAGCTTCCGCCGCTCCGCCCAGCTAAAACGCTACAACACCGTGGCCGAGGCGTTGGCCGCGCTGGCCAACGACGAGGTCGACGCGGTGTTCGGCGACAAGACCCAGCTCTGGCTGTGGAGCCAGAAGCCCGAGGGCAAATGCTGCGAGCTGATCGGTCAGGACATCAAGGACAACCAGACGCTCGGCATTGGCGTCGCCGCCGGCTTGCGCAAGGAAGACGCCAAGCTGCGCGACGCGCTGAACAAGGCCTTCGCCGAGATGATCGGCGACGGCACGTACAAGAAGATCAACGAGAAGTATTTTCCGTTCCCGCTGAACTAAAGCGCTCGGGATGACAGTTGTGGCGTAACGACTTCAGTTCGTCTGTTACTTGCGCAGCCCTAGTGCAGCGCGCGGTCGCGCGAGACGTAGTGGCCGCGCTTTATTTCCTTGAAGAAATGCGGGACCTGCGGGTGCGATACCGGCTTGCCGGTGTCGTCGGGCAGCAGGTTCTGCTCCGAGACGTAGGCGACGTAGGTGGTCTGCGCGTTTTCGGCGAGCAGGTGATAGAACGGCTGATCGCGTCGCGGGCGGGCCTCTTCGGGAATCGAGGCCAGCCACTCCTCGGTGTTGGCAAACACCGGATCGACGTCGAAAATGACGCCCCGAAACGGGTAGATGCGATGCTTCACCACCTGCCCGATGGCGAACTTTGCCTTGCGCATGGGCGGCTGGAGGATCGCGGACTCGGCAACTTGGTTTTCGAGTTCCATGGCAGAAGTATTACTCCGAACAGACAAGCAGGCAACGCGGCGGATCGGCGAATTCACGGATGACATGCAAGAATACGTGGAAATCTGCGCCTTGGCTGTACCGTATATGTACGCAAAATCCGTACGCAAAAACGCGGCCAGAATTGCGGCGCCCGGCACGGCCAGCGCCATCGGTTGACGCGAGCGGCCGGCCCGTGGACTGTGCGGCCTGAGGGTACGTGGGAACTTACCATTGGCCGATGGTCTAAAAGTCCGGTTCTGGGGCGTACGGGGTTCGATCTCCTGCTCCGGAGCCGAATATGCGCGCTATGGCGGCAATACCTCCTGTCTGGAGGTTACCGGCGGAGGCCGTCGCCTCATTTTCGACGCAGGCACCGGCATCCGGCCTCTGGGCCTCGATCTGGCGCGCCAGGCGCCGGTCGATATCGACATTTACTTCACTCACACCCACCTCGATCATATTTCGGGACTGACCTTCTTCGCCCCCTTGTTCGGCAAGGAAAATTCGGTGCGCTTGTGGGCGGGCCACCTCGAGGCGCCGTACACGCTGAAGAAGGTCGTCAGCAACCTGATGGCGGCACCGCTCTATCCGGTGTCGCTGGAAGTCTTCCAGGCGAGCGTCGCGTTCAAGGAGTTCAAGAGCGGCCAGCCGCTCGCCTGCGGCGAAATGGCCATGCATACCGCGCCGCTCAATCATCCCAATGGCGCCACCGGGTATCGCGTCGAATTCCGCGGCAAGTCGATTTGCTACATCACCGACACCGAGCATCGCGGCGGCGGCCCCGACAAGACCATTGTCGAGCTGTGCCGCGGCGCCGACCTGATGATCTACGATTCGAGCTACACCGACGCCGAGTATCCGCGCTATCGCGGCTGGGGCCATTCGACCTGGCAGGAGGGCACGCGCGTGGCCGACGCCGCGGGTGTCGGCACGCTCGTCGTCTTCCATCACGACCCCAGCCACGACGACGCCTTCATGGACGGCGTGGCGCGCGAGGTGGCGCTGGCCCGGCCGGGGACAGCGCCGAACGGCCTGCCGCGCGCGATCGTCGCCCATGAAGGGCTGACGCTCAGCCCGTGAGCCCGGCGTGACAGCGGCATCAAGCCTGCGCGGCCGTTGGCGGCGACTGGCCCTGGGGCTGCCGACCGTGCTTGGCCTGAAGCCGCGCGGCTGGTTCATTCCCCACCGCTATGCGCCGCTCTTGCCGCCGCCCGGGTCGCAGCCGCCCTATCCGGTGATCGAGCAGCTCTTCGAGCGCCACGCCGCGACGTTCATCGGCGCGCTCGACGCCGTCGACCGCCACGCCGCCGCATTGGAAGCTCTGAAGGCCCTGTTCGACCAGTCATGGTTCCCGTCGCTCGACGCCGCCGTCGCCTATACGCTGGTGCGCGAGCGCAAGCCGCAGCGCATCGTCGAGGTGGGTTCGGGCCACTCGACCCGCGTGCTGTCGCGCGCCTTGGGCGGGGTCGGCGAGATCGTGGCCATCGACCCCGCGCCGCGCGCCGACATCATCGACCTGCCGGGCGTGCGCGTCGTGCCGTCGACCCTGCAGGCAGCCCCACTCGAGCTGTTCGACGGGCTGCGGCCCGGCGATGCGCTGTTCATCGATTCGAGCCACATCCTGATGCCGGGCAGCGACGTCGATATCCTGCTCAACCGCGTCCTGCCGATGCTGCCGGCGGGCACCCTGGTGCACATCCACGACGTCTTCCTGCCGTTCGACTATCCACCGATCTGGGGCTGGCGCGCCTACAACGAACAACAGGGTATCGTGCCGCTGCTCGCCACCGGCGCCTACCTGCCGCTGTTCTCCAGCGCCTGGGCGGAGCGGCGGCTGGGCGAACGCCTGTCGGCGTCGGTCGTGTCGCGCCTGCCGCATCCGCCCGATGCCATCGCCGCCAGCCTGTGGCTCGAGAAACGCTGATGCTCGCCCGCCTGCGCAACTGGCTGTTCGAAGGCGGCACGGAGAAGCTGCCGCAGCGCGTCCGCGAAGCCATCCGCCAACAACAGGATCGCAGCGAGATCCTGATCGGCTGGGCCCAGCTGGTGCTGGTCGGCCTGCTTGCCGTCGCCTACGAGACCACGACCATGGCCTCCGGCGTGGTCCAGGAGGACTATTCGTTCGAAACCGAGGTGTTCGTCATCTATGGCGTGTTCGCGGTGGTACGCCTGGTGCTGGCCTACCGCCGCTGGCTGCCCGAGTGGTTCCTGTACGTGTCGGCGATCGCCGACACGGCGCTGCTGATGGGGCTGATCTACTCCTTCCACTACAAATACGCCCAGCCGGCCGTCTTCTACCTGAAGGCGCCGATCCTTCTTTACATATTCCTGCTGATTGCCTTGCGCGCGTTGAGATTCGAGGCGCGCTTCGTCGTCGTCACCGGCCTCGCCGCGGTGGCGGGCTGGATCGCGCTGATCCTCTACGCCCTGGGCGGCCGCGGCGGGCCGCCCAACATGACCGACGATTTCGTCGAGTACATGACGTCGAATGCGTTCTTGATCCAGGCCGAAGCCGACAAGATCATCGCCATCCTGCTGACCACCATCGTGCTGGCGATCGCCATCGCGCGCGCCCGTCATCTGCTGGTGCGCTCGGTCAGCGAAGGCGCGGCCGCGCGCGACCTTTCGCGCTTCTTCGACCCAGGCGTCGCCGCCCGCATCCGTGGTGCGGCGGCGTCGATCAAACCGGGCGAGGGCGAATTGCGCGACGTGGCGATCCTGACCGTCGATCTGCGCGGCTTCACCCGGCTTTCCACCGAGCTCGCGCCGGACGATGTCATGAAGCTCCTGCAGGATTACCAGGGCCGCGTCTGCCCTCTGATCGTGAGCAACGGCGGCAGCATCGACAAGTTCCTGGGCGACGGCATCCTGGCGTCGTTCGGTGCGGTGGCACCCTCGACCACGGCGGCCGCCGATGCGCTGCGTGCGGCCGACGCGGTGATCGAGGCGGCCGACCGCTGGGCCGCCGAGCGCACGGCGGCGGGCCGTCAACCGCTGTCGATCGGGCTCGCCGTGGCGTCCGGGCGCGTCGTGTTCGGGGCGGTGGGCGATGCCGAAAGGCTGGAATTCACGGTCATCGGCGATGCGGTCAATTTCGCGGCAAAACTCGAAAAGCACAATAAGGATGAAAAGACCCGAGCCCTGGTCGACGGCAACACCTATGCCAAGGCCGAGCGACAGGGCTACATCGCACCGGCAAGGCGCGAACGCCGCCCAGGGCGTAAGGTGGGCGGCATGGCCGATTTAGTCGATATTGTGGTCTTGGCGTAGCGTCGCCGTCGCCTTGCCCTTTGGCCATCGGCGGCCTATGTAATTTGCCGCGAGTGGGGAACGGGCTGGCGGAGCGCCATCGTGGGTAACAACTACGACATCATCCTCATCGGGCTGGTCGCGGTCTTCCTGATCCTGCGACTGCGCTCCGTGCTCGGCAAGCGCACCGGCAGCGAACGTCCGCCGGCGCGCGATCCTTTCACGCCGCCGGCGCCGCCGACGGCTGCGCCGCGGGTCGGCGATGCGCCTTCCGGCGGACAGTCCGGCAACGACAATATCGTGCCGCTGCCGACCGCCAGTGCGCCGCCGCCGCGCCCTTCGCTGGCGACGACCGGACCGGGCGGCATTCGCGCGACCGTCTTGCCGACGGCGAGCCCCGGCGTTGCCGCCATTCGCGCCGCCGATCCGAGCTTCGAGCCGACGGGTTTCAGCGCCGGCGCGCGGGCCGCCTTCACCACCATCGTCGAGGCCTTCGCCCGGGGCGACACGGCTGTGCTGCGTCCGCTGCTCGACGGCCCGACCTATGCCAGTTTCGAGGCCGCCATCCGCGGCCGCGCCGAGCGCAAGGAGAAGGCCGAGACAACCTTGATCGGCTTCGAAGCCTCCGACGTCGCCGCCGCCGAATTGCAGGGAACCACCGCGACGGTCACCGTCCGCTTTGTCAGCGAGCAGATCAACGTCGTGCGCAATGCCGACGGCCAGATCATCGACGGCAACCCCAACGAAGTGCAAAAGGTCATCGATCTCTGGACGTTCCGTCGCGACACCAAGTCCAGCGATCCCAACTGGCTGCTGGTAAAAACTGAAAGCGAAGGCTGAGAGGGAGGGCTTTCCCAAGATGCGCTGGACTGTGCTGCCCGGCGGCGCGGCCTGCCTTGTCGCCGCCGGTCTTCTGGCTGCGTGCGCCAGCGGCATGGGCGGCTCGTCCGAGCAGCGGGTGGCGATGGCGCCGATCGCGTTCAACGAGATCGCCGGCTGGAACGAAGACAAGCAGAGTGAAGCGCTCGCCGCTTTCCGCCGTTCCTGCCCCAAACTGAGCGCGGGACCCGAAACCAGGATCGCCACCGACGGCGGCACCAAGACCGTCACGCCGGCGGAGTGGAAGCGGATCTGCGACGCGGCCGGCGCGGTGAACGCCGGCGACGATCGCGCCGCGCGGGCGTTCTTCGAGGAGAACTTCCGGCCGCTGGTGGTCAAGGCGCCGGGCAGGTTCACCGGCTATTTCGAGCCCGAGATACGCGGCAGCCGCGTGCCGTCGCGCCTGTTCACCGTGCCGGTCTATCGGCGGCCAACCGACCTCACTGACCAGCCCTACTACACGCGCGCCGAGATCGAGCAGGGCGTGCTCAAGGGCAAGGGGCTGGAGATCGCCTGGGTGCAGGATCCGGTGGCCCTGTTCGAAGTCCAGGTGCAGGGCAGCGGCCGCGTCCATCTCGCCGAAGGCGGCGTGCTGAGCCTCGCCTTCGACGGCTCCAACAACCGGCCCTACACCGCGATCGGCGGCGTGCTGGTCGAGATGGGCGTGATGCGCAAGGAGGCCGTGACCTGGCCGGCGATCCGCGACTGGCTAAAACGCAACCCGCAGCAGGCGCGCGACGTGATGCGCAAGAACGAGCGCTACATCTTCTTCAAGGACAGCAAGAGCCCGAGCGCCAGCGGCTCGGAAGGCGTGACGCTGACGGCGCAGCGCAGCCTCGCCGTCGACATCACCTTCACGCCCTACGGCACGCCGATCTGGCTCGATACGGTGCGGCCGGTGGCGCGCAAGCCCGGCACCACCGAGCCCTACCGTCGGCTGACCGTCGCCCAGGACACCGGCACGGCGATCCAGGGGCCGGCCCGCGGCGACGTGTTCTTCGGCGGTGGCGCGCAGGCGGCCGACTGGGCCGGGCGCATGGTCAGCGAAGGCCGGGCCATCGTGCTGGTGCCCAACAAGAGCTGATCAGCGCACGGCCACTAACGAGCCAGGGGCGGTTCCTGGTCGGTCGGGATGCCGGCAACATAGCGATAAAGCGCGGCCAGGCGATTGACGTAGGAAGCGTCGCTGCCCAACGCGAGGGCGCTGGCGCCCGCGGTCGCGCGGATCGTCTGATAATAACCCCACAAGGGGCCGTTGCACCCTATTTTGGCCGCTGCCAATGTGCCCCCGTGTCCAAGTCGCCTTCCGGTTCGAGTGCTCCGCCGCGCCGCGTCGCGCTTTTCGTCACGTGCCTGGTTGACCTGTTCCGGCCTTCGGTCGGTTTTGCCGCCCTAAAGCTCCTCGAGGATGCCGGATGCACGGTCGAGGTTCCGGCGCTTCAGGTCTGTTGCGGGCAGCCGGCCTACAATTCCGGCGATCGCGCCACGACGCGGGCCATCGCCCGGCAGGTCATCGATGCCTTCGCAGGCTATGAGGCGGTCGTCGCCCCGTCGGGTTCGTGCGGCGGGATGCTGAGCCATCACTATCCGGGGTTGTTCGACGACGATCCCGCGATGAAGGCGCGGGCCCAGGATCTCGCCCGCCGCAGCTACGAGTTGATGGCGTTCCTGGTCGATGTGCTGGGCGTCGCCAAAGTCACGGCTCGCTATGACGGCGCTGTCACCTATCACGATTCCTGCTCGGGCCTGCGCGAGCTCGGCGTCAAGACGCAGCCGCGCCGTCTGCTGGCCTCGGTCGAGGGCTTGAGCCTGCGCGAGATGAAGACGCCGGAAGTGTGCTGCGGCTTCGGCGGCACCTTCTGCGTCAAATATCCCGAGATATCCAATGCCATGGTCGGCGAAAAATCCGCCGACATCACCGCCGCCGGCGCCGATACGCTGCTGGCGGGCGACCTCGGCTGCCTGATGAACATGGCGGGCAAGCTGCAGCGTGAAGGCCGGGCTGTGCGCGTGCGCCATGTCGCCGAAGTGCTGGCCGGCATGGGCGATCGGCCGGGAATTGGCGAGCCCGATCAGGGCCGGCGCTGATGCAGTCCACCGCCCACGACTTCAAGGACAATGTCGGCGTCGCCCTGGCCGATGCCAATCTGCAGGATTCGCTGGCCAAACTGAAAGTGGGTTTCTCCGAGCGCCGCCGCGAAGCCGCCGAGCGCCTGCCTGAATTCGAGGCCCTGCGCGATTGTGCCCGCGACATCAAGAATCATGCGCTTGAAAACCTCGATTTCTACCTCGAGGAGTTCGAGCGCAAGGTGACGGCGCTGGGCGGCCACGTCCATTGGGCGCCGACCGCGGAGGACGCGCGGCGCATCATCGCCGAGCTCTGCCAGAGCATGGGCGCGCGAACGGTCGCCAAGTCGAAGTCGATGGTAGCCGAGGAGATCGCGCTCAACGATCATCTCGAGTCGCTCGGCATCGCGCCGATCGAGACCGATCTCGGCGAATACATCATCCAGCTTCGCCACGAGCCACCCAGCCACATCATCGCGCCCGCCGTCCATCTCACCAAGGACCAGGTGGCCGACACCTTCTTCGAGCATCACCGCAAGCTCGGCTTCACCCGGCGGCTCAGTGAGCGCAACGACCTGGTCGCCGAGGCGCGCCACGTCCTGCGCCAGAAATTTCTCGACGCCGATGTCGGCCTGACCGGCGCCAACTTCCTGGTCGCCGAGACCGGCTCGTCGATGCTGGTGACCAACGAGGGCAACGCCGATCTCTCCAACACCCTGCCGCGCATGCACATCGTGCTCGCCAGCATCGAGAAGGTGATCCCGACGCTGGAGGATGCCGCCGTCCTGTTGCGCGTGCTGGCGCGTTCGGCCACGGGACAGGAATCCTCGGCCTACACGACCCTCAACACCGGGCCGAAGCGGCCGGGCGATCTCGACGGACCCGAGCACTATCACGTCGTCATCCTCGACAATGGCCGTTCCGCGGTCTTGGGTACCGAAATGCAGGACATGCTGCGCTGCATCCGCTGCGGTGCCTGCATGAACCATTGCCCCGTCTATGGCGCCATCGGTGGCCATGCCTATGGCTGGGTCTATCCCGGCCCGATCGGCGCCGTGCTGACGCCGCAGCTGATCGGCGTCGAGGAAGCAGCCAACCTGCCCAACGCCTCGACGTTCTGCGGCCGTTGCGAGAGCGTTTGTCCGGTGCGCATCCCGCTGCCCCGCCTGATGCGCCACTGGCGCGAGCGCGAGTTCGAGCGCCACCTGACGCCGCGGGCGGCGCGCCAGGGTTTAAAGCTGTGGAGTTTTATCGCCCGCCGGCCGCGCCTCTACCGGGCGCTGACGGCGCTTGCCAACCGCGCGCTGTCACTGTTCGGCCGTGCCGAAGGTCGCTTCCACACGCTGCCCCTGGCCGGCGCCTGGACGCGTTTTCGTGACTTCCCCGCGCCCCCCGCAGGCGGCACGTTCCATGCTCAATGGAGCCGCAGGCGGCCATGACCGATGCCCCCAATCAGGCCAACAGGGCGGCGATCCTGAACGGCATCCGCCGATCCCTGCATCGCGGCGAACTGGTGGGCGCCGCGCGCCAGGCGGTGGAAGCGCGGCTGGCCGAGCCGCCGCACGGTCCGGCGGTTAAGCGCGCCAACCTTGACCAGCCCGCCAAGGTGGTCCTGTTCTGCCAATGGGCGGAAGCCAACAATGCCACGGTGGCGCGCGTGGCGCCGGCCGAGGTGCCGGGCGAGGTCGCGGCCTATCTCGCGCGCAACAACCTGCCGGCCCAAGCCGCGATCGCCCCCTCACCGCAGCTCGCAGGCTACGACTGGGCAAGCCAGAAGATGCTGTCGCTGCGCCGCGGCCGCGGCGAGGCCACCGACCAGGTCTCGATCACCGGCGCCTTTGCCGGCATCGCCGAGACCGGCACGCTGGTGATGGCGTCGGGGCCCGAGCATCCGGTGACGCTCAATCTGCTGCCCGACACCCACATCGCCGTGCTGCGCGAAAGCGACATCGTCGGCGGCTACGAGGAGGTCTGGAACCGCCTGCGCGCAGGCTACGGCAAGGACCGCCTGCCGCGCACCGTGAATACCATCACCGGCCCGTCGCGCACCGGCGACATCGAGCAGACCATCGAGCTTGGCGCGCACGGCCCCCGCCGCGTGCACATTGTGGTGGTGCGCGAATGAACACGGCCGGCGGCGGCGCTGCTTCGCAAGCCAAGGGGGAATTGCGCGTCGTCGGCACGACGGTGAGCCGCGAGGTCGAGCTGCTGCTCGACCGCGTCGCCGAGGCGGTGGGCCGGCGCGCGCCGCGCGTGCTGCAAGTCGGTTCGCGGCCGCTGGTCTCCGACCGCAACGAGCGCAACTGGCGCAGCCTGGTGGCCAAGCGCTTCGGCAGCCGCGCCCGGTTCATCGGCATCGACCTGCGGGATGGCGCCAACGTCGACCATGTGCTCGACATCTGCAGCGGGCCCAAGGCGATCAAGGCCACGCTCGGCGAGGAGCCGTTCGACCTGGTGGTCTGCTGCCACGTGCTCGAGCACACCCGCCGGCCGACCACGGCGGCGCGCAACATCGAAAGTGCACTCCGGCCGGGCGGCGTCGCCTATATTTCGACGCCCTGGTCGCAGGCCTTTCATGCCACACCCGACGATTATTGGCGCTTCTCGGTGCGTGGCCTGATGCTGATGTTCGGGCGGCTCGACGTCGTGTCGTCGTTCTACAGCGGCGGCGATGTCGGGCTGGACGTGGCCTACCGCGTGGTGCGCGACGGCAAGCCCGATCTCGATCCGCGGGCCGGCGCCGTCGAGCAGGGCCTGTTCCAGCTCGTGCTCGACCACGAGGACAATCGCGCCGTGCTGGCCCGCCAGGCGACCGAGCGCCTGCCGGTGTCGCGCACCTACCTGCCGACCCTGTTCGTCAACATCGTCGGCCGGCGCAGGGGCTAGCGCTTACAGGGTGAGATCGAAGGCGATGGAAATGCCCTCGGCGCCGCCGCGCTAGGGCCGCACCTGATGCCGGTGCCGCCGGCCGCCAAGCCGCCCGGCATGACGAAGGCGAGATGCGGCGCGGCCATCGCCGGGAAGTCGGGGACTTATAGATCGATTGATCTCAATCAAGGCGCGGAAATCGAGCACCCGCAATATTAAGTCCGCCATCGGGCTTTTAGCCGACTAAGGGTCGGCGGGGCGATTCTTACGACGGCGGCGCGAGCAATCGCGCTGCCCGATGGCACTTCCATCAGGCCCGTCTTCCACCAAATGCCGTTGAACTCCGGCGATTGCATACGTCGCACTCGCTGCGCACTACGACACGCAGGCGCTGCAGGCGAAGCTGGATGAGCTTCTGCGGGCCAATCAAAAACCGCGAAACGAGCTCACTATGATCGATCAGGAAGAGCCTGAGGTAATCGAGAAACATTGTGCACAGGAAAGCGTCCAGGAGTCATGAAGGTACGTACAGGGGCGCCAGCCAGCACAATGAGGGCCAAGCTTGCAGCTGAACGCATGGCAGTTCTTCCTTCGCTTCCGCGTTGCCGGTCCGTTGATAACAGCTCGACCATGAGTCTATCGGAAGCACAAGGCAGCGGCGAGAAGCGGATGCGGTAAGGCCCCTGTCAGCAAATTCCAGGCACTCTCGCCTACCTAGAAGCCGACCCAGTAAGGCGCCTGTCAGCGAATGGGCGTTCTATGGCAGCGCGGGGCGAAGGAGCCGCCATGCGTTCACTTTCAGGCTTGGCAATCTTCATGCTGGCTACCCTGACCTTAGGTGTTGCCATAGGAGCGTACGCCGTTTGGCTGTTCTGCTCCTGCCCACCTTCGTATGCCACGGGTGATGTCGGCTATTTATCGGTCGACCATGTTTGCACGTAGATCACGCCGGACGCGTCACTCCGGAGTGATTGTTGAGCGCATGAACAAGATCACAGCGCCATGATCACCGCTGATCTCCTCGCCCGAGTGGGTTACGCCCTGTTCGGCGACCGCTGGAAGGCCGACATGGCGCGCGCCCTCCAGGTCAGCGTCGACCGCGTTGATGATTGGAGCAAGCGGCGGGGCAAGCCGCCGCAGGGAGTGTGGCTCGAGCTCGCCGAGCTGATCCAGGATCGAGAGCGAGTATTGCCGCGTCTCAAGCTGGCCGTGCTCGATGTGGAAAACCAGCCGTTGCGCCGAACCTATATGGCCACTGTAAGCTTGGAAGTCCGCGTATTGCCCGATGTTGATGGCAGATTTCCCAAAGTCAAAATCTTGAATGCAGTTGGATCTTGGTCAATTCTTCCGGACGATGTCAGGACATTGCCCGCAGAGACGACAGCATTCGCGCTTGAATTCGACGGCCAGACCGGCACCCTAACGGAGACCTACATCGGGGGTGCCGTGCATTATCCGCCGAACATGAAGGTCGCACGATGACCCCGCAACAGGCGGCGCCGCGTCCCGACCGGCTGTACTGTTGCTTTTTGCCAGCGCTTACGTGCCGCGCCGGCCGGACAATCCTCAACCGGTGAGATTAGGGTGAGATTGAAGGCGATGGAGATGCGCTCGGCGGTCCCGCGATAGGGCCGCATCTGGTGCATCATCCAGGCCAGAAACATCATCAGGCGGCCAGCCTTGGGCCGCACCCAGCATTTCCGTCTCCGAACTCTACGTGGCAGCGGGTCGTTCGGTGGCGGTACTGGCGATCGCGCATCCACCAAGAAAAAAAGAGCGGGCTTTCGCCCGCTCTTCCGATTGTCGAGTTGGGACTGCGACTAGAAGCGCAGGTCCATGCCCAGCATGACCGCCCACGAGTTGCCGGTCACCGCGTTGGTCGGGCCGTAGGCGTTGTACATCATCCAGCCGCCGACCGCCTTGATGCCCGGTCCGAGCGCGTAGTTGGCGCCGACTTCCCATTTCTGGACCACCTCGCCGCCGAACAGCAGCGCGGTCGCCGGATTGCCGTTGAACGCCGTGCTGTTGATGCCCGGCACGCCGCTGGCGGAGGAGACGTTGAGCGTCTGGGCGTTGGTGCCCGGCGCGATCGCGGTAACGCTCGCCGAGCCGTTGCCGCTGGTGTTGTAGAAGCCGGCCCACATCGCCGACAGCTGCCACGGGCCGGTCTCGTACATGATACCCGCGGTGTAGAAGCGGGTGTCGTTGTCGACGCCGGTGAAGTAGTTGGAGCCGAGGCCGTTGTTGTCCCAGCCGATCGCGCCGCCGACGGTGAAGCCGGCGAAGCCGAACTGGGCGCCGGCCACCCACTGCTTCCACGACGTGAGGTTCGCACCCGTGATCATGTTCGCCGGGCTGTTGACACCCACGCCGGTGATCGGAGAATAACCCGGAACAAACGAAGCATAGGCGAACGCACCGTACAGCGCCACGGTGAAGTCGCCGAACTTGTTCAGGTAGTTGGCGCCAACGTCGAACAGATCCTGCCAGGCATAGTCGTTGGTCGGGCAGTTGTTGATGTTGGTGGCGTTGTTGTAGCCGCAGACACCGGCCGGGCCGCCGTTGCCCGCCGCCTGCGCCGGGCCGGGGACCGGGAAGGAAGCGGTACCGCCGGGACCCACATTGAGCTTGGGAGCGTAGCCGATACCGATCTGCAGGCCGGCGAAGCGCGGCGTGAAGTAGTTGATGCGGTTGACGTCCTGCCAGGTCGGCGTGATGGTCGTTGCCATCGTACGGGCGTAGCCCTTGTTGTTGGCCTGTACCGACGCGTTGACATAGTTGTGGTTGTGCTGGATGGCGCCCCAACCGATGAACGCCGACGGCGTGCCGTAATACATGCGATAGGTCGCCGCGTCGCGGGAGCCCAACTCGATACGGCCCCAGTCGCCGAAGGCGAACAGGAAGGCTTCGTCGATCTGGGCATTGGCAACCGCCGAGCTCGGGTTCCACGCTTCCAGTTCGACCGTCAGACCGACCGACGTGCCGTTGTCCAGCTTGGTCTGGCCAATGAAATGGATTTCGCCTTCCTGAATGAAGGAGAAGCCCTTGTAGCTGGTGAACGACCCGTTGAAGGCATAGGTGGGGTCGATGTTGCCGGCCGCACCGTAGAAGGTGTAGTAGCCGCCGACGCCCATCTTGATCGGGTCGGCTGCCATGGCCGGGGCGGCCATTACACCGCCGACTACCAAGGCGGTCGAGCCGAGTAGAAGCTTTTTCATCATTCTCCCTCTCTCATTGATCAGAGACTGGTACGTACCCAAAGGCCTGTCCGACCGGCGGAAGGTGAAAGCCCAAAACGCAGCAACACAAACCCCGCCAGTACGGTCGAGCTATAAAAACACTTAGGCCCAACAAGGGTCAAGAAATGGACGCGCCGCTGCACGATTCTCCCCGCACCTGTGGCGTCTTTGTCACAATTTGAACGGTTTGCCGACAAAGCCGGATGCCGGTGGCGCCACTGTTTTGGGTATCGAAAACGATAGTTAGTTGTATTATAGGACTGCTGTCAGTCCTGGAAAAGAACTTATTGTGGTGCGATATCCGGCCGCTTGCAGTTCACCGGCACTGTGCTTTAAGGTCCCAGCCACGCCGCTGTGATATCGTGGCCAAACGGGGACAGGAACGCCAACGATGCCGGGCTCGAACAATCTCCTCCGATTTCTTGTAATTTCAGCCGGAGTTCTCTCCCTGGGCTTGGCCGCCTGCGGCGGCGACCCCAATGCCGTCAAGGAGAACGAGGCCCGCAACAGCACCAGGAGCCAAGCCCAGCGCGACATGAACCAGGGCTTGGGCGGTAAGAACCGCGAGGAGGGCAGCCTGTTCGGCCCGGGCGGCCTATTCGGATCCAAGGCCGACAAGCAGACGGATACCGGCACCGGGCTGGCGGTGAACGCCTATCTGTGGCGCGCCTCGCTCGACACCATCAATTTCATTCCGCTGGCCTCGGCCGATCCGTTCGGCGGCGTCATCATCACCGACTGGTACACCCCGGCCGAGACGCCCAACGAGCGCATGAAGGTCCAGGTCACCATCCTCGACCGCGAACTGCGGGCCGATGGCGTGCGGGTCTCGGTGTTCAAGCAGCAGACCTCGCCCAAGGGCGGCACCTGGGTCGATGCCCAGGTCGATCCGCGCACCAACATCGACATCGAGAACGCCATCCTGACGCGGGCCCGCCAGCTGCGCATCGCCGGCGGCTCTTAAAGCCCGATTGCAACGCTTGACGATCGGGGCCGCAGCGGGCATCCGCTGCGGCCCCAGTCTTTTCTGGGCTAGAATCGCTTTTTTGGGATCACACCGTGTCGTCGACGCCAGCGCGCTACAATTTCCGCGAAACCGAGGTCAAATGGCAGAAGGTCTGGGACGACCGCCAGACCTTCCGCGCCCGCATGGACCGCGCGCGGCCCAAATACTACGTGCTGGAGATGTTCCCCTACCCATCGGGCCGCATCCATATGGGCCACGTTCGCAACTACACCCAGGGCGACGTGATCGCCCGCTACAAGCGCGCCCGCGGTTTCAACGTGCTGCATCCCATGGGCTGGGACGCCTTCGGCCTGCCGGCCGAGAACGCGGCGATGGAAAAGAAGGTCCATCCCAAGAAATGGGTCTACGAGAACATCGCGACCATGAAGGCGCAGCTCAAGGTGATGGGCCTGTCGCTCGACTGGAGCCGCGAACTCGCGTCCTGCGATCCGTCCTACTATCGCCATCAGCAGAAGATGTTCCTGGATTTCTGGAAGGCCGGACTCGCCTACCGCAAGGAGGCGTGGGTCAATTGGGACCCTGTCGACCATACCGTGCTGGCCAACGAGCAGGTGATCGAGGGCAAGGGCTGGCGCACCGGCGCGCCGGTCGAGCGGCGCATGCTCACCCAGTGGAACCTCAGGATCACCAAGTTTGCCGACGAACTCCTGAGCCGCCTCGACACGCTCGAGCGCTGGCCGGAGAAGGTGCGCCTGATGCAGGCCAACTGGATCGGCAAGAGCCACGGCGCGCGAGTCTTCTGGCAGCTCACCGACGCCTCGGCGGCTGCCTCATCAAAAAAAGATTGGGGCGAGCTCGAGATCTTCACCACGCGGCCCGACACGCTCTATGGCGCCTCCTTCGCGGCGCTGTCGCCCGAACATCCGCTGGTCGCTGAGCTGGCTGAGAAGGATCCGGGCCTGCAGCGCTTCGTCGCCGAAAGCCGCAAGACCGGCACCGCGGCGGCCGAGGTCGAGACCGCGGAGAAGGTCGGCTACAAGCTGCCGCTGCTGGCCAAGCATCCATTGATGCCGGGCAAGACCCTGCCGGTCTATGCCGTCAATTTCGTGCTGATGGAATACGGCACCGGCGCGATCTTCGGCTGTCCCGGCCACGACGAGCGCGACCACGAGTTCGCGCTCAAGTACGGTCTGCCGATCATCCCGGTGGTGATGCCCGAGGACGCCGACCCCAAGAGTTTTAGCGTCGCCGAGGCGGCGTTCGTCGAAGACGGCGTGATCATCAACTCGGATTTCCTCAACGGGCTTTCCGTCGAGGACGCCAAGGCCCGCGTGATCGCCCGCCTGGAGGAGCTGGGCGTCGGCAAGGGCACGACGCAATACCGCCTGCGCGACTGGCTGGTGTCGCGCCAGCGCTACTGGGGCAGCCCGATCCCGGCGATCCATTGCGAGAAGTGCGGCGTCGTGCCGGTGCCGGAAAAGGACCTGCCGGTCGAGCTGCCGGAGGATGTCGATTTCGACAAGCCGGGCAACCCGCTCGACCGCCATCCGACCTGGAAGCACGTCGCCTGTCCCCAGTGCGGCGGCGCCGCCCAGCGCGAGACCGACACGCTCGACACCTTCATCGATTCGAGTTGGTACTTCGACCGGTTCACCTCGCCGCAGCTTGAGACGGCGCCGTTCGACCGCGAGGAGGACAACTACTGGATGCCGGTCGATCAATATATCGGTGGCATCGAGCATGCGATCCTGCACCTGCTCTATTCGCGCTTCTGGACCCGCGCCATGCGCGAAGTGCAGATGACCAGCCGCGACGAACCGTTCGACGGCCTGTTCACCCAAGGCATGGTTCTCCACGAGACCTACCGCGCGACCGACGGGAGCTGGTTGCTGCCCGAAGAAGTCGAGCGCACGCCGGGCGGCAATGTCGTGCGCGCCTCCGACAAAAGCCCGGTCGAGGTCGGCCGCTCCGAAAAGATGTCCAAGTCGAAGAAGAACGTCGTCGACCCGGACCAGATCATCCTCGACTACGGCGCCGATACCGCGCGCTGGTTCATGCTCTCGGACAGCCCGCCCGAACGCGATCTCGAATGGACCGAGTCGGGCGTCACCGGCGCCTGGCGCTTCCAGCAACGCCTGTTCCGCATCGCCACCACGGCGCTCGCCCTGCTGCCGCCGGTCGGCACGGCCAAGCCCGCCGAACTTTGCGACGCCGCGATCGAGCTGCGCCGCGCCGCGCACCGCGCCATCGCCGGCGTGTCGACCGACATCGAAGCCTTCCATTTCAACAAGGCGGTGGCGCGGCTCTACGAGCTTGCCAACGCCATCGATTCGACCGAACCGAACGACCAGGGCACCCGGTGGGCGCTGCGCGAGGCGCTCGAGATCTTCGTGCGCCTGGCCGGCCCGATGACACCGCACTTCGCCGAGGAACTGTGGCAGGGGCTGGGCCATACCTCGCTGCTGGCCGATTCGCCCTGGCCGCTGGCCGAGGAGCAGCTTCTGGTCGACGATACGGTGACGATCGCCTTGCAGGTCAATGGCAAGCTGCGCGGCACCATACAAATGCCAAAGGACTCCTCGGAGGAAGCCAATACCGCGGCCGCGCTGGCGAATACCGACGTTCAAAGGGCGATGGCCGGCAAGTCGCAAAAGCGGGTGATCGTGGTGCCCAACCGCATCGTCAACATCGTGGTGTAACGGGAAGCCTGGAGGCCATCAATGGCGCGCAAACCGAACTATGAATTCGAACGCCGCGAGCGCGATCGGCTCAAGGCCATCAAGGTCGCCGAAAAAGCCCAGGCCAAGAAAGAGGCCCGGGAACGCGCGCGACTGGAGAACGCCGGCGAGGCGCCGCCGGCCGACGGCGAGCCTGATCCGGAGAAGACCTGATACCCACGGGGGCGGCGTGAAGATCGAGCCGCGTCAGGCGGAAGCGTTCCTCAAGAGACCAGACCCCAAGATCCGCGGCGTGGTGGTCTATGGCAACGACGACGGCCTGGTCGCCGAGCGGGCGATGGCGCTTGCCAAGACGGTGTGCGAGGACCTCAAGGACCCGTTCCGCGTCGTCGATATCGCCGGCGACGCGCTCAAGGCTGACCCGGCGCGCCTGGCCGACGAATTCTCCGCCCTGTCGTTGATGGGTGGCCGGCGGGTGATCCGCGTGCGGCCGGCCGGCGAGGAGTCGACGGCGGCCCTGGAAAACCTGGTCGACGCCACCGCCGGCGACGCGCTGATCGTGATCGAGAGCGGCAATCTCACGCCGCGCTCGGGCCTGCGCGCGCTGGCCGAAGCCGAGGCCTGCCTGGCGGCGCTGCCCTGCTACATGGACAATGAGGCGGCTCTCGAAGGCCTGGTCGAGAGCGCCGCGCGGGCACGTGGGCTCGGCGTCGACGCCGATGCCCTCGACTGGATCGTCGAACGGCTGGGCGGCGATCGCGGCCAGAGCCGCAGCGAGGTCGACAAGCTCTTGCTCTACAAGGAAGGCGACGGCACCAAGACCGTCTCGCTCGGCGATGCGCTCGCCGTCCTCGGCGACAGCGCCGCCATCGGCGTCGACGACGTCATCGCCGCCACCTTCGACGGCGAGCTTATAGCGCTCGATCGCGCACTCGACCGGGTGTTCGCCGAAGGCGGCAACCCGGTGCAGGTCGTGCGCGCCCTGCAGCGCCATGTCGACCAGCTCCATCTGGTGAGCGGCCATGCCGCCAACGGCGGCAGCCTGGAAGCAGCGATATTCAAGGCGCGCGGCCTGCCGCGCGGCGGGCCGATGCGCCAGTGCTTCGAACGCCATGTCCGCGCCTGGCCGCTCAAGCGGCTGGGCGATGCCCTGCAGGCCATTCTAAAAGCCGAGCAGGAATGCAAATCGACCGGCTATCCCGACGAGGCGATCGCGCGGCGTCTTTGCCTGGCGCTCGCCTCGTGGGCTAAGGCCGCACGGCAGCGGCAGTAGAACTCTGGCCGCGCTTGTCAATTTGAGTATGAGTTCTTGCCGTCATACCGTCCGACGCAGGAGGTCGACCATGCCTGTCTCAATCCGCAAAGCGCGCCTTGGAGCCAAGGCCCAAGTGGTCCTCCCCAAGGAAGCCCGCCAAGCCCTCGGCTTGAAGCCGGGCGACAGCTTCGCCTTTGTCATCGACGGCGACGATGTCGGGGTCGTCCGCGCGCCGGCCGACGGCGACAATCCCTCCACGTGCTTCTCCGAATGGGCCTCCGACGCTGACCGGAAGGGTTATGCCGACCTTTGACCGGTTCGACGTCGTCTCAGTACCGTTTCCTCACAGCACGGGGCGACGCGCGACACAAGGCGAAGACTACTTCGCCTGAGGAGTTGCGCTGCTAGCCCTTCTTGCCGCCGCCCCCGGTACTGAGGGGGATCGCGGCCTGCTCGGTCAGGATCAGGAACGTAAAGCTCTCCTCGATGTAGAGCCGCACGCGTTCGAGAGTGTGCTCGAGGTAGCCGATCGAGAAATCCTGGCCGACCGTGAGCTCGAAGTCGCCGCCGCGCATCGAGATCACCAGGCCGCCATCGAGGCCGGGCGCCCATACGATCTCGCCGTCGATCAGGCGCTGGACGTGGCTCAGGATCGGATAGCCGCCGTCGGTGCGCGAGGCGAGGTCCTTGTAGAGCTGCTCGTTCAGCACCACCGCGAACGGGCCTTCGACGCCGTCGTCGCGCAGCTTGGTGAGGGCGGCGGAGACGGCGCCGGGATAGTCGGCGTGGCTCGAGCCCAATGGCACCGCGGTGGCGGCGCGCGCCTGGCAGATGCCGGTGATGTGGGCGGCCTTGTAGCCGTGGAAGATCGCCCGATCCTCGGCGACGGCGATTTCGCGCGCCGCCGCCGTCACTGCGTCGAGGTCGGGATCGCGCGCGCCGCGGTCGATGGCGTCGAGCTCGGCGCGGCTCATGTCGAACGGAATGCGCAGTTCGACCAGCGGCTGGACGCGACGCAGGTGCGCCTGCACTGTATTGCTGCCGGTCGGCGCGGCGATCGGATCGGCGCGGCCAATCTCGACGTCGGAATCGTCCCAGCCCAGCGGTCCGCGGAAATCGACGACCCGGCGCGCCGCCAGCAGGGCCCGCAGCGTCCGCTTGGCTTCCTTTTCGATTTCCGCCCAGCCGGCATCGGTGATCGGCGCGCGATCGCGGAAAAGATGGTTCTTCATCATTTGGCCACCTGTCCCGGAGCGGGCCGCAGACTGCCGATGCCCAAGCTGCCATCCGAACTCACGCTCTCGCCGCCGTCGGCGGCTCCGCCGGCGTGCACGATCTCGGCTTCGATCTCGGTGATCGGTCCGTCGCTGAACAGGAAGGTTTTTAGATGCTGCATCAGCTTGGGATCGCTGCGGCGCAGCCATTCCAGCACCATCGACGCATGCTCCTTCTCCTCGTCGCGATTGTGCTCGAGGATGGCGCGCAGCTCGGGATTGGCCGTGGCCTTGGCGCGCTGATTGTACCAGTCGACGGCCTCGAGCTCTTCCATCAGGGAAACGATGGCGCGGTGCTGATCGATGACTTCCGGCCCGAGCTTGGTGGCGTCTTCGTGCAGCGCTTCACTCGACATGCGTGCGGCCTCCAGTCTTCGGGCGAACACTAGTCCGACCGGTTGCCGCGGTAAACGCCCGCTGCCTGCTACAGTTCCGTCATCTTGCCGAAGCGAGCGCGCATCGCCGTCAGCAAGCCGCAGCCGAAGAGCACGAGGCCTGCGGCAATCGCCGTGAAGGCCGCCGTCGCGCCGCCATCCAACGACAAGGTCAGCCACGCGCCGCCGACGACCAAGATCAGGCGCAGCAGCGCCAGCAGGAAGGGCCCGCTCACGAAGCCGATGCCGAGGCAGGCGAAATAGCAGGCCAGCCCCGCGCCGGTGAAGGGAAACACCACCGCCTGGCAGAGGAGATAGAGCGCGCCGGTGTCGCGGATGGCGGGATCCGCGGTGAAGAGGCCCATCCAGCTCCCGCCGAACAACGCGACCGCGGTGAAGATCAGGCCGATCGCCGCCGCCACCGCCGCGCCCGTCCAGGCGACGCGACGCGCGCGCGCGAGGTCGCGCGCGCCGGCCGCCGTCGCCACCATGGTGATCACCGCCGAGCCGAAAGCGAAGGTGATGGGATATTGCAGCATCTCGAGCCGATTGGCCGCGCCATAGGCGGCCACCGCCGAGCTGCCGAGAACCGACAGCAAACCCGCCACGAAGAACGTGGTGATCTGGAACAAGGTGGCGCTTGCCGCCGACAGGACGCCGACGCCCAGGATGGCCACTGCCTCCGCGTGACGTAGCCGGATCGCGGCAAGCCGCAGGCGCACCAGGGCGTGGCGCGACAGGAGATGGACGATCAGCACCGCGCTGCCCGCGGCGTAGGCGGCCAGGGCGGCCAGGGCGGCGCCGACGATGCCCAGCGCGGGAAACGGGCCCCAGCCCAGGATCAACGCCGGCGACAGCGCCAGATGGAACGCCTCGCCGATGGCGATGGCGAACGCCGGCACCATCATGTTGCCGGCGCCGCGCGAGACATTGGCCAGAAGATTCATCAGCCAGACGAAGGCCGCGCCGCCGAACATCACCGCGCCATAGAGGATCGCCATCTCGAGCGGGCGGCCGCCCAGGCCCATGGCGGCGTAGAGGACGGGACCGCCCAAAAGCATCAGGGCCGTGGTGAGGCCCGCGCCGATCAGGGCGATGGCGACGGCGACGCCGGCCAGCGAGGCTGCCTTTGCATGATCGCCGGCGCCGAGCGCGCGGCCGATCGCCGAGGACACGCCCGAGCCGATGCCCGACGCGGTCGCCGTCTGCAGGATCAGGAACAGCGGGAAGACCACGGCGACGCCCGCCAGCGCATCGCTGCCCAGCCACGACACGAACA
>Ga0070698_100002002_pt1 | contig 22614 bp, 18 predicted proteins | sample KBSK1502metaG_FD_65477 | JGI IMG/M metagenome (GOLD analysis project Ga0070698, IMG submission 65477) | Corn, switchgrass and miscanthus rhizosphere microbial communities from Kellogg Biological Station, Michigan, USA - KBS K1-50-2 metaG | ecosystem: Host-associated > Plants > Roots >...
AGCTATCCAGTTTACAGTACGTGATGCAGTAGATGTGTTACCACAAGCATCTCTTGCAGTCCATGTTCTTGTTTGTGTACGAGCACAACCATCACTTGTAACATTACCATCACTTGAAGATACAGTTGGAACGCCACAAGCATCAGTTGCAGTAGCAGTACCCAATGCACCATTTATATCACCTGCAGAAGGATTACATCCGAGTGATGTACCAGTACCGCCTGTAGTTAATACAGGAGGAGTTACATCAGCAGTCCATGTTACAGTGCGAGAAGCAGTAGATGTGTTACCACAAGCATCCCTGGCAGTCCATGTTCTTGTTTGAGAACGAGAACAACCATCACTTGTAACATTACCATCACTTGAAGATAATGTTGGAGTACCACATGCATCAGTTGCAGTAGCAGTACCAAGTGCTGATCCAATATCATTTGCAGATGGATTACATCCAAGAGATGTACCAGTACCACCCGTTGTGATCACCGGTGGAGTATTATCAGAGGTCCATGTTACAGTTCTTGATGCAGTAGCTGTGTTACCACAAGCATCTCTAGCAGTCCATGATCTTGTTTGAGAACGAGAACAGCCATTACTTGTAACACTACCATCACTTGAAGATACAGTTGGAACACCACATGCGTCAGTAGCAGTAGCAGTACCCAAAGCACCATTTATATCACCGGCAGACGGGTTACAACCAAGAGTTGTACCAGTACCACCTGTAGTAATTACAGGAGCTGTATTATCAGCAGTCCATGTTACAGTACGGGATGCAGTAGATGTGTTACCACAAGCATCTCTTGCAGTCCATGTTCTTGTTTGAGAACGTGAACAACCATCACTTGTAACATTGCCATCACTTGAACTTACAGTTGGAACGCCACAAGCATCAGTTGCGGTAGCAGTACCAAGTGCTGATCCAATATCATTTGCAGATGGATTACATCCAAGAGATGTAGAAGTACCACCTGTAGTGATTACAGGAGGTGTATTATCAGAAGTCCATGTTACAGTTCTTGATGCAGTAGATGTGTTACCACAAGCATCAATTGCAGTCCATGTTCTTGTTTGAGAACGACCGCAGCCATTGCTGCTAACTGTACCATCACTTGAAGATAGAGTAGGTGTACTGCAACCATCAGTAGCAGTAGCAGTACCAAGTGCACTATTTATATCACCGGCAGACGGGTTACAACCAAGTGTAGTCGTAGTACCACCTGTTGTAATTACCGGAGCCCCATTATCAGCGGTCCAGGTTACAGTACGCGATGCAGTAGCAGTGTTACCGCAAGCATCACGGGCAGTAAAAGTTCTTGTTTGTGACCGACCACATCCATTGCTGCCGACAGCACCATCGCTTGACGAAACAGTTGGCGTACCACAAGCATCTGTTGCGGTTGCTGTGCCTAATGAATTATTGATATCACCGGCAGATGGATTACATCCGAGAGTTGTAGAACCACCACCGGTAGTTAAAGTTGGAGATGTATTATCAGAAGTCCATGTCACGGTTCGTGATGCTGATGATGTATTATTACATGCATCTCGTGCCGTCCATGTTCTTGTTTGAGAACGACCACAACCATTGCTGCTTACTGAACCATCACTTACACTCAAGGTTGGTGCGCCACATGCATCAGAAGCAGAAGCAGAACCTAAAGCACCATTAATATCACCTGCAGATGGATTGCAACCTAAAGTAGTTGTCGTTCCACCTGTTGTTATTACAGGTGGATTAACATCAACTGTCCAATTAATTTGTTGTATACAAGAACTCATGTTACCGCAAGCATCAGTAGCGATCCATTTTCTATTCATTGTTCTTGCACAGCCGCTGCTTTGTACAGGACCATCAGAAGCAACCGGAGTAATAGGACCATTACAGTTGTCTGTTGCAGTTCCACCGCTTGGACCAGGAATTGTTGGATTACATCCTGGCAAATTCAATGTTGGAGGACAGGTAATAACCGGAGCTGTACGATCAAAGCAAATTTGTATTTGTAACGGAGAAATAAAATCTTTAAGGTCAGCAGTTTTTTCAGCTGAAGATTTTGATTTTACAAATAATGTTTTAAATGGCAATGATCCGCATTCGCCAGGAAGGCCTACACCACCAATAAGAGCAGAAATGTCAATTGCACCTTCTACAAATTGTAATGTTGTATATTGGGTTTGATCAAATGCACCGTACGGCACATTAATTGGAGCAGCGCCACCATTGGCAGCTGCAAATGCGGTACCTGCGGGCGGATTTATTTCAAAATAATCAAAAGAACCAGCCTCGGAACCCGGCTGCCACCGTAAATAAAATACGGAAGCGAAAGATCCACCTCCTGTATATTGTAGTGTTATACTTATGTCACCAACTGTTCTTCCGTTATCCGTACCTGTTGAAGTAAAACCGCCAGTGCCTCCTGGAATTGGACCACCTGTTTTAAAAATCGGGTTTTGATAAAATTCAAAATCCAGGTAGCTGGTACCATTGGTTGACATACGGTCACCTGAAATGGCAGCCCAAATATGATTGTTCACGGGGTTCAATGCAAGGAAGAGCGTTGCATTGTTGATATCATCTTTTGCTGGCGGCTTTTGACTTCTCCAACCCCAATCATTGGGATTCTGGAAAAGTTTATTACCACCGTCAAAAATATCATCGTTGATCTGATCGTTAAAAAGATCAACTAAATGATAGGCAAGTGGTACCAATGGCACGCCTGCATCGGTGAATACATAGTTGTTTGCACTACCGCCAGCAGCCGCTAACCAATCACCAGCTGCTCCCTGCCTTTGCAAGAAACCGTCAATAGCGAATGGTCCGGGAAATTGTGGTAGTGAAACCATGGGCGCATTTCCAGCTTGCCCAAAAGATAAGGTACTAACGAGGGTAGTACAGATCAATGTGAAAAGTCTCAGTAAATTCCATTTACAGGAAGACTGTTCCGTTGTTGTTTTCATAAACAATTAGTGTTGTTTAAAATGTTAATTGGTCGAACTAGTTAAAAAGCAATAAGCTTTTCAGCGGACATTAATAAATGTGCTTTCGACAGGGTAGATAGATAAAAAATGTCTTCAAAAAAGGGGTGAATCGGCGGTAATTGAAAGGATTTTGGACGAGATTAATATGCAAAGTGTGGACTAAGGTAGGATATTGTCGTTAATCTCCAAATGTTTTCCTAATTTTTTTTTCGAATAAGTACGTGAGAATCAGAATAGTAAATATACGAGCAACTGTTTATTATTTATTTATGAACAGTATTTTTTCGAATATTTTTTTAAAAAATTTTGAGGATTGATTTCCTCAAATCGCAGTATGGGTAAAGGTTTTGTGGGGTTAAAAAAATGATTTGAATCAAGCAAAATGAAGAAAAAAAATTTCTGTTAATAGATATTTATTGATGGTGATGGTTATAACATCGGTTTAATTTTGGCTATTAAAATAAATTATGCACAAAATATTTTTTTTTGTTTCATTTTTATTTGCGCACCTGTTTTTATCAGCACAAGAGAAGCCAGAAGGGTTATTTATAAATTCAAAAGCTCCGGACTTCAAAGCAGTTGATCAATATGGGAATGAAATTCGATTAAAAGATGTTTTGAAAGATAGTATTGTTGTCCTGATCTTTTATCGTGGTGAATGGTGTCCTTATTGTAATAAACAATTAAAGAAACTTGAAGATTCATTGCAGCTAATAAAAAATAAAGGCGCAAGATTGATTGCTGTTACTCCCGAAAAACCCGAATACATATCTAAAACAATTGAGAAAACAAAAGCAAGCTATCATTTATTATATGATAAGGAAATGAAAATTATGAAAGCTTATGGGGTTGCTTTCCAGGTGGACGATAAATCTGTTTCAAGGTATAAAAATGCTGATATAGATCTTTTGAATGCAAATGGTCAAAAGGATAAGGCATTTTTACCAGTACCTGCTACATATATAATAAGTAAAGAAGGAACTATTCTCTACCGGTATTTCGATACTGATTATAAAAAAAGACCTTCAGTGCAGGAGATACTCGATAATCTTAAATAAAATATTATTCCGGCCAAACAAGTTTTCCGATTTTTCCATTACCACCGGCTAGATATACTGTGTTGCCAATTCTTGCCCGACGACAAACATGAAAACCTTCTTTGCTGATAGAATAAAAATCTTTTCCTCCATCAAAAGAATAATCAACGCCATTTAAACCGCAGGTAACTATTGTTTCTTTATTTAAAAATTCAACACAGCTTCGATAACCATTTGGGGGTGATTTGGGCTTATCCCATGACTTACCTCCATTATTGGAAACAAAACAATTATTATTCATCAATGAATCAGCAGTGAAATCGCCTCCAACGATAACGATCTTATTTGCTCTGCTCTTTTTATAGTTATCAAAAACAGCTACTGAATTTGTTCCGGCAGTTTCTTTTCCTTTCGTCATTGGTAGATCAATAATTGTTTTATCATAAAACAATCTTGAGTTCTTTCCACCACTTGCCAATACCAATGATTGATTATACAAATACCGGAGATTGGTGCCGCTTGATGCAAAAAATGCCTCACCGCTGTCTGCAACAAATCTTTCTTCAGCAGATAATTCTTTCCATGAATTTCCCCCGTCATTTGTTTTTGCAATGAAAAATCTTCCATCAACAGGATCGCCGATAACGATCCCATTCATTGGATCACGAAACTCCATTGCATCTAAAAACATTCCTTTGGTCTTATTTTCATAAACAACTTTCCATGTCTCTCCACCATCAGTTGTTTTTAATATATATGCAGGATCGGCAATCGCCATTATGATCGCAGTGTTTGCATCAAATGCCTCTATATCCCTGAAATCGTTTTTTTCAAATCCCTTTACTGACATCCACTTCCAATTCTTTCCTCCGTTGGAACTTTTTCCTACCAAACCATTGCTTCCGCTTACCCATACTACATTATTATTTACAACTGATAAGCCGCGAAGACTTGTTTTTACTCCTGTATTCAATACCTCAACATATGGTAATATCTTTCTTTGAGGAAAAATTTTATTTGAAAACCCATTCAATAATATTACGAGGAAAAGAAAAAACAGTTTTCTGCGATTTGTCATAAGAATTGTTTTCAGCAAAATAATAAAGTATTTACGCACCCGGTAACAAGTGTATAAAAAATAAGAAAAGAAAAGATTGCTTCGTTCCTCGCAATCAGAATGCTTTTTTCTCAGCAGATTTTAGTTTGGGAACGGTAAAGTTATCTAATGCGCTTTTTTCTGCGATCATTTTTTCGATCTCTTCAGCCTTGCGTGGTGCAAATACTGACAGCAGCTCGTAACCATTCTGCGTGATCAGCGCATCGTCTTCAATCCGTACAGCAATGCTCCACCATTTTTTATCACAATTACTGTTTGGCGGAATATAAATTCCCGGCTCTATTGTGATCACCATATCTTTCTTTAGAGTTCGGGAAAAACCACGATCATGAACATCAAGACCGATATGATGCGAAAGACCATGCGGATAATAAGTCCACACTTCTTTTTTATCTTTTATGATTCCTAATTTGAAAAGCCCTTCTGCAATAACATCTCTCGCTGCTATTGTTGCCTCATCCCATGTAGCCCCATCTTTTAAAACTTTGAATGCCGCTTCCTGTGCATCATATACAAGATTGTAAATTATTTTTTGTTCTTCCGTGAATTTTCCATTTGCAGGAACTGTTCTTGTTACATCAGCAGTGTATCCATGATACTCGGCGCCAACATCCATCAGCAACATTTCGTTGCCGACCTTTGTTTTTGAATTCTCCATATAATGCAATACGCAACCATTTGCACCGGCACCAACGATAGAACCATAACCCACTTCTTCTGCTCCGTATTTTTTATGAATGAATTCATGAAGACCCTGTATCTCCAATTCACTCATGCCAGGTTGCACAGCTTTCATTACTTCATTTTGTCCGCGGCATGAAATTTCAACAGCTTTACGGATCAGGTCCATTTCTTCAGGAGTTTTTATTTCGCGAAGTTTCCCGGTAAGTTCACGGAAGAGACGATTATCGTATTTACTTTCCTTTGGAATTTCAGCCGGGATCTTTGCCATTGCTTTAAACTGATCTATCAGGTCTGAAAGATCTGCATTATTACGTCTATCATTACCTGCATCATCGGGAAACCTGTCAAATATTATTTTATCAAATTTTGAAAAATCAATTTTAGCATTTTTAAAATCTTCTCCATTATATGCATAAGCAAAACCAAGCTTTTCTTTGGCTCCTTCTGTACCTAATCTTCGTCCTGTCCATTGCTCAGCCAATGCATCTTTCTTTTGTACGAAGATCATTTCTTCAAATACGGCGCCATTAGCGCCTTTTTGTTCTTCTTTAAATATCAGCAACAACGAATGTGGTTCTTTATAGCCGCTGAAATAATACATATCAGGGTTTTGATGATAGAAATAATCAACATCATTGCTGAATACACGGGTAGGATATGCCATTACAACAAAAACAGAATTATCAGGCATTATTTTTCTCAGTGCCTCGCGACGGCCTGCATGAAAATCTTTACTTAAATAATCTGTTGGAAGATCATTCTGTGCCTGCAGCGAAAATGAAAAACAAAAAATGCAAATAAATGTAAGAAAACGGTAAAGATATTTTTTCATAAAAAAGTGGTAATTGATAATGAACTAAAATAGTTCTTTTCAATTACCACTCAATAAAAATTATATGAATGGGTTTAGATAAGTGATCGGTTAATCTTCATCATCTTCTTCCGAGTAGGCATCTTCGCTGCTTTTGTAATAAAGCTCCCATTCTTTTACAGCTGCATCACTCAGACATTCTATAATATCGAACAGCGGATCTTTTTTCAATTTCCATTCTGTATCGGTGGGATCTTCAAATTTCATAATAAATAAACAATGATCTGATTCCATTGCTACTTTGATCAATGTGATCATTGAGTCTTCTTTGTCCTTGATCAGGTAATAACAACCTGTCTCCAGCAATTCGTAAGTATACATAACGCCTCCGCTTTTTGAATAATTAAATTGTTCCTCTGCTTTTCTATAAACAAGCTGGAATGGGTAATAGTAAATCAGAATTTAACGGGTAAAACTGAACTGATGGGTTAAAGTTTCAACAGGGTCAGTAAGCCAAATTTAGGTGTTTTGTTTTGACACCACCAAGCTGTCGGGGGCAAAATTTTTTTTTGACAAAAAATTAATCCCCTCGCAAAAACCCGGTTCAAGTATTGAAAATTAAAGACCTGAAAAACAGGCATTTTTCTGTAGAGTCCAATCCTTGATCGTGGGCAATTGGACCAGGATCTTCCTCAAAAAGGAGGCTTAAATAGTTTTTAAACTTTCAAATAATTCTGAAAACATAACGGAGATAGTAAGAAAATAAAAAAGCCTTCTGCGAAACAGAAGGCTTTTTGCCGGTGATCATATGCTATACATGCAAGTACGTTTGCATTCTTTTTTCTTTTTTGTCTCGGCCTTTTTTTCTGTCTTCATTTTTTTATTAGATGCAGATGAAGAATCGAAAGCCGCGAATGCAATTGCTGTAACACCGGAGGCCAGAATGAAAGCAACGATGATTTTTTTCATAGCCTTTTTTATTTAGTACTGAAAAGTTACGATAGTTTTTCTGACCGAAGAGAATATTTTTTTATGAATGGTAAGAAAATTATTCACAGTGTAAAGCCTTTTAAGCCTGGCTTTTTATTCGCAGAAGACATCAATATTGTTTGCCTGATCCTTGCCACTTTTGTTTCAATTGTTTTTGCGCTGTCGATCCAAAAAAGAAATCGTTTTCGATAGCCAGGAGGAAAGGCCAAGAAATTTTCCATTGCCTTCTTGTTTTTGCTAAATGCTTTTTTCAACTCTTCAGGAAGAGAATTATTTTCAGCATGAAGATCTGAGGCGTTCAAACTGTTCCAGCTTCCATCTTTTTTTGCTTGCTCAATTTTTGTAAGACCTGCAGGGGTTATCAATTTTTGCTCAATTAATTTATCTATCCGTTGTTTATTGAGTTTGCTCCAAATACTTTTGGGTTTGCGCGGAGTAAATTTCAAAGCCGATCTTTCCTCATCAATTTTTCTTGGTAAACTATCGATCCATCCAAAACATAATGCCTCTTCAACTGCATCAGCATAATCAAATTTTCTTTTACCAGTTTCTTTTTTATAATAGACTAACCAAACACCAGGAGAAGTAAAATGATTTTTCTCCAGCCATTTTCGCCATTGGCTTCGGGTTTTTGGGTGAGTGGTTTTATAATCTTGTTTCGATTTTTTCATGGACCTAAAATCTATTTTATTAACAGGGGTTAATAAATCTAAAATTAAGCGGCAAATCCGGTTTTGTTATATTTGCCCGGCCTCATCCCGACCTTCTCCTTCAGGAGAAGGCCATCAACACACAAGGTCAACTTATTTGAATTTTCTAAAATGAACAGTAAAGAACTTAAGATGAAGTGGTAGTTGAATAGTTGATCAAAGATATGTTGTGCCGCTTCCTCTCCTTCAGGAGAGGAAACCGAGCAAAGCGAGGGTTAGGAACGTAGTTCGGGAAGGTGAGGTAAAAGCTGATAACCAAAAGAAAAACTAAACCGTATCGTGTAAATGGCAAAGGAAAAGGAAAAACCCAAAGACACTTCTAATCTTTTCGACTACACCGAAGAGAGTATCAAATCCCTCGACTGGAAAGAACATATCCGCCTGCGGCCGGGTATGTATATTGGTAAATTGGGTGATGGATCATCGCCTGATGATGGTATTTATGTACTGGTAAAAGAAGTGATCGACAACTGCATCGATGAATACACGATGGGTTATGGAAAAACGGTGGAGATAACTATTGAAGGCAAGCAGGTAACGATCCGTGATTATGGCCGCGGCATTCCGCTTGGTAAAGTGGTGGATGTGGTAAGCAAAATAAATACCGGCGCAAAATACGACAGCAAGGTTTTTCAAAAATCAGTTGGCTTGAATGGTGTGGGTACAAAAGCAGTGAATGCACTAAGTGGTTATTTTAAAGTAAAAGCTGTTCGTGATGGTAAAGAAAAAACAGCTGAGTTCGAAAAAGGGTTTTTAATTAAAGAATATAAAGAAGCGAAGACAAATGAAGATAATGGAACGATCGTAACTTTTATTCCTGATGAAACAATGTTCAAGAATTTTAAATTTCATCCTGAATTCTTAGAGAATCAAATCTGGAACTATTGTTTTCTGAATGCAGGGTTGAAAATTGTTTTCAACGGTAAAAGTTTTGTAAGTAAAAATGGTTTGCTTGATCTGTTGCAACGTAAAACGAATGAAGATGAGATCCGTTACCCGATCATTCATTTAAAAGGAGATGATATTGAAGTTGCCATTTCGCATACCAATGAATATGGTGAAGACATTTACAGCTTTGTAAATGGTCAGCATACAACACAGGGTGGCACTCATCAACAGGCATTTCGTGAAGCTTATGTAAAAACAATCCGTGATTTTTATAAGAAAGATTATGATGCTGCTGATATTAGAACGGGAATTGTTGCTGCAATTTCAGTTCGTGTTGTCGAGCCTGTTTTTGAAAGCCAGACAAAAACAAAACTTGGTTCTGTGAATGTGGCTGAAGGCGGTCCAAGCATGCGGAATTTCATAGGTGATTTTTTTGCAAAAGAATTAGATATTTTTTTACATAGAAATCCAACAACAGCGGAAGAGTTAAAGAAACGCATCGAACAAAGCGAAAGGGAAAGAAAAGAACTTTCAGGAATTAAAAAGCTGGCGAATGAAAGAGCTAAGAAAGCAAATCTTCATAACCGTAAGCTGCGTGATTGCCGCTATCACTTAAATGATGACCCACCCTCAAAAGGCAAGGAGGAGTTTGTAGCTAAGTTGAAAGAAACAACAGTTTTTATTACTGAAGGTGATAGTGCAAGTGGTTCCATTACCAAATCAAGAAATGTAGAAACACAGGCAGTATTTAGTTTGCGGGGTAAGCCGCTTAACTGTTTCGGTCTTACAAAAAAAGTGGTGTATGAAAATGAAGAGTTCAATCTTTTGCAACATGCATTGAATATTGAAGAAGGATTGGAAGGACTGCGTTATAATAATGTAGTGATCGCTACCGATGCCGATGTTGATGGAATGCATATTCGTCTGTTGCTAATGACTTTCTTCCTGCAATTTTTCCCCGACCTGGTGAAGCATGAAAAAGTGTATGTGTTGGAGACTCCATTATTCCGTGTAAGAAATAAACAGGAAACTATTTACTGCTATAGTGAAGAAGAGAAAACAGCAGCCACCAAAAAACTTGGCGCCAAACCGGAGATCACACGATTCAAAGGTTTGGGTGAGATAAGCCCTGATGAGTTTTCATTATTCATTGGCGCCGATATGCGAAAAACCCTGATGCGTTTGGAGCATGGAGATCATATTCAACAGCTGCTGGAATATTATATGGGAAAAAATACAATGGAAAGACAGGAGTTTATTATTGATAATTTGAAAATTGAACTTGATAAAGTTGAAGAAACAGTAATTAATAACTAGGAATTAAAAATTAATAACTCTTGAAAGAGGAAAATGTTATTCTGGATAAAAGCTTCAAATTTGGGTTGAGGATTTTGAAATTATACATTCATTTAAAAAAGAAGAAAGTTGATGGCGGGTTGTGCTCTCAAATTTTGGATAGTGGTACTTCAATCGGGGCAAATGTTGAAGAGGCAGTTGGTGGTTCTTCGAGAAAAGATTTCTTTAATAAACTTCAAATAGAATACAAAGAGGCAAGAGAAACGAGATACTGGTTAAGATTGTTAAGAGAAGGAGATATTTTAGACAAGAAGCTTGCTGACTCTTTTTTGAGGGATTGCGAAGAGATTATTGCAATTCTCACGGCGATATTGAATTCTTCGAAAGGATGAAATTCTTAATTATTAATTATTAATTCTTAATTACCCCTGACCAGGCTAGATATCATACGAAAATCCAAATCACTTTTCATGAAGTGGAAGCTTCATGGGATCTTTGAACCGTTCACCGGATTTTTTTTGAATGCTTACCACATGAGTAAGCTTAGCAAATGGAGAAGCAAAACAAAAGTGAATGGTTACAATGATTGGTATCAAGGCAAATGGGATTACAGCAGGAGATATAATTTGTATGAAGAGATTTGTAAGACAGAAAAATTAGATACTTCATCCATAGATTATTTTGAATTTGGAGTTAGTGGTGGTCATTCATTTAAATGGTGGCTTGAGAATAACAAAAATGCTGATTCAAAATTTTACGGCTTTGATACATTTGAAGGATTGCCCGAAGCATTCGGTTCATTTGGAAAAGGTTCTATGGCAGTTGCATTGGACTCTTTAAATATTTACGATTCGAGAGCAAGTTTTTACAAAGGACTTTTCCAGGATACCCTGGTCCCATTTCTTGATCAATATAAAAGCGATAGAAAAAAACTAATTCATCTTGATGCCGATCTGTTCAGTGCTACCGTATTTTCTTTATCACAATTGTATCGTTTTCTCAATGATGGCGATATTCTTTTATTTGACGAATTTGCAGTGCCAAAACATGAGTTCATGGCATTCAAAATATTTACCGAAAGCTTTTATGTGAATTATGAAGTTATTGGCGCAGCAAATAATTATTTGTTTTTAGCTGTCAAAATAAAAAAGAGTTTACATTAATTAAACAATGATGATTGTAACACAAAGAACACAACGAGGCCACAGTGAACACAAAGGAATTCATCATACAATTTGCTTTGTGTACTTAGTGAATCCTTCGTGCACTTCGTGTTACTAAATTTAAATTAAAGAAGTTTTATATGATACATATAGTTTTTCAACACGCAGATGTGAACCTGCTGAATGAGGCAATGAAATTGGATGAATCGTTACAAGGCGAAGTGATAGAAATTAAGGACGAATGGGGTGTTGGCCCATTAAAGGATATTGAAACAGATGAAGGCTGGGAAGCAAGGATAAGTTGGTGGAGAGAACTGCTGGCTGGTTCTCCCTATGAAAAAGTTATCGGTACTTTTGATGACCGGGAAACCCTAAAACAATTAAAAGAAAAATTGGATGCTGATGAAACATTAGAAGCCTGGATCTGGATGAGTCAAAATCAACATGATGTTACGGGTTATTATTGGTTGATGCCGCAATTGAAAAGCTACCAGGGAAGAGTGATGATACTTTATTTAAACAATCTTCCATTTATAAATGAGAAAGGACAATTGTTTTATCCGTGGTCAGTGCATGATATTCTTCCAAAGGAAGTAGTAAAAGCAAAGAAATTGGCAAGACCAATTACATTAAGTGAATTCGAAGTTGACCCTGACGAGTGGAAAAAGATAAGTGATGAAAATGCAACAGTAAGAATTCTGGAAGGTGGTAAAAAGATCGTTGCTAAAGAAGACTCGTTTTACGATAGTGAAATATTAAAGAACATTACGCCTGATTGGCAAAAAGCAACAAGAGTTTTGAGCAATACACTTCATCGTATGAAAATAAAAACAGGTGATGTGTTTTTAATGTGGCGGATGAAACAATTGATTAGTGCCGGAAAGATCGAGACAATGGGTAATGTTGATGGAGGCTGGAAAGAGTTTGATGTACGCAAGCCCGGACAGCTTTCGGCAGATGCTGAAGTTTCTGAAGAAACACTCAACACTCAATAATCAATATTCAATTTTCAAGTATTAAACCTGAGCAATTGTTATGGCTGGCAAAGTTTATGACCTTGAAGACAGATTCGTTGAATTTGCAGCAAGAGTTGTTGATGTTGTTGAGGCATTGCCAAACACAAGAACCGGAAACTATAGTGCAGGACAGTTTGTGCGTTGCGGACTGGCTCCGGCCTTAATTTATGGTGAATCGCAAGGCGCAGAATCGAGGGATGACTTTATTCATAAAGCAGGTTGAATGATTTGAAAAACGAATATGAAGAGTTAATTAAAATAGTTTCAAAAAGCATTGATACAGCACGAAAAAATAACAAGAAGGGCCGCTCCTGATTTGAATATTGAGTGTTGAATATTGAGTGTTGAATATTTTTTATATTAAATCTATGTCTAAGAAAATACTATCCCAAATACAAAACAACGAATCAGGTTTACCGGGACAGTACAGAACCTGGTTTCTGGATTATGCTTCTTATGTAATTCTTGAAAGAGCTGTTCCTGCAATCGAAGATGGTTTGAAACCAGTACAGCGTCGCATTCTTCATGCGATGAAAGAAATGGATGATGGCCGTTTTAATAAAGTGGCAAATGTTATTGGGCAAACCATGCAGTATCATCCGCATGGTGATGCAAGTATTGGTGATGCATTGGTAAATCTTGGACAAAAAGATCTTTTAATAGAAACACAAGGTAACTGGGGTGATGTAAGAACAGGTGATGATGCGGCAGCTCCAAGATATATTGAAGGTCGTTTAAGCAAGTTTGCTTTGGAAGTTGCATTTAATGCAAAAACAACTGAATGGCAATTAAGTTATGATGGAAGAAAGAATGAACCGGTTACGTTGCCAATGAAATTTCCATTATTACTTGCACAAGGTGCCGATGGAATTGCGGTTGGTCTTGCAACAAAAATTCTTCCTCACAATTTCTGTGAGCTAATTGATGCCTCGATAAAATATTTACGTGGAAAAAGATTTGAGCTCTATCCGGATTTTCAAACCGGTGGTCAGATCGATGTTGATGAATACAACCAGGGAAAACGTGGAGGTAAAGTAAAAGTAAGAGCACATATTGAAGAGCTTGATAAGAAAACTGTAGTGATCAAAAGTGTTCCTTATGGAGTTACTACTACGCAAATAATGGATTCAATTGTAAAAGCAAATGACCAGGGAAAGATCAAGATCAAAAAAGTAACCGATAATACTGCTGCTGACGTTGAGATACAAGTTGACCTGGCACCTGGCATTTCTCCTGATATCACAATTGATGCATTATATAAGTTCACCGATTGTGAAATTTCAATTTCTCCTAATGCATGTGTGATCGTTGATCAGAAACCACAGTTTCTTGGTGTAAATGACCTGCTGAAACTTTCAACTGATAAAACAAGAGATATTCTTGAGCAGGAATTAAAGATCAGGTTGGCGGAGCTTCAGGAGAAATGGCATTATACATCGCTTGAGAAAATATTCTTTGAAGAAAAGATATATAAAGAGCTTGAAAAGAAACATGCAACATGGGATAAAGTGCTTGAAGCAATTGATGAAGCGTTTAAACCTTTTAAAAAGCAACTAAAACGGGCTATTACAAGAGAAGATATCATTAAGCTTACTGAAAAACCTGTAAGAAGAATTTACAGGCTTGATATTGATGAACTAAACGATCAGATAAAGGGATTGGAAGCAGATATTAAACAAGTAAAACATGATCTTGCAAACCTTGTTGATTATGCTGTTGCTTATTTTGAAAATCTTCTGAAGAAATATGGCAAGGATAGAGAAAGAAAGACAGAGATCAGGACCATTGAAGTGATCGAAGCAAAACAAGTAGCGATGGCGAATGCCAGGCTTTATGTGAATCGGGGAGATGGGTTTATTGGAACCGGGTTAAGAAAAGATGATTTCCTTTTTGAATGCTCAACGCTTGACGATATAATTGTGTTTACAAAGCAGGGCATTATGAAAGTGGTTAAAGTAGGAGAGAAAACATATATCGGTAAAGACATTATGCATGCTGCAGTTTTTCAGAAAAATGATGAGCGAACCACTTACAACATGATCTATATGGATGGCTCAACTGGTAAAAGTTTTGCAAAACGTTTTAATGTTACCGGTGTCACGAGAGATAAGGAATATTTTCTTGCCGGTGAACATGAAAAAAGCAAAGTGCATTACCTCAGTATTAATCCAAATGCTGAAGCGGAAATCGTAAAGATTGTATTAACCCCCGGGTGTAAAGCACATAAAAAAGAATTTGAATACAATTTTGCAGAATTGGAAATTACTGGCAGGGGCAGCAAGGGTATTACCGTAACAAAATATCCAATTAAGTCTGAAGGAGTGAAGTTGAAAGAAGCCGGTAAATCAACAATTGCAGGTAAAAAACTTTGGTATGATGATCAGTTTGGAAGATTGAATGCAGATGAAAAGGGTCAATATCTCGGAATGTTTGATGCAGATGATAAGATACTCGTTGTGTACAACGATGGTAACTACGAAATAACTGACCAGGAGTTGACACAAAAATTAGATGCAGAAAAAGTATTGCTGATCGAAAAATTTGATCCGGAGAAAATTGTCACGGCAGTTTACGCTGATATGGATAAGAAGCAGTACCTGGTAAAAAGATTTAAGATCGAAACAACGACATTAAAAAATAAATTCCTTTTCATTAAAGAAGGGGAAGGCAATTATGTGGAAGCCGTAACAACAGATGCCGAACCAATTTTGGCAGTGCAGCAGGGCAGGGGTGCACAAATAAGAAAAGGAAAAATGAAATTGGAAAAGGTTGCAGAGTTATCAGGTTGGAGAACTGTTGGTACAAGATTGCTTGATTACAGCAAGAGTGTTGAGATGGAATGGGTGAAACCTAAAGGAAGCAGCCAGCCGGAATTGTTTTAAACCCCTAAATCCCCTAAAGGGGACTTATTGAGAAAAATTTCTGTTTAAATGGAGAACAGAATTTCGAATGCAGAATAAAATAAGAACAGTTGAGTTTTATTTTATTGCTTAAAGCCTCCTGCCTTAGGCGGAAGGTTTGGAGGGTTTTTCTTTTTCTTGAATCTTATAGTAGCACTTTTTTCTAAATTACTGGTCAGCCTGACTTCATAACGTTTCTTTCCATCGTTTACCAACATTAATGCAGTGTTAGGTGGAATAGCACCAAGATTATCTGCAAACATGGTCAGCTCATTTGTTTCTTTTGTTGAATCCAGCGTAATGTCAAAATGAACTGATCGGGTGCTTAGAATCCGATTAAAAGCGATCAGCTTATCATTATAAAAAATCGAAATTGAGTCTCCATCAATTTCGCCGTTATCATAAAAATCAACCTTGATCGAATCAGCTTCAACCGTTAATTCTTCGGCAACAACTTTTTCTCTTTCTTTGTATTGATTGCTCACAACATAATTCACAACATTTCGTGGCTGAATTCTTACAGCAGCTATAGTATCTGTTTCCGATGGCCGCCATACCTGGTAAGTTTCTTTTAAGACTTTGATCGCCTGCTTTACAGAATCTTGTTTTAATGAATCGGTATTTAATTTAAGTGTGAATAAAATTTCCGGACAAGTATATTTATATTCAGGTTTGCTTAAGAACGAACCTTTTAAAACAGAACTAACCTGGGAAACTCTTAGTGTTGCAGCAAAATTCATGGCACAGTCCACCTCACGATTATAATAAGACCCATAATATGAAACAGGTATATTTGAAATGTAAACCAATCTCGTGTTTGAATTATAGGTACCCCGGACAGGAATGCTGCGATAAGTATTTTTAAAAAAATAATTCAAGACCCCCTTCACATTGTTTTTATCCTGTTCAAGAATAAGCTCAACCAAATAATTGCTATAAGAATTGCGAAGTTTTACATTGGCTGCTCCATACCAATAACCTGTTGGTGATTGCGAAAAAACTTGTAAAGAGAGAATTAAAGCGATTAAGAGAAATGGTTTTTTCATGGAACAGGAGATTATGCAAAAATTGTGCTTAAGGCTTAAGTATAACGCAGTTCTACCCGAAAAATTACTTAATAAAGCGTTTCATTTCCCGCTCTACATCACGTTTTTTGATGGTTTCACGTTTGTCATGGAGCTTTTTGCCCTTACCAAGGCCGATCTCAACCTTTACCAGGTTTTTATCATTAAAAAAAATAAGAAGCGGGATCAATGTGTATCCTTTTTCTTTCAGCTTTGCTTCAATTTTATTTATCTCTCTTTTTTGTAAAAGCAGCTTGCGATCTCTTACAGGATCATGATTATTAACTGTGCCATGTGAATACTCGGCAATATGAAGGCTTTTGATCCATATCTCACCTTTGTGAATGATGCAGTAACTATCATTGAAACTTGCTTTGCCTTCTCTTAATGATTTTACTTCAGTGCCGGTCAATACAATACCTGCAACATATTTGTTGTCGAAAAAATATTCATGAAAAGCGGAGCGGTTTTTTATTTCAGGCATTAATAAAGTCTAATTTTTTATTTGGATTTCTTCCAGGTATAGTGTTTCTGTTTTGCTATTCATATACTCAATGAAATACTGATCCTTAATTGACATCATGAATTTATTGGAGCAAGAAGTTTTTAATTTATACTTGTTATGGTATTCCCATGCTTGAGTTAGTGGCGGCAATGGTGTTTTAAGTTTAATCAACTCATTAGATGGGTTCATAACGATTTTACATATAAGTAAAGTTTTTACTACAGTTACAGAACCACTTTGGTAACTCATTTGCGTGGGGTTCGGAAAAGATCTTGTAATCGGTACATTTGATCCTGCATAAGTACCGGTTACGAATGTTGTAGGGGCACTTGGGCTTCTTACAAATTTACCCCCATCACCTTTGAAATTCTCAGAATACATACCAAAAGAGATAATTGTATTTCCCTGGGTATCATTATATACATAAACCTGAGGTGCTCCGTCATTTAATTTTTTAATGATATCTTCTTTATCCGTCAAATATTCAGCCCCTTTTTCGCCTTTCTTAATTGTAGCCGGTTCAGCTAAATTGATATTAGATGTTTCGCTTAGCTCATATTTTTTTTCTGCGACCAGCGTTGTTGGATTTAGAATGTATAACTGTGATTTTTTCTTGCATGCATTGACAACATACAGCTTGCCATTAAGAAAATGAACGTTATTAACACTAGGGTCTTTTTTCTCATCTGAAATACAGAAATCAGCAGGGGGGATTTCTTTTAAATCAGCTTTTGAAGTTTCTAAATCAAGTCTTAACAATTGTGGGGTTTTTTTAGCAACTGATATAGTAAATAATATTGTTTTTTCATTTTCCATAAAAACTTTTACAGGGAAATCCATTTCATCATCTTTGTAGTCAATATTATTTACATATTGCTCTGCAGGACATATAAAATCTACGAGTTTTTCTTTTTTCAATACTTCATCCAGGAAAGAAAGGGAAAAATCTTTTTTTGTTATCTGGCCATTTTCATCAAATATTCTTACCGATAATTGTTTGGGCTCACTAAAACAAGTGATAATGTGAAATTTGTTATTGTAAGTGAAGCTTGAAACATAATCTTCTTCTGTCGGTGGAACAAAAATAATTTTATTGATAACCTTCTTGTTTGCAAAATCTATGGTTTCAACCCGATACTCCTCAAGGGCTTTTTTGGGTCTTAGGCCTTTTTTCTGTTGATTTATTAGGCGATGAAAAGCATAAGCTGTTTTGGTTTTTTCATTTATCATGGAGCCCATGTGTTCTCTTCCATCTTTATAAACATACATTGTTCCCGGGAAACCTTGTGGCGGCGTTAATTTCTCAGCTATCGAAAAATCTTTATTGAGTAATAAATAGTCAATTTTATTTCCGTTGTGAATGACATAAATTTTTTTGTCGGAGTTATCTAAGTTTAATCTTGCGGACCCGTACCCACTACCATCAGTAAATGGCTTGAACTCCGGCTTATATTCAAAAACCACATTTTGTGATAAACACAAGTGGCTGCAAAAAAAAGCTATAGATAAGGGAACTATTAATTTCATAAACTAAGATTTAGATTTTCAACAAGCCTTAATCTCTCTAAAATTAAATGAAAAGCTGAACGATTATTAATTTCAGGCATTAATAAAGTCTAATTTTTTATTGGGATTTCTTCCAGGCAAATAGTTCGTGTAGCAATATTAAAATATTCTGTATAACATTTACCTTTTATCCGGACTATTGCCCTGCTTGAACAAATATTACTTAACTTATTGCAATAATCCATCGACTGAGTTAGCGACGTTTGAGGTGTTTTAAGTTTTATTGGATTGTTGGAAACGTCTAAGATCATTTTGCAATTCACAAGTGACTTTACAGATTGAGCAGGTTCTGATGAAAAGATCATTGGTACCGATTCCGAGATCTGGCGTGGATACCTGAGATTTGAACTGCCACCTGTTCCAGAAAGTAATTCAGTCAAGGGGCTCGTTGATCTTACGAACTTATCTCCGTTCTCAGTTTTTTCGGAATAAACTCCGAATGAGATCATGATCCTTCCCGATGCTTCTTTATTTACAAATATCTTGGGGGCTCCATTATAAAGCTCCCTGAGAATATCAGTTTTATAGATCAAATAGTCTGTTGTTCTTCTGCCATCCCTATTTGCATACATTACAGGTGTTTCAGAAAACTGGAGGTCTGATTGTTCATTTAACTCGTATTTGTTTTCTATTGATCTTGTTGAGAGATCAAATTTGAATAGTTGGACTTTTCTTTTACAAATATTCAGAACATAAAGCTTGCCATCGTAGAAGTAACTATTATTACGATTGAAATTCTTCTTGTCTTCGGAAATGCATAACTCATCCGATGATACCTGTAAGAATTCTGATTTCGAAGTTTCCAGGTCAAGTCTCAATATCTCCGGAACTTTTTTTTGAGTTGCCAGAGTAAAAAGAATTGTGTTCTCATTTTCCATAAAAACCTTTACAGGATAATCAGCACCCAGGTTTCTGAAATCAGAATTATCAACAAATGATGCGGCAGGACTTAAGTAGTTATATAACTGATCTTGCAGTAAAACTTTATTTAACTCCGAAAGTGAAAAATCTTTTTTAGTCGTTGTACCGTTTTCATCCAGTATTCTCACAGTGAGTTTTTTTGATTCATTGATACAAGTAATGAGATAAAACCTGTTTCCATATTCAAACTGTGCAAGATAATGTTCACCTTCTTCAGGTTCGAAAAAAGCTTGCTCGTGAAGTTTCTGACTCATAAAATCGATCGTTTCGATCCTGAAATGTTCTCGTCGTATCGAATTTGGAAGTGGATTTGCTTTTATAAAAAAATGAATAGAATAAACTACTCCTGTTTTGTCATTGATAACGGAACCTAAAACCCTGTTACCCTCATATTGGTAGATGGAGCTTTTAAGACCATTTGCCGGTGATAATTTCTTTTCAACGACAAAATCATTTGAAAGCAACAAATAAATTATGTCATTTTCATTATATATGATATAAACTATTTTGCCAGAATCGCTGGAATTGAGTCGAACATTAGAAAAAGCTCTGCCTTCTGCATTGGTTTTAAACTGCGGGTCATATTCAAAAACTATTTTTTGCGAATAGGATTGCTCAATATTAAAAAGGAGAATATAGAATAATGCCAATAGTCGCATAGCAACTAATTTTTAAACATCCATAATATTTTCGTCATCTTCTCCTTCAACTCTTTTCTTGGAACAATAAAATCAAGGAAGCCATGTTCGAGAATAAATTCACTTCGCTGGAAACCGGGAGGAAGATCTTTTTTAATTGTTTCTTTAATAACTCTTGGCCCTGCAAAACCGATCAATGCGCCGGGCTCGGCAATATTCAGGTCACCCAGCATTCCAAATGAAGCAGAGATGCCTCCAAAAGTAGGGTCAGTTAAAAAAGATATATAAGGAAGTCTTGCATCGTTAAGTTGTGAAAGCTTACCGCTGGTTTTTGCCAGCTGCATCAATGAAAACGCACTTTCCATCATTCTTGCCCCACCGGATTTCGATATTACCAGGTACGGCATCTTATGCTGGATGCAGTAATCAATAGCTCTTGAAAACTTTTCACCCATCACACTGCCAAGACTACCACCAATGAATTCAAAATCCATGCAGGCAATTACAATATCATTGCCGCCAACTTTACCAACAGCCACTCTCATCGAGTCTTTCAGATCGGTTTTATTCCAAATTTCTTCAAGCCTTTTTTTATAAGGTTTCAGATCGGTGAACTCTAAATAATCCTTGCTGCGGATATTATCGAATAGCTCTGTGTACTGGTTATCATCAAAAAGAATAGAGTAATATTCTTCACTACCTATGCGATGATGATAATTGCATTTTGGGCAAACAAAAAGATTTTCCTTTAGCTCATTTGATGTGCAGATAAAATTGCATTCAGGGCATTTTGTCCATAAGCCTTCCGGTGTTTCTTTCTTTTCATGTGTGCCCGTCAAAATCCCCTTTCTGATCCTTTTAAACCAGCTGGTCCTTGTCGATTCCTTTCCTTCCTCACCAGCCAGGTTCGAATCAAAATCTTCTACCTGTTTTGCCATGCAAAAAGTTTTGAGTGGTCACAAATATAGGGAATCTGAATTTTGAGTTTTGGAGTGAAAGTTAACGAGTGTTATTATGTTCCCGGCCTTGGTTCCCTGGGCATCGTCCCTTGCGACGCTCCATTCATCATCATATCAACATTGCGCAAATGAGTCGCAGTTTACCCAGAGCGAAGCGAAGGGTCGCACTCTTGTACTGCAACAATTCTACTCAGCAATTGTTGCAGTAGCCTGCCCAGAGCGAAGCGAAGGGTTCTGTAATTCTATTCATCTTTTATCCACCCCATTTTGAATTTTCAGCTATTTGAACATCCGGCCCCCGCCAGCGGGGGATAATGATCACTCCAATATACGGAATAAATAAAATCATATTGATGCAAAATAAAAGCGGCACATTGTCCCCCGCTGGCGGGGGAAGCAATACAATTAAAAGAAATGTTCAATCAGGAGTGGACAAAATGACGAGTAGAAATAATGCTGTGCAAGAGTGCGAATCTTCCACTGGAAGATTCGAAGGCAACAAGAGCTTAATAGAAATTCAATAACTGGTTACAAAATAAAAATGCCCCAAGCAGTAAGGGCACTTTTAATGATAGGGCCTATTGGTCTTTATAGTTAATTATTTGGCCCGCCGGCATCTACCCAGCAGATAATAGAATTTTTTTGTGCGGTTGTCAGGCTGCCTGTTTTTGGCATTGTACCATTACCAACTGCAGTTTTAATTGCAACTCTTGCATTAAAGATCTGGTTGTAGGTTAATAATGGTCCGGGGCCATTTATACTTCCCGAGCCATGGCAAGTAGCATCAGTTGCGCAAGTTGATTGTATGATAGGATTAACATTAGCGGCAAATGCACTTGCTACACCTGTACAATTTACAGAGCCGCCGCCACCACCGCCACCTCCATTTCCACCACCACCAGCGCCCCCTTTACTGCAAGATGCTATGATAAGCAATGCTGCTACGATAACCAGGAAAGTTTTTTTCATAAAAATGTTTTAGAGTGCTGGATTCCTTTTTATTGTATCGGTATGAGTATTTAAAAAGTTGCCGCTTGTGAACATTTTTTCGGTTAAAATCTGCCAAAAAATAAGCCGTCCAGCTTTAGGCAGGACGGATCATCTATAAAAAAGATTTTATTAAGCGATAGTTATTTCTTTATCAAGATACACATCTTGTATTGCATTCAAAATTTCTACTCCTTCTTCCATCGGTCTTTGAAATGCTTTGCGACCACTGATCAATCCCATACCGCCGGCTCTTTTATTGATCACAGCGGTGGTTACAGCTTCTGCTTTATCACTTGCACCAGATGATGCGCCGCCAGAGTTTATTAATCCTGCACGACCCATATAACAATTAGCAACCTGGTAACGGCATAGATCAATTGGAT
>Ga0070698_100002003_pt1 | contig 22611 bp, 14 predicted proteins | sample KBSK1502metaG_FD_65477 | JGI IMG/M metagenome (GOLD analysis project Ga0070698, IMG submission 65477) | Corn, switchgrass and miscanthus rhizosphere microbial communities from Kellogg Biological Station, Michigan, USA - KBS K1-50-2 metaG | ecosystem: Host-associated > Plants > Roots >...
TGAGGCAATTGACAAAGAAAGAAGAAAGATATCTTGAAATGAGCTACCTCGCAGTGGATGATGAAGAGGAAACTTATAAGGGGATTTATCCGATAGAGGGCAAAGGATTTATTTCAAATATGCCAAGCCGCGAGGATAAAGATTATACCTTCCAGGTCGATTATTTTTCCAGTGAAAAAAAGAAGCAATGGACTTATATCCCAACTACTGGTGCAAAAAGATTCATTGGTGACTATCTTGGCACTTTTCATGGTGTTGTCTACCTCGAAGTTTTAAAATTCGGTGGCTTAATGGATCAGAAGCCAGATTCATACATTACCGGTCTTGACCTTGAAACCGGCAAACAGATTTTTGAGGTGGCTACAGATGCAAAATATAGATTCTATCCTGCCAGCTTATCAACGCTTAATGATGGAAAAGCATATATCTATGGTGAATACTTTGATCTGAATGGAAATATTTCAAAAGATAAATCTCTTGGATTTGCTTTTTGGGGAATAGATGAGAAAGGAAAGGTGTTGAGCGAGAAATACAATTCGTGGGATCTTGAGTTGGGTAAATTCCTTGATGTGAACTCAAAAGGCAAGATCGATGATTTTGGATTTATGTACCTGCATAATATAATGCAGACAGCCGACGGAAATATTTTTGCAATCGGCGAAGGGTATAAAAAAGTCGCAAGTGCATTGGGTATAGCAAGCAAGATCCTATCGAGGAATAGTGGAATGAGCACAGTCAAGATCAAAGTAACCGATATGATCATGATCAAATTTGACCCGAACTTTAATGTAAAGGAAGCAAAGATCTATGACAAGAATTCTAATAATGTTGAATTGTCGAGCGGAATGGAATTCACGAGCACTCCATTGCTGGGCAAGATGATAAAGTATACTTATGGGCAGTTTGATTATGCGTACACACAAATGAGCGCTGACAACAGTGCATTCACTGTTTGCTATGCAGATTATGTAAGAGGCAAAGATTATAAAGGAAGTACATTTAATGCAATTAATTATGCTGATGGAAAGGTTACAACGGATAAGATCAATACAAAATCCGATGCAACATGGGCTCGTGTGCTGCCATCAAGACAAGGCTCTGTTTTACTGATTGAGATATACAGAAAGAATAAAAAGATCGAAGGGCATATTGAAAAAATGAACTAACAAACATTTTTTTCGGGTGAATTGCGATTTATACTAATTCTTATCTTGCTGTATAAATTCTTTTCATGTCACACAAACTTGGCCGCAACAACTTTGGGGATCCTTCAAATGCTGGCAACTTAATGACGATCGAAGAAGCACATGCATTATTAAATGAATGGGTACCGAATGAGAAACTTCGTCTGCACATGAAACAGGTAGCTGCCGTTATGAAAGCATGGGCCATTGAAAAAGAAAACGCAGATGATCAAACTGCATTGAAATGGGAATTAGCCGGACTGTTGCATGATGCTGATTGGGAAAAATATCCTGATGATCATTGCCGGATCATTATTGAAGAATTGGAAAAAAGAAATATTGATCCTGATGTCATCCATTGCATTGCTTCTCACGGACCAAATTATTTTGGCGTAGAGCCAAATAATACAATGGATAAAATGATCTATGCCTTTGATGAATTATCTGGATTTATACATGCTGCTGCACTTATTCGTCCTACACGATATGAAGGACTTGAAGTAAAAAGCGTTTTAAAAAGACTGAAGTCGCCCGCCTTTGCCGCCCAGGTAAGCCGTGAAGATATCAATGATGCCAACTCCCGTATAAATACTTCACTTGAAGAGATCATACAGTTCATCATTGACCATCAGAAAGATGTGAGTTAACGACCCTTATTTCTCAAAAAAAGTTTATTGACTGCTTAAACTACGTTATGTGTGTCCAGTCACAAACCGTGGCTGCGAATCCCTGACCCTTTCGGAAAAACTATTTATGTCACCAAAAAAACTCATTTTATGAGGAAACTCTACGCCCTTGTGATAGGACTTATTGTCCTTTTCGCAACGAAAACTAACGCACAGTTCAATCCCCAGGATCTATTTTCAGAAGCTTCAAACATTGCTGTAACCACAGTCGCAGCCAATAATGAAACCTGCCAGGCAAATTTTGAAGTGAGTGGGGAAGCATCTTCGCCACTTACAAAAAAATTTACTGCTGTTCCCTGGCATAGCGAACAGAAAAGACCTGTTTATATCTGCTGGAAATTTGGAGATGGTAAAGACACCTGCATTCAATACTCAAATACAAACCCGGGTCCTTATACGGTTGTTCATCATTATCAACAGCCGGGCGTTTATGAAGTTTGTGTAAGAATTGTTTACGAAGGAGGTTGCGAAGCAACAAAATGTAAACCGGTTTATGTAACAATTCCTGATGAATGCCGTGCCGATTTTGAAAAGCTTGCATTAGAGCCAACCATTAATGCTCTGTATGCTACCTTCAAAGCATTGCCATGGCATAATAATAACAAAAAACCAAAGAAGATCTGTTGGACATTTGGTGATGGCCGTGATACTTGTATTGAATACCCTGCAACATATACCGGAATTTATTTTGTAAGACATAAATACAACCACCCCGGCACTTACGAGGTTTGTGCAAAAATATTTTATGCTGGTGGATGCGAAGCATCGAAATGTAAACCTGTTCAAATTAATGAACCTGACAGATGCGGCGCAGACTTTGAAAGAATACCGGCAACAAGCACCAACGATCTTTTAGTTGTAGGTTTCAAAGCAATACCCTCACATAACAATAATAAAGTACCAAAAGTTATTTGCTGGAAATTTGGAGATGGCAAAGATACTTGTATTGAATATGCACAAAACTTTTCCGGTCCTTATACAGTTCGTCATCGTTACAATGTACCGGGTACTTATACTGTTTGTGTAAAGATCCTTTATTACGGAGGCTGTGAAGCATATAAATGCAAACCAATTGTAGTAACAAGACCTGATGAATGCCGTGCTGATTTTGAAAAACTACCGATATCATTATCCAATAACCCACTTACAGTTACTTACAAAGCATTGCCATGGCATAATAACAATAAGAAGCCAAATCAGATCTGTTGGAAATTTGGTGATGGCAAAGACACATGTATTCAATATCCTGAAAATTATACAGGCTCATATTTAGTAAGGCACACCTACCGCGAACCCGGTCAATACGAAGTATGTGTTAAGATCACTTATTTCGGCGGATGCGAATCTTACAAATGCAAGCAAATTAATGTTGGTGAATTTTGCAGAGCTGATTTTGAAAAGCTATTAGTAAATACAACTGCAAATCCGTTGGTTGTTTATTACAAAGCGATCCCATTCCATAGCCAGGATAAAAAACCTAAAACAATTTGCTGGAGATTTGGTGATGGAAGAGATACTTGTATCAACTACCCTGAAAACTATACCGGGCTTTATGGTGTAAGACATGAATACAATCATCCTGGTCTGTACGAAGTATGTATCAAGATCACTTACTATGGCGGATGTGAAGCATACAAATGCAAACAGGTACAGGTTGGTGAAGTAGTACAATGTAAAGCTGATTTTGAAAGAATACCGATCAGTTCTGTCGATAATCCATTACATGTTGCATTCAAGGCAATACCATGGCATATCAACAACAAAAAGCCAAAAGAAATTTGCTGGAAGTTTGGTGACGGTAAGGATACATGTATCCAATATGGTGAAGATTATTCCGGGCCTTATGTTGTTCATCATAAGTATGACAGACCCGGCAATTATGAAGTATGTGTAAAGATCCTATACTTCGGCGGATGCGAATCAAGAAAATGCGAAGTAGTGAAAGTAGAAGCACCGGGTGAATGTCGTGTCAAACTATTTGAATTGACTCCATCGATCACCAGTCTTGTAAGAGGATTCTTTGCATCACCATGGTCATCGGAAAATAAAAGACCTGTTAGAGTATGCTGGTATTTTGGAGACGGAACAGATACATGTATACAATTGAATTCTGGTATTTCATTGACACAATTATTTATTCGCCATATTTACCCGGCGCCGGGTGAATACAGGGCTTGTGTGAAAATATTATTTGAAGGCGGATGTATTGCCTCTGATTGTGATGAAGTGATAATAAGACCTACCACAAATGTATGCGGTGGTTACATGACCGATTCACTCATTTCTCCAAGAACATTTAAGTTCAAAGGTTTTGCTATACATAATCCTGATGATCCGGTTATTGGTTATCGCTGGACATTCGGAGATGGCAGTGCTGCCACCGGAAGAGAAGTGACACATCAATATAATGTACCGGGTACTTATGAGGTTTGCCTGACAATAAAAACACAGCGTGGTTGTGAAACAAGAATATGCAAACCATTACATGTTCCAGGTAATACACAGGTTGCATTGCAGATAACACCAAACCCGGTGATCAATATTATGCATGTGTTGTTTTATTCAACACACAATGAACCGGTGATCATTAAAGTTGTAAACGGTTATGGTGTAGTAGTAAGAACATGGACACGCAATGCAACACAAGGTGCCAACAATTGGGACTTTGATGTATCGACACTTCCCGCAGGTGCATATACATTGTATATTCAATCGCCTAATCAATTATCGAGTCAACTATTTATAAAAGCCAATTAACCTAGTCAGGGCTACTAAAGCCGGGCCGCATTATCCGAAAGGGTAAGCGGCCTTTTTCTTGCGAGTCCCGATAAATCGGGGCAGCCTGTCCCGAAATTATTCGGGAAAGCAATCTCCTCAATTAGATTGCGCATTTTTTACGAATACCAATTATGAGCCAGGCGGTATTGCTACTATTATGCTTTTGTTGCGTCGCACTCTTCAGCGTTTTGTTCGCTATTGAGCAGTTTTCGTATTACTAAATTCCTCAGCTTTAAAAACTTTAGCGAAAAATCTTTTTGATTCAGCGCTTTCGGATTTAAATGGAAGTAATGAAAAAAGATAAAGAAGTAGAAAAAATCCAGCAACTCCAAGAATAACAGAATTAAATCGGCCATTTAATGCCATTAAAGAAACAGCTATTAACGACGTTATTAGCAACGCACCTATAATAATCGTAAAAATAGTAACAAGAATATCCATCTTCATTGTTATATGAACTACAGTTTTTCCAGACTCTCTAAATAATTTTCCGATAATCTCAGGCTGAAATGAATTGTAATATTTAATAATCCTGTTTATTCTAAATCCATCTTCAAACACAATGCCTTCATAAGACCTCTCGATTTCCTTTGAAAAATACCGTGACATTACCGGTTTCTTGGATTCAACTTCATTTTGAATAATTCTTATTGCATCTTCCAGCCCAAGTTGGCTTATTAAATAATAACTTTCATATGGAAAAAGCTTCATCGTTATGAACTATTTTTTTCGTATCCCAATTTACGCAAACTGTTTTACCATGAAAAAAACTATCGATAAAAACCCAGCAGCATGGAAATAAAAAAGTCCCGCCGAAGCGGGACTTTCAATTATAATAAAGATGAAGAACCAATTTTAATTACTGCATGTTAAATAAGTTAATCTTCATCAATAATTATTACAGAAAATAAAAAGCCGCCCCGATGAATCGGCGCGGCATGTAACCAAATTAATGACTGCTTATATTACTTCATTAATTCTTCTTTAGTGTATATGCATAGTTACCGCCAACACTCAGATCAAGTGAGATGGTGTAATTACCAGCAACAGCAATATTCAGATTTGATCCATCATATTCAGGTTTAAAATCAGCGTTGTTATCGCCAAAGTTTATTCCCCAATCATCATTAGCACGGAATTTAAATTCACCTGCAGGCATATCTCTTGTAATGCTCCATACTCCTGTTGAAGTATTAAATGTCAGAGGCACATTTACACTCCAGCCATTAAATGCACCAATGATCCCCCATGTATTTATTTTAGTATAACCCCACGTAAGATTAGTTGTGTTAGCTCTAATACGATAATAGCCAGTAAGACCTGCGCCACCACTTGGAAGTGTAAGGTTTGGACCACCATTACCAAGTGTACCAGCACCAGCACTGCCGTAATCACCTGCGCCCCAATTATTCCCTTTTACCATTTTGAATTCGGGTGAGGCCGCATTAAATATTATATAACCTTCGAAGCCATTATATCCGCCATTGTTTTGTTTAACAATTTGTGGTGCAGTGCCAGGATCCCATCCCTGGAAATTTCCAGCAATATTCAGTGCGTTAGGAAAAGCATACGTGATAATGTCGCGATAAGCAGTAGCGGTAATGGTAACCACATTTGAATATGTAGCCGGTGCTGCAGCAGCAACACTTGCTTTTACTCTTACTTCAACCGGCGTTGCAGTTCCATAGTTGATGATTTTTAATAATTCCCTGTTGAAGTCAACTACTTTAAAACTTTTCTCAAGCGGAGAAACATTATTTAATCCCACTTCTGTTGTTGATGCACTGGCAAAGTTAGTTCCCCCTTTTGCGATCTGTAATACATAAGTTACTGCTGCATCAAAACCAAAACTGGCAGCTGTATAGGTAAACTTTACAGCGTCATTATTTGCATTGGCCTGCAAAAGAACCAAAGTAGTGGCAGATGATGTTAGTGATGGGGCAGATCCAACATTAAGTACTGTTCGTACTTCATCTTTTTTGCAAGATGAAAATGCGATGGCAGCAACTCCGATCAGCATTATTTTATTTAACCATGTTCTCATAATTTTTTATTTAGTTGGTGATCCCGATACCTGCCTGTCGGCAGACAGGGCTATCGGGATTGATTTTTTAATAGCCATTGTTTTGAACAAGATTTGGATTAGCCGCTATATCTGTTGAAGGGATAGGATACAATGTTCTGAAGCTTCCAACTCCAACTCCACCTGCCACACCGCCTTTCCACGGCCATACATAAGTGCTGCCTGTATAATAGCTTGCAAAGCCGGGATATTTTTCAAACCGGATCAGGTCCTGGCGACGATGCGCTTCCCAGCTCAATTCTCTTGCTCTTTCTTTCAAAAGAAAATCAAATGTGAGATCAGCTGCTGTAATATTACCGCTTGTATTTCCATAGGCTCTTTGACGCAAAGCGTTGATATAACCAACAGCTACATTTTTATCTGCATTGGTTGCCAATACACATTCAGCATACATTAAATAAACATCTGCTAAGCGGAATAAAGGGAAATCGGTATCAGGGAAATTTCCATCAGGATCAGAACCTTTGGCGCCTGACGAAGTAATATTTTTATATTTTGTAATTGGATAACCATCAGTAAAAGTTGAAAGATCTACGATCTCTAAATTTTGCCCGCTGGTATGAAATATTCCCCGTGAATCTGGTGTACCGGTAACAGTTGGGAAAAGATTTACGATAGCTTTTGTTGAACGCAGTCCACTCCATCCACCATTAATTCCCCAAAGTGCAGGATTCATATTACCGCCAACAGGAGCATGGATAAGATAGGTCATAGCTCCCCATGATTTGGTGCGAAGGCCATCAAAGTTTACTGAGAATATTAATTCAGGCGAAGTATTGTTATCAGCGAGAAAATTATATCCGTATTGTGAAGCCAATTGGTAACCTGCAGAAATAATTTTATTACAATAAGTAATGCAATCACTATGTCTTGCAGTACCTGTATAAACTGCCGCATTCAAATACAATTTTGCAAGCAACATCCAAACAGCAGCCTGGTCTGCTCTGCCATATTCATTTTGTCTTGCGGGTGTCAATGCAGTTTCAAGTGCTTTCAATTCTGTTTCAAGCCATGTAAACAAATTAGCCCTTGTTATCTGTGTTGGAAAAAATGCACCGATAGGATCTGTTTCTACTACAAACGGAACATTACCGAACATATCGATTGCATGATAATAACTAAGAGCTCTTAAAAATCTTGCTTCGTTATGATACTTTTTTGCTTCGACAAGATCTGAACCGGTTATTTTACGATCAGATAATTTTCCATCAGTTGTTTCTCTTAAAAATTCATTGCAAAGAGCAACCTGGTAAAATATCCTGTCATACATCATACGGATGAACTCGTTTGCCGGGGTCCATGTCATGTTGTGAAGGTCCTTAATGGTACCATCGTTCCATCCAATTACTGCTTCATCGGAAGCCAACTCCTGTAATTGCCAGTATTGACGCAGGTAGCTTGAGAAACCCTCATCCAATCCAAAAATATCAGGACGACCACTTGGTCCTTGCTGACCACTTACTGCAAGCCCTGCATATAATTTAGCAAGAATGGATTTGTAGTTACCAAAATTATCATAGACAGTAGCCGAAGTCACATCATACGGTGGCTTGCGGTCAAGTGTCTTAGTGCAGCTGGTAAAGAAAAGCACCAGCATTACCAGTGAAAAAGTTTTCATGAATTTATTTTTCATAATTCTGTTTTTTTAAGATCAGAAATCAAGATTTAAACCAAGTGAATAAGTACGTGGTCTTGGATAAAAATTATTATCAATGCCACTTGGAATTTCAGGATCAAGACCGGAATATTTTGTTATCACAAAAACATTCTGCACATTGGCTGAAACTCTTAATGTAGCATGCTTGCAGATCCTGCCAACATTATATCCAAGATTTATATTATCCATTCTTACAAATGATGCATTCTCGATATAATAATCTGACCAAAGCCTTGGCACAGTAAATCTTGTATTCAGCACATCTCTTGATACATTACCGAGATAATTTGGAAACCCGAAATTCTGATAAGTGCCGCTGTTTGAATTAAAGTTGTTGTACATGTAATTTTCAAAGCTGGCTCTTGCAGAAAAACTTAATGACCATTTTTTATATTCGAACTGTGAGCTCAGGCCCATGTAATATTTTGGCTGAGGGTTTTTATAACGGTATTTGTCTTTTTCATTTGAAGCGCCATCTTTATTCTGATCAACATATAATCCTTCAATTGGTTTGTTATTCTGATCATACACTTGCTTGTATACATAGAAAGTACGTGGAGCATACCCGACCGTATGGATCTGAATTGTATTTCCAACACCACCACTGATACCACCTACAAGATTACCGATTGCATTCGGATCTTTTATTTTACTAAGGTTAGTGATCTTACTTTCATTATAGGTGAAATTATAAGCCAGGTCCCATGTAAAATCTTTATTGCGGATCGGGGTTGCAGTTAATGAAAATTCTAATCCTTTATTTTCAATATTACCTACGTTGGTAAGAATTTGGTTAGTTAGATTTGATCCTGCAGGAACTGAGATCACAGCCAGCAGATCTTTTGTTCTTTTAAAATATGCATCTACGCTGAATGTAATTCTGTTATTAAACAAACCAACATCAAGACCTGCATTATACGTTTCAGTTGTTTCCCATTTCAGGTTCTCATCATATCCTTCCGGGCGAAGCAATAAATAATAATTGCTACCAAACTGGTACATACCACTGCTATCACTTAAAGAATATCTCGCCAGGTATGGATAATCACTTCCCACATCCTGTTGCCCGGTTCTACCCCAACCCAGTCTAAGTTTCAGATCAGAAATAGTTTTTGAATCGCTCAAAAACGATTCACGGCTTATTCTCCATGCAAGCGCTGCAGAAGGGAACCATCCCCAACGGTTATCGGTACTAAAGCGGGAAGAACCATCTCTTCTGATTGTTGCAGTTAATAAATAACGATCATCATATCCGTAATTCAATCTGCCGAACATAGAAAGCAAAGTGTGCTGAGATTTAAAAGGAGGCCCTGCGGGTATCACACCAGTTCCATTAATTGTTGGAAAACCGGGACTATAGTTTGTCCAATCTTGCCATCCATAACCCGCTGTTGCATCCACACGATGTTTAGAAAAGACCTTCATATAATTCAGGTAAAAATCTGAAAGATAGTTCCATCTCTTTTGTAAATATCTGCTCATACTGCCCTTGTTATAAAAAGCTGATGCATTTGTCGCTGGAGTTCTTGAAGTGCCCGATCCTCTTGAAACGTCATAACCAAGGTTCAGGTTGGCTCTCAAGTCGGGGAGGAAATGAAATTTATAATCAAACTGGATATTGCCAATACTTCTGTATGCCGTACCCACATTTCTTGTTTGTTCAAGTATGCTTACGGGATTTTTGGAAGCCAATGTATTGGGTAAACCATTTAGTTCCCATTCCCAATAACCTCCATATTGCGGTTTACTTAGGTCATATACAGGTTTTGTAGGATCAAAGAAAACTGCGGCCCCGATAGCTCCCTGGTTTGCAAAACGGCTGCGGGTTACAGAGTTCTTCATATTAAAATCAATGCTGAGATGATTTTTCATCAGCTTAGGATTGAGATTAATTGTCATAGTACCTCTTTGCAGATTATCTGTTTTTAAAATACCATCCTGGTTCAGATAACCAAGCGATAAGCGATACGGGAATTTTTTTATACCTCCGGTAAAACTGATATTATTATCGTATGCAATCGCATCACGATAAATATGATCCTGCCATTTTGTATGCCCTAATGAAAGCAATGCTTTTTGTGCTGCTGTTCCTTGTGCATTTACAAGTGCCCTGAATTCATCAGCATCAAGTATGTCTGCAGTTTTTGTAACGGTAGATAAAGTCACACTACTATTATAACTCACTTTCAGCTTGCCGCTGTTTCCTTTCTTGGTAGTGATAATAATAACACCATTAGAAGCACGGTTACCGAAAATGGCAGTAGCAGAAGCATCTTTTAAAATGTTCATGCTTTCAATATCATTTGGATTTAATAATGAAAGCGGGTTAGCTACGCCAGATATACCTCCGGATTCAAGAGGAATGCCGTCAATAACAATTAACGGGTCGTTATTTGCATTTAAAGAAGCGCCTTGCCTGATGCGAATATAAATTCCTGCGCCTGGCATACCATTGCCCGTTGAAATTTGTACTCCAGGCACTTTTCCCTGTATCAATTGGAGCGGAGAAGTTTGAGGGCCTTTCTGAAAATCTTTGGAAGTAATTTGAGTAATTGATCCTGTAAGATCTTTTTTCCTGGCAGTACCATAACCAGTTACTACCACTTCTCCAAGTGTTGCATTTGAATTAACAAGTTGGATACTTATCGATGATTTTCCACCGATAGATATTTCCTGTGCTTCATAGCCAACAAATGAAAAAACGAGAGCAGTTGTTGAAGAGCTGACCGATATTCTATAAGTACCATCAGCATTTGTTTGAGTACCGGTAGCACTGCCTTTGGCAGTAACCGAAACACCTGGCATTGCTGATCCATCTTTTGAATCAGTAACTTTTCCTGTGATCGTCTTTTCCTGTGAGAAAGCAGTTATTGAAAAAAATAACAAACAGGGAAAGACAATCGCTTTAAGCAATCTTTCGCAGTACATAAGCAGTTATTAATTTATGAATAATTGTGAACCTAATGTGTTACAAGCACACAATGTTATATATTTTTTATTTCCCGGCAAATAATTTTTATAAGTCCCAGTCCTGACTATTCACAAACTTAAGACTAATAACATTCGTTTGTATTGGTCGCTTAAAGAAAAGGGCAAGGTGAATTCAAATGGATTTTATAGCTTGCTTATTCGGTTTAGCTTGCAGTCTTTATTGTCCTAATAATTATAAAACAACTGATTGCGATATGTTTATAATAAAGAAAATACTAGTTATCCTCCTCCTTTGCCCGATAACAATCTTGGTTTTTCCTCAAGATCCCTGGAAGATCAAAGCAGAAAAAATTGACCCTAATAATTATTATGGTGTAACTGCTGCAAACGGCATGATCGGGATTGTTTCATCACCGGAACCGTTTAAAGTAAAAGATGTTGTGCTTGCAGGTGCATATGACTTGTATGGCCGTGGACGTGTCAGCAATTTTTTAAAAAGTTTCAACCTGCTGAACATGTATTTGGAAATTGATGGAAAAAGAATTGATGGAAAATCTGCTAGTAATATGCAGCAGGAATTAGATATGAAGAAGGCTTCTTTCACTACAACATTTGATTATAGTGATAAAGCTTCTGTTACTTATACATATTATTCTCTTCGTCATTTGCCCTATACTGTTTTAATGGATGTGACAGTTACTGCGAAAAGAGATTTTACAATGACAAGTGCAAGTGTGATGGAAGCACCCGATGCATTGAAAGATGTTCAGAATTATTATAATGAAATTGACAGGCCACATGTTGTTATCAGTTTGCTTACATCTTCAGCAAAAAGCCCGACAGGCAAACTAGTAATGTGTGCAAGTAATACTTTTTTATTTAGTGAAGCACATGGCAGCGAACCAAGAGTGATCCATGAAATGTGGGATAATAATATGCACCTGATGAAGTTTACCAGGAAATTGAAAGCTGGTGAAACATATCGTTTTTCTATTGCCGGTTCATCTATTACTTCTGCTCATCATGATGATCCGCTAAATGAAGCAGAACGGGCAACAATATTTGCAAAACTGGAAGGAAGAGAAAGGCTTATCAGTTTTCATACAAAAGCATGGGAAGAATTATGGAAGAGTGATATTATTATTGAAGGTGATCCGCAATCACAGCAAGATGTACATAGCATGTTGTATCATCTTTATTCTTTTTCAAGGGAAGGCACTGCATTATCACCATCGCCAATGGGATTAAGCGGACTTGGTTATAATGGTCATGTTTTTTGGGATACAGAATTATGGATGTTTCCTTCAATACTTGTCCTTCATCCCGGGATCGCAAAAAGTTTGGTTGAATATCGTTATCAGCGACTTGATGCTGCAAAAAGAAATGCATTCAGTAAAGGATATAAAGGTGCTATGTATCCATGGGAAAGTGCAGAAACAGGAGTAGAAGAAACACCGGTATGGGCATTGAGCGGACCATTTGAACATCACATCACTGCATGTGTTGGTATTGCTGCATGGAATTATTATTGTGTTACACAGGATAAGCAATGGTTGAAAGAAAAAGGTTACCCGATATTATCTGCCACGGCAGATTTTTGGGCAAGCCGCGTTGAAAGAAATGGTCCCGGTAATTATGATATCAATAATGTAGTAGCAGCAGATGAATGGGCAGAGAACGTAAATAATAATGCATTTACGAATGCGGCAGCAAAATCAAATCTCCAGTTTGCAACTGAAGCCGCAAAGATTTTAGGAATTACACCTGATGCTGATTGGATGAATGTGGCTAACAATATTCCTATTTTAAAAATGGATAACGGGGTAACAAAAGAACATGCTGCTTATAACGGCGAAGGAATAAAACAGGCTGATGTAAATTTATTATCCTATCCTTTGAAACAAATTACGGATGCAGCACAAATAAAAAAAGATCTTGAATATTATGAAACAAGAATCCCAAATGAAGGTACACCGGCAATGACGCAAGCTGTTTTTACAACACTGTATGCAAGAATGGGCAATTCTGAAAAAGCCTATCATTGGTTCAAAGAATCTTATACACCCAATCTTAATCCTCCTTTTCGGGTAATTGCAGAAACAAAAGGTGGCACCAATCCATATTTTGCAACCGGGGCCGGAGGTGTTATTCAATCTTTACTGATGGGTTTTGGCGGATTAGATATTACTTCAACCGGGATCGTACAATTAAAAACTTCATTGCCAAAACAATGGAAAAGTTTGACACTAACAGGTGTTGGCACACAGAAAAAAACATTCACTATAAAATAAAGAGGAATTGTATCTTTAACAACTTGAAAAAAATTGCTGCCATACTTCTGCTTACCTTAATGCTATTTAACCTTGGCGGTTATAGATTTTTATTTAATGCAATTGAAAATAAGGCGACGGCAAAACTAGAGCAAAAAATATCCAACGGGCAATATAGCGATGAACAATTAGTGGAGATCCGCATCCCGCTTAACATGCCCTATTATTCCGATAAAGATTATGAAAGTGTTTATGGCGAGACGGATTGGAACGGGGAACACTATCGTTATGTAAAAAGAAAAGTAAGCGATAACACTTTGTACCTGCTTTGCCTTCCAAATAAAGAAAAGACCAGTATCACTAAGGTAAAAAACGAATTCACAAAAGCAGTGAATGATATTCCCGGTAACAACCAGGGTTCACAGCAAAAAAATAATTTTATAAAACTGCTTACAACTGAATTCCGGGTAAACGAAATAACGGTTGATATAAATAATTATTCCATTAGCTCCTTATCCTTTATCAGCAAAAATTCTGATGCAAAAGATCTTTTTATCCCCCTCACAGATGCGCAACCTCCCGAAGCGTAACTATTTTCTGGATTGAAACCAACGACAGGAAATATTTCTTCTAACTCTTTAATAAAAAAATGAAAGCATTAAAATTTTTAATGCCCCTAGTATTACTGGCAGTAGTAAGCTGCACAGAAAAAGGCGCACAAACTGATCTGAAATTTTTTGACAACCAGGTTCTTTATTGTAAAACAGTAAAGAAGCTGAATGATGTGGTGTTGGAAAATAATTTTCCGCCTATGATCGCCAGCCGCAATTATGCGTATGCTACGATCGCCGCGTTTGAATGCATTGCAGCAGGCGATGATAATTATATTTCACTTGCAGGACAGATCAAACACATGCCTGCCATGCCAAAGCCTGAAAAGGGGAAGGACATTGATTTTACATTAGCCGCATTATTTGCTTTTACCAAAGTTGGTAACGCTGTTACCTTTCCTGAAGGAAGCATGATGGGTTATTATGATGGTCTGAAGAAAATGGCAGATAGCATTGATATGCCTTTGGATGTTTTAAAAAACACGATGGCATTTTCTGACAGCATTGTCGCAGCTATTCTTAGCTGGAGCAAAAAAGATAATTATGCACAGACAAGAACAGCAGAAAGATATACTGTATTATACAATGTAACAGGACGCTGGATACCAACACCGCCTATGTACGGCACCGCCGTTGAACCACATTGGAGAGAAATAAGAACAATGGTTATAGATTCAGCTTCACAGTTCAGGCCTGTGGATCCCCCTGTATGTGATACAAAAAATACGAATTGCGATTACTACAAGGCGATGCTGGAAGTAAAAACAATTGGTGAAAATTTAACTTCTGAACAAAAACATATTGCGGATTTCTGGGATGATAATCCTTTTAAATTAAATGTTGTTGGTCATGTAAATTTTGTTACCAAAAAATTTTCGCCTCCGGGTCATTGGATGAATATAGTAGGCATTGGTGCAAAAGCTGCAAACGCAGATTTTAAAACAACTGTAGCCGCTTATGCGGAAACTGCCATTGCTTTATACGATGCATTCATCAGTTGCTGGGATGAAAAATACAGAAGTAACTATGTTCGCCCTGAAACAGTAATAAATACAATTGATGAGAACTGGCATCCCTATATTCAAACACCGCCATTCCCATCTTATACAAGTGGTCATGCTACTAATAGCGCAGCTGCTGCTGAAGTAATGACGCATTGGTTTGGTGATAATTTATCATTTACCGATACTTCATTGCTTGAGTTTGGAATTAAGAGCCGCGAAATAAAATCGTTCCGTGCAGCGGCACAGGAAGCAGCCATGTCCCGATTATATGGTGGCATTCATTATCGTTTTGATAATGACAATGGCGCTGCAGCAGGAAAAAAACTGGGAGAGTTTATTGTATCCCGTCTGAAACTTAAAAAATAATTTAATTACGAAAACTAACTTTAAAATTATGAGACGCATTTATTTGATCATCACAATTTTAGTTGCAGCAGCATACCAGCAAACAGATGCACAAGGTTGTGTTGCTATTAAAGGCACTGCCGGAATTTGTGGCCGTCCTTCAGACGCAAAAGGTTGGGAATTGAATCTCAACAACCGTTACTTCAAATCCTACAAACATTTTGTAGGAACTGAAGAACAAAAAGAAAGAGTTGAAAAAGGAACTGAAGTAATTAACCATGCATATGAATTGGATATTACAGCAACAAGGACCATTAACTCGAGATGGTCAATAGCAATGACAGTACCAATTCTGTCTTTTGCCCGTTCATCTTTATATGAGCATGATGGCAAAACAAGACACAGCACACATTCATTTGGTATTGGTGATGCAAGATTTTCTGCTTACAGGTGGATGTTTGATCCAAAAACTTCACATAAAGGAAACCTGCAACTTGGCTTAGGAATAAAATTGCCAACAGGTAATTATAACTACATGGATTATTTTTATAAAAAAGCAGATTCAAGTGTTCTTGGTCCTGTTGATCAATCTATTCAACCAGGCGATGGTGGCACAGGTATAACTTTTGAATTGAACAGTTTTTATAATTTCAATCACAAAGTTGGCGTGTATGGAAGTTTCTTTTATCTCGCCAATCCCCGTGAAGTAAACGGCACATCTACAACAAGAGGTGGTACTGCATCTGCATCTGCAAAAAAATATAACACTGATGTTATGAGTGTGCCAGATCTTTTTATGGCCCGCGGCGGTGTAAGCTATATGGTTAAAAATTTAAATTTTGCCGGTGGTATTCGTATAGAAGGCCTTCCTTCAAGCGACCTGATCGGCGGTGATCGTGGATTCAGAAGACCGGGTTATATTATTTCTGCTGAACCTTCAGTTACATACGTTGCTAAAAAAGTAAGCTTCAATCTTTCTGTTCCTGTTGCTTTGGAAAGAAATCGTACACAAAGCAATTCGGACAAACGTCAGTCAATTGATACTGGTACTCACAAACAAGGCGATGCTGCATTTGCTGATTATTTGATAAGCGCAGGAATGACTATTCGTCTATAAAATATTCGGAATAAGCATTTAAGGCGTTGTAATTCTTTACTGACGCCTTTTCTTTTTTAAAACAAGAATTAAAAACATAAAAATAAAAAAATGCCTTATATCCCACTTGAAGAGCATTTGCCCGGCATTACAGGGTTATTAGAATACAGAAAAGATACAGCAGCGCCTATTCGTGAATTAACTCAAATTTTGCTGCGTGGACCTTCTAGCCTGACAGAAGGTGAAAGGGAATTAATTGCCACAATTGTATCGCATCGTAATCAATGTACATTCTGTGTTACTGCACATACTGCAGCAGCGAACATCTTACTTGAAGAAGAAAACACATCAGCAAGAATAAAAGAAGATATAGCCACTTCACCGGTAAGTGATAAAATGAAAACATTGTTAACGATCGCCGCACAGGTACAGGAAAGTGGTAAAGCTGTAACACCTGAATCAATACAAAATGCAAAAGATGCCGGCGCTTCAGATATAGAAATTCATGATACCGTTCTAATAGCGGCTTTGTTTTGTTTTTACAATCGCTACGTAGATGGACTTTCGGCTATTACACCTGTTGATCCCGCATTTTATAAAGGGCTTGGCCAGCGATTAAAAGATCATGGCTATAATCGTTTACCGCAAGGATATGATCATTTAAAAAAGAGTGATCAATAAAAGATGAGTTATTCGCTTTTTGATCTATATAAATGAAAATATAAACTATATGAAAAAAATATTTTGGTTTGGTTTGATTGGTTTACTACTATTCGAAATAGCCAATGTTTATTTCATTATGCCAATGCCCGGCAGTCAGCAAATGAACAGCATCGATCTTGCTTATTTTCTCTATAAATGGCGTTGGATATTTCGTGGCTTATTTGCTGCCATGATCTTCATTGGTTTATTCAGAACGAAATGGAAAAGAAAATGGCTGTTATTTTTCCCAATTGCTATTGTTGCTGCTGTTATATACATGGCAAATTTTGTAATGGCAGCTGATGCTATGTTTAAGCAGCCTAAACAATTGTTGCTTGTGAGTGCTGGATCTAATAAAGTTGATTCAAATAAGCTGGTGATCGGCGTTTCAATTAATGGTGAAGCCAAAGCTTACCCGATCCGGTTTTTAGGTTATCATCACCATATACAGGATACCGTTGGTGGCAAAGCTATTATGGTAACCTATTGTACTGTGTGCAGGACAGGAAGAGTATTCGAACCAATAGTGAATGGTAAAAAAGAAAAATTCAGACTCGTAGGTATGGATCACTTTAATGCTATGCTGGAAGATGCTACTACTAAAAGCTGGTGGCGGCAAGTGACAGGTGAAGCAATTGCCGGGAAATTAAAAGGACAACAATTACCTGAAGTATTCAGCACGCAAACTTCATTAGGTGATTGGTTACAATTAAATCCAAATTCACTGATCATGCAGGCGGATGATAATTTTATAAAATCGTATGACAGCACTTTAAAGTTTGAAAGCGGCGCCAGCAAAAGTAAATTAACAGGAACCGACAGCCTTTCATGGAAAGATAAATCATGGGTAATTGGCGTGAAGGCTGGTAAAGAAAGTAAAGCTTTTGACTGGAACAAATTAAAAACAGAACGCCTGATAGCAGACAATATAGGGGAAGTACCTGTATTGATTATACTTGCAGAAGATAATAAAAGCTTCTTTGCTTTTGAACGACCGGATTATAAAAACGCTTTCTTTTTACATAAGGATACATTATTGTATAAAAACAAATTTTTCAGGATTGACGGGAAAGGAATCGATACTGCCTTTTCACTAAAGCCACTTTTTGCTTCACAGGAATTCTGGCATAGCTGGCGAACATTTAATCCTAATACGCTGCATTAGTCTTTGTAGTTGTCACTTTACTGATGTACGATATTGTTCCTGTATCTTTAAAGTGAATTTTACCGATATGAAAAAGGCTACACTACTACTCATCACTATTTTTTCTTTCGGGTTATTATCGGCACAAACAAAAGTGCAAACCCCTGACCAGGTCTATGGCGAACTTTTTAAAGACGTACAGATGTCAAAGATTTTTCCTGATGGAAAAACTTTTGTGGATTGTGTACCGAAAAGAGATCCGAAAGACATTGTAAAAGATTATCTCGCTATTAAAAAAAATCCGGCAATAAAATTTTCACTGGAATTGTTTGTAAAAGAAAATTTTGATATGCCGCCTGCTCCACCGGCTCTTAATTATATCCAGCAAGAGAAAGATGTGGTAATGCATATCAAAAATCTCTGGGGCACATTAAGACGTGAGCCCGATAAAAAAATTGAGGGGAGTTCGTTATTGCCTTTACCTTATTCTTATATAGTGCCGGGTGGCCGCTTCAGAGAAATTTATTACTGGGATTCTTATTTCACTATGCTTGGATTAAAAGAAAGTGGCGAGACTGATATGATCGAGAACATGATCAAAAATTTTGCTTATCTCATCGAAACTTATGGTCATATTCCCAATGGAAACAGAAGCTATTATATCGGTCGTTCACAGCCTCCATTCCTTGCTGCAATGGTGCAGTTGCTTGCTACAATAAAAGGAGATAATGTGTATGTTACTTTTCTTCCGGCATTACAAAAGGAATATAAGTTCTGGATGGATGGAGCTTCTAAATTAAAATCCGGACAGGCTTATCGTCGTGTTGTGAAGTTGAAAGACGGAACAATTTTAAATCGCTATTGGGATGACAGCAATGTACCGAGACAGGAAAGCTGGCGTGAAGATTTTGAAACCGCTGCAAAATCAGGAAGAAATAAGATCGAAATGTATAAACATTTGCGTGCCGGTGCAGAAAGCGGAATTGATTTCAGTAATCGCTGGTTTGCCGATGGAAAAAATATTTCAACCATTCAAACAACAAATTATATAGCTGTTGATCTGAATTCATTATTGATCAATCTTGAATTTACAATTTCAAAAGCACTGCAAACTTCGGGAAAAGATAGTTTGGCAAATGAATTCAGAAAAAAAGCAGCACGCAGACGAGTAGCGATAGATAAGTATTGCTGGAATTCAAAGTTGAATTATTATTGTGATTATAATTTTAAAACACAGAAAATATTAAACGAGGTTACTCCTGCAGGCATGTATCCTTTTTGTTTTTTTGAAAGTAACCCTGATTATATGAGCCTGCTTGCGAAAAAGGCATCCGAAGCCATTAAATCAAAATTGTTGCAGCCCGGTGGAGTAACAACAACCGAAAAAAATACAGGCCAGCAATGGGATTCACCAAATGGCTGGGCGCCTTTGCAATGGATGACTATTTGGGGGTTGGATAGATGCGGACAAAAAGAATTAGCAAAAGACATTGCAATGCGTTGGATGAAATTAAATATGGATGTATACCAACGTACAGGAAAACTGATGGAAAAATATAATGTCGTTGATACTCATCTTGAAGCCGGTGGCGGCGAATACCCGGGGCAAGATGGTTTTGGCTGGACAAATGGAGTATTACTTGCGTTGATTGCGAAATATGGAAAGCCTGAATGAATTTTTTAACTAAGAGCTCAAAGGAGAAAAAGAGAGAAGGAGTTATCTCAAATTTCTTTTTCTTCATCTCTCTTTTCATCTCTTAGTCAACTTATTTAAATATCTCGCTGCTTAAATGTTTGAATGCTTCCATGGCGCCCATGTATTCGCAAGTTCTTGCACCGGCTTTGTTCGCATTGATCACTATTTTTTCCCATTCAGGCAAAGCCATTGATCTTATTTCTGATAAGGATTTACTTTCAAGCTGATACAGAACTGCACCAACAAATGCATCGCCTGCACCTGTTGTATCAACCGGTTTTATTTTTATACTGGGAATAATTTTTGTTTTTCCATTTATTCCAAGCAAGGTTCCATCTTTGCCTAATGTAATTGCGAATACAGATTTGGTTCTTAAAATAAAATCATTAACAGCATCTGTTAAAGTTGCCCGGCCCGTCAGCATCATCGCTTCTTCATCACTTACTTTAAAGAAATGACAACAGTCTATAAAATTCCAGCTCTGATCGATGAAGGATTGTTTATCATACTGAAATAATAAACTTCTATAATTCGGATCGAAACTGATAAAGATTTCCTGCAATAAAGATTTTTGCAGCAGGCTTTGATAAGCGATTTGCAATGGACCCGGTAAAAAAGCAGTTGCAGAGCCAAAATGAATGATAGAAAATTCTACAAGATCAATAGTGTCTACTTCATCACGATTCAATTGTCCATCAGCGCCGCGGTTAAAATAAAAATCCCGTTCGCCATTTTCCATTAACGATACAAAAGCGAATGTGGTAAAATAATTTTCGTCTTGCAGCATCCATTTTGTGCTTACGCCAAATGAATCCATCACATCAACAAGGTGTTGACCAAATGGATCTTTACCAACTTTGGCTGCCAGTTCAACATCGCCACCCAAGGCAGCAATTGCAGCCGCAACATTTGTTGGCGCCCCTCCAGGTTTTTTTAAAAAATTTTCTCCTTCTGATAAAGGCTTTCCTTTATCGGTGCAGATCATGTCGATCAATGCTTCGCCGATGCAAAGAATTTTTTTCATAAGCCCCTCCAAACCTCCCCGAAGGGGAGGCTTTTAATTACACACTTTATAAATGACTCATTTTTAGTGACCAATTCTTGTATTCATATCCTCCAACGCAATGCCTTTAGTTTCCGGCATCAGTTTCCAGACAAACAACAATTGCAGCACCATCATTACGGCAAAGAATGCAAATATTTTTGTTGGCCCTATTGATGGCGACTCTGCAAAAAATGTAAATGTTTGTGATATTAATGCAGCAAATAACCAATGCGTCAAACTCCCAAATGACATACCTGCAGCACGAACTGAATTTGGAAAAACTTCTGAAATAAAAACCCAGATGACTGCACCCTGCCCGACCGCATGTGCGGCAATAAATAAGAATACAAACCATGTGATGCTTCCATGTGAGTCGCCGGAAAAAGAAAATGCAATTAATGATAATGAAACTATATAACCTATGGAACCTATAAATAATAATGTTCTTCTTCCAAGGCGATCGATGAGGTACCAGCCGACCAGGGTAAAAACAAAATTCACAACGCCGATACCTACACTCGAAAGAAATGCACTGCTCTTTTCCAGGCCTGCCATTTTAAACACCCTTGGTGCAAAATATATAATGGCATTAATACCCGAAAGTTGGTTAAAGAATGCAATTAAAAATGCAAGCAGGATATATTTATTAAATTTCCCTGAAAAAAGCGACTCTTTCTTTTGCTGTACAGAATTTTTTATTTCATGAACCAATTCGTCAGCATTTGCTCCACTCTTTGCAAAAATTTTTCTCGCTTCTTCTTCATTGTTTTTATATAATATCAGCCAGCGTGGACTTTCGGGAGTAAACAACATGAAAACTGAAAATAATAAAGAAGGAATGGCAACCACACCCAACATGTACCGCCAGTCATTTTCGCCACCAACACCTTGCAATAAATAATTGGATAAATAAGCAAATAAAATTCCTGCAACAATATTCAATTGAAAAGCGATACCCATTCGGCCACGATATTTTGGTGGCGCAATTTCAGAAATATAAATAGGCGCAACCACCGAAGATGCGCCGATTGCAAAGCCCCCAAAGAAGCGGAATATCATAAACGTATATACATCATTAGCGATAGCAGCCCCAATTGATGATACAAGAAAAATAATTCCGATCCATAACAATGTTTTTTTGCGGCCAAATTTATTTGCAGGGAAACTTCCAATAAGAGCTCCAACGACTGTACCGTATAAAGCGATTGCAATGGCAGTGCCATGCATCAGGCCACTAAGGTTCCAAAGTTTTTGTATCACTTGTTCTGCGCCGGAAATAACAGCGACATCCATTCCAAATAAAAAACCACCGAGCGCAACAGTGATTGACCAGAGAACGAGGTTTCGGTTCATAAATTTCTTTTTGACTTGATAAATCA
>Ga0070698_100002004_pt1 | contig 22611 bp, 18 predicted proteins | sample KBSK1502metaG_FD_65477 | JGI IMG/M metagenome (GOLD analysis project Ga0070698, IMG submission 65477) | Corn, switchgrass and miscanthus rhizosphere microbial communities from Kellogg Biological Station, Michigan, USA - KBS K1-50-2 metaG | ecosystem: Host-associated > Plants > Roots >...
GCGGCGCGGACCTTTGGGGTCGCGGCGCGGACCTTTGGGGTCGCGGCGCGGACCTTTCAGGTCCGCGTGACGATGGCCGTGGTCTGCCTGGCACTCGCGGCCATGGCCACAGTCTCCGCCCAGTCCAACGCGGAAAAGCTGTTCAAGGAGGCCCAGTCCCGCGAGACGGCGCTGCGCCACGAAATCGACACGCGGAAAGCGGGGGCCGCAGCCACGCCTCTGCTCGAGCGCGCGCGCATCCTCGTCGGCGCATATGACGACATGGCAAAGTTGTTTCCGCGCAGTCCCAATAGCGACAACGCACTCTGGCAGGGCGCGACGCTGGCCGCTGATGCATTCTGGGAGTTTGGACAGGCCGCCGACCGCTTGACCGCGCTGCGGATGTTGAAAGCGCTCACGGCGCGCTACCCTGGCAGCAGCCTGGTGAAACAGGTCGCGGCGCAAAGCGATCGATTGAGCGCCGCGAAGCCGGCGCGCGAACAACAGACCATGGTGACGCCGGCTGCAACCCCTGCATCAACGGCAACGGCTACCCCTGCTGTTGCGATCGCGCCAACTCCTACACGCACGGTTGCGACCGCGCCAAATCCGGCACCCCCCGTCGTGACCGCGCCTGCACAGCCGTCGGTGATGCTGACGGCGATCCGCCGCGAAGTCCTTGCCGGCGCGCTTCGCGTCACGATCGAGCTCGAAGGCGAGGCCGCGTATCACGACGAACAGATTGATGCTCCGCCACGCGTCTTCATCGATTTGCAGAACGCGCGTCCTGTCGAGGCGCTGAAGGATGCCACCCAGACGTTTCCAGACGATGTCGTAAGGCAGATTCGCGTCGGGCGGCAAGTTGGAATGCGCACGCGCGTCGTGCTCGATTTGACGGGGGCGCCTCCGCATACGACATACGCGCTCTATAGCCCCTACCGGGTTGTCATCGATTTCGCACGCGAAGCGTCACCGACGCAGCTGGCGCAGCTGGCGAAACCGGTGCGGCCCGAACCATCGGCCCCGCCCCAACCCAACGCCAGCGGCGGTTTCTCGCTCTCACGGCAGCTGGGTCTGGGCGTTGCGCGCGTCGTCATCGATCCCGGCCATGGCGGCCACGACCCTGGCGCCATGAACAACGGGCTGAGCGAGGCCGAGCTCGTACTCGACGTGGCGTTACGGCTGGAGAAGCTGCTGCTGAACCAACCCGGCGTTGAAGCGGTCATGACGCGGCGATCGAATGTCTTCGTCCCGCTCGAGGAGCGGACCGCCCTCGCCAACCGTGAGGAGGCCGACCTGTTCCTCTCGATTCACGCGAACGCGAGCGAAGACGATCGCGTCCGCGGCATCGAGACCTACTTCCTGAACTTCGCGCCGAACCCGGCGGCCGAGGTGGTCGCCGCGCGCGAGAATGCCGCGTCATCGCGCACGATGCGGCAGCTTCCCGACATCGTGAAGACGATCGCGCTCAACAACAAGATCGACGAGTCGCGCGACTTCGCGTCGCTCGTCCAGTCCTCGATGATGGACCGGCTGAAGCGATCCAACAAGAGCGCGAAGGACCTCGGCGTAAAGCAGGCGCCGTTCATGGTGCTCATCGGCGCCACCATGCCCAGCATCCTCGCCGAGGTGTCGTTCCTCACGAACCGTCAGGAGGCGGCGCTGCTGCGCAGCAGCGCCTATCGCCAGCAGATCGCGGCGGCGCTGTTCAACGGGGTCATGCGCTATCAGAAGTCGCTCAAAGCCGCCGCGCAAACGTTCGCCTCCCAATAGCACGCCCCTCTTTGTCGTGCGACGTGAAACGGCGACGTCAGGCCAAGTGACTGGTTGTTCCTTGGATCCGCGAGAGCTGACCCGCCAGAAGCCCGCTGCCTGCTAAATTGCGAGGGGCTCAGTGCTTAGGAGAAATCTTCAGAAGGATCCACACGATGCAACGGAGGTCGTTTGGGGAGCCGTAATGAGACACTGCTCACGAATCCGAGATTTGAAGGACCGGTTGACTGGTGCGGGTGGCGCCGCGCGAGCAGGACCCGACGGAATTGCAATTGAGCGCGGCGCGGCTAGAATCTCGTAATGCCACGACTGATTGCTGTCCTCCTGCTTGCCGCGGCACCGCTCTTTGCCGCAGGCATGGCCGCGCAAGGTGCGCCGCCCGCCGTTCCGCCGAAACCCACCACACAATTGCCGGCATGGGCGTATCCGCTTCCCAACCCCGCGGACCAGGCTTTCATCCGCAAGGACGATGGAACTCCAATCCGGATGCCAAACAGCAACAGGACGTATACCCTCACGCAGATCGACGACAACTTCAATCCGCCCGACTGGCATCCTGAAGATCACCCCGCACCGCCCGCCTCGGTGCTGCACGGCAAGCCGCCCGAGGCACGCGCCTGCGGACTATGCCACCTGCCTATCGGCACGGGCCATCCGGAGTCGAGCTTCATCGCAGGATTGCCGAAGGACTACATGTTCGAGCAGATCGCGGCGTTCCGGAACGGCAACCGCAGGAGCTCCGTGCCCTTGCGCTCGCGGAACATGATCATGCTCGCAAAGCAGTGGAGCGATGCAGAGGTGAAGGCGGCGATCGACTATTTCGCGGCGCTGCCGCGCCGGCGGTGGGTCCGGATCGTCCAGTCGGCGACAGTCCCGCAGACGATCCTGCCCGGCCTGATGCGTTTCATGAAACCGGGCGGCGCCACGGAACCGCTCGGCCGTCGGATCATCGAGTTTGCGGAGACCCGCGAGCGGTCCGAGGGTCGCGACACGCGTGCGGGCGCCGGGTTCGTGGCGTACGTGCCTATCGGCAGCGTGAAGAAAGGTGAGGATCTCGTAACCACCGGCGGCGCGAGGACCATCGGGGGCAAGATCGTGGCCGGCAAGACGATGGCGTGCGGCATGTGCCACGGCCCGGATCTCAAAGGCCTGCCGAACGTGCCGGGCACCGGGATAAGCGTGCCGGGACTGGTCGGGCTTCACCCGGTGTACGTGGTGCGGCAGCTCTATGACATGCAGCACGGCACCCGCGTTGGTGCGGCCGTCGCGCTGATGCAGCCTGTCATCTCGAACCTGACGATCGACGACATGATCAACATTGCCGCGTACACGGCGTCGCTCGATCCGGGCGGTCCTGACCTGCGGCCGAAACCGACGTCCAGCGCCACAAATTAAGCGCGCGAATGTTCTGAACGCGGCGCGGACCTTGACGGCCTGCGCGCGATCTACTGCGCGTCGTCGACGGACGCGAGCTCCCTGCGCAGCCAGGCCTTGGCGAGCTTCCAGTCGCGCATCACCGTGTCTGCGGAGACATTCAATGCCGCTGCGGTTTCTTCCACGGTGAGCCCTCCAAAGAATCGCAGCTCCACCACTTGACCTTTGCGCCCGTCCACGGCAGACAGCCGGTCGAGCGCGTCGCTCAGCGCCAGCAGCGACTGATCGGGGGCGTCGATCGCCACGCACTCCTCGTCAAGGGACACCTTGGCGATTGCGCCGCCGCGCTTCTGTGAATGCCTCGCGCGGGCGCTGTCGACGAGGATACGCCGCATGATTCGGGCGGCCATCGCGAGAAAGTGGACCCGGTTCGTCCAATTCATGCGACGCACGTCGACAAGCCGTACGTACGCCTCGCTCACGAGAGCGGTCGCCTGGAGACTCTGGTTCGCCGCTTCGCCTCGCATGCACCGTGCGGCGATTCGGCGCAGCTCGTCATGAACGAGCGGAACGAGCTGCCCGAGCGCGGCTTCGTCGCCGCCGCGCCAGGCCAGCAGCAACGTCGTGACGTCAGCTGGATCCTCTGGAATTCCGCGATTTTACGCGTTCTTGAAACGCCCTGCCAGTGTTCACTCGCGCGTAGCGCTCGCGCGACTTCCTACTGCCCTGGATTTTCGAGAGTAATCTGCCGCACCCAGAGGCCACGAGCCACCTCCGTGCCGCTACGCAAGGGAGTCGTGAACTGTTCGGCGAGTAAGCCGCGTCCCGGAACAGCGGTTGCGGCGGTGATGCCGCCGATCCCGCGCAGGATCCCTACGGCTTCGGTCGGCATCCGCGCACTGAGCACCGGCGCGTTGAGTACCGGGCGAGCGAGCGATGCGAACATGCGATCGAACGTGCCGAGAGGCTCGGGCGTCACGAAGATCAGGAAGTGTTCCCGCCCGCCCGCGCTCGTCACCTGCCAGTAGACCGGCTGTTTGCTGCTGCCGCCAGGCAGACGGACCGACGTTCCGGCCGGAAGCGGGTTGGCCGGTTGTTGATTCGGGAGTGGGAAGAGCAAGTACGACTCGCCTTGATCGTCTTCGTCAACCACGTACACGTAGGTCGGCCGCGAGGTCTGGACGTGGAGCGCAAGACGATCGCCGGGCGCGACCCGCCCGCCGGCCGGCAACGGCACCTCGGTGTTGCCCGCTGCCCGGTAGAGCGACGCGTCGATGGTGTACTCACCATCTGCCGACGCGGTTGGCGCGGCGGCTGCCGCACCGGGCTGTACTGCTGCAGGAGTCAGCGCGCTGACGTTGGGTGTCGACGGCGCGCTCGTACGATTGACCGTCCAGATGACCAGTAGCGCGGCCAGCACGACTCCCGCCACCGCGGAAGCGACCACGAACGGGCTACGCCGACTCCAATCGCGACGAGGGGTATCGTCGACGAGCTGTGAAGGCGTCCCGATGAACCGCGCCAGCTCCTGTTCGAACGCGCCGATCGTTCCGAAGCGGCGCAGTGGGTCGATCGCCAGCGCATGCTCCACGATCGCGACGAAAGCGTCCGACAAGTCCGGACGAACATCGCGGAGGTGGTGTCGATCGCCACGAGCATGAGCCTCGCGAACGTCGTCGGATGTCTTGCCGTCGACTGGAAACGCGCCGGTCACGAGGTGATACAACAGCACGCCGAGGCTGTAGATGTCGGTGGCTTTGCTGCGCGAGCCGCCCGCGAACACCTCTGGCGGAAGGTAGAGAGGCGTCCCGGCAAAGTCGTTGACGTAGACAACCGTCGTCGTCTCGTTGGTCGAGACGAGGTCCTTCCCGGTCCCGAAATCCATCAAGACCGTCCGGCCGCCCTGCTCGCGCATCACGTTCTGCGCCTTGAGGTCTCCGTGCAACAGACCCGCGCGATGGACGGCCGCAAGGGCGCGGCATACATCCAGACCAATCAGCGCGGTCTCGCGCGCGCCGAGCGGACCCTGCGACTTGAGCCCATCGGCGAGCGTACGGCCTTTCACGAATTCCATCCAGATGCCGACCTGGCCGTCGATGTAGTCGGCGCCATACACGGAGACGACGTTCGGGTGACGAACGCGGGCGAGCCGCCGCGCTTCTCCAAGCACCTTCGCCTCGTCCAGTACGACGCCAGACGGCGGGCGGAGGAGCTTCACGGCGACTTCGCAATCGAGCTTGGTATCACGCGCGCGATAGACCGTTGCGAAGGATCCGGCCCCGATTGGTTCGAGGAGGAGGAAATGCCCCCACCGATCGCCTGACACGACCGGTGGTGACGGCGCCGTGCTGTCGCGGTGAAACTGCGCGATGGCCTCAATCAGGCGGAGATCGTCGACGATCTCCGCACCGCCGTCTGCGCGGATCTTGTCCAGAACATCTTGCCACTCGACGGGGACGCCGCTCGAGATCGCGGAAGCAAGCTCGACGAGCTCAGGATCGTCTGGTGCGGCGCTCAATAGACATCTCCTTGGCGAGGCGAACCAGGGCGCGGCTGACCGCCACGTGCGCCGCGGCGACGGTTGGCTTTCCAAGCGCCTTGGCGACATCGGGATACGAATGCCCCATCTCGATGCGGGCGATGATCGCCTCGCGATCGTCCGGCCTCAGGCGCTGCAGTGCCGCCTCGTATCGGTCGAGCGCTTCGCTGCCAATTGCCTCTTCAATCGGAGAGGGACCGAGATCAGGGCGGTTGCTCTCGATTGCGTCCGTCGGCCTGCGCTGCGCCCAACGCAGTTGATCGCGGACACGATTGAGGAGCGCCTGCCGAAGGTACGCCTGGAATGCGCCGTCGTGACGCGGCTCGAAGGAACCGAGACGCTGCACCACGTGCGCGAGCGTGTCCTGTACCAGGTCGTGGGTGTCGAGCGCGCCGCGGGCCCAGGGTGGCAGCCGGCCATGCGCCCATTTTTGTAGGCGCGGGAGGTAACGGGCACAGAGGGCGTTCAGGGCCTCGGTGTCCCCGGTCCGCGCGCGGGCGAGGAGATCCACAGACGCCGCCGCACTTGCAGCGCCGTTAGTCTTGCGTGGAGCAGACGCGCCGGACGCCGGAGGGTCGGCCATAAGAGAACCTGCCCCGAATGTGAGGGTTGCGGAGCCGATCATACTTGAAGTCCCTTTCCTTTGAGTGAGGCAGTCGGTAGCCCGCCGGCGAGAAATCCGGTGGCGCTACCTATAACGCCGGGCGCCGGACGTTCTTACAGCTCGCCGGGCCTGACTGCATGTTAGGAACCACGCTCTCTGCCGTTTGTACAGTGAAAGGGGGCCAAAGGAGCGCCCTCGCTGTGCTATACGGATCTCCGGAACCCGAACGCGATGCATCCTGACAGGTCGACTGTTTGACCATCGCAACCTCGTTCGTCTTATCTCGGATGAATTTCGATCGCATGTGGTGAGTATCCATGCCCAAGATCGTCGCTGCCCACGCATACGCTAACAACGAAGTCGCCTATATCGCCTGGGAAACTGACGGCAGGATTCCTGGCTGCCTGGGCTTCGACGTCACTCGCGTTTATCTCAACATGGACGGCTCTGTTGCCCGCCGACCCGACGGCAGTGAGGACCGGGTGAGGTGCGCCACATGGGTGGCGTTCAAGGGTCAGAAGAATCCGCACTGGCTCCCGCAGGACACTGGGGTATGGCCAATTCAAAAAATGTCCTGGCGCGATCTCACTTTGCGAAAAAGGCGAGACGGCATGACTCGCCGTCCCGACGAAGTGTTTGTCCGCTATGAGATCAGACCAGTCGGCGATATGGAGCCGGGCCTTCAGGCGGTGCCACCGAACGGACGCGAGTTCGCAGACATAGTCAAGCGCGATAAGAAGGGAAAGCCGGTTCTCGATGGAACCGGGAAGCCTGTGCGAGAGAACGTACGGGCCTACGAGGGCACGGCGCGGCCGCTGGGCTACCTGGCCAATGCAGTCGCCAGTAACGACATCAAGGTCACTTCCAGACGCGGCGTGTTCCGCTCCACCTTCACCAACGGGATCCTCGCGGCCCAGTGGCTAAGGAATGTGCTCTTGGAAGACGGGGCCATCAAGCCAAATGAGCTTTTCGACAAAATCTCGGACCCGAACGATCCCCACCGCAAGTACCTTGCCGGCGACGTGCTTCCGTTGCTTCACGAGATCTTTAGCCGGCCAGGAACTTTTTACTTGGGCCTGTACGAGCTGGAAGACAAGGAGTTGGAAGACATACTTTTGGCCAACGCCGGCCGGATCCATGTGATCCTGGCGAACTCGGGAGCTGAACCCGCCGGGGTCTGGGATACGAGAAACGAGCCGGCCCGCAAACGCCTGGTGAAAGCCGGCGTCGATGTCGAGCATCGGATGTTCAACAACAGCACGCATATCGGGCACAACAAGTTCGTGGTACATGTGCCGCCGGGTGGCGGGCCGCGATCGGTTTTCACAGGGAGCACCAACTGGACCCAGACGGGAGTGGCGGGACAGACGAACAATGCGATCCTGATTGAGGACGACGCTGTTGCCGGGGCATTTCTGGAGTATTGGAAGCGCATGAAGACCGACAAGTTGGCCAGGCCAAGGCCATTCAGCAAGGGCATGAACGCCAATCAGCAGGGGGCAGCTTTCCGGAAGTCCAACGAGACGCCGTGCAAGTTCCAACTGGCGGGGGGCACCGCTGTCGAGCTTTGGTGCTCACCAAATACCAAAGAACAGAGGAAGCCCAATTCGAAGACCAAGCCAACTCCCACACCGCCAGACCTGACGGAGGTTTATCGCCGCATGCGGCTGGCGGAGGATGCCATTCTCTTTCTGGCCTTTTATCCGGGCCAGGCAGGCAACGACTGCATCATCGGTGAGGCGATCGACATCGGCCGGAAGGACAGGTCGCTCCTTGTGAGCGGTGCGGTGTCGAGCCCGCAGGCGATGCCGGGTTACAAGCCTAGCAAGCGAGACAAGACGACGAAAAGAGTGATCGAGAAAGGCAACTCGCCGGTCACGTTTGAGGATGGGAATGTCGCCGTGGTGCGGGCTGCGGCCATCGACGACCACAACCTCCTGGGGGACTTCGGGGTAGAGCGGCTCACGGCCAAGAAAACCGGAGCAATTATCCACGACAAACTGGTCGTGATTGATCCGCTCTCGACCAAGTGCTCAGTCATCTTCGGCAGCCACAATCTGGGCTTCAAGGCGTCCTATTCCAATGACGAGAATTTTCTGATTGTCTCTGGTGATCGAGAGTTGGCCATGGCGTATGCGGTGCACATTCTGGATGTCTACGATCACTATCGCTTCCGTGCGATCGAGACCGAACGGGCGCGACAAGGAAAAAAGCAATGGTCCGGGTACCTTGACACCTCCGACCAGTGGCAGAAGGGCTATGTCGATCACACCAAGGGCGCAATCATGAGGTATTTCGCGCGCGGGGGCTAGCGACAGCACCCGCGTTCACCCGTTCCGCCTCCACCATCCTTTCGCTTAGCGCCAGTCGCCAGCAGCGACGAAGGCGGCCCAGTAGAACGGGTGCGTGCTCTGGTGACGCGCGCGGCGATCCCTGAGAACCCGCATGCTCGCCTCACGCACGGAGTCGGCCGTCGATAGACGCTTGTTGAATCGCGCGTCGTACAGATTGCGCATCCACGTCCGCGTGGACAGATCCTCCACGGACCAGAGGCTCATGATAATCGTCCGGGCACCGGCAATCTGGAACGCGCGACGCAAGCCGAAGACACCTTCGCCCGCCTTAATCTGCCCTGCCCCGGTGTCACAGGCAGAGAGCACCGCCCACTCGGTACCCTGAAGATTGAGTCCAGCCACTTCTTCCGCCGTCAGGATGCCGTCGTCCTGGCCGACCCGCGCACTCGTTCGCAGGTTCGCGCCGGCGAGGGCCAGGCCCGTCAACAGTAGCGGATTTTCCGAGAGAGCCGACGACGGGACAGATGCCGATGTGATGGCGCCGACTCCGCGCGTGTTGAGTGGCGTGGTATCGCATCGCGATTGCAGGAAGTATCCGTGAGTCGCCAGATGCACGACACGTCGTCCCACGGCGGCCTGCTTGACGGCGGTCTCTGTCGCGGATCGTCCGCTCAGCAACTTCACATCGTCCTGGGGAGATCCGATCGAGGGCCAGATCTTCGCTATGTCTGCCGCCTCGTTTTTCGAGCCGGGCAGATCCTCGAAGTGCACGTAGCCGAGCGTCGCGCAGCCCGAGCGGCGCGCGCTGGCGGTGGCGGCTGGCTGCACGCGCTCGTCGAAGGCTGGCCCGCCAACTGCGAGCAGGCCATGGCCGGAGGAAAGTGTATCCGTCGGAACGAGGTCGCGCTCGGTCGAGAGATAATGAATGACTGGACCATCTTCGAGGAGATAATGACTCGTCCCGGTCGGCAAGGCGGCGAAGCTCACGAGGTTGAGGGCACCGTCGGGGACGACAAACACTTGCGACGCGCCGCGGAAGCTGGAAGCCAACGGATCCCAGATTCGCTGACGGAGCCTCGCGCCGGCGGCCCGATAGGCGCGTTCAGCATCAACGGTTGGCGTGCCTGCGGCGATTGTCAGCCCTCCCGCCTCTTTCCGCCATGCGGTTATGGCGCTATCAATCGACGATGCGAAGCCGAGCGGGATAGCGTCAACGCTCGCCGTATCCGATCGGATCACGAAGCCGATATAGGACGCCGTCGCACGCGAGACCATTTTCGTGCCTGAGACCGTGAACATCGTGCGGTCATATCGAACGAAGGCCACGAGCACCGTATTCGTCGGCAGCATGTCACGGACTTCCTGCAGTCCAACGTTCGCTCGCGCCAACTCGACACGAGCCGCGACACTCTTTTCAGCGAGCGCCCGCTCCGCCGCCTCCTTCTTGTCACGGGCATCGTCAAGGATCGGTCGCGGGACTGGATCCTCACCCTTGAGGCTGCGCAGCATCAGGTTTGCGAAGTGCTCGCGAGCGCCCGCCGCTGCGATGTTCAGAGCCGCCAGCTCGCTATCGACGCCGCGCGCCGATTGTGCGCGTGCGGCGAGCTCGTCGAGAACGAGCCCGCGCGACTGAACGACGGAGTCCACGACCGAGGGTGCCACCGACACTCGTCCGGCCGCGACAACAGAGAGCGCGAGATCCAAGCCGCGCGGGCGCTTGTCGGCGTAGGCGAGCGCCTGACGTTCCGGCAGGTACCGGATCGTGAATCGCAGATGATTGCGTCCGGTCTGTTCTGCATCAAGCGCCTCGCGGACGGCAGCTTCGTCAGACCCAAGTGCGAAGTCGGCAGATGCAACGTTGGCACGTGCTTCTGCGGTCAGCGGGTGATCCACTCCGAAGACACGCTCACGTTCGAGGAACGCTTGACCGAAGCTGTCCCGTGCGCGTATGTATTCGCCGCGCTTGGACTCGAGCGTCCCGCGCAACGACAACGCGGCAGCGAGATAATCTGGCTCCTGAGGCCGATCGCCAAGCCGATAAATGCTGATCGCCTGGCCAACTTGCTCAAGCGCCCGCGCAACATTGCCGGCAGCGGCCGTCGTCCTCGCAAGATTGACCAGCGTCGACGCAACGTCGGGATGTTCTCCTCCGAGCGCGCGCGCGCGAAGGGACAGCGCTCGTTCGAACAATCGATTCGCTTCGCTCAGACGGCCCCGTACCATCGCTACTCCTGCCAGAGCATCGAGACCACGAGCAACGTACGGGTGATTCGGACCAAGGCGCACCGACCAGGTCTGCAATGCCTGCCGGTGCAACCTCTCGGCTTCAGCGAAGTTTCCCATGTCTGCCGCGAGGACCGCCTCGTTGTGGATGATCGTCGCCGTCAGCGAATGCGTAGGACCGAGGCACTGTTTGGACTTTGTGAGAGCTTCCCCAAAGAACGTTCGCGCCTCCTGGAACTCACCAAGGTAGTTGCTTAGGGTTCCAAAGTCATTCATGACGGCCGGCAACTCCGCGTAACACGGCACCATGGGACCCGGACTTGCCCTCATCGCGCGGTCAAGCATCACGCGTTTGCCGGCGAGATCACCGAACTCCTGCGCGACCATCGCCAGGCGGTGGAACAGTGGAGGCAGAATTGGATGCGTTGAGCTCACCGTCTGTTCAGCCATCGTCAACGCCCTCGTCCATGCCCGCTCCGCTTCCCGGACGTCACCCTTGAGAAACAAGAGATCTCCGCTGAGCTGCAGCGTAGCGACGTTGTCTAGGTGGTTCGAAGCAAGATCAAGATGAATTTGCAACACTTGATTCAACGCCGATGTCGCGGACTCGTAGTTCCCGTCCCATCGATGCAGCAACGCCTCCAAGTAGAGGGTATGCGCGAAATTCAGCGAATTGACTTTGGGGGAGTTCTCACGAACGCGCCTTGCCTCGCCTATGTCCTTTTGCGCTTCCGGAAACCGTTCCAGCCAGATCAGCGGGAGCGCCAGGTAATCCAGGCTGTCCGCCAGTTCCGGATCGTTGGCAGGCAGCGATCGACGTCGGATGGCCAGGGCTCGTTCATGGAGCGGGATCGCTTTAGCGAACTCCCCCCGATCGGTGAGCAACGCGCCAAGATTGTGAAGCGAGATCGCTAGTTCCAGGCTGTCGTTCCCGAAGCGCCGTCCCTTGTCTGCGACCAGACGCTCGGCGAGAGCGACTGTGCTGAATGCGCTTCCTTTGCCGTTCTTGATGAGTGCCTCAACCAACAGATCGGAAGCACGCGCAGTTTCTGCGGCGTCGCTCCCGTGCTCGACCTGCATCGCCGCAACCCGCTGTGCAGCCAATTGCTCAGCTTCCGCATAGCGCCCGACGTCAAGAGCGTGCCTGGTCGCTTCCACACTCGTCTGATCCGGTGGACCGGCTTGCGAAATCAGCCGGTCCACTGAGGTTGCGGTCGCTAGCAAAAGCAACGTCGCGGCAATTCTCGTGTTTCTCATGCCGCTGACCCGCCGTTATTTTCCAGCCCAGAATTTGGCTAGATCGTTTAACTTGCCCGCGAAGGCTCCGAGAGGGCCAACCAGGGCCGCACCACCACCTATCGTTTTGAGGATCTCCAGGTCGGCCTTCAGTTCAATCGCCTTGAAGACAGCATCAATTGTGCGGACATCAAAGATTGTGTTTGCCGCTGAATGTTCTTCCCCAGCGAGCGCGGCAAGTGCGGTCGTCGCCGCCTTTCCTGCCACCGTATCTGCTGAAGTGACTTGAAGAAAAGCAACAACGCTGGAGAAAAGATCATCCGGGAGACCTCCGAAATAGCCCTCTTTGGACATAACATCTCCTTCTGATTGTTACCAGGGATACCGGTCGAATGCATACTCAGTCCAACTGCATTGAGCACCTCCAGCAACCGGTGGAGGAGTGATAATCGTTTCTTTCGAAAATCGAAGGCCTTCATAAGATGAGCGGTAGGTGCTCTGGATGAATGGATCGTCACCAAAGACTGCAAACGTCTTATAAAGTGCCGTAACACCGGTATAGACCAAGTCACCAGGCCCGGCATCTGGAGATTGAAAGGTGCGCGTGATCAGACCCCGGACCTTGGCCTCTAGCGCCTGGGCAGCCGTAGTAATCGCCGTCTGGTCCGCCGGCGCCACAACAAGCGTGGCTGGCCATTGAGCCGGCGTCTGCAAGTAGGCGCACATGGTCAGGATGTCAATCAGCGCCTGATCGCCCACTTGAAGGCTGGCGCCCGAGAGCTCGTACAACCGACCCGCTTTTCCTGCCGCCTTATCGATGAGCTTAGATCGGCCCGGTTTCCCGAGCGGATAGAGCGCCTGGACGAGCGCGGCAAATTCGGTCTTCACGTCGGACGAGACTGATCCAGCGGTAGAGCGGCAATCCAGCAGCGAAAACAAAACCTTCGTGGCGGGATAGCGATTGAAGTCTGGAGGTGCCACGGGGGGCGGTCCAATACCATCGAAGAAGTTCTTGAGAATATCCATCATCGGACCGGCGAAGTTCGGCTGAGTGAGGAACGTCGTGATGAGGTCCTCATACGGCCACACCGCGCCAAGGCCTCCGTTTGCATCAAAACCGACCGGGACGAGCGACTGCGACGCGACGATGTAACGCGCGTCATCCTGGAGCTCAAAGGCTGTCTCAAGCCCGCTCATCCAACAGTCTTGAAACAACACGACGTCAACTTTCGGGACAAAGTCCCCAACCTTGAAAACAGGCGCAGCAGGCGCGGAAGGCGGACCAGCGGCAGGCGGCGCCGAGCTCATCTCGGCGCGCTGGTCCTTACGCGGCAGACTCTCCAGAATCCGACGTTCAACCAAGGCCCCGAGTGCCTCACTGACACCCGCCACTCCGAGGCTGCCGGACCAACTGTTGGATCCTGTCAACCATTTGAGTAGGCGGAGCAGAAGCGCAACCAGAGGCGAGATGACCAAAGGTTTCTCGGATTGCTGGAACAGGCCCGCGGGGCCCATCGCGTGGCCCCAGAAGAAGACGGCATAGTGTTGGGCCGGGCAGTTCTCATACGCCCACAGGAAAAAGGCCGTCACATCCTTCGTGAGATCTGCGCTCAGGCCAACATCAATGTTCGTCTCGCCCGGAAAGTACTTCACGGACGGCGCGGACGACTCGGGGCGGACCACACGGGCCCGCGGATCCTTGTTCTCCCAAATTGCGCGATAGACAACGTAGACCTGGTCCCAAGGGGGTTTGGCAGAAATCCCTCCGGTAGTGGCACACGGTAAGGTCTCGATGGCGCCAACGACGTCGTCAAGTTTGTCGTCTAAGGTCGCGCCCCCCGCAAGTAAACCCGTTTCGGCATCCGGTCGGGCGACAGACGACGACGACCTCGGAGTCTGGGACGTGAGATAAAACATCACGCACCAGGACTTGGGAACTGCATCCCAAGTCAGGAACCACCAATAGAGGACCCCTAACACAATCACGCCGACGATAACTGCTGCGATTACCATCAAGACGCCTTTTCGAGGTGCACTCGTGGGCTGTTGACTGTGGCGGAAGGCACACTCTAGCTCATTAGTGGATTTTTGACGTCACAATTTCATCAGTATTAACGTCGCGCAGACCGCTTCCTAACGCCCGGTCTAAGCGCATGAGAATCAGGGACTTGCCAAGGAACGCCGAACAAGTGCGTCAAAATCGGTTTGGCTCTGGCAGCGGTGGTGAAGAGCTTAGGTCTTTCTGCGTCCTACCCAGGTTGTCGTCGACAATCACATACGCAGACGCGCGTGGCCCGGGTCGGTTGGCCCGGCAGCGGCGTCGCGCGATCGCTTGATCATCACGACAACGATGCCGATAACCAGTCCGGCCACAATCGCAGCGATCATGATTGCACCGACGAAGCCGACGGCGCCGAGTACGACGTCGCCCATCGTGATTTCCCGCGTAATCGGCGGCTGGTGGACGGTCTCGACGATGATCGGCCCGGGTTCCTGGAACAGCAGGGAGAGCACGGTTACTTCAGATTACTCCAGGACTCGGCGCTGAGCGCGAGCTCGGCCAGCGTACGCACGCCGACGCCCGTTGCCCCCTTCGGCTGATACGGTTTCGCATCCTCCGCCCACGCGGTGCCGGCAATGTCCATGTGCACCCACGGCAGCTCGCCCGCGAATTCCTTGATGAAGAGCGCGGCGCTGATCGCGCCCCCCGCGCGGCCGCCGGTGTTGGTGAAGTCTGCGATCTCGCTCTTCAGCAGATCCCTGTAGTCGTCAAACACGGGCATCGGCCACGAGCGATCGCCCGCGCGTTCGCTGGCGCGCCGCACGTGTTCGACCCACGCGTCCGGCCTTCCGAACAACCCGCTCGTCGTCTTGCCCAGCGCGACAACACACGCTCCTGTGAGAGTGGCCATGTCGACCAGGTGCGTCGCCCCAAGCTTTCGCGCGTACCACAGCCCGTCGCCGAGAATCAGCCGGCCTTCGGCGTCGGTATTGAGCACTTCGACGGTCTTTCCTTCCGCGCTGGTCAGGATGTCACCCGGCTTCATCGCATGGCCGCCCGGCATGTTCTCGGTCGCGGGAATCACGCCGATGCAGCGGACCGGCGCGTTGAGGCGCGACATCGCGGCCATGGCACAGAGAACTGCCGCCCCGCCCGACATGTCGTCCTTCATCTTGTCCATGTTTTCTGCCGGCTTGATAGAGATACCGCCGGTGTCGAATGTGATCCCTTTGCCGACAAGGCCAAGCACGACGCCCTTCACCGCATTCTTCGGCTCGTGGCGCAGCACGACGACACGCGGCGGCTGATGGCTGCCGCGCGCGACACCAAGCAGCAGTCCCATTCCGAGCCTGGCGATCTCCTTCTCGTCGAGAATCTCGACGCCGAGACCGGCCTCCTTCCCCATCTTCACGGCCCGATCGGCGAATTCCCGCGGCGTCAGCACGTTGCCCGGCTCGTTCGACAGCTCGCGCGCGAGGTTGGTGCACTCGCCGAGCACACGACCCCTCTCGAGCGCCTCGGTGGCCTCGCCTGCCCCAGCCGGCACCCGCAGCTCGACGCGCTCCAGCCAGCCGCATGGGGACCCGGCCGTCTTGTACGACAGGCCCTCGTAATTCGCGATGATGGCGCCTTCCGCGAGCGCCTGGACGGCATCGCCGACCGGCACCGCGTCAGTCGGGCGCAAGATAATCGCCATGCTCGTCAAATGCCGTTGGCGAGCGGCAAGGCCACCGATTATCGCAATCCGGCGCAAGCGTTCCGCCCCAAAATCCTTTGGACGGCCGGCGCCGACGAGCAGCGCGCGTCGACTCTTCCAGGTGTCCTCGCCAAGGAGAACGAGGAGCTGCTCGAAGGCTTTGCCGGTGAATTCGCCCCGGCTGCGCGCCACTCCGTACTCCCCCCCAGAAGCGCGGGTGAGGTCAATTTCGTCGGCCAGTTGATCGTCTTCAAATACCGGGATGATGAGGAGGTCGGCGGCGAGGTCGCGGGTCGCCTTGGCCGTGACCGTCACGGCCGGCGTCTTGTGCACCGTATGCATCGAGTCGAAGTCTCCGATCAGTCCTTGTGACGCGAGGGCGACCGCCTTAGAATCGACAGCGACACCCCGGGGGACCTATCATGACCGACCAACGTCGCGCGCTTTGGACGCTCGCTGCGATCGCTGTTGTGCTGATGGCCTCTGGCCAGGCATCGGCACAGCGCGACGCCGCGGACAAGAAGCCAAGTTTATCACTCAAGGCGACGCCGCCCGCCGGCTTCGCCCCGCTTCGCGTGCACCTCGTGGTCGACGTGAAAGGCGGCCCGAACGACTACGCGGATTTCTATTGCCCGACGGTGCACTGGGATTGGGACGACGGGACGATCTCAGAGACGTCCGAGGACTGCAACCCGTACGAAGCGGGCAAGAGTACGATCCGCCGCCGGTTCAGCGCGGACCACACGTTCAGGCTCTCCGGTGATTACCGTCTGACGTTCCGGCTGAAGCAGAAGGACAAGGTCGTCTCTTCTGCAACGACCACTCTTACCGTCCGTGCCGGCGCTAACGAGGGCTTCGAAAGGTAGGTAACATACCTGCATCTTGCCAACCGATAATCCGGCGTCCGTCGATCAGGTGATGGCGGAGCTGCAGGGGCGTGTGCGTGAGCGCGTGCGCGCCGATCTCGTGCGCCACGGCGCCTCCGGCGCGCTCGAGGATCCCGTGTTCTTCGCCGAAATCGATTCGATGCTGCGCGCCGCGATCGATCGCAGCCAGCCCGCCGCCCTCCTGCTCCCCGAGCTCCTTGGCGATCCTTCCACATGGCGTCTCGATACGGCCATCAGGTACCAGTCACATCGCGGGGCAGCCGCAGGACCGATCGTGTTCGTGAAGAAGCGCCTGTTGATGCCCGTGCTTCGCTGGTTCTACGAATTCAGCCGTGACAACTTCGAGCGGCAGCGGCGCGTGAACCAGGTGCTGTTTGCCTGTGTGCAGGAGCTGGCGATCGAGACCACGCGGCTGCGGAACGAAGTGCGCGAGCTCTCCCGGCACGCGTCGACGGGCTCAGGACGCCGCGAGCCTCTCGAGCGCACGTGAAGCTTGCGTTCGTCGTTCAGCGCTACGGCGCCGGCATCGCGGGCGGCTCGGAGATGCACTGCCGTCAGCTCGCCGAACGTCTCGCCTTCCGTCATGACATCACCGTCCTCACGACCTGCGCGCGCGACTATGTCACGTGGGCAAACGCGTATCCCCCTGGTGTCTCGACAGAGGATGGCGTGCGCGTGGAGCGTTTTCCGGTAGCGCGGACGCGCGACCTCAAAGCCTTTGCCGATCTCAGCGACGAGGTCTTCGACGACCTTGGCTCGTCTCCGGAACGGGAACAGGCGTGGTTCCAGGCGAACGGGCCCGATGCGCCCGCCCTGCTCGAGCATCTGCGCGCGCACGGCACCGAGTACGACATCGTCGTCTTCTGGGCCTTCCGCTACGCGCCCAGCTACTTCGGGCTGCCACTGGTGGCCGACCGCGCCGTGCTGGTGCCGACAGCTGAAGAGGATCCCGCGATCGATCTCGACGTCCTGCAGGAGTTTTTCGATCGACCGGCTGGATACCTGTTCCTCACGCCCGAAGAAGAAACGCTTGTGTCCACCAGAGCCGGGCGGCGGCTGCAGCCGTCGCGGGTGGTCGGGATGGGGCTGGAACCGGAGCGCGAGCCGCAGCCCGATCGATCCGGGCTCGAACGTCTCGGCATCCCGCCGGACTACGTGCTGTACCTGGGACGCGTCGATCGCAACAAGGGCTGCGCGACACTCCTCGAATACTTTCAGGAGTACGCCGACGCCGGCGGACAGACGACGCTCGTCCTGGCGGGGCCATCCACGCTGATCGTGCCGCTGCACCGACGGATTCACGCGCTCGGGTACGTCGAAGACGATCTGCGCCGGGCGTTGCTCGCGTACGCGCGCGCGCTCATTGTCCCCTCACCCTACGAAAGCCTGAGCATCGTCCTGCTGGAGGCATGGAATTATGGCGTGCCGGCGCTGGTGAACGCCCAATGCCGCGTCCTCAAGGGTCAGGTGAGGCGCGCCAACGGCGGACTGTTTTACCGATCGTCGCGCGAGTTCCAGGAAGCGATGTCGTGGCTGCTCTCCAACGAAGAGGGACGGCGTGCGCTGGGAGATCAGGGGCTGGCGTACATCGAGCGCGAATATCGATGGCCGACTGTGATCGAGCGAGTCGAGAGCCTTCTGGCCGAGGTCGCGCGGGTCAAGCCTGAACGTCGGTAACGCTCAGTTCAACAGGCGCGAGCTTCTCCTCTTGAAGCATGTAGGCGCGGATCTCCATTCCGCCGCGAGCGCTTCCAAGCCCGACGATCACGAAGACGAAGTCGCGAAACGCCTGCGCCGCGTCGGTTTCGGACGGGTCCGGTTCGCCGCGCGGATGTGAATGGTACGCGCCAAGCACGGCGAACGTGTCGGACTGTTCCGCGGATATCCTCCGACATCGTTTGATCTGCGCGAAGTAGTCCACGGGAGAGATCTCGTAACGCCGCGAGGGATCCGATGCGCCGTTGCTCGCGGGCACCGCTTCCAGGATGTGGGGACCGGCGCCCTTGTCCGACGTCGCTCGCAGAGCGGAATCGGAAGCCGGCTCCCCGGGTCTGCCGACCAGCAGCCCGCAACATTCATTCGGCGCATCGCGGCGCGCGTGCGCGACGATGGCGGTCAGCGCTTCCCGGTCGATCCGGACGTCAGGCAACCTCAATGACCATGGCGATGCCCATTCCGCCGCCGATGCACAGCGACGCCACGCCCTTCCCGCCGCCGCGCGCGCGCAAAGCATAGATCAGCGTCGTCAGTACCCGCGCCCCGCTCGCACCGATCGGATGGCCAAGCGAGATTGCGCCGCCGCGCGTGTTGACCTTGTCGGCGCTCAGCCCCAGCTCGCGCACGACGGCAACCGCCTGGGCGGCGAATGCCTCGTTCAGCTCGAACAGATCGATCTGCGAGGCCTTCAGCGTCGCGCGGTCAAGCGCCTTCTGAACGGCGGGCACCGGGCCCATCCCCATGATCGCCGGATCGACCCCGCTCGAGGCAAACGAGAGGATCTTCGCAAGCGGCTTGCGCCCGAGTTCTTGTGCGCGCTCGGAGGTGGCGACGACGACGGCTGCGGCGCCATCGTTGATGCCGGACGCGTTGCCAGCCGTCACCGAGCCATCCTTCTTGAAGGCCGGCTTCAATCCGGCAAGCTTGTCCGCGGTCGTTCCTGCGCGTGGATACTCGTCGGTGTCAAACGTGATGGGATCGCCCTTCCTCTGCGGGATCTCGACCGCGACGATCTCCTCGCGGAACAACCCGCTTCTGATCGCCGCACCGGCGCGCCGCTGACTTTCAGCCGCGTACGCATCCTGATCTTCGCGGCTCACGTTAAAACGGCTGGCAATGTTCTCCGCGGTGATGCCCATGTGGCATCCCCCCATGGCGCACGTCAGCCCCTCCGCGATCAAGGTGTCATACGCCTCGCCGTGCCCCAGGCGATAGCCCCAGCGCGCACCCTTCAGCAGGTACGGAGCGTTGGTCATCGACTCCGTGCCGCCGGCAAGGACCATGTCGGTGTACCCGGCGCGCGTCGCCTCGACCGCGTGGACGACCGACTGAAGGCCTGAGCCGCAGACGCGATTGACGGTTTCGGCAGGGACTTCCTGCGGCACGCCGGCTTTGATCGCGGCCTGCCGTGCCACGTTCATACCAGCCCCGGCCTGCAGCACGCAGCCCATGATGACGTCGCCGAGATCGGCGGCCTTCACGTCCGCGCGACGAATGGCTTCACGGATGACGACGGCGCCGAGGTCGACGGAGGAGAGATCCTTGAGGGCGCCGCCGAAAGAGCCGATTGGCGTACGGCAGGCGCTGAGAATAACCGCGGGTTCGTAGTCCGGCATGTTGTGATCCCATGTCCAGCTGAAGCCGGACACTACCGATGGTCATCGTAGTGTCCGCCTTCAGGCGGACTTTCATTGGCGCTAGAACAATCAGAATCGACCGGGCTCACCGTCGACATGAAGCGTAGCGCCGGTCGCCTTCTTCACGGCGTCGAGCGTTGTGTCCGACGCGATCTCGCGAAGCACGAGCCCTTTGGGCGTCACGTCGATCACCGCAAGCTCGGTGACGATCATGTGGACCACTTTCGTGCCGGTGAGCGGAAGGACACAGGTTTTCACGATCTTGTGGCCGCCTTCTTTCGTCGTGTGCTCCATCGCGACGATGACGCGCTTGGCGCCCGCGACCAGATCCATCGCACCGCCCATCCCCTTCATCATCTTTCCGGGAACGGTCCAGTTCGCGAGGTTGCCTTCTTCGTCGACTTCGAGCGCGCCAAGCACCGTCATGTCGATGTGGCCGCCGCGTACCATGGCGAACGAGTCGGCGCTGCTGAAGTACGACGTGCCGGGCAGCTCGGTGACGATCTCCTTGCCCGCATTGACCAGATCCGGGTCGATCTCCGACTCGAGCGGGTACGGACCGACGCCAAGCATCCCATTCTCGGAGTGCAGCGTGATGTCGACCCCTGCCGGCACATGGTTCGCGACCATGGTCGGCATCCCGATGCCCAGGTTGACGTAGTCGCCATCGCGCAGCTCGCGCGCGACGCGCCTGACAATCCGTTCCCGCTTGTCCATTTCTCTAGACAGCCTGCAGCTGGCGCACGGTTCTGCGCTCGATGCGTTTCTCGTAGGCGGCGCCCTGGAACAGATGCGCCACGTAGATGCCGGGGGTGACGACGGCGTCCGGATCGATAGCGCCCGGCTCAACGAGGTGCTCGACCTCCGCCAATGTGAGCTTGGCGGCGGTTGCCATGACCGGGTTGAAGTTGCGCGCCGTCTTCCGGTATACGAGGTTGCCGCGCGTATCGCCCTTGAACGCCTTGACCAACGCGAAATCGGCGCGCAGCGGCAGCTCGAAGACACAGTTGCGGCCGTCGATCACGCGCGTTTCCTTTCCCTCCGCGACGATGGTGCCGTAGCCCGTCGGCGTGAAGAAGCCGCCGATGCCAGCCCCGCCGGCGCGGATGCGCTCGGCCAGTGTCCCCTGGGGGACCAGCGTGTATTCGATCTCCCCCGCAATCGCCTGCCGCTCGAACTCCTTGTTTTCGCCGACGTAGCTCGCGATCACTTTCCGCACCTGCTTCGCCTTGACCAGCATGCCGACGCCGTAGTCGTCCACGCCCGGGTTGTTGCTGATGACCGTGAGGTTGCGGGTCCCGCGCGCGTGCAGCGCCTTGATCAGGTTTTCCGGCAGCCCGCAGAGACCGAAGCCGCCGCACATGATCGTCGCCCCATCGGGAATCAACGCCACCGCCTCGGCGGCGTTCTTCAGTACTTTGTTCATTGAACACGATTATGGATCAGGGGGAAAACTCAAATCCCAAAGCCCAAATCCCCAATCCCAAGCTCACGACGTTTTGATTTGGGTTTTGGGACTTGGGACTTGGGATTTATCAGATTCCTTCAACAACTCCGAACGCCATTTCGCCGCGGCGGTGAAGATGGCCTCGATCGCCTCGCCGCGCCGCAGGTCCCCTCGCATCTGAGTGAGGCGTTGAATCAGGCAGTCGAGCGCGTCGCCGATGGCGTCCGCGTTCGTGAGACAGATATCGCGCCAGACATCCGCGGGGCTCGAGGCCAGGCGCGTCGTGTCGACGAGGCCGCGTCCCGCCACCCGAAGTCCCTCGCTGCCCGCCGCGCTGCCAGCCGTTTCCATCAACGCGCTCGCCGTGAGCTGCGGGAGATGGCTCAGGAACGCCATCAGGCGGTCGTGCTCTTCGGCGCTGACAATCACCGGTCGCGCACCGAGGCCGCCGACCAACCGTGACAGGCGTTCGACCGCGTCCGACGAGCCGTCGCCGTCCGGAGTGAAAATCCACGGCCGGCCCGCGAACAGGTCGGGCCTTGCGAACGCGAAGCCGCCGCGCTCGCCCCCACCAAGCGGATGGCCGCCGACGAATGTCGTCGAAGGAGGCAGATCGCGAGCCGCCTTGACGATATCGCGCTTCGTGCCGCCAACGTCGGTGACGATGATCTGACGCCCCGGCGGGTCCGAAAGGACCCGCCCCACGGTGACGTTCTGCCGAGCGAGCTGCTGCAGGAGGTCGATGTTCTGCCGCACGGGCGCCGCGAGAACGATCAGGGATGCCTCGGGCAGCGCGGCAATACTGTCGACCGCGCGGTCGATCGCGCCGCTGCCAAGGGCGTGCGCCACGACCGCCGCCGTATCAACGCCAACGACCCGGGAGGAGGGCCATCGCTCACGGACACCGAGGGCGATCGATCCGCCGATCAGCCCCAGGCCGACGATCGCAATGGAGCTAAACGGAGGTTCAGCAGACGACATCATCAACTCCCAATTCCCAACGCCCAACTCCCAAGGCGTTCACGACGCGCCGACTCGGATTGCACCATTGGAAGTTGGATTCTTGGGAGTTGGGAGTTTACCGAGCCCACCCGCGGCGACCAACCGGCTCGAGGCAGATGCTGCGGCCGATCGCCGGCGCAATGATGCGCAGCTCGGCCATGAGGCGGTCGAACTGCGGCGGATGCATCGACTGCGCGCCGTC
>Ga0070698_100002005_pt1 | contig 22609 bp, 23 predicted proteins | sample KBSK1502metaG_FD_65477 | JGI IMG/M metagenome (GOLD analysis project Ga0070698, IMG submission 65477) | Corn, switchgrass and miscanthus rhizosphere microbial communities from Kellogg Biological Station, Michigan, USA - KBS K1-50-2 metaG | ecosystem: Host-associated > Plants > Roots >...
CTGCGTTGAGGCGCCCCGGAATCAGAAGCGGCAAGGTGGTGACGCCCAGCCCCCGACCTAGTGCGCGATAACAGCGGCCCGGGCGAGGAAGCCGAGCAGCAGGAGGTCGACGGTCCTGAATCGCCTCCCGGATTCAGTGTGCATGGTCAGACCGAATGCGATTCGAATCCGGCCACATCCAACGCGGAGCCGCAGAGTCCGCCGAGATTTCGCAGAGCCCAATCCTATTGTTCATTTTGTAGTTACTCAGCGTTCTCTCTGCGTCCTCTGCGGCTCTGCGTTGAAGCGCCCCGGAACTCGAAACCGACATGGTCAGCATGCCCAGTCCCGATCTAGAGCCATTGATGCGCACGATACCACTCCAAAGTCTCCTTCACTCCGGCATGCAGATCGTGCTCCGCTCTCCACCCGGTGTCGGCCGCGAGGCGAGCGGGGTCCACGGTCCAGGCCGGGGCGAGGAACTCGTGCGCCTTGTCCCGAGTCAGCAAAGTGGCCTTGCCCGTCAGGTGAGCCGCGGCCCCGGTGACGGTGAGGATGCCGTTGGCCAGCAGCGCGGGGAGGGGAAGCAGGCGGACCGATTTGCCCATGACCCGGCCGATTTCTCGAACCATCGCACCGCTGGTGACTATTTCGGGATGACAGGCATAGTAGATCTTGCCCGCCGCGTCAGGAGCGTGCCCCGCCGCGGCGAGCGCTTCGCCCAGGTCGGGGCCGTAGACCAGGGATAGTTCCTGCCGCCCGCCGCCGAAAACCGGCGCGATGCCCAGCCGGGCAAGCTTGAAAACCCGGAGCAGCTCCCGGTCTCCCGGTCCATAGACCGCCGGTGGCCGCACGATGGTCCACGGAATCTTTCCACCCCGGACGACCTCTTCACCCGCGAGCTTGCTCCGGCCATAAACCGTCACCGGGTGGGGCGGTTCGTCTCCCTTGAGCGGAATTCCCGGCTGGGATGGGCCGCCCGCCGCGGCGGATGATACCAGGACGAATCTCCCGCAGCCCGCCTGGGTGGCCGCGTCCAGCAGCGCCCGTGTCCCGTCTCGATTCACCCGAAGAAACTCGGCTTCGCTCAGCGCGGCGACAAGTCCGGCAACATGATGGACCACGTCCTGGCCTTCACAGGCCCGGGCCACGGCGTTCAGGTCGTCGAGATCGCCCTTGATGAGGCGCACGCCGAGGTCGGCGATTTCCTGGGCTTTTTGGGGGGAGCGGATCAGGGCCGTGACGGTATCGCCGCGGCGGAGCAGGGCATTAACGAGGTGGCGGCCGACGAACCCGGTGGCGCCAGTGAGGAGAGCCTTCATGATGACATTGAAGATTGAGGATTGAAGATTGAAGATTGAGAAACATGACCTCGGCTTTTCAATCCTCAATCCTCAATCTTCAATCATCAATTTCTCCTTATGAGACAGCGCGGTCATAAAGTCTATACGTCTTGTACACCTTGAACGTCATCTTCTCCAACCCCAGCTTGATCGCCAGGTTGTCTTCCAGGATCCACCCGCCTTCCGCCCAGTACATCCCGTGTTCGCCGGACTTGGTCCAGATCCAGTGATACAGGGCCGAGTCGATGCCCTTGCCGCGGAACTCGGGGAGCACCCCGAGCAGGAGCACCCGGGCCCGGGTGATCTTCTTTCGCCAGAGCGACCAGAGCAGGTCGAGCGCGGCCGGAAACATCCGGCCCGAGCGGTGGCGGCGAAACACGACGTTGAAATCCGGCAGGGCCAGCGCGAAGCCGATGGTCTTTCCCTCGCGCTCGGCGAACACCACCTGGTCTGGCACTACGACCGGCTTGAACTGGACCGCGAGATGGTCGATCTCGTGTTCGGTCATGGGAATGAATCCCCAGTTCTTTTCCCAGCAGGCGTTGTAGAGCGTCTTGACCAGCTCGACTTCATTCTTGAAGTCCTTCATCCGGAGCGGGCGCAGGGTGACGCCCGCGCGCTTGAGCATCAGGTCCACGGCCCGATTGAGCCGTTCGGGTACCGTGACGAAATGGACCTGGTCCCCGCCCTCCAGCATCAGGAGGTCTTTGGCCTTGGCGAATCCGGCCCGCTCCAGCAGCGTGGCGTAGTAGGGCGGATTGTGCGGCGTCATGATGGTGGGCGGCTTGTCGAACCCATCGATCAACAGTCCGCACTCGTCGTTGGTCGAGAAGGATGCCGGTCCCCTGAGCACGTCGTGGCCCCGGGCCCGACACCAGTCGTTCGCCGTCTTCAGTAAGGTGTCGGCCACCGCCTGGTCGTCCACCGACTCGAAGAACCCGAAGAAGCCGACCTTGTCAGCATGAAACTCGTTGTGCAGCCGGTTGCTGATGGCCGCGATGCGGCCCACCACCTCGCCATCCCGCTCGGCGAGGAAGTACTCCGCTTCGGCGTGCTCGAAAAAAGGGTTCTTCTGTTTGTGGAGGAGGAGCTTCACGTCCCGACGCAAAGGCGGGACCCAGATCGGGTCCCGCGCATGCAGCCGGTAAGGCAGGTCAATGAATCGGTTCAGCGCCCGGGCGTCGTTGCCGACCGCCCGGATGGTCGGCTGGGTCAGATAACCCCCAGCTCCCGTCCAATCTTGCCGAAGGTCTCGATGCAGAAGTCGATCTGATCGAAGCTGTGGGTCGCCATCAGGCTGGTACGGAGCCGGCACTGGGTGATCGGTACCGCCGGCGCGGTGACCGGATTGGTGAAGATTCCGGCCTCGAACAGCTTGCGCCACATCACCAGGGTCTTTTCCAGCGGGCCGATCAGCACCGGCACGATGGGGGTCTGGGTCGGGCCGATCTCGAAGCCCATGCTGCGCATGCCGTCGTGCAGCCGCTTGGTATTGGCCCAGAGCTGGACCCGGCGCTCCGGTTCCTGCTGCATCACTTCCAGCGCCGCGAGAACGCCGGCGGTATTCGAAGGCGGCAGCGCCGCGGTGAATATCAGCGGCCGGCTGTGGTGGCGGAGGTAGTGGATCACGTTCTCGGTGCCCGCCACGAACCCGCCGATCGAGGCCAGCGACTTGGAGAAGGTGCCCGCGATGATGTCCACTTCGTCGATCATGCCGAAGTGGGCCGCGGTACCGTCGCCCTTGGGGCCCAGCACGCCGATCGAGTGGGCATCGTCCAGGGCCAGCGCGGCGCCGTAGCGGCGGGCCACCTTCACCAGGCCCGGCACGTCGGCGATGTTGCCTTCCATCGAGAAGACGCCGTCAACGATGATCAAGGACCCGCACACGCCCTTGGCCATGTTGCGCTCGAGCTTCCGGGTCAGGTTGCCCAGGTCGCCGTGGTTGAATCGCTCGGTCTCCCCGTAGGACATCTTGGCGCCGTCTACGATCGAAGCGTGGTCCAGCTTGTCGAGGTAGACGACGTCACCCCGCGTCACGAGGCCGGTGATGAGGCCGAGATTTGCCGAATAGCCGGTAGAGAACACCAGGCAGTCTTCTTTGCCGAGGAACTCGGCGAGGGCCCGCTCCAGCTGCGCATGCAGGTCCAGGGTGCCGTTCAGGAAGCGGCTCCCGGTACAGCCGGAACCGTAGCGATGCAGCGCGCGGGTGGCGGATTCGAGGACCTTGGGGTGATGGGTCAGGCCGAGGTAGTTGTTGGACCCCAGCATGATCCGTTTCTTCCCCTCGATCATCACGACGGTGTCTTCCGACTCCGAGATCGGCTTGAAGTACGGGTACAACCCGGCGGCCTGGACTTCCTTGGCCTGGGTGTACAACCGGCACTTCTCAAAAAGCGCGACTTGCTGCAGCGTTTGAGTATCCACGTGACCTCGGGCTCAACAGGGGATCGCACGGGACGCTCGGTCCCGGGACTCGAATGGGGGGTAGGGGAAAAAAGCCCCTCATAAGGCCCCATGATTTTACTGTCTTGGGGCTGCTATGACAAGGTGTTACGTCATTTTCGCCCTCAAGGTCCATACGCTTGGCCGCATGCGTTTCCGAGGCCTGTTTCCGACGCTTCGCCGGTTTCCGGTTTCGTTGCCCCAATCTGGTGCGATTCTGCCTCAGGCTGGACGTCCTAAGTCCATGTCCCTCATCTGGAAACCTGCGGGCCACCGCAGTACACTTCTTGCAAGGTCGCAGGCCGTCTCCTTCCCCCACGGGTCAATTCAATGGTGCTGACTTCTCGGTATGCCGCCGCGGCCGCTGCCGTGGTCTTACTGGTTCTTCTCCCCATGACCGGGCATGCCCAGCAGCGGAATACCCGGGTTGGGCGTTTTGAAGTTCCCGGGATGGACTTCTCTCCCGATGGAGCCTGGCGAAAGCATACCAGAGAAATTCGGCTGCAGCGTCGGAACCTGCTCCAGAGCGGCGCGCTCCGGGCCCTGAATGCTACCGGCCCCTCGGCAACCCGAATCACCGGCACCTTCAACGTGCCCGTCGTGCTGATCAGCTATTCCAACGTCGCCGCCGCGTTTCCGACCGCATCCTACCAGAGCCTGCTCTTTAGTCCCGCGCCGGCCGCGGCCTACAGCGTCAAGACCTATTACGAACAGATCTCCCGCGGCGCCATCACCATGAACGGTGTGGTGTTCAATCCGGTGGTGACGGCCAACGTCGACACCTACTATGAAGACGGGTGTGACGGGATTGGCCTTCTCCCGACCGGACAGGGAACCAACTGCCAGCATCCCGGCTTCAACGGGACCTCGGCACGATTTGGTGAACTTCTAACCGAAGTGCTGGGCAAGGTGGACGATGGCTCGGTTAACTGGGGCCAGTTCGACAACGATGGTCCCGACGAGCTGCCCAACTCGGGCGACGACGACGGGTTTGTGGATTTCATCAGCTTTGTGCAGCCCGAGGTGGACGGCGCCTGCGGCACCACGAACATCTGGGCCCATCGCTTCACGATCGGCGGGGTTTCCGGCTCCAGCTACGTGACCAAGACCGCCTGGGCCGGTCACGGCGGCCAGTTCATCAAGGTCCGTGACTACACCATCCAGAGTGGCCAGGGAGGCAGTCAGGCATGCACCGGTGGCCAGATCATGCCGATCGGCACCATCGCCCATGAAACCGGTCACGCATTTGGCCTTCCGGATCTCTACGACACCTCCGGCAATACCGAAGGCATCGGCGAATTTGGCATCATGGGGAGTGGCAACTACGCCCGGCCCTACAGCCCGGCGATGTACGACGCCTGGTCGCTGTCGGAGCTGGGATGGATCAACCTGGATACCCTGACCACCACCGCCGTGGTGACGCTGAACCCGGTGCAGACGTCGGATACGGTCCTGTATATCCCGATTCCCAACACCGACGAATACCTGCTGCTGGAGAACCGGGATTCGCTGTTGAGCGATACTGCCCAGATGAACTCCGCGTTCGGCATCAGGAAGAAGAGCCCCGGCCTCCTGATCTGGCACATCGACCAGGGCCAAGTCACCGCGGGCGGCCCCAGCAACTCGGTCAACGTCGGCACCGTCCAGGGTGTGGCCCTGGAGCAGGCGGACGGATTGAATGAGCTCCGGAGCTTCGGTGGCGATCGGGGCGATGCCGGCGACACCTATCCCGGCAGCACGGTGAACCGGCGTTACAGCTTTACGACCACTCCCGCCGCCAGGGACAACCAGGGCGCGTTCGACGGGTTCATCATCGACTCTATCACCCGGAATGCTTCCGGCATACCCGGTGTGGCCAGCCCGATCGTGTTCCGGTTTACCAAGCGGGCCCGCTCCCTGTTCACCACCGACCGCAACGGCGCCGTCATCAAGGTCAACACTGTCAGCGTCACCAGCTTCAACGATATCGTCGTCCCGGGCGACCAGGTTGATCTCGACGTCGTGAGCCCGCAAACCATTACCAGCGGGCGCACCCAGCTCACCTTCCTCAGCTGGAGTGACGCCGGCGCCTCGGCCCATACCGTGATATCCAGCGCGGTGAAACCGGACACCGTGATCGCCAGTTTCTCGGCCAAGCACAAGGTGAACCTGGTGAGCGCGCCGAGCGGCGGCACCGTGGCATCGGATATCGCGGGGAGCCCCAACCTGGTGGCGGGATTCTTCGGGCAGGAGGGACTGCCCATCACGCTCACCGCGACGCCCACCGGAGGCGGGGCCTTCATCCGCTACCAGGGCGATACGACGACAACCAACGCGGTCCTGGTGCTTCCGATGAACCGGCCCTACAGCCTCACCGCCGTCTTCAGCGGCTCGGTGGTGATCGTGACCCAGGACGCGGTGAACGCGCTGCTCGGCGTCGCCTGCGCCACCAATCCCTGCATGAGCTCGGCCCAGCTCACCTTCATGGATCAGAGCGGGAACAACGACGGGGTGTACAACCTGGGCGACTTCCTGGCCTATGCCGATCGCTCCGGCCTCAATGGCAGCAGCCCGGCAATGCAGCAGCTGCTCTCCAAGCCCACCATTTCGGTGCCGCTTTCCGGCCCGGCGAAACAGTAAAGGAGCCTGACTCATGCGGACCCGAATTCTCCTCGGTACCCTGGCCCTGGTGGGGCTGAGCGCGTGCGGGGGCGGTGGCGACGGCGGTAACGGCAACAACCCGACGCCCGGCAACCTCACGGTGGCCTTGACGGCCCAGTCGAGCGCGCCCGGGGCGGTGATGTTCACCGTCTCCGGCGGCACAATCAGCGGAGTGACGGTGAGCGGGGGTTATCACCTCTATGCGACGACGTTGAACGGGACTTCGCGCCGGGTGTTGGTCACCGGCAACATCACCGCCGGTGCCCTGGTCAGCATTGCGGTCCCCGACACCAAGAAGGCGTCGCAATACAACGCCACGGTGAACCAGGTGGCGGCCCGCTCGAACGCCGCGATCCCCTATCAGCAGCTGGGCACTGGCGGGTTTACGATCGACGTACAATAGAAAAGGGTGCAGGGTGCAGCGTGCAGGGTGCAGGGTGCAGGGTGTTAAAGACGGCCTCGATTTTCGGGGCCGTTTTCAATTGACCTGGCCCCGGGCGACGATGGTCGTAGCGGCCAGGTATCCGGTCGAGTTGAGCACTGTCGCGAAGAGATCGGGAATCGCGTCCACGGCGATCAGGATGCCGACGCCTTCGATCGGGAGCCCGATGGCGGCGAAGAGCGGGGCCAGCATGAGGAAGCCGCCGCGGGGAACTCCCGGCGCTACGAAGGCAAGGAAGATCGAGGCCAGCCCCACGGTCGCGACCGAGCCGAGGCTCAACGGCACGCCATAGAACCAGGCGACGAAGAGGGCCCCCACGGTCCACGCCGCCGGCGTGGCGATCTTGAAGGTGGACACCGCGAGCGGCAGTACGAATCCGCTCACCCGCTCCGGCAGCTCGAGGACCCGCTCGGCGCCTTCGACCAGCGCCGGAAGCGTGGCGATGGACGATGAAGACGCGAAGGCCACGGTCTGAGCCGGCAGTACTGCCCGCGCGAATCGACCGATGGGGACCTTTGCCAGCAGCGCCACCGCCGGGTAGAGCAACAGGGTGACGAGAATGCACGCGAGCGAATACACCAGCACGTAGAACCCCACCGCGCCGGCCACGCCGGCTCCCCCCCGCGCGGCGAGCGGCAAGACCAGCGCGAACACCCCGATCGGCGCCAGGGCGATCACCCAGCGCACGATCACCAGCATTGCTTCCGAGAGGGCCCGAAAGAACTGGAGCAGAGTCTCGCGCGAAGGGCCTCCCATTTTGGCGATGGCGAGCGCCAGGATCAGGGCAAAGAGAATGAGCTGCAGCATCGCGCCGCTGGCAGCGGCGGCGACGGGGTTGGTGGGAATCAGCGAGGTGAGCCAGTCGCCAAACCCGGTCGCGACCCCGCCGGACGTGAGCTGGCCTGCCGCTTCGGCGGCTCCGGGGGGAAGCGGTGGGCGGGCCTCGCCGAGGCCTGGCATAAGCCGGAAGGCGAGTATGCCGAGCGGCATGACGACGAGCGCGGCCCCCAGGAGCAGGCCGAAGAAGGTGAGCAGGCTCTTCCCGCCGATCCGGCCGATGGCGCGCAGGTCGGCGGCGCCGGCCACTCCGGTGATGAGCAGCGACAGCACCAGCGGGATGATCGTCATGCGGATCGCGTTGATCCAGATGGTGCCGATCGGGGTAATGGCCAGGGCGGCGTGCTGCAGGCCGGCGCTTCCCCAGGCGGCTATGGCGGCACCCCCCGCCAAGCCCGCCCCCAGGGCTACGAGCACTCGGGTGCTCTCCTTCATTTCTCCCCTTCCATCACGAGGTCGCCGCTTATTAAGGCCGAACCGGTTGGAGCGACAATAAAGGAAGGGTGCAGGATGCGAAAGGCACCCTGCACCCTGCACGCGGCTGGGTTTTACGACGTGGACGAGAGCGTGGTTTGAATCTTCTGAGCCATTTCCAGGTGCTGCGCGACGTTGGGGCGGATCTGCTCCAGCAACGCCTTCAGTTCCGCATTGTCGGCCTGGGGGATCAGGAATTTGTCCAGCGCATCCAGGACCGCCTGATGGTACACCACTTCGTGGTCGATATAGGCTTTATCGAACGCTGCCCCCGTTAGGGTGGCGGCGTTCAATTCGGCTTGCGACTGATCGTAGCCGGATTCCATGGATCGACTCTTCTCGTTGTCCTGAGGCGTCAGGCTGAGCTTGGTGGCCAGGGCTGTCGCCAGCTTGTTGGCCGCGCCGTGATCCCGGATCATGGTCCGGGCGAAACTCTTCACCTCGCTGTTGGTCGCCTTCTTGAGCGCCTGCACGGCGGCCGTGCTGTCAATCGAATTGGCGGTTACCGCGATGTGGGCGATTTCGGCGTCGCTGTATTCCGGGGGCGCCGGGGTCGCCGGGGCGGTATCAATGGCACTGGAGTCGGCGGCCGGGGGCGGTGCTGCCTTCTTTTCGCACCCGGTCATGCCCAGGAAGGCGAGCATAGCGGCAGGTACGAAGGCCACGCGGGTTATGCGAAATGCTGACATTGGACCTCCTGGTTGGAATCTGATCGAAATCGGCCCTCCAACGTGAACCCGGCGCCCGGTTAGCTCTGTGACGCAGGACCCAGCACGGGTGCCCCGGCCGATTTACCCGCCGGTCCCCCTACGCCTTATATTGTCGAGTTCCGGAGAGGGGGCGGTAGCTCAGTTGGGAGAGCACCTGGTTTGCAACCAGGGGGTCGTGGGTTCGATTCCCATCCGCTCCATTCAAAAGGGTGACGGGTACTGAGTCTGGGTACTGCGGCGCCACTCGACATGTCGGTTTCCCTTCCTCAGGTCTATCTACTCTTCGTGGCCGGCGCGGTACTGTTACCGACGCCCAGGCGGCGGGCGCTGGCCGTGGTCGGCACTGTCACCATCGGACTCGCGTTTGCCGCATTTGCCGTTCGGCTTGGCGGCGAGCGGACCGGGGACTTGGCCTCCCTCGTCTCCCAGGCCGGCGTCCCGATCTCCTTTCTCCAGGTGAACAGCGGGCTGGTGATCCTGGGACTGCTCCTGATGCTCTGGTCGTCGGTCCGGGAGCTGTCCGGGCTGCGGCTGGTGGCGTTACCGGGTGTCGTGCTGATTCTGGCCGCCGGCGTGCTGGCCTTAATTGCCCTGGTCTCCCTGGCCCGACCGGGCGACTGGCTTCCGATCCTCGGGTACGCCCTGCTGATCGGAGCGGCCGGCTGGCTGGTCGCCTCGCTGGGCCGCCTGGCGCGGGTCCTCGAGCCCTGGCGCCGGCTGGACCAGGTGCTGCTGGAGCGTCATCCGCCCACCCTGACGCCGCTCCCGGCCACCGTCGACCTGGTCTGGTTCGCGGGGCTGTTTGCGGCGGCGTTTGCCGTTTGCGTTGCGCCCTCGCTGCGCGCGGTCTCCCTGGCCACGATGATCGTCGCGGTGACCGGACATGTTCTGCTTCGACGCCGCGGCGCCGGGTCGCCGGTGCCGTTTGCCGCGCTGCTCGCGCTGCTCATGATTCCGGTGTTCACCTACTTCCGTGCCATCTCGGGCGACCCCAATCCCAATCTGGCCGAGCTGATCAGCGCACCGTTCAGTCCCGCGGCCGAGATCAAGATTTTCCCCTGGGTATGGCTGATCGCCTGGGGGCTTGCGGCCCTGTGGCCGCTCCACGGCCTGGTCTTTCCGCTGACGGCGCCGGTGGGCGCGATCCTGTTGCTCCGGCTGGGCGCCCATCCGCTTCCCAACGGGGCCGAGCACTGGGCTCCGCTCTTCATGCCGCTCACCTTGCTGGGACTCTGGCATGCCGCGGCTACGGTGGACGATCCCTCGGCACATCGGCGCCGCATCCTGGGGTTGCTGACCGCGGGGGCTTTCTTCGGCATCGTCACCGGCAGTCTGGGCGAGGCCGGTGCCTGGTGGCTGATCGGCTCAGCCCTCATTGGCCCGTGGTTCGCCCCGGCGTGCGACCTGTTGGGAATCCGGTGGGGACTGAGCCGGCTTTTCTGGGTCGTCCCGGCCTATGGCGGATACCTGGTCGTGGAGGCTGGTCTCGGCCGGCAGGTGACCTGGACCGTATTGCTTGTAGCGGGGGCGGCGGTGGCCGGGTGGAGGGCGACGATGCGATTATATTTGCCGCGCTGACGAGTAGAGCGTCAATTCATTGAGACCGGCCGGAAGCCGGCCGCTACCACAGGAGTCGCGTCATGCCGTTTTCCCTTCCTGCTCTTCCCTATGCCTACAACGCGCTGGAACCCCACATCGACGAAGAGACGATGCGGATCCACCACGACAAGCACCACCAGGCTTACGTCAACAACCTGAATGCCGCGCTGGAAAACCAGGCCGCCCTGCAGTCCAAGCCGGTCGAGGCGCTGCTCTCCAATCTCGACGCGATTCCGGAAGCGATCCGGACCGCGGTGCGCAACAACGGCGGCGGCCATTACAACCACACCATGTTCTGGGAACTCATGGCCCCCGGCGGTGCCCGGGAGCCGATCGGCGCGCTGGCGTCCTCGATCGACAACACGTTCAAGGGATTCGACGCCTTCAAGGAGGCGTTCAACAAGGCCGGAGTCGGGCGGTTCGGCAGTGGCTGGGCCTGGCTCACCATGGACAAGAGCGGCACCCTGGCCATCGAAAGCACCCCCAACCAGGATACGCCGATTTCGGCCGGCAAGATGGTGATTCTGGGCAACGACGTGTGGGAGCATGCCTACTATCTCAAGTACCAGAACCGGCGGCCCGACTACCTCGCCGCGTGGTGGAACGTGGTGAACTGGACCGTGGTCGGCAAACGCTTCGACGCCGCAAAGGGCTGAGATGGCGCCTCCCGCCGTGGGCGCAGCGGCGCCGGACTTCACTCTGCCATCCACCGCCGGAACCCAGGTCAAGCTGTCCGACCTGCGAGGGCGGAAGGTGCTGCTCGCCTTTTTCCCGCTCGCGTTTACCAGCACCTGCACCACGGAGCTCAACGCGTTCAGCAATGACTTCGGCCAGTTCGGCGACACCGTGGTGCTTCCGATCAGCGTGGACTCGGTGCCGACCCTCAAGGAATTCAAGGCCAAGGAACACCTGACGTTCGATCTGCTGAGCGACTTCAAGCGCGAGGTGTCCCGGCTCTACGGCATCCTGCTCGAGGAGAAGTTCTATTCCAACCGCGCCTACTTCCTGATCGACCGGACGGGCGTCGTGCGCTGGGCCTTCGTCGAGCCGACCCCCAGCAGCCGGCGGGAGAATGAAGAGATCCTGAACCAGATCAACAGTATTGAATGAAGATGTTCTCCACCCGGTTCCTGGTGATTGGACTGGTTCTCCTCGCCGGCTGCCGGCTGGAAGATCACACCCCGGCCGGCAGCCGGCGTGATGAGGCCCAGATCCGGGGAGTGATTACGGAGTACTACCGGAGTTTCTCCGATCGCGACTGGGTCGGCAGCCGGCGGTTTTTCCTGAGCCGCGGCATGATAAGCTTCGGGGGCGGCACCGGCGACACGTCGCATGTGGAGGCCGAGGTGGTTCCTGCGGATTCCGCCTTTCAATGGCTGGCGAGGATGCAGGAATCCGGTGCCTTGCCTCCGCCCCAGGCCCAGGTCATTCGAACCGATCTCCGCCAGGCAGACGGCTTCGCCGCCGTGTGGGTCACCGTGCGCCAGGATGTGCCCCGCAATGGAGCCCCCAGCGCGCCGGGCGAGGACCTGGAGCACTGGGTCCTGCGGCGCACCCCGGACGGCTGGCGCGTCATCCTGCTGACCCTTCCCTGGCTGTCGCACTGACCGCTCAAACCCGGGCCGTGCTTTTCGGCGCCGCCGGCGCGATCCTCATCGCGGGCATGCTGGAAATAGCCGACCGCGCCCGCCGGACTGAGTTGCTCACCGCCAATGTCATGATCGCCAGGGCGGTGGCCGGCTATCTCACCGTGGTCGCGCCGGTCGATGGCGCCTCGGAATACCAGTTGGTCGGCCTGCTCTCCGCGGCCCACACCCTTGCCGCTTCCGCGCGCTGGCACCGAGGCATCCAGGTGGCGTGGGGCAACTCGCCGCTCCTCTCCGATTCGCTGAAGGTCGCTCCCCTCGATACCGCTACTCGCCGCATCCTGGCCGCCCCGGGCGGAACTGGCGTCGTCGAGCGCAGCGGCCGCAGCGTCGCGCTGGTGCCCCTGCTGGACGGGAACCTCGCGCATTCCATCGGCTGGGTGGCGGCGTGGGGCATGCTGGCGCCCGGGGGCAAGAGACTGGTGTACCTGGGCATCCTGGCGCTGATCGTGGCTGCGGCCGGGCCGGCGCTGTTGCTCCCGGCGGCGCTACTGCCCCAGCGAACTCGCTGGGGACTGGTACTCATTGCCGCGGCCGGCGCGATCCTGCTGGCCGTTCACGAGGACCACCGGGTACAGGAACTCGCGGTCCGCCGCGAGGCGATGGTTCAGGGCCGGGTTCAACAGCTCACCGAGCGGGCGCTCAGCATGCCGCGGATCGATAAGCAGGTGCTGGGACGAATCGAGGTCGGTCCGAGACAATTGAAGACCGGATGGGGGCGATTGGAGCGGTTACTGGCAACCGGGGCCGGTGGCTTTGGGCTCCTGGTCTGCCTGGGGGCGTGGTCGCAAGGCAACGGGCGTCGGAATGAGAAGGCAGAGGACGCCGAGAACAGCACACCGCTGAGAAGCTGAGTTCCGCAGAGGTTTTCGCTGAGACCGAACCAGTAGTACATGGCATTGGATGTCAGCCACCGGCATACCAATCCCGTTTTGTGACCGCATCCTTGAACCGCGGCAGCCCTCTGTGATGACCTCTGCGGTAATCTGCTTCTCAGTGGTGTGCAGTCCTCTGGGCCCTCAGTCCGTCCTCACTTCTTGCCGCTGGTCAGGATCTTCCGGGTGATTCCATCGGTCAATCTCTTGACATTGAAATTGACGAGGAGACCGATCTCCTTGCCGGATAGCTTGAGATAGGTCAATAGTTGCGATTCATGCACGGCAATGACTGTGTCGACGGCTTTGACCTCTACGATCACCAAGTCCGAAACGATCATATCTACCCGGTAACCGACTTCCAGTTGAACCTCCCCGTAGGCCAGGGGAAGGCTAACCTGGGACCGCACTTCCAATCCCGCGTTAACCAGTTCATAGGCGAGACACGCGTGATAGGAGCTTTCCAATAGACCGGGACCGAGCCTGGTGTGCACCTTCATGGCGCAACCTATGATCAACCCGGTCAGTCGCGATTGCGGGTAGTCGGTCCTAGTGGCGCTTACGGGTGGGATTGTCATGCCGTCACGTTAGCAGAAGGGCCGGCCGTCCACATAACCATTTTGTTTCATGCCGACATCTTTATACCGCGGCTTGCCTCAGCGAAGGCCTCAGCGAACCTCTGCTTCTCAGTGGTGTGCCGTTCTCCGCGTCCTCTGACTCCTCCGTGCTCTCGCGCCCTCCTGACAAGGCCCCCGAAATCCGCTAGCTTCTCTCCCAACCCCTATGACCTCCCAAGCCGGCGCCCTGGCCCTGATCGGGTCTATCGCGAAGTTGCTGAAGGCCGGAAACGCCGCCGAGTTGACGGTGACGTCGGTCGCCCGGGCGTTGCGGGAAGGGATGGCGGCGCGCGAGGTTGGAATCTGGTTCCGCGAGGCGCACGCGACCACCTTCTGCTGCGTCCGGGCCGCGGCCGGCGACCCGGCTCCCCTCCGGCAGCAGGTCCAGGTGCCGGAGCGGCACCCGGAGGCGGAACGGATTCACCTGGTGCACGAAGCCGAGTGGCTCGGCGTGCTCGATGTGCTGCGCGACCGTACGGCCCACCCGGACGATGAGCCGGTGCTCCAGATCGTCGGGGACATGCTGGCTCCCTTCCTTGGCTCCCTCGAACTGTCCGAAGATCTCGCCTACGAGGTGGCGGTTCGCTCCCACGAAATCGAAGAGCAGCGGCGCTTCATCACCCTGGTCGTCGACTCGCTTCCGGTCGGCCTCTACGTGGTGGATCGGGACTACCGGATTCAGATCTGGAACCGGAAGCGGGAGATGGGCACCCAGGGGCTCCGGCGGGACGACGTGGTCGGCCGCCCGATCTTCGACGTGCTTACCCGGCAGCCCGCCGATGAGCTCAAGGGAGAGTTCGACCGGGTATTCGCGTCGGGTGAGATCCAGCAGATCGAGCTGGAGACGGGCACCGAGGAGGAGCGGCGCTCCTACCGGATCAGCAAGATTCCCATGCGCCTGGACGGTGACGAGATCACCCATGTCATCACGGTGGGCGAAGACGTTACCCTCTGGCACAGCGTGCAGCAGCAGATTCTGCAGAGTGAGAAGCTGGCCGCCATCGGCCAGCTGGCCGCCGGGGTCATGCACGAGATCAATAACCCGCTGGCGACCATCGGCGCCTGCGTGGCCGCCCTGGAAGGGCGGCTGGACGAGGTGTCCGAAGCGGCCCGCTCGGCGCGGAAGGAGTACCTCGAAATCATCGATAAGGAAGTCCAGCGCTGTACCAACATCGTCGATGGACTGCTGGATTTCAGCCGCCCCAAGGGCAAGACCAAGCAGCGGACCCGGGTGATGAACCTGGTGGAGGACACCCTCTTCCTGTTGCGCCACCACAAGACTTACCGCAAGCTCGAAGTCCGGCTCGACGTGGATCCCACGCTCCCCGACATCCACGGCAACGCCGAGCAGTTGATCCAGGCCTTCATGGCGATCTCGCTCAACGCGGTGGACGCCATGGAGAACGGCGGCGAGCTCCGGGTCCGCACCGCGCGGAGCGACCACCGGGACGACGAGATCGTGGTCGAGTTCCAGGACACCGGGCACGGGATTCCCCGGCATTCCCTGTCCAAGATTTTCGATCCGTTCTACACCACCAAGCCCCAGGGCCGCGGCACCGGTCTCGGCCTGTCGGTCTGCTATGGGATCGTGGAGCAGCACGGCGGGCGGATCGAAGTGGAGAGCCAGCAGGGAAGAGGAGCAACGTTCCGAGTGTTCCTGCCAATCACCGGTGAAAGTAGCTAACTACTAAACGCAAAGACGCTAAGGCGCAAAGAAATAGTCAAACCACGTAGGTCCTCGCGTCTTGGCGCCTTTGCGTTGGCAGTTCCGGTTTCCTACTAACAGAAGCCCCATGAAGATCCTCGTGGTCGAAGACGACAAGACGGTCGGCCAGTACGTGAAACGCGGGCTGGATGAGCAGCGCTTTCACGCCGACCTGGTCGCCGATGGGTTGGAGGGGCTCCGGCTCGCGTCGGGCGGCCTCTATGATCTCATGGTGCTCGACCTCCGGATTCCGGGGATGTCGGGCCTGGAGCTGGTGCGAACCCTGCGTGACCGGGGCAACACGACGCCGATCCTGGTGCTGACCGCGCAGGACTCGGTGGACTTCAAGGTCCAGGCGCTGCGGGCCGGCGCCGACGACTACGTCACCAAGCCATTCTCGTTCGAAGAGCTGCTTGCCCGGGTCGAGGCGCTGGGCCGGCGGCCCAAGCAGCTGGCCCCGCCGGTGCTCAAGGTGGCCGATCTCGAGCTCGACACCGGGACCCGCGAAGTGCGCCGGGGCGGCAAGCTGCTCGACCTCACCCCCAAGGAGTACGCGGTCCTGGAGTACCTGATCCGCCATCCCGGCCGCGTCATGTCCCGCACCCTGATCACTGAGTACGCCTGGGACTACCATTTCGATCCCGGCACCAACATCGTGGACGTGGTGATCAACCGGCTCCGCAAGAAGGTGGACACCGGGTTCGCCCTGAAGCTGATCCACACCGTCAGAGGGGTCGGGTACGTGGTGAAACCAGGTGAGAAGTGAGAAACCGGGTGAAGGGTAAAGAGTGAAGCGTGAAGCGTGTCGTGACAGCCAGCGGCGTCGCCGGGCAGGTCGGATTCGCACGGTTACCCTTTACCCTTCACCCTTCACGCTTCACGTTGTTTTGCAATGAAAACCATCAGGACGCGGTTGACGGTCTGGTACACGGTCGCCATGGCGGTGGTGATCGTGGCGTTCGGCGCCGCCCTGGTGATCGAGCGCCGGCATCCCAGCTTCGACGAGCTGGACGAGCGGCTCCAGCTGGAGTCCGATGTCGCGGTTGGGTGGTTGAGCGAGTCGCAGCGGGTGCTGGGCGGCCAGATCACTATCGTCGACTCGGTGCCCGGCCGGGAGGGTTCCTGGGTGCGACGGACCATCCTGGCGCCCACCGTCAGCACTTACCTGGAAAGCATGCGGGATCCGCTGGTGGTCGTGGATACCCAGGGGAACCTGATCTACGCTTCGCAGCAGTCGCGCTCCCTGTCCTACAATTCCCTCGAAAACCTGGTGGCGCTGCTGCGCCCGCGGCCCAGTGCGCGGGTGACGGGGACCGTCAACCTGGATCCCCATCTGGGCGCCTACCGGTACTTCGCCACCCGGATCCCCGTCGGCGGCCTGCTGATCGCTACCCCGGCCCTGGTGTCCTCCTTCGAGCCCCGGGAGCTCATCCGCTCGATGGTCGTCATCCTGCCCATCGTGCTGCTGGCCTCGGTCGGCGTGGGCTATTTGCTGGCCGACCGGTCGTTGCGTCCGATCCAGGACATGATGGACGAGCTGGAGGCGATTACCGACGGCCGGGGCCTGCACCGCCGGCTGATGGTGCCGCGGTCGGGCGACGAGCTGGCCCGGCTGGCCCTCAAGGTCAACGGGATGCTGGCCCGGCTGGAACAGAGTTTCTCCGGCCTTCGCCGGTTCACGGCCGATGCCAGCCACGAACTCAAGACGCCGCTCATGGTGGTGCGGGCCGGCGTGGAGCGGGCCCTGACCAACCCCAGCGCGCCGACCGACAGCATCGAGCAGCTGGACGAGACCCTGAACCAGATCAACCGGATGAGTGAGCTGGTGGAAACCCTCCTTACCCTGGCTCGCGCCGACGAAGGACGGGCGCCGCTGGCGCTCCAGGAAATGGACCTGCGGGAGCTGGTGGGAGAGGCGGTTGAAACGGCGGGGATCCTGGGCGAAGGCGCCGGCATCACGGTGAACAGCACCCTGCCGGAAAGCCCGGTGCTGCTCGCCGTGGACGGAGGGCGTATCCGCCAGCTGCTGCTGAACCTGGTGACCAACGCGATCAAGTACAACGAGGAAGGGGGATCAGTGGCGCTGGACCTGGTCGACCAGGGCAACTCGGTAGTGATCACCGTGCGTGATACCGGGATTGGAATTGCCGCCGGCGACCTGCCTCACGTGTTCGACCGCTTCTGGCGGGCTGACCTGGTGCGCTCCCGGGTCGCGGAGCACTCGGGCTTTGGACTGGGACTCGCGATTTCGCGCTGGATCGCGGAGGCGCACGGGGGGAAGATTGCGGTGCAGAGCCGGCCGGGGCGGGGGACCGGGTTTACGGTTACCCTGCCGCGTAATCCTGAGGGTGCTTCAGTGCCCGAAGGATCTCTCCAGGGACTCTGAGAAGGCCGAGGGCGCGGAGGACTGCACACCACAGAGAAGCTGAGTTCCGCAGAGGGTTTCGCTGAGGCAAACCGTCGTGAGGGCCATGAGATGCTGCACTCCGTTTCACCAATTCGCTAAGCCGCCCTCCGGATATGACACTGCGTCGTAACCGTCCTGTAACCCCCCTCCCCCGCCCAGCTTAATCTGCCAAACCTCTCTTTGTATCGGCACTCACAAGAGAGGCATCGTGTTCGAGTCCTTCGAGAAGCAGCCGCAGCGGAAGTCTGTCGTGCAGCCCGTCCTGGCCCTGGTGGTGCACGCGGGGCTGATCTCGCTGGCGCTCCGGGGTGGGCCGAGTGTGCCGTCCCGCCCTGCTCCGGCAGGGCTCGACACCATCCCGATCTTTGTTCCCCGGAGCCCGGTCACCAGTGGGGCTCCTCTGGATGGTGGAACCGGGGGCATCGCACCCGTGTCTACCATAGATATGCCACCCGGCCTGCCACCCCTCACCCCGATCCTTCCCGGACCAATGGTCCCGAGGGTCCATTTCGATCCCGGGCCGTACCGGACGCTCGGGACTCCTGATACCACCGGGATCCCGGGGATAGCCGTCCTGACCGAGAGCGACCTTACGGATCCGCCACGGTCACTGCATCTTGCTGAGCCCCGCTACCCCGAGGCGCTCCGCCAGGCCGGAATCGAAGGGTCGGTCACTGTGACATATGTCGTGGACGCCGCAGGGCTTGTGGAGCCATCGTCCATCAGGATCGTCTCCAGCGACCATCCCGCATTTGCCGCGGCGGTCCTGGCCTCGGTCGGCGCGGCCCAATTCACCCCGGGACGGGTTCAAGGCCGTGCCGTCCGGGTGCTGGTCCGGCAGATCATCCGGTTTGCCACGCGATCCTGACCGGCACAGATTCGGCTAATCTGGTTGTAATCGAATTGTCATCTTCGGGCTACTGCCTGGAAAGCCCGGTTGCTTTACCTTAACGCTCCACCAACATCCAGCTCCGCTGGGAGGTCTCGTGTTCGATACCCTGATCGAGTCCAAGCCCAAGAAACAAAGAACCGCCGGTCAGACGGTCTTCTCGCTTGTGGTTCACGCCGCTCTGATCGCCGCGGCGGTCAAGGTGACGGCGGGAGCCGCGGATCGGGCGGACGATAATGCGACCGACACCACAATGGTGTTCCTGGAGGCCCCCAAGGACATCCCGAAGCCGGTGCCCCCGCCACCCGACCAGGTGGTCCAGGCCAATCCGCCTCCGAAGGGGTTCCAGACGGTCATCGCGCCGACCGATATTCCCAAGGAGATTCCGCCGGTGGACTTGAACCAGCGGGCGCTGGATCCTCGCGACTTCACCGGGAAGGGTGTCGAGGGCGGCATCGCGGCCGGCGTGGTGGGAGGCACCGGTCCGGTCATCGGGGAGACCTTCCTCGAGGCCCAGGTGGACGATCCGCCGCAGCTGATTTCCTCGGGTCCCCAGCTGTTTCCGCCTGCCATGCGGGCCGCCGGGATCCCCGGCAAGGTCACCATGCAGTTCGTGGTGGACGTTACCGGCCACGTGGAGCCCGGTTCGCTCAAGGTGTTGAGCGCGTCGCACCAGGCCTTCGTGGAGCCGACCAAGCAGATGCTGCTCAAGAGCCTGTTCAAGCCCGGCAAGGTGCACGGTGAGCCGGTGCGGGTGCTGGTCCAGCAGGTCATCAATTTTGCAATCACCTGATAGCACGTTTTCGCGGCCATCTAACCGGGAGAATCTGAAACATGGATCTAATGAATCTTTTCAAGACCATGGGCCCCTTCGCGAAGGGCATCGTGGTCGTCCTGGCGATCATGTCGATTTATTCGCTGACGATCGTCTTCACCAAGATCGTCATGTTCACCAAGAGCGCCAAGGGCACCCGGAAGTTCATGCCGGAGTTCTCCCGCGCCATCCAGGAAGAGCAGCTGGAGCAGGCCATCAAGCTGGCGGAGACCCATAAGAAGAGCCATGTCGCCCGGGTACTGGGTGAGGCGCTGTCCGAAGTGAAGCCCCTCCTGCGGGACCGCGCGACCATCACTTCCGCCGACATCAATTCGGCCGAGCGGGCGGTGGAGCGGCAGATGCTGCTGACCCTGTCCGAGCTGCGCCGCGGCCTGTCGGTGCTGGCCACGGTGGGCGCCACGGCGCCGTTCGTCGGACTGCTGGGCACCACGATGGGTATCGTGAACGCGTTCGTCGGCATGGCGGCGGCCGGAGCCTCCGGCGGCCTGGCCGGGATCTCGGCCGGTATCGCCGAGGCGCTGATCACCACCGCGTTCGGCCTGATCGTCGCGATCCCGGCGGTGTGGATGTTCAACTACTTCACCACCAAGCTGGAATACTTCACGGCGGAGATGACCTTCACCTCGAAGGAACTGATCGACTACCTGATCAAGAGCGTCGGCAGCGAGTTCGGGCGCTCCATCTTCACCAAGGAATTCCAAGCCCAGAAAGCGGTGAGCGGCAGTGGCCATATCCACGGCTAACAAAGGCGGGGTGACCTCGGAGATCAACGTGACGCCGATGATCGACGTCATGCTGGTCCTGCTGATCATTTTCATGATCGTCACCCCATTGATCGCCGCGGGGTTCAAGGCCACCCTGCCGCGAGGCGCGAACCTGGACAAGGATCCCGAGGGCAAGGACGAGGTCATCCTGGGCATCGACGCGGCCGGCAGTTTCTTCCTCAATGGCCGCCCGATTCCGGACGATCAGCTGAAGGACCAGCTGGTGGCGATCTTTGCCGCGCGGGACACCAACAAGGTGCTGTACTTCAAGGCCGACAATCAGATCAAGTACGGCCGGGTGCAGGAAGCGGTCGAGATGGCGCGGACCGCCGGCGTCCGGGTACTGGCTGCCGTAACGGAGCCGCAGAACAACGTGATTTTCGGGGACGACAAGAAAAAGAAGAACTAGCGGGATAACCGCGCCCTCCCGCTCAGGGAGGGCTTCCGGAGAGCGATACGCATGGGAATGGCAACCAGTACCCAGGGCGCCCACGAAACCGTGTCTGCGCCCAATGTGACGCCGATGATCGACGTGCTCCTGGTGTTGCTCATCATCTTCATGATTACCCAGCCGCTGTCGCGGATGACTCTGAAAGTCCAGGTGCCGCCGCCGCCGCAGCCGACCAATTCGCCCCCGAGCCAGTCGGACCAGATCGTGCTCGAGATGCCGGACAACGGCAGCTACCTGATCAACGGCCAGCCGGTGCCCAAGGACCAGCTGGATGCCCAGTTGCACGCGATTTATGATCCTCGTCCGGCCAAGCTCCTGTTCGTGAAGCCGGGCGCCGGCCGGGTGTTCCAGGAAGTCGTCCAGGCCATGGACGTGGCCCGGGGCGCCGGGGTGCAGGTGATTGGATTTACTCCCAAGGAAGCTGACGCAGCAGTCTCGGTCCCAGCGGCCGGCGGCTGAGTTCGGGCAATAGCCCGCTGGGCGTGGAGGCCCATCGTGGACAGAACACCGACCGGAGCGGGACATGATCTCGCTCCCCCTCCAACATCGAGCGGGGTGACGGGCATCAATGTCACTCCGCTCATTGATGTCCTGCTGGTGCTGTTCATCGTCTACCTGGTCATCGTGCTGGTCGGCCGGCAGTCCCTGCCCGTCGCGGTCCCCGCAGCGGAAGGCCAGGGGGGCGTGACCCCACAAATCCTGCTCGACATCACCCCTTCAGGCGGCTACCAGCTGAACGGCCAGCCGATCCCGGGCAACATGCTGGCGCCCGTGCTCGGAGCCGCGCTCAGGGACCGTGCGGTCAGGCTGGTTTTCATTCGAACCGCTCCGGAGCGGAGCTACCAGGACTTCATCACGGCAGCCGACATTGCCAGGGGGGCGGGGGCCAGCATGGTGGCGCTGGTGAATCCTTGAACTGCCTAACGCGAAGGCGCCAAGACGCGAAGGACAACTTGGAAACGGAGTTGTATCAGTTCGAGGCCCTTTGCGCCTTGGCGGCTTCGCGCTGAGCAGTTTGTGATTAGATTTGGAACGTTACCGAGCCTGCGTTCGTAGGAGTTTGGGCGTGCACCGTCCTGCGAACGGCACGTCCAAACAACGATGAGACCACCTGCGGTTCCGACCTTTGCGCTCTCTCGCCCCACTCGGGCCTCCCGGCCTGGGGGGGCGCTCGCATCCCTGCTGTTTCACATCCTGATCATCCTCCTGCTGGCGTATCCCGCGACCCAGTTCGTGAAGGTACGGGACCCGGGGGATAACCCCTATTCCGGCTCCGGCGGCGGAGGAGGCGGAGGTGGCGGAAGTGACGCACTCGCCTATATTTCCCTGCCCGCGTTCAGGCCTCCTCCGCCGCTGGAGGAGCCGATCGTAACACCCGTTGAAACGCCCCAGGTTCCCGTCGTTCCGGAGCCCGTACCGGCTGATTCGGTCGACCCCTCCACCGTGTCCTCGGTGGACAGCTCGGCGCAAGCGGGGAGCGGAGTGCAGGGTGTCCCGGGGCCCGGTTCCGGCGGCGGGACCGGCGGGGGAACCGGGCCGGGGGATGGGCCCGGAACCGGCCCGGGCAGTGGACCCGGCAACGGCGGCTCCGGCACCGAGCAGCCGCCGCGCCTGCGCCAGTTAGTCCTGGCGCCGGAGAACAAGCCTCGTGAGCTCAGGGGCCAGACGATTACCATCAACTTCTCGATCCGCGCCAACGGGCGGGTGGAGCAGGTGGAATTCAGTCCTGAAATCCGAAACCGTGACTACGCCAACAAATTCCGCGAACGACTCCTCGACTACATCTTCACCCCGGCCAAAAGCGCCGCCGGGGTTCCGATCGCGGCGGAGTATACCATCCAGATTACGCTCTGATTCGTCCAGCCTTCTTCTCTTTTGCACCATCGCGCTTTCCGTCTCTCTCCATTTGCCAGGAGTTCTTTGCGTATGTCCCTGAGTGCCCTGATCCCGTCCC
>Ga0070698_100002006_pt1 | contig 22608 bp, 24 predicted proteins | sample KBSK1502metaG_FD_65477 | JGI IMG/M metagenome (GOLD analysis project Ga0070698, IMG submission 65477) | Corn, switchgrass and miscanthus rhizosphere microbial communities from Kellogg Biological Station, Michigan, USA - KBS K1-50-2 metaG | ecosystem: Host-associated > Plants > Roots >...
CCGCCACGATCAAGAATGCGATCGCGGCGGGCAAGGCGGTGCGCGCGCAGATCGATGTCGCGATCGCGAGCACGCCTGGCACTGGCATCGATGTCGTCGGCACGATCAAAGGCGAGCGACCGGAGATCATCTTGCTCGGCGCGCACTACGATACGTGGTTCTCGGGATCGTCGGATAACGGTAGCGGCATCGCCGAGCTGCTCGCGGTTGCGCAGCGTCGCGTGCAGCAGAAGCAGCCGCACTACACGCTCGTGTTCGTCGCGTATGACGGTGAAGAGATCGGGCTCTACGGCGGCTATGACTTCTATCGCAAGCATCGCGTCGTCGCGAACGCGCCGATCCTCGTCGCGCTCAACTTCGAATGTCCATCGGCGCTCAATCCCGATATCGCGGCGGTCGTGCATTCGAATCAGCCCAAGCTCGATGAAGCGCTGCAGCTCGCGCACCTGCGTCAGATCTACAGCGTGTACGCCGGGCTCGAGATCGTCGCGCAGATCTTCGGAGGCATCATTCCGACGGACATCCAGGGCGTCTATCGCGGCGGTACGCCAACTGCGACGACGGCGGTGACGAATCCGTACTACCACACGATGAAAGACACGCCCGAGACCGTGGATCTGCAGCTGCTCGCGGATTCAAGCGATGGCTTCGATGCGGCGATCAACTATCTCGGCAAGCTATCGCCGACGGACTTCGCGGTGCCCGATCCGCAGCTGTGGACCGCAGACGTCACGCTCACGGGTACCACCGTCGATGCGACCGTGCGAGATGCGAGCGGCGCTCCGCAACCGAGCGCGCGCGTTCGTGTCGTCGCGATGCACGATGACTTCTTCGCGTCGGGTGAAGCGAACGGCACGAGTGACGCGAGCGGGCACGTGCAGCTTCAGCTGCCGGCGAACGTGTTGACCGATGGCGGCGGCAATCGCTTCGTTCACCTCACCGCGGGGCCGATGTACCCGCTCGTCGAGAAGATCATCGCGTTGCCCTAAGCGCGGCGACGTTTGCGCGGCGCGAGGTAGCGAGCGACGGCGCCTTCGACGGCGCGCAGGTTCTTGACCTCGAGCGTCAGCTGACCACGCACGCGACGGCGCAGCAGCGGCGCGAGGGTGCGCGCGAGGCGGTTCGCCGCAAAATCATCGAGCAGTCGCGGATGCACGTACGAGCTGCGGCAGATCGCGACCGTATGGCCGAGTCGATCTGCGACCTGCTCGAGCACCTCCTTGACGCAGCGCTTGCACGCGCGGTCGTTGCCGGGATGCTCGAGCCCACACAAAAGCAGCGCAGCTGCCATCGTCGCGGCCCACGTGCGGTAATCCTTCGCGGTGAACGAGCCCTCGCTGACTTCGCGCAAGTACTCGTTGACGTCTTGCGACGTCACCGCCTTCACGTTGCCTTCGTCGTCGACGTATTCGAACAGCCGCTTGCCCGGCAGATCGTGACACTGGCGAACGATCTTCGCGAGCCTGCGATCCGTCACGCGGATCGTGCGCTCGATACCGCTCTTGCCGCGATACGACAGCTCGAACGTCGGGCCATGGAAGCGCACGTGCCGGTTGCGCAGCGTGGTCGCACCGTACGAGTCGTTGTTCCGCGCGTACTCTTCGTTGCCGACGCGCAGCTGCGCGCGTTCCATGAGCGATGCGATCGTCGCGACCACCTTGCGCTTGCACAGACACGTGCACGCGAGGTCGCGCTCGACAGCTGCGCGGATTCGCGGCAACGCGTGACAGAAATCGACAAGTCGGTCGTACTTCACCGCGTCGCGCACCTCGCGCCAGCGCGGGTGATATCGATATTGCTTGCGCCCGCGGGCATCGCGCCCTGTCGCTTGAATGTGTCCGTCTGGATCCGAGGTGATCCAGACGTTCGTCCACGCCGGTGGAATTGCCAGCGAGCGAATGCGCGCCAGTGTGGCGGCGTCGCGCACGGTCTTTCCGTTAGCCGTTTTATAGGTGAAGGACTTACCGCGGCGGTGTCGCGTGATTCCTTCGCCGCTATCTGTCGAATAGTGGAGCGCGACAGCGCTCGCTGTGGCGACAGGGTCATCTGCGATTCGTGCAACTTGCACGGGGCACGGTTCAGCACGACGCGTGCCGAGCACTCCGCGTACGAAGTTAACGGCCGAGCAGACGCCGCAAGAGGCTCGGCCGCACGGTGCGCGCGCCACGTTCGAGCGCCTCTCGCATCTCGCGCGCGTTCGCGAAACGATGCGTGCGATCGAACGCGAGACTGCGCGCGACGATCGCATCGAGCCACGCTGGAACATCGGGGCGGCGCGCCGCCGGATGGCGCTCCATGTCGCCGCGCATCACCTTATTGAGCAGCTCGCGCTTCGCTACGAACGTGTACGGATACTCGCCTGTCATCACCTCGAACAACACGACGCCGAGCGAAAACAGATCCGCGCGTCCATCGACCGAGCGTGGATCGAAGCACTGTTCGGGGCTCATGTAGAGCGCCGTGCCGAGCAGCTGATCGGGATCCGTCATCTGGTGCGCGTCGTTCGCTTTCGCGAAGCCGAGATCGAGCAGGCGCACGCGCTCGGTACCCGCTTCGATGTAGATGTTCGCGCTCTTGAGATCGCGATGGATGACGCCGCGGCCGTGCAGTGCCTCGAGCGCATCGAGCACGGCGATCGCGATGTGCACGGCGCGCGGTGGATCGATCACGCGCTCGTTGCGAATCGAAAACAGATCGTAGCCCTCGAGGCGATCCATCTCGATGAACGCGCACCCATCGTCGGCGACGCCGGCATCGTGGACGGCGACGAATGCCGGATGTCCGAGCGCGGCGGTCTCGCGCGCCTCGCGGATGAAGCGCGTCGCGAGCTCGAGGTCCTTCGCGTATCGCTTGTGCAGGATCTTGAGCGCGACGTCTCGGCGCAGCAGCTGGTGGTGTGCGGCATAGACTGCGGCGATGCCGCCGCACCCGATGACACCCTCTAGCAGGTACTTCCCCGCGATCGCCTCGCCGCTTCTACGTTTAGGACACGTCTCGGGCCCGCCCTGATGATCGGCGCCGCACATCTGGCAGCCTGCCATCGAGCGAGCATACCGAGAATTTGTTCGCACATGTGACGGGCTCGTGCGTCAGACACAACATGACCACCAGCCGTCTGCTCGTGATCGTGTCGCTCGTCGCGTGTCATCACGGATGGCGGGGCGGCGGCACACACGAGATGCCGCCGCCGAAGGACGCCCTCGAGCTCGCGGGCCGGCGACTGACCTCGAGCGAGCAGCACAAGCTCGACGACAACGGCTTCGTGATTCTCGGCAACGGCGCGACGCAGAGCTTTCACGTCGGGTACACGGCGCTGTTTCACGCGCACCAGCCGGTGTTCGTCACGGCCGATTCGCTGCTCTACGCGTGGCACTCGTCCTACGACAAGATTCTGATCGACCTCGAGCTTCGCGAGCTCTCGCCCGCGCTGGGCACGATGCTCGATGACCTGCGCGGTGCGCTCGCGCGCAGCGATGCCGATGCGCAAGCGCGCGCGGACCTCGACGTCTACCTCGCGGTCGCGGCGAGTCTCGCGAAAGGCACGCTGCAACAGCCGGTCGCAGGTGGTGATGCAGCGCTGATCGGAGCGTTGTTCGATCACGGAACAAAAGCCGAAGGCCTCGGCCTCGAGCTGTTCGGTCAGCCCGCGCAGTTTGATTTCTCGATGATGAAGCCGCGCGGGCATTACACGAACATGCCGGAGCTCCAGCACTACTTCCGCGCGATGTCATGGCTCGGTCGTGCGGAAGTGCAGATCGCGGTGAAGCGCGAGGTCGACGCGGGCTGGCACGTCAACCGCCGCGCGCTGCGCTCTGCCCTGCTGCTGGCGTCGCTATTTAGCGATAAGAGCCGCGCGAGCTGGCAATCGATCGATACGACGATCGGCGCGCTCGTCGGGCCGGCGGATTCGATGTCACTACCCGGCCTCGCGAAGGCCGCCGCGGGCTTGCCGGCGATCGACAAGCTCAACGACGATCAGATCGTCGCCGCGTTTGAAGCGCCGAGCGCGCAGAAGATCCGCACGCAGCTCGCACACGCCGGTGATCGATCGATCGCGTTCTTGCTCCTCGGCCAGCGGTTCATCGCCGATGCCGGCGTGCTCTCGGATCTGACGTGGGGCTCGCTCTCGACGACGCCACCGCGCCTGATGCCAACGCCGCTCGATGTCGCGCACGTGATCATGCACAACCCAGCGGCGCGCACGCTGCTCGCATCCGAGATCAAGCGCTACGGTGCGCCGTACGAGCAAGCGCTGGCGCGCAGCGCGGCGACGCCGCTGCCAACCGATAGCGTCACGCACCTGTGGCTCAACGCGCTCCGCGCGCTGTCGCCCGATGCCAAGCGCGACGCAAACCTGCCTGCGCCGCTGACGAGCGAGCCATGGAGCCGGCGAATGATGGTCGCCCAGCTCGCATCCTGGGCGGAGCTGCGCCACGACAACTTGCTTTACGCGAAGCAATCGTTCACGGCCGAGCTCGGTTGCGAGTATCCCGACGCGTACATCGATCCGTACCCTGCGTTTTACGCGGCGATGGAGGCGATGGCGATGAAAGCGCACGGCTCGATCACGACGCCGCGCGCGAAGACCTACTTCGCGAACATGGCAAAGACGATGGCGCGGCTGCGCGCGATCGCCGAGCGCGAGCGCGCGAATCAGCCAATGACCGGCGACGATCTCGATTTCATCAATCACATGGTTTCGATCGATGGTCGCAACGGCGGCTGCGCCGTGACCGCGGACCCGAAGGGTTGGTACGCCGAGCTGTTCTACGAGCAGAAGGTCGCGCTGTGGCACGACCCGGTGATCGCGGATGTCCATACGCAGCCGACCGATGAAGCCGGCAACATGGTCGGTCGCGTGCTTCATGTCGGGACCGGTAACCCGCGCATGATGGCCGTATCGGTCCGCCACGATGGTGGTCAGCACGCGCAGACCTATCGCGGCTTCGTATCGACGTACGCCGAGCTGATCACAGAGCAGTTCCGCCGACTCACCGACGAGGAATGGCGCGAACAGATCGCAAAGCGCATGACAGGTACGCCGCGCTGGCTCGACGACCTCGTCGCGCGTTAGTCGCACGCTATCGAGCAGCGGCGCCCACGCCGGAGCCGCGTGCATCGTCAACGCGCGGCGCGGCCCCGCGAGGCGAGGGCCGGCGGAGCGAGATAAAGTGAGCAGAGCGCACGCGCGAGCAGACCGCCCGAGTCAACGCACGAGCTCCGCCGGCCCTCGCGAGCGGGAGCCAGCCGCGCGTGTGCGCGTTCTGCAAAGCGCGAGCGAGCGGGAGCCAGCCGCGCGCGTGCGCGCCTGCAGAGCGAGCGCGTTAGCGATTCGCGAAGATACCGTCGAGCGTGGAGAACGGTGCAGCGGTGCCGAGGGTGTCGAACGTTCCGGTCTCGGCGATCGATTTCGCGGCCGTGAGGAATGCGCCCCATGCGACACGCGCGAGCGCCGAGCCGACACTGATGCGCCGCACACCGAGCTCGGCGAGCTGCGCGACGGTTGGCCCGGGCCCGGTCATGATCACGTTGACGGGCACCGGCGCGACCGCCTTCACGAAGGCGCCGATTTTTGGCGCCGGTAGGCGTGGTGCGAACACGCAGTCCGCGCCAGCCTCGACAAATGCGACGCAGCGATCGAATACGATGCGCTCTGCATCGGGATTGTCGACGAGATATGCCTCGCATCGCGCCGTGAGCACGGCCGGGATGCCTGATGCATCGATCGCCGTGCGCGCGGCACGCACACGCGCGATCGCAGTCGCGCGGTCGTAGAGAGGCGCATCGCGATCGCCCGTTGCATCTTCGATCGATAGGCCGGCGACACCTGTCTCGACACAGCGCCTGACGTTGGTGGCGAGGGTTTCGACATCGTGTGCGAAGCCGGCCTGAAAATCGGCACTCACGGGCAGCGGCGTCGCCTTTGCGAGCGCGCGCAAGTGATCGAGCGTGACATCGAGCGGCGTTGCGGTCACGCGATCGGGCAAGCCGTGGGTGAACGCGAGGCCCGACGATGTGCTCGCGATCGCGCGAAAGCCGAGGTGGTGCAGCAGCACCGCACTACCGACATCCCACGCGTTCGGGATCACGAAGCAACCGGATGCGTGGAGCGCGCGAAACGCAGCGACGGTAGACATCGGCTAGTCCTTCGGGACTTCGGTCTTGAGGCGCTCGACCTGCTGCTTGGTGTCGTCGGTGAGGTCGCGGTGCATCGGGTGCACTGCGGTGCGGCCGAACGGCGCCGAGATCACGATCTCGGTCTTTGCGTGCTTGAGCTTCACGAGCTTGTCGACGGAGCGATGCAGCTCTTCTTTGGGCAGGTGCTCGAGCACGTCGAGCGCGAGGATCGCGTCGTACTTCTTATCGGGCGGCATCGGCTCGACATCGGACTTCCAGATCTTGAGCTTGTCGCCGTGGCGCTGGGCGCGAAATTTCGCGAAGTCGAGCGATGTACCGTCGAGATCCGCGAGCGTGACATCGATGCCGGCGCGCGCGGCCAAGATCGCGACGAGGCCGACACCACCGCCGAAATCGAGGACGTTCTTGACGTTCTTCGCCTTGAGATCCGCGACGAGCGCCACATCACTCTCGCGCTTGCCGGGCACGAAGAGGTGCCACTCGCCAAGCTCGAAGATGTAGTTCGTCGTCTGCTTGTAGAACTGTTTGATGCGCTCGTCGGTCATCGGGCCCTTCTTCTCCCACGCGATCCACTCCTCCTTGAGCGGCTCGGAGCCCTTCTTCATGCGCTCGCGCACCTGCTCGCGCGTCATCTTCGCGAACGCCATCACATCTTCTATGTATTCGTTTTGATCGTGCTCGAGGTTCGGATCGCCCGGCGGCGCCGGTGGCTTCTCGACGGAGAGCTTCGCGGGCTGCGGTTCGGGCGCGACGTCACGACTGCACGCGACCAAGCTGAGGATCAAGGCAAGGCGAACAACCATGGCGCCTACTCTAACCGAGCGCGTCGGCGAGTAGTCGCGTGATGAGCGGTTTGAGCTGCGGATACGGCGGCAGATCGCGCACCGCATCGACGATGCGAAACGTGCCCCGCGTCTGGACGCCGATGACGTACGGCGTGCCGGCGGCCTTCGCCTGCTCGCTGGTCTCGATGACGACGCTGGCGCCGGCCGCCTCTTCACGACCTGGCTGCCGCCGCATCGCACGAAACATGAGGACCGGTTGGACGTGCTCCTCCTGCCGCAGTGGCTCGACGGCGTGGACCCAAAAGCCTTCACCTCGGAACTGGTCGAAGACGTACTCGGCAATCGGCCGAGACCGCGGATCGGCGCTGGCGGCAAGCCGCTCGCGAAACGCCGCGCGCGCTACCTCGCCATCCGCGTAGCGCTCGAGCGCGTAGAGGCACTGGATGACTTTGCGCTGCGCGCCGATATCGTCGAGAGCCTGAAATCCAGCGAGCGCCGCCGCGTAGTCCTCGAGGAGAAATTGTGCCTGCGCGATGTTGTAGCGCGCGTCGACGCGGTCGGGTGCGAGCGCGAGGCTGCGCTGCCACGCCGCTATCGCGCCCGCGTGATCGCCTTGTTCGCCAAGCGCGATGCCGCGGTAGTAGTGAGCCGCTTCGAGTGTGTCGTCGAGCGCGAGCGCGGCATCGAGCTCGGTCACGGCGTCGCGCGGACGTTTGAGTGCCAGCAGGTCGAGCGCGCGGCGGAGTTGATCCGTTTCTACAGGCGGTCGCACTGCCGCGCGCTTGCCGAGATCCCAACACTCGGCAAGGCAGAGCGGCACGTCGTGCCAGTCGGGCCGTCCCGCCTCGAAGATCGCGAGCAGCGCCGCGCCGTGCCTCTCGAGGACGGCTCGGGTCGCAGCGCGCGCGATCGCGGCGGCACCGTGCTCCATGAACGTGTAGAACACGCAGACGCGTGCTTCGATCACGACGCCGCGCGCATCGACGACATCGACTTCGACGTAGCGCACCGGCCAGCCAACCGTCGTCGTGCGATCGAGCGCGCGACCGACGCGCAGCTCGGCGGGCTGCTCGTCAAGCAGATCGAGCCAGCGCCGCGGCTCATCCGGTTTGATGACGAGCGGTCCGAACGTCACGATGAGCTCTGGCTCGCTCGCGCCGGGCAGGATCGCGATGCGCTGCTCGGCCGGGCCATGCTTGACCTGCCACGGATCCGGAAACGAAAGCGCGAGGCGCATCAGCTTGCCCAATGATCGAAGAGGTCGAGGCGCGCGGAGAACGCGCGTCCGCTCTGCAGCTCGTCGCGCGTCGGCAGCGGACGAAACGATGTGGCGACGGCGCGGAATACCTCGCGTAGCTCGCCGAGTTGGTCTGCGTTCGCGGTTTCGAAGCGCATCCGGTACGCGTAGTTCTCGACGACGAACACCGCGAGGTCGCGATATAGGGTGCGGTCTCCACGCTTGCCGCGCACGCGTGCCGCCGTGCCCGTCACTCCGCACTCGGCGATGAGCTCGCTGCGCACGTGATCTTCGACGGCCAGACCGGCATCGAGCTCTCCGAGCATCGCCTCGCGAGCGGCGCCCGTCTCACCTTCGACGACGGTCGCCGGCGGAACGACGATGTTTGTCAGGTTCGCCGGGAAGTCGAGTGGATACCAATTCGCGATCAGTCCCGATGGCAACGCGTGCCAACCGGGCGGCGGCACGTAGAAGAATTGACGTGGACGCTTTGTCATCTCGAAGCGCTGCCCGCGCAACAGCTCGAGCGCGAGTGCTTCGACGGCCGCGAAGTGCTCGGGAATCAGTGCGATGACATCGAGTGCGGTCGCGAACTCGCCCATGAACACGGCGCCGACGTAGCGCCTTGCCGGGCCACCATCGCGCGTACCCGCAATCGCAACCCAGCCACCGTATTCGCCTTCGCTGGTGACGACACGCACCATCTCGCCGAGCTCGTGCGCGCGAAAATCGGGATCGCTCGCGAGCACGCGATCGACGATCGCTGACAAGCTCGCTTGCGGCCGCAACCGTTCGTAATACCGAAATCGCGCGCCGAGCTCCGGCGGAAACGCGCTGACGAGATTTGCACCAAAGTGCTGCACCCATCCGCTCGCAAACCGCAGCGACATGCAAGCACTGTATGCTTGCAGCGGTGAGTGCACAATTCGGGCGATGGCTTGCCAGCACGTTATTCACGGGGCTGCTCTTCGTGGTGGCGTGGACCGTTTACGTAAACGTGTTCGAGAGCGACGCGCCGGTGCGGTATAAGGCAGAGCCGCTCGCGCGCGATGTCGTCGGCTGCAACGACAAGGAGTGCCGAGTCGTTCGCGAAGAAAGCAGCCGCGGCATCATTCACACGACGATGACGTATACGTTCGACCGTCACGGCGATGTCGTCGTCAAATGCCGCCGCAAGTACATCGCTCTCGGCGACTACGAGTGCAGCGCCTCTAGGCCCTGATCTCCCTCGCGGATCGTCGGCTCGGGGCTCATGTGTCTTGCAGCGCTTGGCGCAACCCTGACTGGACGGACCGCGACGGTCGCTGTGCGAACCAAGCGAGCGCTTGCTCCGCACGTTCGACGAGCTCGCGACGCACGGCCAACCATTCCTGCAAAAACTCGTAGAGCGCGCGGTCGCCATCGCGCGAGGCAACTTCGGCGAGCAACCGCACGATGCCAACGCCGTGGTGTAAGCCGAGCAACGTTCCGCGATACGAGCGCTCGACGTCGACGATCTTGTCGAGCAGCAATTGGCGAAACCGTGACAGCGCACGGCCGATGAAGCTGCCTGCACGCATGCCGAGGCGCTGCTTCGAACCGCGCAGCGCTTCGAATCGTGGCCGTTGTGCTTCAGCGTGCTCCGCGATCGCGACCAATGCGTTCGCGGGTGCGCCTTCACCCAATCGCCGAGCTTCGCGCCGCGTGTGCACCGTTGCCGAACGCTCGCTTTGGGCGAGCTCGCGGCACAGTTTATCTTTCAAGCGGCACAAGTCGTTCATGCCCACTCGTAATGCAGTGGGCATGCCCAGCGGCTACGTGCACTTCGGAGAGTTTTGCGAGTGTGAATGCACCAGCAGCCATCACGAGGTCGCGAACTGCGACGTCGAGATAATGCCCGGTCGTGACGATGTTCAGGGCGATCCCGACGAGCCACGCGCTGACGACGTACGCACCCAATCTCGTGTACCGCGAGAGGACGAGACAGCCGGCGATGATCTCGATGACGCCCACGATCATCATCAGCGTCGCAACGGGAATCGGGAGATTCCCGAACAGCGGGCTCGCGTATTGCTTCCAGTCGACGAGAAAGTTCGTGAACTTGTCGGCGCCCGCGACGATCGGCACGAGGCCGTACACGAGCCTCAGGGTCCACCACGACGTATCGATTTGCTTGTTCATATCCGTTCCTTTCGTCGCAATGGACCGGCGGGCTCGTCGATCCGTGACATGCGCGGTAACGTTTTCATGATCGGGTCGGTCCAATGGTCATGAGTGAAGTTGCACGCAAGCCGGACGAAGGCAGCGACGTCGAGGTCGTCTCGCGCGTTGTCGCGGGTGACCGCGAGCAATTCGCGACGCTCGTGCGCCGCCACAACCAGCGCCTGTACCGCGCGTGTCGCGCGATCCTTCGCGATGATCAAGAAGCGGAGGACGCGGTGCAGGCCGCATGGATCAAGGCGTACCGGCACCTCGCGAGCTTTTCGCGGTGACGCTGCGTTCACGACGTGGCTCACACGCATCGCGGTGCGCGAGGCATCGGAACGCAAGTCACGCGCACGTCCACAGCTGGTCGCTCTCGAGGAGCTCGCCGTGCCCACCGAAGATGATCCCGCCCGCGCCACGTTTGCTGCCGAGCTCGGCAAGCTGTTCGAACGTCGGCTCGACGAGCTGCCCGATGGCTTGCGCAGCGTGTTGCTACTGCGCGATGTGCTCGAGCTCGACACCGCAGAGACCGCCGAGTGCCTCGGCATCCGCGAAGAAGCGGTTCGCGTGCGGCTGCACCGCGCGCGGCACGCGCTCGGCGAGCTGGTCGATCAAGGGCTCGCCGAAGCGTGGCGGTTCGATGGCGAGCGCTGCGATCGAATCCTCGATCGCGTGATGAACGCCATCCGCGACTGAGCGGCTGCGCTCGCCGTGCGCTAGGCGGATTGCCGAGAACAGGGCACGTGACCTGCAACAGCATCGCCGTGCAACATGGCGAAGAGCGAGACGTCCGGATACATCGCTGAGCTCGATGGCTTGCGCGGGATTGCGATCGCGCTCGTGATGTTGCACCGCTTCTATCCGCGCGCCGATGGCACGCCGTGGCCGATCGAGGGTGGCTGGGTTGGTGTCGATCTATTTTTCGTGATCAGTGGGTTTCTGATCGCCGGCATCTTGCTCGATACGCGCGAGGATCCGGACTACTTCCGCAACTTCTACGCGCGGCGCCTGCTGCGCATCTTCCCGCTGTTCTATTTGTTCGTCGGCGTCGTGCTCGTGACGTTCCCGGTCGAGAGCCGCATCTGGTACCTGATCCAGCTCGGCAACGTGCCCGAAAGTCTACTCGGCCACGAGCCTCCGTATTGGCTCGCTCCGGTGTGGTCGCTCGCGATCGAAGAGCAGTTCTATCTGACGTTCCCGCTCCTCGTCCGCAAGATCGAGCCGCGCCGACTGGCGCGCTGGCTGATCGGATTCGCCGTGCTCGCGCTCGTCACGCGCATCGTGACGATGCAGCTGTACCCGGAGCGCGAGCGCGTGCAGTACCTCTTCACCCTATGCCGGCTCGATACGATCGCGGCGGGATGTTTGATCGCGCTACTCGTGCGGCGCGTGCCGATCGCGCGACTGCGCGCGCGCTGGACGAAGGCACTGCTCGGGGTCGTCGCCGGCTTTGCGATCGTCAGCGTGCTGACGCAGCTCGATCGAACGACGACGTTTGGTCGATCGCTTGGCTACTCGATCGTCGCGATCGGGTTTGCCGCCGTCGTGCTGCTCGTCGTGCTCTACCGCGATCGCCGCTTTACGGCACCGCTGCGCTGGGCGCCGCTGCGCTACATGGGGAAGCTCTGCTTCGGCATCTACCTCTTGCATCGGCCTGCCGACACGATCGTGTCGCTGGTTTACAGCGGCACGGGGCTGTGGGCCGTCGGCGTGAAAGTGCTCGTTGCCGTCGGCCTGGCGACACTGTCGTGGCACGTCATCGAGATGCCGTTCTTGCGACTCAAGCGGCACTTCGCGTCGGGCCGTCATCCGGCGCCCGCAATCGCGCTCGCCGCGCTCGTGGTGCTCGGGTGTAGCCCGCACACGTTCGGTGGCGGCGACGACCATCCCGACGGCGGCCGGGACGGTAACGTCGTCGTCGTCGATGCAGACGTCGCAGACGATTTGCCAATCCCGCCATCGCCCGCAGAGCACGTGCTCTACGTCGAAGGCCGCGTGCACTCACCGATCACGAGCGAGATCGTCCAAGCGCTCGCGGCGCTTCCCACCGGCGGCCGCACGAACGTGTTCGCGAAAGTCGGTGATTCGATCACCGCGACGACAAGTTTCCTGTCGTGCTTCGCGACCGGCCCAGTCGATCTTGGTACGCACGGCGACGTCGCCGCGACGCGCACGTACTTTCTCGCCGGCGATGCCGCCGGCACATCGCCGTTCGCGCGCATAAGCGCGGCGGCACACGGCGGCTGGATGACCGGTGACGAGCTCGCTGGCTCGCCGCCACCGCTCGATCAAGAGGTCACGGCGATCGTCCCGCGCTACGCGGTCGTGATGCTGGGCACCAACGACATTCGCTTCGGTCGAACGATCGACGACGCGGGCGCGGACCTCTGGACGATCGTCGATCGGTTGCGCGCCGCCGGCGTGATTCCGATCCTTTCGACGATCCCAGCGAACCTCGGCGATCCAGGCAGCAACGCCCGCATCCCGCTGTTCAACCGCGTCGTCCGTGCGATCGCGCAGGGCCGCGGCGTTCCGCTGATCGATTACCACCTCGCGATGAGCGCCTTGGCAAACGAGGGCATTGATACCGACGGCCTCCACCCGACGGTGTCGCCCGACGGCGCGTGCGTGCTCACCGACGCCGGCCTCACGTACGGCTACAACCTGCGCAACCTCGTCACGCTCGAGGCGCTCGAGCGAACGCGACGCGCGGCGAGCGGAGACGTACTCGACACGGACGCGCCGATTCGCGCCGGCAGTGGGACGAGCGCCGATCCATTTACCGGCACCGCACCGCTCGTCGATCTCGGCGATACGCGCAACACTGCGAGCGCGTCGTACTGCGGCGTGACAGGCAATGCGGTCATCTATCGCATCGATCTTGCGAGCTCACGCTCGCTGCAGGTCTCCGTCGTCGACCGCGCAGGCGTCAACGTCGATGTCGCCATCGCGGCGAACAGCGCGTGCGTTGCCTCCGGAGATCAGACTGCATCGGCGACGGTGGGACCGGGCTCCGTCGACATCGTCGTCCTCGGCCGTACGAACGGCGAATATGTGCTCGTCGTGCAGTAACTACGTGCGGCGCACGATCACGACGGTGATGTCATCGAGCTGCTCTTTCATCCACGCGCGCGTCGACGCGATGATGTGATCGCGAATCTCTTCGGGCGAACGATCAACGACGGCCCGGATGATCGAGACCAAGCCGTCGAGCTGCAGCTGCTTGCCCTCGGCGTTGCGCGCCTCCGTGATGCCATCGGTATAGAGCACGAGCAAATCGTCCGGCTCGAGGCGAATCGTCGTGTCGATCGTGACATTCGAGATCGCGCGCTTCGCTCCGAGCCAAACCCCGGGCGTACGAATCATCTCGAAGCGGCGGTCGCGCGCGCGCCACAAGATGATGTCCTCGTGGGCACCCGCAAAAACGATCTTGCCCTCTGGGCTCAGACGAAACAGCGTGAACGTGACGTGATCGCGCCGATGCAACCGGCGTCGGATGTTGTCGAACAGCACATCGTTGAGCGCCTCGACCATGTCGCGCGGCGAGCCGAAGGGACGCGTGCGCACGATCGCAGCCATCGCGCTCTGCACCATCATCATCACAAGACCCGAATTGAGGCCGTGACCAGACACGTCACCGATGCCGAGCCACGCAGCTTCTGGCGTCTTCAATAGATCGTAGTAGTCGCCGCCGACATCGGCGGCCGGATGCATGGCCGCTGCGAGCGCATAGCCTTCGACCTCGAGAAAGCGAGGCAGGAGCTGCGTCTGAACGAGGCGCGCGATCGCAAGCTCTTCGTCGCGCTTGGCTTGCTCGATGGCGCGATGGAGCAGCAACTGCTGTGCGTTCTTCGTGTCCGTGATGTCGAACGCGACGCCCTGCAGAAACATCGGCCGGCCGATGTTGTCGCGGATCACGCGCGCCTCGCCATGCACCCAAACGATGTGGCCGTCGCGCGCGAGAAAGCGGCACTCCGCTCGAAAGGGGCCGCCGGTGCGACAGCCGCGCGCGAACTCCTCGTTCCACAGCGGTCGGTCGTCGGGGTGCAGGCGCCAGTACCAAAGAAACGGATCCTCGAGCCACTCGCGCTGCGAGTAGCCGAGCATCTGCTCGATGTGCGGGCTGACGTAGATCTCGTTCTTGCCCTCGCCGAGGACGGCCATGAACGTGACCGCCGGAATCTGTTCGACAAGTGTGCGAAACCGAGCCTCGGCTTCGCGCAGCCGCTGCTCGGCCTCCGCGACGGGATCGAGCGGCTCGGTGACGAGCGCGCTCCGCTGTTCGGACCACGTCAGTCGGTCGAGGTTCGGGATGCCCTCTGGGAAGATCGCGGACGCGAGCTCGGTCAGGAACTCTTCCGCTTCGGCCAGGGTCGCGAGCGCTGCCAGATCAGCCTGCAGCGCCGACTCGTCGAGCTCTTCGACGACGCTCATGCCTGATCCTCGAGCCAGCCGTACCACGCGTCGAGGCCAGCGCCGGTCAGCGCCGACACCTCGAGCACGCGTGCGCGCGGATTGATCGTTTTGACCGCTGCGCTGAATTGCCCGCGGTCGAATGGCACGTGCGGTGCGAGGTCGATCTTCGAGAGCAAGATCAGCGTCGCCGCGCGAAACATGTGCGGATACTTGAGCGGCTTGTCATCGCCTTCGGTGACCGATGCGAGCAGCACCTTCGCGCGCTCACCGAGATCGAACAATGCGGGACACACGAGGTTGCCGACGTTCTCGATCGCGACGATCGAACCACGCGGCGGGTCGAGCTCCGGCAACGCCTTCGCGATCATCGCGGCGTCGAGGTGGCAACCCGCACCCGTGTTGACCTGCACCGCGCGAGCGCCTGTCGCGCGAATGCGCTCGGCGTCACGCGAGGTCGCCTGATCGCCCTCGATCACGGCGATCGACCGCTTCAGCTCGCGAATCGTGCGCTCGAGCAGCGTCGTTTTCCCGGCACCCGGCGAGCTGACCAGGTTGAAGGCGACGACGCCGCGGCCGGAGAACCAGCCACGATTGCGCTCGGCGAGCATCGAGTTCTTCGCGAGGAGCTCTTGCTCGACTCGGATGCGACGATGCTCGCGCGCGTGATCGTCGTGATCGTGATGATGATGTTCATGATCATGATCGTGATCATGATCGTGATTGTGATCGGGCTGATCGCAGCCGCACGTCGCGCACATGTCACATCACCTCCAGCTCGCGGATTCTGAGCTCGTCGCCGGGCAGCTCGACGATCTCGAGGACGCAGCCCTCGAGGACGGATTCGATCGTCGCCGCTTGCCATGCGAACGCGAGAGCGTCGGGAAAGACCGCGGTCAACCGGCCGACTTCGACGACGACGCGTCGAATCTGCGCATCCCCTGCCCGTTCGACGGCAAGCTCGGCGATTTCCATCGCGATGCCTAGCTCGTGCATGCTGCCTCCAGCTCCGCAACAAGGTGGTCGACCATCCGGACCGCAGGTGAAATCGCGGCAGCGACGACGTCGCTCAGGCTCATCTCGTCCTCGAGCCGCGCCGGCTCGCAACCGACGACGCGCACGTAGGCTGGCAGCGTGCCGAGCGTCGTCGCGAACGCGAGCACGCGCGCCGGATCCATCGCATGCGTATCGATCGTCGGCGGCGCATCGGTCGCCGTCGGCTCGATGACGTACAGGGTTCCGGGTGCGCCGCCGCGCGCGACCGCATCGACGAGAATCGCTGCGTCGATCCCACTCGTCAGCGCGAACGCGAGATCGAGTCCGCGAATGCCGAAGTCGGTGACCTCGACGTGCGGCGGCCACGCGCGCGCGCACAGCTTGTCGGCGACGGCCGGCCCGAAACCATCATCGCCGCAGAAGATGTTACCGATGCAGGCGACGAGGATCTTCACGCCAGCACCTCGAGCTCATCGGCGGCGAAGAAGAAGCGATGCCCCGCCGGATCATCGTCGACGGTGACCGCGCAGTGAACGCGGCCCTCGAGATCGAGCTCGACCGCAGCGACGGTTGCGTGCCGATCGGCGAGCAGCACGTCGAACGCGTCTGCGCGGCGCGATGGCCTGAGGCGCACGCGCGTTCCCGGGCGCGGCCACGCGGTTCGAACCGTGCCATGCAGTTGCGCCGTCTGCGCGAGGCCGAGCTGCTCCGTTCGCGCGATGAGCTCGCGCACGCGCGGGTCCGCCGCTGCCGCTTCGCGCTTCTCGTCCTCGGTCATCGTGAGAACGCGCAACGTCAACATCTCGTCGATCTCGGTGCCGTCGAAAAAGTCGCCCGGGCTCTGCGCGGCGATCTGCGGTTGATCCGGCAAGATGATCGGCGATGCGATCATCGCATCGTCGCCGACGAGCACCGGGTACAGCCCGGTCGAGCGACACGCGGCGACGGCGGCGCGCGCGGCCTCGGGCGGATCGATCAGCGACACAAACGAGCCGCGCAACACGACATGGGTCGATGCCGGCGAAACGTCCATCGCCGCTTCGTGATCGGCGTCTGCAGGCAGCAGCGCGGTATTGCGAATCTCGACGGCAAAGCGCCACAGTCCGTCGCCTGCAGCCACGCATGCGGTGTCAATCGCGAGGCCATCGCGCTCGGTGTGATCCGCGATGTCGACCGTGCATTCGCGCGCACCGCCACCGCGCTCGAGCCGCAAGTAACGCACGCATGCGCTCACGCTCGGCGAGGTTGCGACCACTTCGGCGCGCAACAACGACGCTTCGAGCGTGCGCTCGGCCCACGCGCGCGGATAGACGACGCCGAACGCGAACCGCTTCTGGTTCTTGAGCGCGCTCGGCCGATACGGATACAGCGCGTATCCTTCGTAGAGCAGTGTGCGAAGTAGCCGTTCGACGCTCATCGCGCTCCGTGTGTGGCGAGCACGCGCGCGATGGCAGCCGGTGCTTCGGCGCCGCCGGTCAGGCCGCGCCAATGCCGGCGCAGCTCGCCGATGAGCTCGAACACAATGTCGATGCCCGCGATCCACGCGCCGCCGCCGGCGAGACTCGAGCACACCAGCGCCTCGACCTCGGGCTCGAGTGGGGGCATGTCCGCGAGCTCCTCATCGAGCGCTGCCTCGACAAGTCCCGCCGGCCCCGGATACGTGACGACTTTGCGGCCGTCCTCGTGCACGAGGATCGCGGCGACGCCAACGGGCACGCCGAGCATCGCGAGCAGAGCGCGGCTATCGATCGCGACGGGCGTGAAGCGCTTTGGGACGCGGCGATAACGTGCGATCTGGATCAGCGCGCAGCCCGCGCAAACGCACGCGAGCGCGCGCTCGCGCGGCGCAAACAGATGTTCGTGGTCGCTCGCGAGCGGCTCGGCGCACAGGTCACAGCGATCGCCTTCTGCTCCACGGCGGCTCGCGCGATACAGCCGCCTCACGGCAGCACCCTCAGCCGCTCGACGCCGACAAAGCCAGGCGGTGCGATCGACTTGCCGCCGAGCTCGAGCTGCACCACATCGACATCCGGCGCGCGCGCGACGACGATCGCCTCGATCGACGCTCGCAGCCGCTCGAGATTTGCGACGCCATCTCGCGTCGAGACGCGCACACGAACGCCGCCGGCGATCTCGTCGACGCCATCGAGCGTAACGCCGAGCGCCGCAAGATCGGCGACCTCGAGTGCGCGGCGCGCGCGCTCGACGATCGGATCCGGATGCATGCCGCACAGCACGAGCAGGTTGCCGACGAGGTCATCGTCGGCGAGTCGCCGCATCAGATCGTCGCCGCCGAGCTCGCCAACACGGCGCAACCCATCGCCAACGAGCTCGACGAGCGCCGCTGCGAGCGCGCGCACGAGCCGGCGCGCCTGTGGATCGGGCAGCTGTTCGGCCTCGGCGAGCAGCCGTTCGATCGCGTCGCTCATTTTACGTGCGCTCCGAACGTCGGCGAGTGCTTGAGCTCGATCACGCGGCCATCGCCCATGTACATGTGCACGCCGCACGGCAAGCACGGATCGAAGCTGCGCACCGTGCGCATGATGTCGATGCCCTTGAAGTTTGCCTGATCGTTTTCTTCGAACAGCGGCGTGTTCTGGACCGCATCTTCGTACGGCCCCGGCGTGCCGTTCGAGTCGCGCGGGCTCGCGTTCCACGGCGTCGGCGGGTACGGGTGATAGTTCGCGATCTTGCCGTCTCTGATCACGACGTGATGCGAGAGCACGCCGCGGACCGCCTCGTGGAATCCGCAGCCGATCGCCTCGTCGGGCACCTTGAACGGCGTCGACGTTTCGGTGCGGCCGGCGTGAACTTCGGCCATCGCGCGCTCGCAGAAGTGCAGCGCGAGCGCGGCGGCGTACGCTTGAAAATACGTCCGCGCGCGATCACGCTCGATCGTGTTCGAGTACTTCGGAATCTTCCACTCGAACCGCACCTCGGGCTTGAGCGCCGTCCTCGGCAGATTGATCTCGACGGAGCGGCCGAGCGCCTTGACGTAACCAACGTCGACGCGCTTCGCGAGCGCGGTCGCCCACAACCGCGCGAGCGCGCCGCCGCCGGTGTCGAGCGCGAGCAGCTCGCCTGTCTTCGGATGCTGCCAGCGCGGCGACATGACCCACGTGTACTTGTCCTTGAAGTCGCGCTTCTGCGGCTTCGGCGTCGTCGTCTGGTTCCACGGATGTCGCGGATCGATCGCGTTGCCGAGCGGATCGGTTTTCACGAACACCTCGCCGCCGGCCCAGTCCTCGTAGAACGAGCTGCCGAGCAAGATGCGAAGGCCGAGGTTGATGTCGATGAGACTCGTCGTCACGATTTCGTCATCAACGACGACGGCCGGCGTGACAAACATGTCGCGACCCCACGCCGCCATCGTGTCGTAGCGAAAGTCGCACGTCGCTGGATTCTGAAACGAGCCCCAACAACCGAGCAGCACGCGACGCCGGCCGACCTGGTCGTAGCCGGGCAGCGCCGTCAGGAAGAAGTCGAACAAGTCATCGTGCAGCGGCACGCACTTCTTCATGAACTCGACGTAGCGCAAGAGGCGTACGAGGTAGTCGTTAAAGAGTTGCACCGATGCGACGGTGCCGACGCCGCCTGGATACAGCGTCGACGGATGGACGTGCCGCCCTTCCATCAGGCAGAACATCTCGCGGGTGACGCGGCTCATGTGCAGCGCCTCGCGATACAGCTCGCCGGTAAACGGATTGAGCGCGCGCATGATGTCGGCGATCGTGCGGTAGCCGTGCGCGTTCGAATTCGGCGCAAGCGTCGCCTCCGCGAGCGCGAGCACGGATGGATTCGTTTCCTTAACCATTTGCTCGCAGAAGTCGACGCCGACGAGATTGTCCTGAAACAAGTTGTGGTCGAACATGTACTCGGCGGCCTCGCCGAGGTTGATGATCCATTCCGCGAGGTGCGGCGGCCGCACGCCAAACGCCATGTTCTGCGCATACACGGCGCACGTCGCGTGGTTATCGCCGCAGATGCCGCAGATGCGGCTCGTGATGAAGTGCGCGTCGCGCGGATCCTTGCCCTTCATGAACACGCTGTAGCCGCGAAAGATCGATGACGTCGAGTGGCACTCCGCGACCTGACGATTCGCGAAGTCGATCTTCGTGTAGATGCCGAGGCTGCCCACGATCCGCGTGATCGGATCCCAGCTCATTTCGACGAGGTTGCTCATGTGCCCTCCCGCTTGCGCCACGGTGGCTCTTTGTTAAGTGATGACTTCGTGAAGTTGCGCAGCGCGCGCACGGTGCGGCCGTACATCAGCACCGCCGCCGTCGACATCTTCGCGCCCGGCGGCTCTTCCATGAACGGCATGAACTTGTCGGGGAAGCCGGGCATCGTGCAGCCGATGCAGATGCCGCCGACGTTCGGGCAACCACCGATGCCATTCATCCATCCGCGCTTCGGCACGTTGCAGAGCACGACGGGGCCCCAGCAGCCGAGCTTGACGATGCACCTGCGCGATCCGTACTCGGGCGCGAAGTCGCCTTGCTCGTAGTAGCCGCCGCGATCGCAACCTTCGTGCACGGTCTGGCCGAACAACCAGCGCGGCCGCAGCGCCTCGTCGAGCGGAATCATCGGCGCTTGGCCCGCTGCCTGGCGCAGCAGGTACAGCACGGTCTCCATGAACGCGTCGGGTTGCACGGGGCAGCCCGGCACGTTGACGATCGGAATCTGCGCTTTGCTGCGATAGTCCCAGCCGAGAAAGTCGGCAAGCCCCATGCAGCCTGTCGGGTTTCCGGACATCGCGTGGATGCCGCCGTACGTCGCGCACGTGCCGATCGCGACAACGGCCCACGCATGCTTCGCGAGTCGTTCGACCCAATCGCACGTCGGAATCGGTTGGCCGGTGCTGGCGTCGGTGCCGAGCGCCGCCCAATACCCTTCTTGCTTGTTCGCCTCGTTCGGTAGCGAGCCCTCGACGACGAGCACGAATGGATTGGTCAGCTTGCCGGCGGCGGCCGCGTGAAACGGCGCGAGGAAGACCTCGCCCGCCTCGACCGCGAGCACGGGGTGATGCAGCACGACGCTCGGCAGACCCGGTATCGCGCCGAGCACGAGATCTTCGAGCGATGGCTGCGTAGCGGCGGTGATCGAAATCGAATCGCCATCGCAACTGAGCCCGGCTGTGATCCAGAGAATCTCGACTGTTGCCACGGTGTCTCCTTCAGCAAATGCGAGGCAGCGGCTCTCCCGCGAGCATCGCGACGATGCGTTCGCCCCCAGCACGGGATGCAAGCGTGACCATTCCGGCATGCGCGTCGACGCATTCACCGACGATGGCTGCGTCGTTACCGAGCGCGGCGAGTGCGCGATCCGCGTCGGCAGCCGGTACGACGGCCATCACGCGGCCTTCACTCGCCATGTGAAGAGGATCGAGGCCCCACAGCTCGCATGCCGCGCGCACGGCGTCGCGCAGTGGCAGCGCGCGCTCGTCGAGGCGCACGCCAACGCGTGATGCTTGCGCGAGCTCGGTGGTGGCGCTCGCGAGGCCGCCGCGCGTCGGATCGCGCATGCAGCGAACGTTCGGCACGGCGGCGAGCAGCGCGCGAACGAGGCCGGTCACGGGCGCGACGTCGCTGACGAGGTCGGTCTCGAGCGCGGTGCCGTCGCGCACGCTGAGCAGCGCGACGCCGTGATCGCCGAGCGGGCCCGAGACGACAATGCGATCGCCAACGCGCGCGTTTGCGATCGAGAGCTCGAGACCGGCAGGCACGACACCGATGCCGGTCGTCGTGATGAATACGCCATCACCCTTGCCGCGCTCGACGACCTTCGTGTCGCCGGTGACGAGCCGAACCTCGGCTTCGTCGCAAGCGCGCCGCATCGACTGCACGATGCGATGCAGATCCACGATCGGCAGGCCTTCTTCGAGGATGAATGCGGCCGAGATCCAACGCGGGATGGCGCCGCCGACGGCGAGATCGTTGACGGTGCCGTCGATCGCGAGTCGACCGATGTCACCGCCGGGAAAGAACAGAGGGCGCACGACGAACGCGTCGGTCGTCATCGCGATGCGTGAGGCATCGAGCGCGAGCGTCGCCTGATCTTCGAGCGGCGGCGGCGGTGCGAACACGCGTGCGACGAGCTCGGCGGACAACCGTCCGCCGGAGCCGTGGCCGAGGACGATGCGATCATACTGACCGATCGGAAGAGGACAGTCGATCATCCGGTGACGTCCTCCTCTCCGCGTACGATGTGGATCGCGTCCCAGAGCACGTGGAGCAGTGCGACGTGTGCTTCTTGAATGCGATGGATCGAGAAGCTCGGCACGACGAACGCGTGATCGCACAGCGTCGCCATGCGGCCGCCATCCTTGCCGGCAAAACCGATTGTCAGCATCGCGAGCTCGCGCGCGGCGGAGAGCGCGCGATGCACGCTTGGCGATTGGCCGCTCGTCGAGAGTGCGAGCAGCACGTCGCCGGCCTTGCCATGCACGCGCAGCGCATGCGCCCACGCGAGCGTGAAGTCCTGATCGTTCGCGATCGCGGTGAGCAGCGTCGGATCTGTCAGCGCGATTGCCGGGATCGCGGGGCGCCGCTCGAATACCGGGTGCATGAACTCGACGGCGACGTGCATCGCATCCGCGGCGCTGCCGCCGTTGCCGATCACGTAGAGCCGCCCGCCGGCGTCGAACGCGGTTGCCATCGCGCGTGCTGCAACGATGATGCGATCCGCTTCCGCCGCGAAGAACGCTTCGATCGTCGAAGCACTCTCGCGCGCCTTGCGCAGGATCGAAGCGCGCAAGTCCGTCACGATGCCGCCTTGCGATAGAGGTAGTACGCGGCGCACGCACCTTCGCTCGATACCATCGTCGCGCCGAGCGGCGATTCGGGCGTGCAGCGC
>Ga0070698_100002008_pt1 | contig 22594 bp, 21 predicted proteins | sample KBSK1502metaG_FD_65477 | JGI IMG/M metagenome (GOLD analysis project Ga0070698, IMG submission 65477) | Corn, switchgrass and miscanthus rhizosphere microbial communities from Kellogg Biological Station, Michigan, USA - KBS K1-50-2 metaG | ecosystem: Host-associated > Plants > Roots >...
CTGAGCTTATTGGTCCCCCGGTTCCGACTCCACCAGGGGAGGGACCCGGCGACCTGACTTCAGCAGGTCAACCTGGGAATGGGCTCCAACCGGACCGCCGGAGAGCCCATCCCGTATGCGAGGGGGCTATGCGAAAGATTCTGGGAGTTCTGCTGGTCGTGGTAATCGCTAGTGCTGTGGCAGCGCAACACCTGGTGGCCCAGGACGATTCAACTACTGCCCGCATCGAGCGGCTCGAACAACAGGTCCGGATCAACGACCGGCTGCGTGAAATCTGGCAGGACAGCGTCGCCACGGTCCTCAAGGCCGCGCCGGTGATCTCGGCCAGCCGCGATGGATTCAGCATCCGGTCCGCGGACAATGCGTTCAGCCTGAGGATCAAGGGCTACGTGCACAGCGATGGCCGCTATTTCCTGAGCGACTCGTTGAAGCCGGGCACCACCCAGTTCCTGCTCCGCCGGGTCCGCCCGATCTTCGAGGCGACCGTCTTCAAGATCTATGATGTGCGGATCATGCCCGACTTCGGAGCCGGGACCACCGTGCTGCAGGATGCCTATATCGAAGCGCGCTTCGCCCCGGGGTTCCGGGTCCGCTCCGGCAAGTACAAGCCGCCGGTCGGACTGGAGCGGCTGCAGTCGGCCACCGATATCGTCTTCGCGGAGCGGGGGCTGCCTACCAACCTGGTCCCCAACCGGGACGTGGGCTTCCAGGTCGCGGGCGATCTCTTCCAGGGCCGAGTCTCCTACGCCGCGGCCCTCATGAACGGCGTGCCGGACGTGAGCCTTGGAGACGGCGACAATAACGATGACAAGGATCTCGCGGGGCGGATATTCTTCACGCCCTTCCGCAATTCCAACGGCAATCTCCTGCAGAACCTCGGCTTTGGTGTCTCGGGCACACTGGGCAATCAAGTCGGCACCCCGACGACGACCGGGGCCGGCCTGGCCGGGTACCGGACAGCGGGGCAGGCGACCTTCTTCGCGTTCCGGAATAACAACGCCCTCAACGGCACCACCATGGCCGACGGCCGCATCACCCGCGTTTCTCCCCAGGCCAACTACTACGCCGGCCGGTTCGGATTCATGGGCGAGTACGTAAAGACCAAGCACCGGGTGAGTCTCAACGGCGTGGTCGAGACCATTCCGGTCGAAGCGTGGCAGGTGGTCGGTACCTTCGGATTGTTCGGCGGCAGTCCTTCATTCCGTGGGATCAACCCGAAGAAGGCGTTCGATCCCAAGGCCGGTGGCTGGGGCGCGCTCGAGCTGGCCGTGCGGTACGGGCGGCTTACGGTGGGCGACGAGGCCTTCCCGGTGTACGCCGACTCGACCACGTCGGCGCGGCAGGCCAGCGGGGTTGGCATCGGTCTCAACTGGTACCTCAACCGCAATGTGAAGCTGGTGACCAGCTACGAGCAGACCAGGTTCAAAGCCGGCGCGGCAACCGGGAACCGGGAGAAAGAGAGCGTGCTGTTCTCGCGGGTCCAGTTCTCATTCTAGTAACTCCAACTGAATTCCTTGGAAGCGGAAGGACATATGCCGAAGCGCTCGATCATATTGACAGTCGGTCTCCTGGCTGCGGCGGGTTCGGTGGCGACGGCGCAGCGGGCGGTGACGCTGCTTAACGTCTCCTACGATCCCACCCGGGAGCTCTACCAGGAGTACAACACCGCCTTCGCGGCGTATTACAAACAGAAGACCGGGGTCACCGTGACCTTCCAGCAGTCTCACGGCGGGTCCGGCAAGCAGGCCCGGTCGGTCATTGACGGGCTGGAGGCGGACGTCGTGACGCTGGCGCTGGCGTACGACATCGACGCCATCGCCCAGAATGCGCGTCTGTTACCGGCCAACTGGCAGACCCGGTTGCCGGACAACAGCTCCCCCTACACGTCCACCATCGTCTTCCTGGTGCGGAAGGGGAATCCCAAGCACATCCGGGACTGGAACGATCTGGCTCGCCCCGGCATTTCGGTGATTACTCCCAATCCCAAGACATCGGGTGGCGCGCGATGGAACTTCCTCGCTGCGTGGGGTTATGCGTTGCGGCAGCCGGGCGGGACCGAAGCCCGGGCCCGGGACCTGGTCACCCGGATCTACCAGAACGTCCCCGTGCTCGATGCCGGCGCCCGGGGCTCGACCACCACGTTCGTGCAGCGGGGCATCGGCGACGTCCTCATCGCGTGGGAGAACGAGGCGCTGCTGGCCGTGAAGGAGCTGGGCCCGAACAAGTTCGACATCGTCATGCCGTCTGTGAGTATCCTGGCCGAGCCACCGGTCGCGGTGGTCGACAAAAACGCCGGGCGGCATCATACCGCCGAAGTCGCCCAGGAATACCTCAGGTATCTCTATTCCGATGCGGGCCAGGACATTATCGCGCGGAACTACTACCGGCCGCGCAACCAGGCCGTCGCCGCCCGGTACGCAAATATCTTCCCCCGGATGACGCTGTTCACCATTGACGAGGTCTTCGGCGGCTGGACCAAAGCCCAGCCCCTCTACTTCGGTGATGGTGGTATTTTCGATCAAATCTATCAAGGCAGATAACGTGACCGATCGGCCGCATTCCTTCGGGAAGCACTCCGGGCAGCTGGTGCGCGACTCCGAGTGGTACAACTCGGGGCCGCCACCGGAGCTGCTTCGGCGGGAGTTCATCACCCCCAAGGATCTGTTCTTCACCCGCAACCATGGAGCGGTTCCCGAGATAGACCCGGGAACGTTTCGGCTCAAGGTCACGGGGATGGTCGAACGGGAGCTCGAGCTCAGCCTCCACGACCTTCAAACCTCGCTTCCGCGCCGCACCGTCGCGGCCACCATGGCGTGTGCCGGCCTGCGGCGGGACGAGCTGATGGCATATCGGCCGATTCCCGGGGAGGTGGCCTGGGGCGCCGAGCCGATCAGCAATGGCATCTGGACCGGGGCGCCGCTGCGCGATGTCCTCCTGATGGCGGGACTCCGGCCCGGCGCGTCACATGTTGAATTCATCGGCCTTGACCAGGTGCAGCGCCACGGCAAGCAGTTCGGCTTCGGAGGGTCGATCCCGCTGGACAAGGCGTTGGGGCAGGAAGTCCTGCTGGCCTTCGAAATGAATGACGGTCCGCTGCCGCCGGTCCACGGATTCCCGCTCCGCGGGGTGGTTCCCGGATGCATCGGCGCCCGGAGCGTGAAATGGCTTTCGGAGATCATCGTGACCGATGCGCCGTCGGAAAACTATTTCCAGGCTCACGCCTACAAGACGTTCCCCCCCGAAATCGGGCCGGATACGGTGCGCTGGGAAACCGGGTTCATGCTGCACGACCTTCCGCTCAACTCGGTGATCTGGGATCCGCTGCCCGGTGGCAGGGTTTCGGCCGGCAGCGTCACCATTCGCGGTTGGGCGATGGCTACCCGCGGAGAGGTGGTCGAGCGGGTGGAGGTCTCCGCCGACGGCGGGCGCACCTGGACCCCAGCCGAGTTCACCGAGCGGGGCAATCGCTGGACCTGGTGTTTCTGGTCGATTCGCCAGGTGCTCAAGTCTGGGCCGCATACGCTGGTAGTGCGAGCCATCGATTCAGCGGGCCAGGTTCAGCCCGACCAGCTGGACCGGATCTGGAATTTCAAAGGCTACATGAACAACGCCTGGCACCGAATCGATGTCGAGGTCGTTTGATGAAGCGGGTCATTCCCGGTTTCGGTCTTTCCCTGGGACTCACGATGAGCTACCTGAGCCTCATCGTACTGATCCCGTTGTCGACTCTCTTCATCAAGACCGCGAGTCTCACCTGGAGCGGGTTCTGGGATATCGTCACCGCGCCCAGAGTGCTCGCCGCGTTCAAGGTCAGCCTGGGCTGCGCGGCCGTGGCGGCATTGATCAACGCGGTCCTGGGGCTGCTGGTTGCCTGGGTGCTGGTGCGCTACAAATTCCCGGGCCGCAGATTGGTGGACGCGATCGTCGACCTTCCCTTTGCCCTGCCAACCGCGGTCGCCGGCATCGCGTTGACAACCCTCTACTCGCAGAACGGCTGGCTGGGTCGCTACCTCGAGCCGATGGGCATCAAGGTGGCGTTCGCCCCTCTTGGTATCATCGTGGCGCTGACTTTCATCGGGCTACCCTTCGTGGTGCGGACGGTGCAGCCGGTGCTGGAGGACCTGGAAGCGGAGGCCGAGGAAGCGAGTGCCAGCCTGGGGGCGAATCGGTGGCAGACCTTCCGGCGGGTGGTCTTTCCTCACCTGGTCCCGCCGCTCCTGACTGGATTCGCGATGGCCTTTGCCAGAGGCATCGGGGAATACGGCTCGGTAGTGTTCATCTCCGGTAACATGCCGATGAAGACCGAGATCGTGCCGCTGCTCATCGTGACCAAACTGGAGCAGTTCGATTATGCCGGGGCCACGGCCCTCGCGACCGCCGCGCTGGTGCTCTCCTTTGTGCTGTTGTTAGTGATCAACCTGCTCCAGTACTGGGCCGGCCACCGCCATCGCGGCGATGTCCGGGTCATTCCACCTAGCCGGTCCGATTTGGCGGTTCCGGTGGAGAGCCCGGCATGACCGCCGTAGCGGAAACGATTGTAACGCCGGGGCAAATGACCAGGGCCACCACCGAACCGCGTTGGGTTCGCTGGATTCTGGTGGCCATCGCCCTGGGCTTCCTGCTCCTGGTCGTCATCATTCCGCTGGTCCTGATCTTCCAGCAGGCCTTCGAGAAGGGCTGGCATGTCTACCTGGCCGCCCTCACCGAGAGCGATGCCCGCTCGGCGATCAAGCTGACCCTGCTGGTGGCGGCGATTGCAGTGCCGCTGAATGGGGTGTTCGGCCTGGTGGCGGCCTGGGCGGTCACCAAGTTCCGGTTTCGCGGCAAGAATATCCTTGTGACGCTGATCGACCTGCCGATCGCCGTGTCGCCGGTCATTTCCGGCATGATCTTCGTGCTGCTTTTTGGCCTGCACGGCTGGATGGGGCCGTGGCTTCAGGATCACGACCTCAAGATCATCTTCGCGGTTCCCGGCATCGTGATGGCAACCACCTTCATCACCTTCCCCTTTGTAGCGCGAGAGCTGATTCCGCTCATGGAAGAGCAGGGGACTGAGGAAGAGGAAGCTGCGTTGGTCCTGGGAGCCAGCGGGTGGCAGACCTTTCGCCGGATTACGCTGCCCAATATCAAGTGGGGCCTGCTGTACGGCCTCATTCTCTGCAACGCCAGGGCGATGGGCGAGTTTGGCGCGGTGTCGGTGGTCTCGGGCCACATCAGGGGGGCCACCAACACCATTCCGCTCCAGGTAGAGATTCTCTACAACGAGTACAGCTTTTCAGCTGCCTTTGCCCTGGCGACGCTATTGGCCTTCCTGGCCATCGCCACGCTGGTCCTGAAGAGCATCATCGAGTGGAAGAGCGCGCGAGTCGGCGCCGGCGAAGCGACTTCAGACCGGACAATCAGATGAGTATCTCGCTCAACAAGATCAGCAAGTCCTTCGGTGATTTCGTCGCGGTGCGCGATGTCTCGCTCGAGATCCCGTCCGGTGAGCTGGTTGCGCTGCTGGGGCCCAGCGGCTCCGGTAAGACCACCCTGCTCCGGATCATCGCGGGGCTGGAGGCGCCGGACGCCGGGACCATCAGCTTCCACGGCGAGGACACCACGAATCAGCACGTCCGGGAGCGCCGGGTCGGGTTTGTGTTCCAGCATTACGCCCTGTTCCGCCACATGTCGGTCTTCGAGAACGTCGCCTTCGGGCTCCGGGTCCGGCCCAAGGCGGCCCGTCCGCCGGAGAAGGAGATCCGGGAGAGGTGCATGGCTCTGCTCAAGCTGGTGCAGCTGGACTGGCTGGCGCAGAGCTATCCCAACCAGCTGTCCGGCGGCCAGCGCCAGCGGGTCGCCCTGGCCCGGGCACTTGCGGTAGAGCCCAAGGTATTGCTCCTCGACGAACCGTTCGGAGCCCTCGACGCGAAGGTGAGAAAAGAATTGCGGCGCTGGCTCCGGAGGCTGCACGACGAAATCCACGTGACCAGCGTCTTCGTCACCCATGACCAGGAAGAGGCGCTGGAAGTGTCGGACCAGGTGGTGGTGATGAACGAGGGACGAGTGGAGCAGGTCGGCACCCCGACCGACGTATACGATCACCCGGCGACCCCGTTCGTCTACAGCTTCCTCGGCAACGTGAACCTGTTCAAGGGGCGCTTGCAGGCCGGCGGGATCCACATTGGGGGGCAGTTGATGAGTCCCACCGAGGCGACCGAGGGCGAAGGCTCAGCGGTGGCGTACGTGAGGACCCACGAGATTCAACTGGACACGGACTCCGCCACTGGCGAGGGAGTGATCCAGGCCACGGTGCGGCATATCCGGGCTTTCGGATCGCTGGTTCGGGTAGACCTGGACCCGGTCGATGGCGGCGAGATGATCGAAGCCGAAGTGCCCCGCGAGCAGTTCGACGCGCTGGGGCTCACCAAAGGCGCCGTGGTCTACGTCAAGCCGAAGAAGATCAAGGTGTTCCTGGAGCGGTGACCGGCCGGGGCGTAGTGTAGCCGAGGAACACCTGTCCGCTCACATCGCTGATCTTGACTCCGGTGTTGGTTCGCCGTCCGTTCATATAGGAGATCTGCAGCATCCCCCGCATGCCATTCTCTTCCGCCGCCGCCCGCATCCGCCGGGCCGTAGCCTTGCCCGGGTTGTCCGGGCGCTTCAGGCTGTCCACCACCGTGCTCAAGTCGAAGGCCAGGACCGGCTCGCCATGGCGGAGGATCCGCACCATGGCCGCGGCGCTGTCCAGCCTGACCGTGAGCGAATCGCCGTCCAGAACGACCGGCGCGCTGTCTCTTGGAGTGAGCGGGAAGGTGTAGTCGTAGTCCCGGATCTCGAGTGGAGGCGACTCTCCGGAGGAATAGGAGAAGTACCCGGCCTGCTGGTTGGGGTAGGGCGGGGTGTACTCCAGGTTGAGCGAATCGAGAATCGCGGCCGCAATGGAGTCCCGGTTCATGTTGGTGACCGGGGGCAGGTCGGCCAGCCCCGGGACCTTGCCGCCGACCGCGCGCTGGAGAGCGCTTCCGGCGTTGTGCCGGAGCAGGAACTGAACGGCGGAGCTGACCTCGACCTGGGCGCTGGTCGAAATCTCGCCGCCTTCGGCAGGTTGGGCCAGCAAGGCCCGGATCCGGCGCCCCTGGCTCCCTACCGAGAGGCTGGTCGCGCTGGTCGGTCCGTAGAGCGTCGCCAGCAGCAGGACCGCCAGCGATATCGGGATGATATGGATCCCCGTGTTCCGCCGGATCGTGAAGCAGAGGGCGATCCCCAGGAGCCAGAGGCCCATGAGGAAGCCGAGCACCCGCAGCTCGGTCAGACCGTAGGGATCGATTCGCTTCCAGAGCGCCAGCAGAAACATCACCGCGGCGGGCATCAGCCCGATGAAAAGCCACCGGCTGAAGGTTCGGATCCATCCTTCGCCCTCACGGTCGCGCAGCGGAGCCACCAGCAGGAAAGCGAGCAATCCGACGACGGCCACGCTGGCCACCAGGTACCCGATCCAGCCGCTGGGCCAATCCCCGGTAACCAGAATCTTCAGTATGTACGCCGTCAGGAGCACGAGGTAAATCGTGACCAGCGGTGTCAGGATGTACTGGGAAAGGACCTTGAGTCCCTTGGGGTAGTCGGTGTCATTCGCGAGGGCCGGCAGGTTGTCGGGAACGCCGCCCAGGAAGATCCAGGTGTTGGCCACGAACGCCATAACAAACCAGAGCCGGGCGTAGGTTTCGCCCGGCACGTCGACGCCAAAGAGCTTGTCCAGGGCCGCCAGGGCGATAACCAGGCCCAGGAAGAGCACGCCGGAAAAGAGCACTGCTTTCAGGATCGCCTCGAACAGCCGGCGGTTGTATTGCCAGAATACGTCGCGCTGGAATCGGCCCAGGAAGGGGAGGAAGGCCACCAGGAGATGAAGTGCGGCGCTCAACTGGACATACCGGATCGCCTGGTAGTCTTCCTCCGGGCCGGGCCAGACCTGGTAGAAGCCGGCCAGCAGCAGCACGGCTCCGGCCAGCAGCGCGGTCCTGCCGACGCCGGTCCACCCCCGCTGCTCGGCAAACAGGGTGAGCGCGGTCAGTAGCGGCAGTCCGAGAGCGGCGACCATCGAGAGCCTGGCCCAGTAATCCATGTTGGGCCCGTTGACCGCATTGATCGCCGCGAATGCCGCCACCACCCCGGCGGCAAGCACCCAGGGGAACCGGAGGAGAACTTCGCGGGCGCGAGCTGCGAGCGCTGCTATCGAGGGGAAGCGCATACCTGCCGAGGGTGGGAGTGGGGGGAAAACTGGTACCTTACTCTTGCCATTGCAACTGCGCACGCCGAGGCGCGGAGCGCGCCGAGGTAATCGCGGAGGACCTCCTGGGAAACAGCTCCTTATTGTTTACTATTGAAGTACCGTTCTCGGCGATGACTCGGTGGTTTCTGCGTCTCGGCGGCGTGCTGATTCCGTAACCTCGAAGGGAACTCAATATCTCGAGAGCATTCGTCACCGAAGACTCCGGCGGCCCCGACCCCAGGCACCGGTTCCCGTTGCCCCCGCGTGACGACCCGGATTACGACGCGGCGGCCACCCGGGCGCTGCTGCAGGGTGCCCATGAAGGCGATTCGGCCAGCGCCGAAGAGGCGACCGGTTATCGCTTTGGTGAGCCGGTGCTGGTGCCCCATGTCCGGGCGATTCTCGAGCGTGCCCGGAAGCAGAAGAACGATCGGCTGGAGCAGCTGGCCGAACGATTTCTCACGCGGGCAGGGGTAGAGGTAGACAACGCGGATTAAGCCTTCACCCCATACCGATCCTGCAGCACCCGGAGGTGGTGGCGCTCGTGTCCCGGAATCACGAATGCCAGGGCACGCACCGTGAAGGGGTTGCCGCTCGCGATCCCCCGGCGCCCCCAGGCTTCCTCCTCCAGTCCCCGGAACAGGGCCACCGTAGAGCGACGCAGGTCGGCGAGTTGCTGCATCAGCTCGGTGAAAGGGATCCGGTCGAAGTTGGCGGCCAGCACGTAGTCATTTTGTTCGAATCCCTGGAGGGGTTGTTCGTCCGACCGGGCAAACCGCAGGGCCCGGTAGGCGAAGATCCGCTCGGAATCGGCCAAGTGGCCGACCACTTCCTTGATGCTCCATTTGCCGGGGGCATAGCGATACAGGGAGTCGGGCTCGGTGACATTGCAGAGTGCCGCCCGAGTCACCACGGCCTGGGCCTCCATCACGGCAACCGGGTCCTCCTCAGATACGTGGCTGATATAGCCGGCATAGTATGGCGCGAATTCATCGTTCTGCGGCCGTCCGATCACCAAGGCAGGCATGTGAAGCTCCATGAATTACAAGTTACGGTACCGGGTGTTTCCGGAATCATAATACTGGTCACTCCAACCCGAGAGCGCCGTGGCAAAAACGATTCTGGTTGAAGCATGCGTCGACTCCGTCGAGTCGGCCCGGGCCGCCGAAGCGGGCGGGGCGGACCGCTTGGAGCTGTGCGACGACCTGGCGGAAGGCGGCACGACGCCCAGCGCCGGGATGATCGCCGAGTGTCGCGCCCAGGTGCGGATTCCGATCTATGTCATGATCCGTCCCCGAGGCGGTGATTTCCTCTACTCCGAGCCGGAGCTCGAGGTCATGCAGCGAGACATTGCCCTGGCTCAGGAGGCAGGAGCCGACGGCGTGGTGTTCGGGCTGCTTACCAGCGCCGGAAAGGTGGACTCCAAGCGCACCGGCCGGCTGGTAAGCCGGAGCTTTCCGCTGGATGTCACCTTTCACCGGGCGATCGACGTATCGCGGGATCCGCTGGAGGCGCTCGACGCCCTGATGGACCTCGGAGTGGACCGAGTCCTGACCTCGGGAGGCGCGGCAAAGGCGATGGCCGGAGCGCGGGTGATCAGGGCGATGGTGGACCGGGCCGCAGGACGCATCGGAATCCTGGCCGGAAGCGGAATCAACGAGCGCAACGCGGCCCAGCTCGTCAAGCGCACCGGTGTCGCGGAAGTTCATGTCCGGGGCATTGTCCGGCGGAGCAGCGCGATGAAGTTCCGCGCGCGAGGCGTTTCGTTCCGGGGGAAGCTGCTGGCCTCGGATTTCGTCACCGAGGTTACCGATAGCGGGAGGATTCGGAGGGTGGTTCAGGCCGTGCGCTAACCCTTCATTCCTTCCTCGAACTTCTCAACATCCCCGAAATACCGCAGTACCATCTCCCGCAGGGCGGGGTTGGTGTAGATCTCCGCCACCGGCTGGTCGATGAGCGCCACAACGGCCGCCGCGGCCTCATCCGCCGACTGGGCCTGGATCGGTCCTCCGGGCATCGGGGGCATTGGGGTCCCGCCCAGGGCGTTCTTCTGGAATTCGGTGTCAACCAGCCCGGGCATGACCAGCGATACGTGGATGCCGGGGAACTGGCGGCGGAGGTCCATGCGCAGGTTTGCGGTCAGGGCGTTGAGCGCATGCTTGGCGGCGTTGTAGCCCGATCGAAAAGTGACGGCGGGGACCCGGCTCAGGTAGGAGGAAATATTGATAAGGTGACCCTGCTCCCGCTGGATGAAGTGGGGCACGATAGCCTGCATGCCGAAGAGGGCTGACTTCACGTTGACAGCCATCATTTCGTCGAAATCTGCTTCCGAGAGCTCCATGACCCGGTAGCCGATCCCCCGTCCGGCGTTGTTGATCCACACATCCACCCCGCCGAATCGCTCGATGGCGTGATCTCTCAACCGCTTGACTTGGTCCCGGTACCGGACGTCGGTGATTACCGGCAGGGCGTCAGCGCCGGTATCCCGGGCCACCTGGGTGAGTTCCGCCTCCCGCCGGGCAGCCAGGACCAACCGGTCGCCCCGGGCTCCCAACTGGCGGGCCAGGGCCGCGCCGATGCCGCTGCTGGCGCCGGTAATCACCACGACTCGAGGATCACCGGGCATTGGAATTCCAGACTGCGCTACCGTCCGCGGCGATCTTTTCCATCTTGCGCCCGGTGACCACCGATGTGTCTGAAGCCTTGACGATATCGAAACCGGGTTTCGAGTATTCGTCCTGGTGCTTGATCAACAGCCATTCGCGCCCGGTGGCCTTTTTTCCCTTCATGCGCACCAGCACAAAGCTTCCCTTGAGGCGCTCGCCGAGCATGATGAACTTGAGATCGCCCTGGGCATAGCCGCGCCGGAGCCCTTCCACCGGATCCATGTCGTCATTGCCGTAGCTGTAGATCCCCCGGTCCCAAATCATGACCGTTCCCCCGCCGTACTGTCCCTTCGGAATGATCCCTTCGAAGGTGTTGTACTCGATGGGGTGATCTTCCACCTCCATCGCGAGGCGTTTGTCCGCCGGATCGAGGCTGGGGCCCTTGGGGACCGCCCAGCTTTTCATCACCCCGTCCAGCTCGAGGCGAAGATCGAAGTGCAGTCTGGAGGCGGCGTGCTTCTGGACCACGAAGGCCAGTTGGGGAGTTGACCGTGATGGCTTGCCCCTGGGCTCGGCGGTCTTGCTGAAATCACGTTTCCGCTGGTACTCGACCAGGCTCGCCTTGGGCCGGGCCTTGGAGCGGGTTGGTTTCCTGGTTGGCATCGGTCCTCCATTGGTTCCGTCATCTACTCTGTAATCACCCCGGACAGAGCAGACCGTGCCGCCAGTCACAGGATCAGCATCGCCGCGACGGCTTCAGGGCACCCGGGCGCACCGCACCGCGACCGGCCAGACAACCGGTCGGGTACCGCGCCAATGTCGCTTCAAGCTTTCGCCCAGCCGGCTGACCGGATCGCTGGCTTGCGCGGCGATGTAGCGGTTTACCGCCGACCAGGTGTGAACGTATTCCAGGAACTCTTCCAGGGTCCAGTCCCGTTCGATGCTGAGCTCGGGGAAAGGATCTGATGGAAAGGGGAAGGGGAGGTTCCGGTAGCCGGAATCGACGTGGACGCGCTCCGGCGGCCAATAGGGTCCGACCGTATCGTAATAGAAGGGACCCAGGATGGAGTCCAAGTCTGGCCCCAGCCGGCAAACTCCGTAACTCCACATCGCAATAACCCCACCCGGCTTGAGCACTCGGCGTGCCTCCAGGTAGAACGCTGGAAGGTCAAACCAGTGGGCTGCCTGGGCCGCGGTTACCAGGTCGGCCACCCGACCTTCCAGGCCACTCTCGGCCTCCCGGCCCCGGCGGAAGGTGATCCGGGGATGCGGCATGGCCTCGCGCAGCTGGGCTTCGCTCGGATCAGTGGCGATGACCCGGGCGAAGTGGTTGGCCAATCCCCGCGCTGCCTGTCCGTTCCCGGTTCCCGAGTCCCAGGCCAGGTCGTGGGCCGGCGTCCGCAACGCCAGTTCTTCGAACAGGCGTTCGGGATAGGTGGGCCGAGCCCGGGCGTAGGTTTCCGCCCGGGTCGAGAAATGATCGTGAAAGGTCACTGCGATGCCCGGATGATTATCTCGCGGTCCCCGCCGTTCCACACCCTGCCGATCTCCTGCTCGGTGAAGCCGGCCATGCGTCCCAGGATCGTAAGAGCAGCCCCGGCATGTCCCAGGCTCCTCCAGCGGGCCATTTCTACCAGGGCGGAGCGCGCGGGGCGAAGCGCGGCCAGCAGCTCGGGATAGCGTGAGGCGGTCAGCTCCATGAGCGCCAGCGAAGACTTGTTTCGATCGGTCCAGACCGGAGACTGGAGCAGCGCCACGAACGGTCCCGGAGGCACCTTCACCGTAACCGACTCGGCCGAGGCCATCACCACCAGCGCCCGGACGGCGTTATTGCGAACCAATTCCGAGGGATCCCGGCTGGCGGTGACAAGGTCCGGTACCACGGCCTGCTTGTCGCGGGTGTAGGCGATGATCTGAGCGGCCAGGGCACGATCCGACGCCGCGGCGGAGGTATGAAGCACCGTCCGCAAGAGATCGAAGTCCTTCGCCGCAATGGCGGGGAATTGTTCCTGGATCCGGCGAGCCTCTGGGAAATGCATGAGAGCGTGCCCGGCCGACCGGTCTTCGGTTCCGTCGCCCTGGCGAAGGGCCGCCCATAGTGCCTCTTCGAACGCGCTGCCCAGAGCCCGCACCGAGTCGGGAAGCAGGGCGGTCCCCGTCGGTTCGGGGTTCCAGGTGATCGTGGGGGAACCCGCTTCAACAATTCCTACATAGAGGATGGTCTTCCCGTCCTCACAGCAGACCGGGTTCAGACTGGCGGATTGGACCCCGGGCAGTGTCTTGAGGTTCCGGATGTATGCCTCAGAGGAGGCCGGGACGGAGTCCCCAACTTTGAGGCCCAGGGCGGACCGCACGGCGTCCGGCCGGGTCTGGGTCAGCCCGTAGAGGTCGATAATACCGATCGGAGGCTGTTGGGCCTGGAGGGGAGTGCCGAGGAGCAGGGTGACCAATAGAATCCTGGCAGTCATTGCAGCCGTCTGGGTTCGGACAGAAGGATGATATCCCGGCGCCCGGTCATCCCGGAAGCGGGCCAGTTCGTCCCTCGGAGGGTGCCGGGAAGACCATCCGTTGCAACCCTTTGGTGCGTTGCAGTGTCCAATGCCTCAACCTTCCCGCGGGTGATCTGATATGACGGCACTGGTTGGCATACTCCTGGCTCTTCAGACCCAATCCACGACTCCTGCGACCATACCCAGCCCGGTCCGCACCACTTCAGCCGTGGTTGCCCCGGCCCCGCCGGTGCTGGACGGGATGGACACCGATGCGGTCTGGCAGGGCGCCCCCGTTATCAGCGAGTTTTACGAGGCCCGGCCCACCGAAGGAGCGACGGCGAAGCAGCGGACCGAAGGGCGGATTGCCTACGACCAGCACAATATCTACGTCTTCCTTCGGATGTATGATAGCCATCCGGACAGCATCATCAGCCTGCTCTCCCGGCGCGACGCACAGACTAATTCCGACAATATCATTGTGATGCTGGACTCGTATCACGACAAGCGGACCGGCTATGAGTTCGTGGTGAACCCGGCGGGGGTCAAGGCGGACTACGCGGTCTACAGTGACGGCAACGAAGACGGGGCCTGGGACGGGATCTGGGAGGTGGCGACGAAGGTGGATTCGCTGGGATGGACGGCCGAGTTCAAGATTCCCTTCTCCCAGCTTCGATTCTCGCCGGGCGCGACCAATACCTTCGGCGTCATGCTCTGGCGCAACATTCCGCGTTACAACTCGCAGGTGACCTGGCCGCTGTACCGGCAGTCCCAGTCCGGGTTCGTGAGCCAGTGGGGTGATCTCACCGGGCTCGCCAACCTGGCCAACCCCCGCAAGGCCGAGTTCACTCCATATCTGGTGACCCAGAACGAGCCGCACTTCGGGTCGAACGGTCTCGAGCGGCACCAGGCGATCAACGTAGGTGGGGACCTCAAGTACGGGATCTCCTCCAATCTCACCCTCAACGCCACGGTCAACCCCGATTTCGGCCAGGTGGACGCCGACCCGGCGGTGCTCAACCTCTCGGCCTTCGAGACCTTCTTCAGCGAGCGGCGGCCGTTCTTCGTGGAGGGGAAGGGGCTCTTCGACTTCAACCTCAACTGCTTCGTCGTCATTGACTGCAGCTCCGGAGAAGGTCTGTTCTATTCCCGCCGGATCGGCCGCTCGCCGACGCTCTCCGGCTTCTACGGCGATGCCTCCTCCCCGCTGGCCACCACCATCATCGGGGCGGCCAAGGTCACCGGGAGGACGCCGGGCGGGTTCTCCCTCGGGATCATCGATGCCGTCACCGACCGGGAGAATACGGCCGCGGATGTGACCCTCGAGCCGGCCACCAACTACGCGGTGGTCCGGGCCAACCAGGACTTCAATAACGGCAACAGCAGCTTCGGGGTCATGGGAACCGGGGTCAATCGCTCGATGGACCAGTGGAGCTCGCCGATCCTCCATCGCGACGCCTACGCGGGCGGCGTGGATGGGCGGCATCGCTTCGGCCGGTTCGAGGTGTCGGGATCCTTCGACCTGAGCCGGGTGGGAGGCAGCCCGGAGGCGATTGCCCGGACCCAGCGGAGCTCGGTGCATCTCTACCAGCGTCCGGATGGGGACCTGGCCTTCGATTCCACCCGCACCTCGCTCAGCGGCAGCTATTTCGACATGCGGTTCAACAAAGTGGGGGGGCGTCTGACCCGGTTCGAGGTCGGATACTCGAGAACCTCACCCGGTTTTGACGTGAACGACGTCGGCTTTCTGCGCCAGGCCGACCGTCAGACTCTCACCGGCTGGTTCTCCTTCAACTGGCGGAAGCCTACCAGCCTCTACAACGTCTTCCGCTGGAACCTGAACTGGTGGCAGTACTGGTCGACGGCCGGGCTTCCGACCGACCGGGCGTTCAACAGCAATATTCACGCGACCTTCCATAACAACTGGTCGATCCACACCGGCGGAACGGTGGCCGTGGGTTCGACCTTCTGTGACCGGTGCGCGCGAGGGGGGCCGGCGCTGCGCCAGGACCCCTGGATCGCACCGTGGGGCGGCATCGTGGGTGACGACCGGAAGTCAATCGTCCCCAGTATGTTCGTGAACTACTTCCGCGGTGACGACGGGAGATCAGAAAACCTGAGCCTGAGCCCCGAAGTCGACTTCAAGCTCGCATCCCGGTTCACGACCTCGCTCAGCGTGAACTATTCGCGCAACACCGACAATACCCAGTTCTTCGGCAACTTCCAGGACAACCTCGGCAACCTGCACTCGACCTTTGCCCACCTGGAACAGAAGGAGCTGGGGATCACCTGGCGGCTGAATTACACCTTTACGCCGACCGCCACACTTCAGCTGTACGCCCAGCCCTTCGTGTCGAAGGGCACCTACAGCGACGTCCGGGAGCTCTCCGCCGATCCGCGGGCGAACGATTACAATGGCCGGTTCATTGCCTATGGCGATACCGCGGTCACCAACAACCCGGGCGGGTTCAACTTCAAGCAGTTCCGCTCCAACGTGGTGTTCCGTTGGGAGTATCGGCCCGGGTCGACGGTGTTCCTGGTCTGGAGCCAGGGCCGGCAGGCGTTCAACCCGCTGGAGGGAACCGACAACTTCCGGGGCAACCTGAACGATCTGTTCCGGCAGCGGGCGGACGACGTTTTCCTGGTGAAGTTCTCCTACTGGTTTGATTGGTAGGACGGAAAGACGGAAAGACGGAAGGACGGAAGGACGGAAAGACGGAAGGACGGAAGGACGGAAAGATGGAAGGACTAGGGGCGGGTCCATGACCTGCCCCTAGTCTTTTTCTCCGCCCTCAGGCCCGTAGAACATCACCCAGACCGCCAGGTCATCGGAGAAGTTCTCAAAGCGGTGAGAGCGGTTCGCGGCGACGAAAAGCAGATCGCCCGGCTGAAACTGGGTGCGCTGTTCGCCATCCCAGAACGTCCCGGTACCTTTCGCCACCACGTAGATCTCGTCCCGGCTGTGCGGCTCCTGGGGGTCCGACCCTCGAGGGGCATACAGTTCCACGTCCAGGCTGCCATGGTGATACAGCTCGACAAATCGTTTGCCGTCTGGCGTAGGCAGCCTGCGCTCGGCGTCGGCCAGGCGGAGATGGATTGCGCTCATGGGGCGGGAGGTCAGGGGTGAATCAGCAGGCCCGTCAGCAGGGCAACCAGGACTGCGACCAGCACGATCGCGATAACCCGCCGGCGGGTATTGCGGAGGGCTTCCCAGGAGAGCTCGTCCAGGTACCAGGTCCCTCCCGGCGCTTCCCTGAGCACGGCATGGCGAAAGAGCCGTCTCCAGGCGTTGCTGGAGTCGTCGGCAAAATCCTGGCGGGGGCGGGCCGAGTCGGGTGACACGGCGCCCAGACTGCGGAAATGAGCGACCAGCTCCTTTTCCTTGCGGATCATCACGGCGGCAGCAGCGGCTCCCATTTCAACTCTCCGGTTCGACCAGGACCGCGGTCCCGTAGCAGATCACCTCGGTGACCCCGGACATGACCTCGGTGGCATCGTAGCGGATTCCCAGGACCGCATTGGCCCCGGTCTCCTCGGCATGATGCAGCAGGATCCGGAAGGCTTCGAGCCGGGCCGTTTCGCACAGTTCGGTGAGGAGCCCGATATTGCCCCCCCGGAGGATCTGAAACGCGGCGCCAATGGTGCCGAACAGGTTCCGGGACCGCACCGTGATCCCCCGGACGACCCCAAAATTCTCCACGACGCGATAGCCGTGCAGGTCGAAGGTCGTGGAGGTCAGGCGCGGGTCCATCGTGTACTCGTGCCCGTGCGTCATGAGGTCACGGCGTCGCTTCGCCGGATAGCCGGAGGTTCCAGTCATTGCCTCGTCCTTGAGGGGTCAGTCCAAAGGCTCCATTCCAATCTACTTCCTCACGTCCCCTGACGCGGCCAGGAAGGCCGCGGTGGCCACATCGTGGATCGGAGTCGCCACTCCCTTGGCGCGTCCCATACGGCTTACCGCGCCGGCCAGCGCGTCCACTTCGGTTTGACTGCCGGCCTCGAGATCCAGCAGGAAACTTGGCTTTATCGTCCCCGGCAGGGCGAGCATGCTGCGCAACGCGGTCGCGGCATCGTCGTCGGTGACGCCGACGCCATGGGCGTGTGCTACGGCAACGATCTCGGCGATGGCGCGCGCGAGGAGATCGCGCCCTTCACGAATTGCCCCAATGGCACCAATCGGGCGGCGGGAGAGCCCGCAGGCCACGGATATCGGTACGAGGAGGAGTAGCTTGCGCCAGAGCTCGCGCTCGATCTCGGATGTGGCGCGAGCTTCGGTACCGGCGGCCTGGAGGTCAGCGGCTATGCGTTGGGCGGCGTCGTGAAGCGCTGCAGGCGAGCCGGCGAACGGGCCCGTCACGACACGATCAAACGGGGAGCGATGCTCGACTACACCCGGAGCGGTCCGTGCGACGCTGACCTGGGCGAGGCCGCCGAGCAGGTTGGTGCGGGGCACCCCGTGGGCGGCGAGCCGGTCGGCGGCATCGACCCCGTTCAGCAGCGGCATCACAATGCTGCCGGTGCGTGCCGCTCGTACCGTAGCGTCGGCCACCTCATCGAGCGAATAGGTCTTCACCGCGATCAGGAGCCAATCGGTGCCCCGGAGCGCTTCCGGATCGTCGGTCGCCATCGGATGAGCGACGAAATCCCCCGACGGGGATACCACGCGGATCCCATGCGCCCGAACAGTGTCGAGATGGGCCCCGCGGGTGAGCAACCGGACATCGTGGCCCGTGCGCGCCAGTCGCGCGGCGTGCCAGCTGCCGATCGCCCCGCCACCGACAATGCCGATCACGCTCACCGCTCAGACCGTCGCCCTGGTTCGGTCCATCGTTCCCCGGCCCATCAACGCCGCCTGGGCGGCGGCCAGCCGCGCGATCGGCACCCGGAAGGGCGAACAACTCACATAGTTCATCTTCTGCTGCTCGCAGAACGCCACCGCGCCGGGCTCGCCACCATGCTCGCCGCAGATCCCCACCTTCAAGTCCTGCCGGGTGCCCCGGCCCAGCTGCACCGCCATGGAAATCAGCTTTCCCACCCCTGCCAGGTCCAGCACGGCGAAGGGATCCGCGTCAATGATGTTGCGTTCCAGGTAGGACGGGAGGAACACCCCGGCATCGTCCCGGGAGAGCCCCCAGGTGGTCTGGGTGAGATCGTTGGTGCCGAAGGAGAAGAACTGGGCCTCGCGGGCGATCTCGTCCGCGGTGAGTGCGGCCCGGGGCAGCTCGATCATGGTTCCCAGGAGGTAGGGCACCGTGATCTGCCGCTCGCGGAACACCTCTTCGGCGACCTGGCGGATGATGAGTGCCTGCTTCCGGAACTCCACCACGTGCGCCACCAGCGGGATCATTACCTCCGGCATCACCCGTCCCTTGCGGGCCGACACGGTGCATGCCGCCTCGAAGATGGCGCGGACCTGCATGGCGGTGATTTCAGGGTACATGATGCCGAGCCGGCAACCCCGGAGCCCGAGCATGGGGTTCACTTCCGCGAGCGACTCCACGATGCGATGGATCTCTTTCGTGGTCTTGCCCATCTGCTGGGCCAGTTTCTCGATCTCTTCCGGTTCCTTGGGGAGAAACTCGTGCAGCGGAGGATCCAGCAGCCGGATGGTGACCGGATAACCTTCCATCGCGCGGAAGATGCCTTCGAAGTCCGACCGCTGCATGGGAAGCAGCTTGGCCAGAGCCTTTTTCCGACCCGCTTCGTCCTGGGCCAGGATCATCTCCCGCATCGCGTTGATGCGGTCGCCCTCGAAGAACATGTGCTCGGTGCGGCAGAGCCCGATGCCCTCGGCCCCGAAGTCGCGGCCCCGATGGGCATCCGCCGGGGTGTCCGCGTTCACCCGGACCCGGAGGTGGCGGATCTTGTCGGACCAGTCCATCACCCGGTTGAAGTTGCCGGACAACTCCGGCGGCACCAGGCCGGCTTTGCCGGCATAGACCTTTCCGCTGGCCCCATCCACCGTGATCCAGTCGCCACCCTTGATGCTCCGGCCATCGACGGAAAACTGGCCGGCGGACTCGTCCACCACGATTTCCTGGGCGCCCGCCACGCACGGCTTACCCATGCCGCGCGCCACCACCGCGGCGTGCGAGGTCATGCCGCCGCGGGCGGTGAGGATCGCCTTGGCGGCCACCATGCCGTGGAAATCCTCCGGGCTGGTTTCCCGCCGCACCAGGATCACCGCTTCCCCCTTCTTGCCCAGCTCTTCGGCGATATCCGCATCGAAGACGACGGTACCCGACGCCGCGCCCGGCGAGGCGGGAAGCCCGGTCGTGAGCAGGTCCAGGTCGGCCTTGGGGTCGATGGTGGGGTGGAGCAGCTGGTTCAAGTCGTTCGGCGGGATCCGGGCGACCGCTTCTTCCTCGCTGATCAGCCCCTCGTCTACCATGTCGCAGGAGATCTGCACCGCTGCGTGTCCCGAGCGCTGGCCCCGGCGGGTCTGCAGCATGTACAACCGGCCGCGCTCGATGGTGAACTCCATGTCCTGCACGTCCCGGAAATGGCGCTCGAGGGTCCGGGCCATCTTGTCCAGGTCGGCGTAGGCCTGCGGCATCTTTTCCTTGAGCCGGTCGATCGGCTCCGGAGTCCGGGAGCCGGAAACGACGTCCTCGCCTTGCGCGTTCAGCAGGTACTCGCCATACAGGGTTTTTTCGCCGGTGGATGGATCCCGGGTAAAGGCCACCCCGGTGCCGGAATCCTCGCCCAGGTTGCCGTAGACCATGGTGACGATATTGACCGCGGTGCCAAGCGTGTCCGGAATGTCGTGCATCTTCCGGTAGTCGATCGCGCGCCGGGTGTTCCAGCTCTCGAAGACCGCGGCGATGGCGCCCCAGAGCTGATCCATCGGGTCGTCGGGGAAGTCCCGGCCGGTTTCTTTCCGGATCAACTCCTTGTAGTCGCGGACCAGCGCGCTGAGCTCCTCGGCGGGCAGGTCGATATCGCGGTCCGCCTTGCAGGCCCGCTTGCGCTCCTCCAGGAGATGCTCGAACGGTTGCTTGGGAAGATCGAACACCACGCCCCCGTACATCTGGACGAAGCGGCGGTAGGAATCGAAGGCGAAGCGGGGGTTGTTACTCTGCCTGGTGAGCCCTTCAACCGTGTGATCGTTCAATCCCAGGTTGAGAATGGTCTCCATCATGCCCGGCATCGAGACCGCGGCGCCGGAGCGTACCGAGACCAGCAGCGGATTGGAGGCGCCACCGAACTGGCGTCCGCTGGCCGCCTCCAGGCGTTGCAGCGCGGTCTCCACCTGGGCTCGAAGCCGGGGCGGGAAGGAAGTCGTTTCGAGGTAAGTCTGGCAAAGTGTCGCCGCGATGGTAAAACCCGGCGGGACCGGAATGCCGAGGTTGGTCATCTCGGCCAGGCCGGCGCCTTTTCCGCCCAGCACGTCCTTCATGGTGGCCGTGCCATCGGCGCGGCCCTGACCAAAGAAGTAGACCAGAGGTTGGGTGTAGGCTCCGCTCATTCCTGGACTCGTCTGCTGGTGTTGGGAACGCCGGACGGCCAACCTGCCCGGGGCTGGGCAGGGGATGCACAATCTATTCCATTAGCAGGGGTTAGGCGAGATCAAGCCGGAAGAGTTCCTCACGAAGACCACGAAATCCCACAGAATCCACGAAGGACAACCATTAATACTGTTCTTCGTGGCCTTCGTGCTTATTCGCGGTTTTCGTGAGGAACTGTTACCTGCTCGATGCCGGTTTCAGGCCGGACTGGTGATCAGCGGAGCCGCTTTGCTCAGTTTGACCAGGTTGTCGGGGACCTGGGTGGGATACTGCCCCGAGAAACAGGCGTGGCACCAGGAGTTTTTCTTGCCGGCCGCCTTGAGCATTCCCTCGAGCGAGAGGTAACCCAGGGTATCGACTCCCAGGTACTGCCGGATCTCTTCCGTAGAGTGGGTGGAGGCGATCAGCTCTTCCCGGTTCGGCGTATCGATGCCGTAGTGGCAGGGCCCGGTGATCGGCGGCGAGGCGAAGCGGAAATGCACCTCGCGGGCGCCGGCGGCGCGGATCATCTGCACCAGCCCCTTGCTGGTGGTGCCCCGCACCAGGCTGTCGTCCACCACCACGCAGGATTTCCCTTCGATCAGCTCCCGGACCGGGTTGAACTTGATGCGGACCTTGGCGACCCGGAGTGCCTGGGTCGGATTGATGAAGGTGCGGCCGACGTAGTGGTTGCGGATCAGCGCGTGCTCGAGCTTGATGTTCGAAGCCTCCGAGTACCCCAGCGCCATGGCGTTGGAGCTGTCGGGAACGCTGAAGACCACCTCGCCGCCCGGCGTGGGATGCTCCAGAGCCAGTTGCCGGCCCAGGTCCCGGCGCACCCGGTCCACCGACTCGCCGAAGATGGTGCTGTCCGGACGGGAGAAGTACACCAGCTCGAAGACACAACGACTCACCGGCCGTTCCGCGAGCCGGGGCAGGTCGGTGATCATGCCGTCGCTGATGCGGACGAACTCGCCAGGCTGGAGCTCGCGAATCCGGGTGGCGCCGACCAGGTCGAAGGCGCAGGTTTCAGAAGCCGCGACGATCCCGCGGCCGAGGCGGCCCAGCCAGAGCGGCCGGAACCCGCGGCTATCCACCACGGCGTAGATGTCGCGGCCTACCGTGATCAGCAGGGTGGAGGCACCCTCGGCCCGTTCCAGCGCCTCGCGGATCTGCAGCTCGGGCGTGCCCGCCTTGGAGCGCGCGATCAGGTGGATCAGGACTTCGGTATCGGACGAGGTGGTGAAAATGGCGCCCTGGCTCACCAGCTCGCGCTTCAATTCAACCGCGTTGGTGATGTTGCCGTTATGCGCGATGGAGAGCGCGCCCTCGTGGTAGTTCACTAGGCAGGGCTGGGCATTGGCCAGCACCGATCCGCCGGCGGTCGAGTAGCGGGTGTGGCCGATGGCGACGTCGCCGGTCAGCGTGGCCAGTGCGGCGTCATCAAAGTTCTCGGAGACCAGTCCCATGCCGAGATGGGCGTGGCTGCGCCCGTCCGCATCGATGGAAATGATGCCGGCGCTCTCCTGCCCCCGGTGCTGGAGGGCGTAGAGTCCGAGGTAGGTCAGACGGGATGCGTCCGGCAGCCCGCTAACGCCGAAAATTCCACACATTCGTGAGAGTCCCCCTCATCGTATGGCGGATGGCAACCACAATACATACGCTACCGCCCATTACCGCCCATTACCGCCTATTACCGCCTATTACCGCCCAGTTACCGCCCATTACCGCCCATTACCGCCCATTACCGCCTATTACCGCCCA
>Ga0070698_100002009_pt1 | contig 22594 bp, 17 predicted proteins | sample KBSK1502metaG_FD_65477 | JGI IMG/M metagenome (GOLD analysis project Ga0070698, IMG submission 65477) | Corn, switchgrass and miscanthus rhizosphere microbial communities from Kellogg Biological Station, Michigan, USA - KBS K1-50-2 metaG | ecosystem: Host-associated > Plants > Roots >...
AAATAATGTTGAATATGAAGACTGGGCCGGAGCAAAAATGAAAATAACTACCCGTGTTGATGGTGTTAAACAGATCTATTTTAAAGATCCTGATGGTTATTGGATCGAGATCAATGACGCGAAGGAATAGTTCAGAGTCGGGAGTCGGGAGTTCAGAGTCAGAATTCTCCCTAACGACATCCGCCTACAATCCAAAACCATTAGTGTCTCAACTATTGAAAACACTGCTCTGAACTCAGAACTCAGGACTCTTAACTAAGAACTCAGAACTCTTAACTCTACCCTATCTTTGCCCGCCCGGATGAACCCGGTGTTAAGATTTGTTTTTAATTTGCCCGTTCGGACGGGCAGTCCTCAAAAAGTGAAGTATGAAGTTTTATAATCTGCTCATCAAATACAGGCTGCAGCTGGGAATAGCGTTGGTCATTATCGGTGGGCTTACGAATTATTTTTCCGGTTTCTGGCCTGCTTTTCCATTATATCTTGTCGGTCTTATTCTCATATTCGGACATTTTTTCTTTGGCCCATTACGTTTGATACAGGAGTATCTTGAATCAGGCGATATGGAAGGCGCAGAAAAAATTCTTAACTCCATAAAATTCCCCGGGCTTCTTTACAAACCGATCCGGTCTGCTTATTATACATTAAGAGGAAATGTGGCGATGATGAAACAAGATTATGATGGTGCTGAAAAAATGATGAAGAAAGGTTTGGATCTTGGTATGCCAATGAAAGAAGCCGAAGGTGCAAGCATGTTACAAATGGGAATGTTGGCTATGCAAAAAAATGACCTGAGGCAAGCTGAAAGTTATATCCGGCAGGCTCTTCGTAAAGGATTGCCCGATAAAGAAAATGAATCCGCCGCATATTTACAGATGTGCAGCATCATGATGAATAAAAGAGAGTTTCGTGCTGCCAAAGATTTTTTCAGAAAAGCAAAAGCATTAAGGCCAACTACGCCGCAGATCGTTGACCAGATAAAACAACTGGAAAAATATATTACAAGGATACCGGGTTAATTTTTTATCGTGCAATACTAAAAAGACACATTCCTAAAAATTAATTTGGAACACAAAGAACGCTAAGAAACACAAAGAACACAACGCGTTGAGGATAAACAATAGCTTCGTTGTGTTCTTTGTGTGAAACGTAGTGGCCTTCGTGCTACAGATCTAAATAGCTTTGTGATGATCTCGTTCTTATAAATACGGTTTTTTATTAATTCATTTTTTCAATATGCCCTTCGATCTTTTTACTCTTTCTATAGATCTCGATCAGTAAAACGGAGCCTTGTCTTGATGGCAGCACACGAGCCCATGTTGCATCGGATTTTGTATTGATCTTATCCGTTGTAACCTTTCCATCGCTATAATTAATTGCATTAAATGTGGTTCCTTTATAATCTTTCCCTCTTACATAATCTGCATAGCAAACTGTAAATGCACTGTTGTCAGCGCTCATTTGTGTATACGCATAATCAAACTGCCCATAAGTGTATTTTATCATCTTACCCAGTAAAGGAGTGCTCACAAACTCCATCCCACTCGACAATTCAACGTTATTGGAATTTTTGTCATAAATCTTTGCTTCTTTCACATTAAAGCCCTTGTCAAATTTGATCATTATCATATCGGTCACCTTGATCTTAACGGTGCTCATCCCACTGTTCCTCGACAGGATCTTACTTGCTATACCCAATGCACTGGCTGTTTTTTTATATCCCTCCCCGATTGCAAAAATATTTCCGTCCGCTGTCTGCATTATATTATGCAAATACATAAATCCAAAATCATCGATCTTCCCTTTTGAGTTCACATCAAGGAATTTACCAAGCTCGAGATCCCATGAATTGTATTTCTCACTCAGGATCTTTCCTTTCTCATCTATACCCCAGAAAGCAAAGCCAAGCGATTTATCTTTTGAAATATTCCCATTCAGATCAAAATATTCACCATAGATATATGCTTTGCCATCATTAAGCGTTGACAAGCTGGCAGGATAGAATCTATATTTCGAATCTGTAGGTTTTTCAAAAAGCTGTTTGCCTGTCTCAAGATCAAGCCCGATAATATTCGACTCGGGTTTTTGATCAAACATTCCCCCGAATTTTAAAACTTCGATATAAACAACGCCATTAAATGATCCAAGATAATCGCCGATAAATCTTTTACCTCCTATAGTTGGAGTATATGTCCACTGTTTCTTTTTTTCACTGGAAAAATAATCTACCTGGAATGTATAATCTTTATCCTCGCGGCTTGGCATGTTCGAGATAAATCCTTTCCCTTCGATCGGGTAAATTCCCTTATAAGTTTCCTCTTCGTCATCCACTGCGAGGTAGCTCATCTCAAGATATCTTTCTTCTTTCTTTGTCAATTGCCTCAGGTAGCTGTGTTTTTTATTTCCATCTGCACCATACACCTGGTATTCAAATGTTCTTTCTTTACCATCATAAAGAAGTAAGATAAGATCGGTGCCGTTAAAAGATGATTCAAGGACCGTCAATTGTTTTGAGCCCTGGATCTTGACCTCTTTTAATGTCTTAAGCGTTATATCACATATACGCAGTGTCCATTCAAAAGTATTCTTATCTACTTTGTCGTTTGCCCAAAAAAAATAATATCCTTTTACATCTGTCTTTTCTTCAATAGCCCCTGTAGTTGTTCTAAAAGGTTTTTTTACATTCTCAATGCTTACTGTTTGTGCAAGCATGCTGAATGATACAAGTAAAACGAGGATCGATGCGAAAATGAGTTTTTTCATTTTGTGTAGTTATGGGTTTTAAAAATTATTGTTGTTGAATTCTCTTTTTAGCTTTATTATATTCTTCTTCAAAACCAATATAACCTGCCATTTGTGTTTTGTATTGCATACAAAAGTAATAGCTTAATGCAGCAATTTCATCAAGCTTCAACCTGTTTACCATACGAAGTAAAAGATTATAATCCTGCGGGAAACCACGGGTTTCGCCTTCCGACATTGCACCCAATGAATGATTTTTTCTACCCTCGTACATATCATTCAAAACCCTGGCTATTGAAAAAAGAGCAAACGGAGTATACTCATCACGCTGCAACATAAGAAGATTATAATATAAATTCTTTGTCAGGTTTTTGCTTCTATATTGCTGCTCGGCTATTTCTACGTAAAAATCTTTTTTTAACTGGTTAAATATTTTTTCATTTACAATGAAGTTCTGTCCAACTACTACCGCTGCAATGGAGTCTTTTAGCAGCTCAATTCTTTTTTCACAATCGGGATGTGTTTTCAAAGAATCTTTTTCCTGTTTTGTCAGGGGCGAATCATCATCTTTCAGCTCACTAAAGAGAACAGATTCTTTTTGTATCCATCTTTTTTTAAAAGGATAATCTGTAAAATTAAGAGCTTGCTGAATATCCAATGGTTTAAATGATGTAGTATCGTCAACATGGCTCAACATTGTAAGACAACTATTGATCGCATTGCAATCATATCCCGTTTTTTTCATGAAAATAAAAGCATATTTGTCGGCTTCAGCTTCATTTTCACGGCGATGCCTGTAACTGCCCAATATAATTGGTTTTAAAAGCGAATCGAATTTCCGGTTCACCCGAAATTCCTCTTTTTCAAGTTTTTTAATTTCTTTTTTAAATGCTTCACTGTTGACAGTCGCCACCTGTTTTCTGATCGCATTATTGCTATGGTCAAGATAGAAATGTGCCAGCTCGTGGCACAGCACAAATACCAGCTCGGCCTCATTCTGCAGATAGATCATCAACCCGGCATTTACTACAAGAGTTCCTTCACCAATACTATAGGCATTCGGCCACCAATCGCGGGAAAAAACAAGACGAACTTCTTTGCCATTTAATTCCGGGTTAGCATCGATGATCTTTTTTAGCAGGGATTGCAAATAATTATTTGCTTCATGCTCTGTTACTGAACGGCTGCTTTGCAACAATTCAGCTACAGTTGTAAACCTGTTTTCATAAATTGCCTGGTAATCCTTTTTATAAGTTATTCCAAGAGAAGCAATAAGCTTGTTTTTGTCTTGTAATGCCTGTTCATAGTAGGTCTTTCGCAAAACACTATCATCTTTTTGTAAATTATAGACAGGCTGCCGTAATTGTGAAAAAACGGTAGAGCAAATAATAATGTGGAAGAATAAGGCGATTGTATTCCTGGTGACGGACATTAATTATTTTATGATATACAAATATAAAAGCTGTTTTCGAGTATGCCAGACTTAGGCAAAAAGAATTAATTCACACCTATCTAAAAGATCAAAAACAAATTTCGAAACCGATATTTTCTGAACTGTTTTTATAGAATGCACCACCATGCGGATTATTGATTTAAATTCGTTTGAATAACGATCTATTAAAGAGAAAAGTTGGGCGCATTATGTCATTTATCAGGGAAAAGTTGGAAAATAAGTTTCGTGAAGAATACGAAAGACTAAATGAAAGACAGCGGCTTGCTGTAGATACCATTGATGGACCCGTAATGGTGATTGCCGGGCCGGGTACAGGTAAAACACAAATACTGGCAAGTCGGGTTGGGAAGATCTTATTAGAAACTGATGCCCGGCCTGAAAATATTCTTTGTCTTACTTATACAGATGCCGGTGTTGTCGCCATGCGAAAAAGGTTATTGCAGTTCATCGGCTCAGATGCATATAAGGTAAATATTTATACATTCCATGCTTTTTGCAATGATGTGATACAGGAAAATCTTTCCTTATTTGAAAAGGCTGCACTTGATCCCATTTCTGATCTCGAAAGAATTGAATTATTCAAAGAATTGATCGATTCATTTCAAAAAAATCATCCCTTGAAACGTTATCGTGGCGATGTATATTTTGAGATCCGGAATCTTCAGTCACTTTTCAGCGCCATGAAAAGAGAAGGCTGGACACCGGAGTATATCAATAAAAAAATTGATGAATACATTGCAAGCCTGACTACCCGTGACGATTTTATTTATAAAAGAAAATTCAAAGAGTTCAATGCCGGTGATCTGAAGAAAGACAAGATCGAAGAAGAAAAAGAAAAAAAGGAAAAGCTGCGTGCAGCAGTCAACGAGTTTGATCGTTTTCAGCAAATGATGCGGAAAAGAAATCGTTATGATTTTGATGATATGATCAATTGGGTGATAAAAGCTTTTGAGGAGAATAAAAATTTGTTGGCAACCTACCAGGAAAAATTTCTTTACATATTGGTAGATGAATACCAGGATACAAGTGGTACACAGAATCGTATTGTTGAATTGCTTATTAATTATTGGGAAAACCCAAATGTGTTTGTTGTAGGAGATGATGATCAAAGCATTTATCGTTTCCAGGGGGCCAATGTAGAGAACATGATAAATTTTGCCGATAGTTATAAAAAAGATCTGCTGACCGTTGTGCTCACAAATAATTATCGTTCTACTCAACCAATACTTGATATTTCAAAAACACTGATCGACAGAAACGTTGAAAGACTGGTAGAGAAATTAGAAGGGTTAAGCAAGGATCTAAGATCGTCACATCATTATACGAGCACATTAACTCATTTACCCATAATAAAAGAATATGAAACACAACGACAGGAAATGATCGATATTACGCTGCAGGTAGAAAAATTATTGGCTGAAGAAATTCCCGCAGGTGAGATCGCTATCATTTATAAAGAAAATAAATATGGCGAGGAGTTAGCACAATATCTTAAACTTAGAAATATTCCTGTTTACACAAAAAGGAACATCAATATTCTTGAACTCCCGCTGGCTCAAAAAATTATCCTTATTATCAAATGGCTGGCTGCAGAACACGATGTGCCTTATGGCGGCGATGAAATGCTTTTTGAAATTCTACATTTTGATTGGTTTCATATTCCTGCAGTTGAGATCGCCAAATTAAGTGTAGAAAATTCGGAAAAAAGATATGCTGAAAAAACCTCTTTGAGAAGTCTGTTGCATGAAAAGTCGAACGCAATTCCAAAAGATCTGTTTAGCACAACGATTCATGAAGGATTAAAAAAAGCATCTTTTATATTGGAAAAACTGATCGCTGATGTACCAAACGTTACGCTTCAGCATTTGTTTGAAAATATTATCCGGGAAACCGGCATTCTCAGCTATATAATGCAAAGCCCTGATAAACATTGGCAATTACAAATATTGACCGGATTATTCGATTTTGTAAAAGAAGAAACCCGTCGCAATCCGTCAATGAAATTGCAGCATTTGGTAAACATCATTGATCTGATGGAAAAAGAAGAGCTCTCTTTACCATTGGTACAAGTAAGTGGAAGTGATAAGGGAGTGAATTTATTGACGGTACACGGTTCTAAAGGATTGGAATTTGAATATGTTTTTTTTGCAGGCTGCAATGCATCCTTCTGGGAAAAGAAACGCAAACCAGGCGGTGGCTATAGTTTACCGGATACAATGTTCTCATCTCAGCCAAAATCAAAGGATGATGAAGAGCTGCGCCGTTTGTTCTATGTAGCATTAACAAGAGCAGAGAAACATCTTTTTATTTCCTTTAGCCGTTTTAAAAATGATGGAAAAGACCTGGAACCTTCCATGTTCATTGCAGAAATACTTGACAGTCATCTATTGCCTTTAGAAAAAGTTTTTATCAGTGAAGAAGTATTGTCTGAATTCAGTGCTTTACAATTTGGCGAAGCTGAGGCGCCGGAAATCGAAAAAATAGAAAAAGAATTTGTCGATCGTTTATTGGAAAAATTCGTAATGAATGTAACGGCATTGAATAATTACCTCAAATGCCCATTGGAGTTTTATTTCAAAAATCTTATCCGCATTCCTTCTCCAAAAAATGAAGCCACCGAATTTGGTTCAGCTGTTCACTATGCATTAGAACAATTATTCAGAAAAATGCAGGATGGAAATAAAGAACAATTTCCATCAAAAGAAACATTTATTGAAGATTTTGAATGGTATCTACGTCGCCATCGTGAAAGTTTTACTAAAGAACAATTTGACCGCCGGCTTGAGTATGGACAGGAAGTATTAAGCAATTATTACGATAAACGGATCAATAGCTTTAATAAGATAGTTGCTATCGAAAGAAATATCAGGAATGTAGTGATCAAAGGAGTTCCAATCAAAGGCAAATTGGATAAACTTGAATTCGATGGCAAATCTGTAAATGTTGTTGATTATAAATCAGGCGATCCTGATAAAGCTATTCCTAAATTAAAAGGGCCTTCAGATAAAGATCCGAATGGCGGTGATTATTGGAGACAAGGTGTTTTTTATAAGATCCTTGTTGATAATTATGAACAGAAAGATTGGAAAGTGGTAAGCACTGAATTTGATTTTATTGAGCCTGATAAAAAGAAAAATTACAGAAAAGAAAAACTAATTATTAACCCGGCCGATATTGAAACCGTGACGCAGCAAATAATGATGGTTTGGCAAAAGATCCAGGACAGGGAATTTTATATTGGTTGTGGTAAGCCTGATTGTCACTGGTGCAATTTTGTTAAAACAAACAATCTCGCGGTGGCATTACATCAAATGGAAGAAGAAGAAGAAAACGAAGCATGATTAAGAACCATGACCTGCCTGCCGGCAGGCAAGGTTAACATGATTTTTTAGGATTATTAGGAAATCCTGAGGAGTCTTTATGTATAAACAGGCTAAGTTTGCAACCGAAGAAATTTATTGAATGAAAAGAATTCTCCTTTGTTTCCTCATAATCCTTTTAATCTCAAAAATCGTGGTTCTAAGCGGCTGCGCTAACATGATCCCTCCAACAGGTGGAGACAGGGATTCACTTCCTCCACTTCTTTTAAAAGTAACCCCACCCGATTCAAGCAGAGGCTTTACTACTAAAACCATCACGTTTACTTTTGATGAATTTATAGATCAACCACAGGATATCTTTAAGAACCTTATTGTTTCGCCGAACTATTCTACGCCTCCGGCCATTGAATCCAAGCTCAAAACGTTAACAATAAAAATTAAAGACACACTTGAACCTAACACAACTTATTATTACAATTTTGGCGATGCAATAAAAGATATCAATGAAGGAAATATATTACATGATCTTTCTTACATCTTCACAACAGGAACTACATTAGATACACTCCAGCTTACAGGTAAAGTGGTACTGGCAGAAACGGGTGGCATTGATAGTACGCTGATCGTAATGCTGCATAAAAGCGGTGAGGATTCCGCAGTTGTAAATGAAAATCCACGTTATATTACCAGGCTTGATGGAAAAGGCAATTTTCGATTTTTATATTTACCGGCAGGTACATATTATATATATGCACTAAAAGATGAAGGTGGAAAAAGATACTATGGCAAATCACTTTTTGCATTTGCCGATAGCTCTGTTGAAATAAAACCAAATGCCACACCCGTTACCTTATACGCTTTTGAAGAAAAGCAAGATCAACCGCCGCCATCGACAATAAATTTTACAGGAGGGAATCGTCCCGGTGCAAGGCCTGATGAAAGAAGATTAAAATTTTCAACTAATCTTAGCGGCAATGTGCAGGACCTGCTTGGTAATTTCAATTTGAATTTTGAACGTCCGCTTCGAAATCTTGATACATCGAAACTTCAATTAAGTACGGACTCAATATTTAATCCTGTACCCGCAAGCTGGGAAATGGATAGCCTGAGAAAAAAGCTGACATTAAAAATTAGCTGGAAGGAAAATACACTTTACAATTTGATACTTGATAAAGATTTTGCAGAAGATTCTTCTGGTCGAAAATTGCTTAAGACAGATACGATCAGCTTCACCACAAAAAAGCAAGCTGATTATGGATCTTTAAAGGTCAGCTTTACCAATATTGATCTTTCACGAAACCCGGTTTTGCAATTTTCACAGAACGGCCAGGTAATAAAAACATTCCCTCTTTCTACTATTGAACTTTATCAAACTTTATTTTACCCTGGTGATTACGACCTCAGCATTCTATACGACGAAAATAAAAATGGTCATTGGGATCCGGGTAAATTTTTCGGTGGAAGAAAACAACCCGAATTAGTTAGACCCCTCAATAAAAAAATAACTATCCGCCCTAACTGGGATAATGAGTTTGAAATAACGTTGTAAGCTAAGAGAATGAAAGAGAGAAGGAGAAAAAAAGAGATGCTTTTTACTCTTTTTCTCCTTTAAACTCTTAGCTTATCTTTGTCACATATGCAATTTTCCTCCCAACTTCTTGAAAATGCCGTCAACGAATTTGCCAAACTTCCGGGTATTGGTAAAAAAACGGCATTGCGATTAGTGCTTCATTTATTAAAGCAGGAAGAAAATAATGTACAGCAGTTCAGCGAAGTGATCGCCAAAATGCGCAATGAAATAAAATTCTGCCAGCGTTGTTACAATGTAGCCGATGGAGATATTTGTTCGATCTGCGCTAACAGTATGCGCAAGCAGGAAACTATTTGTGTTGTTGAAAATATCCGTGATGTGATTGCAATTGAAAGCACTCAACAATACAATGGCACTTATCATGTTCTCGGTGGCATTATATCACCGCTTGATGGGGTTGGTCCGGACCAGCTCAATATTGAATCACTCATCAATCGTGTACAAAAAGAAAAAACCGAAGAGATCATATTTGCATTGAACCCCAATATACAAGGCGATACTACTATATATTATATACAAAAGAAATTGCAGCATACAAATATTTATATCACTACCATTGCAAGAGGCATTGCTTTCGGCGGCGAACTTGAATATGCCGATGAAATGACCCTGGCCCGCAGTCTTCAAAATCGTTTGCCGATTGAAAAGTATGTAAGCAAATAGCCTTACATAAGTTTTGCCTTTTAAATTTATACTCTTTATCTTTGCTCCACAGGCGGATTTGTTTATTGTTCGGCCTTTTACGGAACTAATAAACGCAAAGAAACTTCACTACTGTTTCCCAACGTTTATATGGTTCAAAGATTTTTAATTATGTAGTCAGCTGTATAGCTACTATAAAGCTTTTGTTGCGACGCTCCGTTCAACTTTTATAATTCTATTGAACATTGCCCGCAACTATAAGCTCATAACTCAAAGCTTTGAATATGGATATTAAAAACGAACTGGAAAAACGCATTCTCATCATCGATGGTGCCATGGGCACTATGATACAGCAGTATAAACTTGCCGAAGAAGATTATCGTGGCGAAAGATTTAAGGACTGGCCTTCCGATTTGAAGGGCAATAATGATCTGCTTTCTCTTACACAACCACAGATCGTTAAAGAGATACATAAAAAATATCTTGAAGCCGGCGCTGATATCATTGAAACAAACACATTCAATTCACAAAAAGTTTCATTAGCTGATTATGGTATGCAATCATTGGCTTATGAAATGAATTTAACCGCAGCAAAATGTGCCCGTGAAGCAGTAAACGAATTTTTGGCAAGTGCAAATTTCCCTGCAGGGCACAAAGGCCCATGGGTAGCCGGCGCATTTGGCCCATTAAACAAAACATTATCTCTTTCACCAGATGTAAATAATCCTGGCTTCCGTGCATTAACCTTTGATGATGCCGTTGATGCTTATTATGAACAAACAAAAGGATTGGTTGATGGCGGCGTTGATCTCTTATTGGTAGAAACGATATTTGATACATTAAATGCAAAGGCTGCCATTTTTGCTATAAAAAAATATTTCAGAGATACAAAGAAGAATACGCTTCCAATAATGATCAGCGGAACTATTACTGATGCATCAGGCAGAACATTGAGTGGCCAAACTCTTGAAGCATTTTACACATCAGTAATGCATGCAAAACCATTAAGTATCGGCTTAAATTGCGCATTAGGAGCAAAAGAAATGCGGCCGCATATCGAAGAATTGAGTCAGTTGGCCTCCTGTTACGTATCGGCTTATCCCAACGCAGGTTTACCAAATGCCATGGGAGAATACGATGAAAAACCCGAAGAGACAGCCCATTTCCTGGAAGATTGGGCAAAAGAAGGGTTTGTCAACATAGTTGGTGGCTGCTGCGGCACCACACCCGATCATATTCAACACATTGCAAAACATGTAAAAAAAATATCACCCAGAAAATTACCGGAAAGCATTAAAGAATTGGCGATTTGATTATTACCTTAGCTATATATTTGGTCAGATGGAAAAGACATTGTTGATAATAGCCGTACTGATTCTAATCGTCAATAACTTCTCAGTTATCCGGAATTTGCTGGTAAAGAGGAATTCTTAGATGCCGGAACAAATTATTATTCATCCATACTTACGTCTTTCAGGTTTAGAGCCATTAGTTGTTCGCCCCGAAACCAATTTTGTAAACATTGGCGAAAGAACTAACGTAACAGGTTCTAAAAAATTTGCACGCCTTGTTAGAGAAAATAAATATGAAGAAGCATTGAGTGTTGCACGCCAGCAAGTGGAAAGCGGTGCACAGGTGCTTGATGTAAACATGGATGACGCCTTACTCGATGGTGTGCTTGCCATGACCACATTTCTTAATCTTTTACAAAGTGAACCTGATATTGCAAAGATCCCCATCATGATCGACAGTTCCAAGTTTGAGATCATTGAAGCAGGATTGAAATGCGTACAGGGAAAATGTATTGTGAATTCCATCTCAATGAAAGAAGGCGAGGAGAAATTTATACAGCAAGCAGAAACATGCCTGATGTATGGTGCTTCAGTAATTGTAATGGCATTTGATGAAAAAGGACAAGCAGATACTAAAGACAGAAAAGTTGATATATGCCATCGTGCATATAAAATACTTACAGAAAAAGTAGGTTTTGATCCACAGGATATAATTTTTGATCCAAACATATTTGCTGTCGCCACGGGTTTGGAAGAGCATAATAATTATGCAGTAGATTTCATTCGGGCAACTAAGGAAATAAAAGCATTGATGCCATTGACAAGAATAAGCGGTGGTGTCAGCAATCTCTCATTTTCTTTTCGCGGCAATGATCATGTACGTGAAGCGATGCATTCTGTTTTTCTATTTTATGCGATCAAAGCAGGAATGGATATGGGAATTGTAAATGCAGGGCAGTTGGTTGTTTATGATGAGATTGAACCTGGATTAAAAAAGTTGTGCGAAGATGTAATACTTAATCGCAATAATGATAATAACGAGGCAACAGAAAAACTGATCGCATTCGCCGAAACAGTGAAAGCAAAAGGAAAAGTGGAAGTGAAGGATGAAGCATGGAGAAATGGGTCCGTTGAAGATAGATTGAAACATGCGCTAGTAAATGGCATCACTGACTACATTGATATTGATACAGAAGAAGCAAGAAAAAAGTATTCAACGCCTTTAGAAGTTATTGAAGGGCCCTTGATGGCCGGCATGGATGTAGTAGGTGACCTGTTTGGCAGTGGTAAAATGTTTTTGCCACAGGTAGTAAAGAGTGCAAGAGTGATGAAAAAATCAGTTGCTATTTTAACTCCTTACATTGAAGCAGAAAAAGAAGAAAGAAAACAAGCTCATTTAGCAGCCGGAACTGAAAATAAAGAATCAGCCAGTGCCCCTAAAGTTTTGCTGGCAACTGTAAAAGGCGATGTTCATGATATTGGTAAAAATATTGTTGGTGTTGTACTCGGTTGTAATGGCTATGATATTATTGACCTTGGTGTAATGGTTCATGCCGATAAAATTTTGGATACCGCTGAAAAAGAAAAAGCAGACATCGTTGGCTTAAGTGGATTAATTACGCCATCGTTGGATGAAATGGTGCATGTGGCACATGAAATGAAACGCCGCGGCATGAAACAGCCTTTGCTTATTGGCGGTGCTACTACTTCAAGAATGCATACGGCTGTAAAAATTGCTCCCCAATATGATAATGGCGTGTTACATGTATTGGATGCAAGCCGAAGTGTAACTGCAGTAAGCTCTTTATTAAGTAATGAACAAAAGCAATCTTTCCTGGCGGAGACAAAAAAAGAATACGAGAAGCTCCGTGAACAGTTTTTAAATAAGAATAAAACAAAATCCCTCATTCCTTATTCAGAAGCGGTAATAACGAAAGAGTATTTTGATTGGAAAAATTATAAACCGGTAAAACCGGAAATAGAAGATGTAAAAGTGTTTAAGGAATTTGATCTGGGAACGATTGCTAAATACATTGACTGGGGACCATTCTTTATCGCCTGGGAAATGCCGGGGCATTTTCCTGAAGTTTTATCTGATAAAATTTTTGGCGCAGAAGCAAAAAGAATTTTTGATGATGCGCAAAAACTTTTAAAGAAAGTTGTTGACGAAAAATGGTTTACTGCAAATGGTGTAATTGGTTTTTGGCCGGCAGCAAGTAATAATGCAGATACGGTTATACTGCAAACAAAAAAAGGAGAAGTAAACCTGGAGTCTCTTCGCCAACAGATGAAGAAAGCTGTTGGGCAGCCAAGTTATTCCCTTTCTGATTTCATTAAGCCAAGCCCATCCCCTCATACCATTCAGATAAATGAAGACACTGCTAAAGCCCCTTCCCGTTGGGAAGGGGAGCAGCAATCTGGATATATGTGGGCAGATCCAACAACCTATCCGTTATTAAAAGAGTTTGCATTACAACATCGTTATAATCCAACTCAAGCTGAAGAAACACTTTGGAATCTTGTTAAAACAAAAAAATTAGAAGGATTCAAGTTCAGGCGGCAGCATATTATCGGAAATTATATTGCTGACTTAGTTTGTCTTGATAAAAGATTAATAATAGAAATTGATGGTCTACCCCATCAGTTACCAGAAAATCAAGAATCAGATGAAGCTCGAACGCTTTTGTTAAACATGAAAGGTTTTAAAGTTATTCGATTTAAAAATAAAGAGGTACTTAATACAACAGAAGAAGTGCTCAATAAAATTCTGACAACTTTAAACAATCAACCAAGCTTAAAAGAGAATAACGATCTAAGTTCCCCCAACGGGGGACAGGGGGCCGGATCTGATTATATGGGCGCCTTCGCTGTCACCATTCATGGTGCTAAAAAGCATGTAGAAAAATTTGCAGCAGAACATGATGAATATAACAAGATCATGGTCCAGATACTTGGCGATCGTTTAGTAGAAGCTTTTGCAGAGTGTTTACATGAAAAAACAAGAAAGGAATATTGGGGTTATGCTAAAGATGAAAAAATGAGTAATGAAGAACTGATCAAAGAAAAATATAAAGGTATTCGTCCTGCGCCAGGTTATCCTGCTTGTCCTGATCATACAGAAAAAATAAAATTGTTTGACCTGTTGAATGCACAGGAAAATATCGGCGTTGAATTAACTGAAAGTCTTGCTATGAATCCTCCGGCATCTGTGTGCGGTTGGTATATTGCCCATCCGCAAAGCCATTATTTTGGAGTTGGAAAAATAATGCAGGATCAATTGGAAGATTATGCAAAGCGAAAAGGAATGAGTATTGAAGAAGCTACAAGGTGGTTAAGACCAGTTTTAGAATAAAAATTATTTTAAGTCCTTATCAGATAAGATAAAATCATTTTTACAACAAAAAGAAAAAATAATATGGAACCAGGCGAAGCATTTCTTGCAGAAAATGGAAAAAGAGAAAACGTGGTAACATTACCCAGCGGTTTGCAATATGAAATTATAAAACAGGGCGATGGTGCAAAACCTTTTGCGCATAACACGGTAACTTGTCACTACCATGGCACAACTATAAAAGGCGAAGTATTTGACAGTTCTGTAAAAAGAGGACAGCCAGCGAGTTTTCCTTTGAATGCAGTAATTAAAGGATGGACAGAAGCATTGCAATTAATGCCGGTTGGCAGCAAATGGAAATTATATATTCCTCCTCATTTAGCTTATGGCAATAGAAGTATCAGTCGTGAAATCGGTCCAAACAGCACGTTGATCTTTGAAGTTGAACTGATTTCTTTCAAATAAAGTTTATTGTTTATTCCAAATGCGCAGATTCAGATTCAACTCGTCTATAATGTCAAAGACAATATTTACTGTGTTGTAATAGTCGCCTAATTTGTTGTAGTCATTAACTGAAAAAACGGATGGCTCGAATAACTCTTCACTGATGGGTATTGCCACATATACATTAGTATCTACGAAAGAATAAGACACACGATCTCCCATCAGATCTTCTAGTTTTACAAGCCGTTCCATAAAAGAAGGAGTAAGAATATAACGGGCCTCTACCTGGTCACTGCTATAAACAATAAATTTATTTTCAAATTCCGTGCTTTCAAGTTTTACTTTTTCAAGGTTCCAGGCAAATGAATTGAGCAATTTGGAAAAAAAACCGAGCTGTGGATTATTTTCACTATACACATACGTACGACCCTGAAAGTTTTTATTGAAATCCCCAATAAAAAATAATCCTTTAAAAATAGTTTCCCAATGACTATCCTTACCAGATTCCACCTCTCGTTCAGTATGTAATTCTGAAAAGCAAAAGACAGTTTTCCCTCTCATTCCTTCCACATAATCATCGCCTTTGTAACGGTCAAAATTCTCCAGGAACAAACCGCTTTGCTTATAATCATTTTTATGTATGTGGCCGGCAGGATTGTAGTGCAGTGAGGGATCAATAAATTTAATTATGTTATGAACAATTTCATCTTTAAACCTGCCAACATAGTTTTTCTTCTTATTGTAAAAAATTATTAGTAGTACGATGGCCGGGATCAAACAAATAAAAGCAACAATACCAAAAACCTGTGGTTGATTTTGAGTTGCTACAATAAAACAGATCACAGCAAATCCCAGGAATAAAAATCCGGTAACCCCGGTCTTTGCGACAGTTTTTCTTTCAATCTCAAGTGGGAGAAGAAATTCATTAAGATCGTTCTTGCAAAACTCATTAAAATCCTTTACAGTAGACATGTACGCTATTTAAAAATTTACAGATGGCACTTGTCGGTGTTCGTCCGCTATGCTGAAATAGGTTTTACTTTTTAGCCCCATCCACGCTGCCACCAAACTTGAAGGAAACATTTCTATCCCATTATGATAATCATTAACCGCTGCATTATAAAATCGTCGGGAGGCGGCAAGTTGCTCTTCCGTTTCGTTGATGGCTCCCTGCAGTTGCAAAAAATTCTCATTTGCCTTTAATTGTGGATAGTTTTCAAAGCTTGCTAAAACATTCTGTAAGGCTGCATTGATCTTATTATCCAGCGCCACTTTGTCGTTGGTGTTTAAATTTTCTAACAATACTTTTTGCCGAAGCTCCGTCAGTTGTATCAATACTTCTTTTTCATGTGTCATATAGCCTTTAACAGTCTCTACAAGTTGAGGAATCAGGTCATATCGTCTTTTCAACATCACATCCATTGAAAAATAGGCATTGTCGATCGCATTTTTCTTTTGTATTAAGCTATTATATATAATAATAAATACGAGAATAACAATTGCAACAACAGTAACAAAAACGTATATCATGTATTTGGAGTTTTAAAGAATTTTTTTAACTCTTCTCTTAATTGTCCTGGGTCATGAAAATGAATTCCATTTATTCCTAATTCCCCGGCCGCTTTTATATTTCTCAAATTGTCATCGATAAACAATGCTTGTTTTGGATTCACATTGTATCGATTTAAAAGTTTTTGGTAAAATTCATGAAATGGTTTTCTTGTTTTCTCTTCGCCGCTTACTACTCTGCCATCGAACCAATGCAAAAAATCATAACGGGCCAATGCAACATGAAATGTTTCGGCACTCCAGTTAGTAAGAGCATAGGTTTTCAAATCAGGTATTTGTTTTAATTGTTTGAATATTTCCACAGTCTCCTGTATCGGACCACCAAGCATTTCCTCCCATCTTCCATAATAAGCTTTAATTTCTTTTTCCCATTCCGGATGCTGAGCGATCAATTCATTGGTTGCTTTTGCAATAGGATAACCGGCATCCTGGTTCTCATTCCAGTCATGTGTAGCCACGTTTTCAAAAAACCAATCTATCTCTTCTTCAGTTTTAAAAATTGTACGATATACATAACGGGGATTCCAGTCAATGAGCACTCCTCCAAGGTCAAAAATGATAGTATTAATTTCCATGCTGTTTATATTTCTCTTTTAAATATTATCAAAAATAAGTATCAACGTCTTTCCATTAACCATGGAGAACGTTTACGTGGTTTAATTTTATAATTCGTGCTGATATAAGTACGAATATGTAACATCGCTTCATTAATATCATCGGTAATTAATACCAGTGAAAGATCTTCTTTTGCTATCGATCCATTATTCGCCATATGTTCAAGTACATCCCAAAGTTCTTTGTAATATTCTTTTCCAAATAATACTATTGGAAATTGGGTGATCGTTTTTGTTTGTATCAACGTAAGCGTTTCAAAAAATTCATCCATGGTTCCAAAACCTCCGGGCATAATTATAAAAGCATAAGAATATTTTATCAGCAAAACCTTTCGAACAAAGAAATGTTCAAATGTGATCGACCGGTTCATATAAGGATTTGGCTTCTGTTCAAATGGCAATTGAATATTGCAACCAACCGAAATGCCACCGTTTTCAAAAGCGCCCCGGTTCGCGGCTTCCATTATGCCTGGTCCCCCACCCGTCATTGTAACAAATCCTAATTCTGAAATCCTTTTACCCATTTCTCTTGCAGCTGAATAAAATTTGTCGCCCTCTTTAACCCTCGATGAACCGAATACTGTTATGCAAGGTCCAATAAAATGTAGTTTTCGAAAGCCGCGGATAAATTGCCAGAAAACTCTGAATACAAACGATAATTCAAAGCTCCTGCTTTTAGGCCCATCAAGATAAACATGAGATTTCGGCGGGATAAGATGTTCTTCGGGTTTCATTTTTCAATTCCTTCTTTGTTATAAAAATAGAATAATCCTGCTATACTTATTTATTCAATTCATTTACCTTGTCATCCTAAATTTCTACAATGCGAATAATCTCTTATAATGTAAATGGAATAAGAGCCGCTATCAAAAAAGGTTTTCTTGACTGGCTGAAAACAAATCCGGCTGATGTGATCTGTGTGCAGGAAATAAAAGCTCAAAAAGAAAATATTGATCACCTTTTACTTAATAACCTTGGTTATCACGACTATTGGTTTAGTGCACAAAAAAAAGGATATAGCGGGGTGGCTGTATTTTCCAAAATAATTCCTGATAAAATAGAAATAGGCAATGGTCATAAAGTAAGTGATGATGAAGGAAGAATTATTCAACTCGATTTTAAAGATATAAAACTGATCAACGCTTATTTTCCATCAGGAACCAGCGGCGATATAAGACAAACTTTCAAATATCACTGGCTTGATGAATTTTTTATTTGGCTCAATAACTTAAAAAATAAACATCCAAAGTTGATCTTATGTGGTGATTACAATATTGCTCATAAAGAAATTGACATTCATGATCCAAAAGGGAATAAAAATTCATCAGGATTTTTACCGGAAGAAAGAAAATGGATGGATAAATTTTTTGAAAATGGCTGGACTGATACATTTCGTGAATTTCACACTGAGCCTCATAGATATAGCTGGTGGAGCCAGCGTTTTCCTACTGTTCGTTTGCAAAATAAAGGCTGGCGTATTGATTATATAAATGTTACGGATCCGCTAAAAAACAAGTTAAAGAATGCGGAAATTTTTCCCGATGTAAAGCATTCTGATCATTGTCCGGTATATTTAGATATCGAAATATAAAGCTGCTTTATTTTTTTATTGACACGAGCAGCTATTACTCACCAAACCAGCTACGATGACCGGGTTGATCATTCTGCTCATCCTTATTCCGATTGTTATTTTTATTTTACTTGTCACAATTTTAAACCGCAGTTCCGAGCAGCAAAAAATTACCGAATCATTATACGATCGAATCAAGCATTTAAGTGACGACATAGCAGCACTAACAAAAGAAATTAGAAATTTAAAACAACCCGTTGAAACAAAAGATATAACTGTTGAAGAAAAGCCAGTACAAAAAATTGCTGTACCTCCACCCATAATTACAACGCCAAAAGAAGAAAAGAAAGAAGAGATAAAACCTGTCTTTATTCCTGAAATAAAAAAACAGGAGCCGCAACCTGTAATTGAAATTAAAATAGAAGAAGTTATTATTGAGAAAAAAGAGCCACAAAGAATTATCGTTCCTTCTCCAAAATCAGGAATAGATATTGAAAAATTCATTGGGGAAAATCTCGCTAATAAGATCGGTATTGCTGTATTAGTATTAGGCATCTCATTCTTTGTGAAATATGCAATAGATCAAAATTGGATAAAAGAAACCGGCCGGGTTATCATTGGTCTTGTTGCAGGTGGAATATTGATCGGCATTGCGCATCGAATAAGAAATAGTTATCGTTCTTTCAGTTCTGTTTTAATGGGCGGTGGTCTTACGGTTTTTTATTTCACGATTGCCTTTGCATTTCATCAATATCATCTTATCAGCCAGACGGCGGGATTTATTATTATGGTTATCATCACTGCATTTGCAGTGCTTTTATCTCTTTATTACGATCGGCTGGAATTAGCCATATTGGCAACGATCGGCGGATTTATAACTCCTTTTCTTGTCAGCACCGGCCAGGATAATTATATAGCACTCTTTACCTACTTATGTATTTTAAATTCAGGATTAATGGTGCTTGCCTGGTTCAAGCGTTGGCCTTCTATAAATATCATTGCCTTATTTTTTACAACAATAATTTATGGCAGTTGGTTGATCAAAAAAATGTGGTTTGATTATCCTGTTGTTTTGCCTTATAAGGATGCCATGTTGTTTGGAACTTTATTTTACCTGCAGTTTGTTACAATGAATATTGTAAATAATATCCGGCAAAAGAAAATTTTTGATGCTTTCGATTTTTTAATTGTTCTAAGTATAAATTTTCTTTTTTATCTCGCTGCTATGTTCATCCTTTCGTATTGGGATGATGGCAATTACAAAGGGTTGTTTACAGCATTACTTGGCATATTCAACCTGTTTTTAGTATTTGGGTTTAAACAAAAGAAAACTATTGATCCAAATTTTTTATCCTTGCTTACAGGTTTGGCACTCACATTTATTTCTTTAACGGCGCCTGTACAGTTCAAAGGAAATCATGTGACATTATTTTGGGCCGCTGAAGCAGTAATTCTATTCTGGCTTTTCCAAAAAACAAGAACTGTTCAACTTAAGATCGCTTCATTTATTATCGCTGTGCTTATGCTCGTAAGTCTTTGTATTACCTGGATGCAGGTTTACTTTTCCGGTAATCAGCTTATGCCGATTTTACTAAACAAAGGGTTTAGTACAACCATTGCTGTAACAGTATCATTGTTTATTTATTATAAGCTGATGTATAAGGAAGCAGATACATTTTATTTAAAGGGCATCCAAAATCAATCAATAAAGGATTTTTTGTTGGGAGCATTTGTCGTTACACTTTATCTATCCGGTGCATTGGAAATTTTTTACCAGTTTAGTACAAGGAACGATATCGAATCGCTTTTTATTATTTACCTGCAACTGTACACATTTCTTTTTGCCATTATTGTTTTGTTTAGTTTCAGAAGATCAACGGTATTCCCGGTTTTCAAATTCTTATTCACTATTCTTTGCCTCGGGCTATATCTGATCAATATTAATACCAACTACGAAATTTCTTTGATGTTACTGCAGAAAAACAACGGCAGTCTTTTTATTGTTCATTGGATCAGTGTTGTTTTATTAGCATGGTTATTGACCGATCTTGTTATTTATTTTAAGAAAACTGAAAATAAAAACTGGGTCTCTTACCTGCCGGCATTCACATGGGTATCTGCGATCAGTATTGTTCTGTTATTTAGTGTTGAAATGTACCAGGTAAATTTGTGGATGAATTATCAAAAAGGAACGGAATGGGGATGGTGGGAGAATTTATACTATAAAGCAGGGCTTAGTATCCTCTGGAGTATTTGTTCATTTATCATGATGTGGCTGGGAATGTATTATAAATTCCGTCCATTGCGAATTATTTCATTGAGTCTTTTCACACTTACACTTGTAAAATTATTTGTGTATGATATTCGCAACATTCCACCGGGGGGTAAAATTGCAGCGTTCATTTTGCTGGGCATTTTATTACTTACTGTATCATTTATGTACCAGCGGTTAAAAAAGATCATTATTGATGATGCTGAAAATAAAAATATAACTGATTAATTTTTTTTTAACATGTTTGTTTATAATGTTACAGTAAAGATTGACTGGGCCATTCATGAGGCATGGGTACAATGGATGCTGAATAAACACATGCCTGAAATGATAAAAACTGGTTGCTTTACTCATTCAAAATTGCTTCGTTTACTGGAAACAGATGAAAAGGAAGGTCCGACATATGCAGTGCAATATTTTGCTGACAGCAAATCGGATTATAACCGCTATATTGAAAATCATTCAACTGCTATAAGACAAGAATATTTTGATGCGTGGGGCAATCGTTTTGTCGCTTTCCGGAGCCTGATTCAAATTGTGAAATAACTTCAAAAACAACAATAAATCGGGAATCTGGGAAATCCTTTCCCCGTAAGATTTTCCCGGGATTTAATTGTTATGAAAAAACAAAGAAAAAATTTTGCTGCAAATCAAAAGCGGTTAAATTTGCCGCCGTCATCACTGTTAAAAAACTAACTATTATGAATAAAGCTGATTTAATTGATGTAATTGCTGAAGAGGCTGGTATCACAAAAACCCAGGCAAACGCTGCACTTGATTCTTTTACAAATGCTGTTACTAAAACTTTAAAAGGTGGCGGCAAGGTCACACTTGTTGGTTTTGGCACTTTCTTGCTTTCATACAGGGAAGGAAGAAAAGGGCATAACCCGCAGACAAAAGCACAAATAAACATAAAAGAAAAAGTTGTTGCACGATTTAAAGGAGGGAAAGAGCTATTAGCAACATTAAAATCATCAATGAAAGATCTAAAACCGCTTTTGCAAAAGAAAAAGAAGAAATAAAAATATCATTTAGAAAAATCTCTTGTTACCTTACACAACACAGGAGATTTTTTTATTTAAAACACAATTAAAAATCAAGTTTATGGGAAGAGGCGATAAAAAAACTAAAAAAGGAAAAATTACAAAAGGAAGTTTTGGTAAAAGCAGGCCAAAGAAGAAGAAAAAAAAGTAGATGATAGTTTTTCAGATGACAGATGATAGTTTGGCGAACTATTATCTTTAAAATTATAATCTATCATCTCAAGGAGCCAGCCTTTCTATTTTCCATTCTCCATTTTCCTCCAATGAATATTGAATGCGATCATGCAGACGGCTGGGTCTTCCCTGCCAAAATTCAATTACTACAGGTTTTACAATATAGCCTCCCCAATGAGTCGGACGAGGAATTGCAGTTCCTTCCATTTTATTCACCAGCTCATTAAATTTTTCATCGAGCCAATGCCGGTCTTCTATCACACGGCTTTGTGGTGATGCCCATGCGCCGATACGGCTTGATTCAGGACGTGATTGAAAATAATCATCACTTTGTTTACCACTTATTTTTTCAATCAAACCTGTTATTCTTACTTGCCTTTCCAATTCTTTCCAGAAAAAAACGAGACAGGCTTTAGGATTTTCTGCCAGTTGTTGCGCTTTATAGCTTTCATAATTGGTAAAAAAAACAAACCCTCTCTCATTAAACTCTTTTAGTAAAACAATTCTTGCAGATGGCAATGCATCAAGGGAAGCTGT
>Ga0070698_100002011_pt1 | contig 22588 bp, 24 predicted proteins | sample KBSK1502metaG_FD_65477 | JGI IMG/M metagenome (GOLD analysis project Ga0070698, IMG submission 65477) | Corn, switchgrass and miscanthus rhizosphere microbial communities from Kellogg Biological Station, Michigan, USA - KBS K1-50-2 metaG | ecosystem: Host-associated > Plants > Roots >...
CACCCTTTTTAAAGGATCCTGTTATGTGCCTGCTTACTGCACACAAATCGCCCCGTCCACCACTTCAGCTCGCTTGGCCACATAACGTCGGCGGGCACATTCCATGGACAATCTCCTGGTCGGCACTCGGTCTCTCCCGTAACTCAAATAGGAGAAACAGCTTGCCTTCTGTGATGTCCAGCGTCACTTCGCCCTGTGGAAAACGTTCCGGGGGATCGCGATCACCATTCCGGGCATCGTGATCACTCTTCCGACGATCGTGATCACCGATCGCGATCACCCCGGAATCAGTGATCGGCATCCCCCGGAATCACTGATCGACATCGCCCGGATTAAGTGATCGGCATCAGCCCGGAACGCTGATCGGCATCGTCCGGAATCCGCAACTCGTGTCCGTGATCTGTTGGATTCGCTGTATCGCGGGTATCCGTCCGGCACTATTTTGGTCTGGGAAGCCGATGAAGACATCGAGACCAAGCAGTTGGCGGTGAAGGCGAGCAAGACTCCCACTACATCGCAACGGCTCTTGTTGCTTGATGGACAGCAGAGAATCACCTCCTTAGCGGCGATCCTGAGCGGACAACCGGTCCACGTCCGCCACAGAAAACGACCCATCGAGATTCTGTTCAATCTGGACCACCCCGAAACGCCAATAGAGGCCCTGGAAGTAGATGAAGACGATCTATCCGGAGACATCGAAGACGAAGATGGAGAGGAGGTGGAACGAGACATCCAGGAGGAGCTTAGGCATCGCACGTTTGTGGTCGCCAGCCGCGCACTTCAGACGAATCCCGCTTGGGTCCCGGTGTCGTCAATTTTCACCAAAACAGATAGAGAAATACTCAAATCAGTAGGTCTAACGGCAGACGATTCGCGATGGGATAAGTACTCCGACCGACTTCAGAAGGTCCGAAAATTCAAGATTATCCCTATGTTATGCAGACACTGGAGAAGAGGCTTTCATACGAAGAAGTGACCGACATTTTCGTGCGCGTTAATTTCACTCGGAATAACGCTTAGAGGGTCTGATTTGGCGCTTGCGCAAATAACGTCGCGGTGGAAGGGCTTCATGCGGGTATGCGAGAAATTTGCCAGCGAGTTCGAGGATGACGAGCATTACCTCCTGGAATCAGGTCTGCTAGTTAGACTTCCCGTTGTCTTCGCAACCCAACAGAGCCGATTCAGGACAGTCGGACGCTTAAAGCGAGACGCTCTCGAAGGTGCTTGGGTCGAGGCCAAGGAGGGTTTGGAATTCGCGATCAATTTTGTGAAGAGCAACGCCCAGATCGACGGCCTGGGTCTGCTTTCGTCTCCTTCCCTGCTGATTCCGATCGCGGTGCACGCCCAACTGAAAAAGGGCAAGCTGAGCAACGGCGAGAATAAGACCCTGCTCCGCTGGTTTTACCTGGCGCACATGCGGGCGCACTATTCGATAGGTTCGTCCGAAACCTGGCTGGATGGAGACTTGAACGCACTCTTTAGAACGAAGAACCTCGACAATCTTCTCAAGCAATTGCAACAACACGTCAAACAGTTCGAAGTCGGATATAGCGATGTGGAGCACCGCAGCATCAGGAATCCATTGTTCTCGATGTTGTATTTCGTGCTTCGGCAGAACGGAGCCAAAGACTGGCTTTCTGGTATAAAACTCTCCAACAAGCACGTCGGAAAGTCTCACAAGCTTCAATATCACCACATTTTTCCGAAGTCTCTGTTGAAGAAGGAGGGTTACGACAAGAAGGAAATCAATGAGATCGCGAACATGGCCTTCATTGGAGGCAAGACGAACCGACACATCCTTAACAATCCGCCATCGGACTATTTCCCGAAGGACATCATACCCAAGCAAGGTGAGTCTGCCCTAACTTCACAGCTAATACCGACGGACCCGAAACTCTGGCAGCTCAAGAATTATCGAGAGTTCTTAGACTACAGACGGAAAGCGATCGTCAAAGCCATAAATTCGTTTCTGGAGACAGTCGAATAGCGGAGACTTGTGAAAGCACAGGAACCTACGAAGTCGCTTTGCGATCATCTCTTTATCAGCTACTCGGAAGTAGGTCAGCCAGCGGTTCAGCGATGTCTGGGAGCGGTTCGAGGCAATGAATGGGTAACGGGCATCGCCACAGGGGCTCAACGTCGTCACGGTGTCGGTCGCGGACGTTCGCGTCGAGCACGAGGGCAAGCTGATGGATTTTACGAAATAGCTGAAAGGGACGGGCGGATCGCCCAGGTGAGGTGAGTGACCGTCACCGGATTCGATTCGATCCTCAGCATGCCGGGCCCGCACGGTAAGAGTCCCACGCATGGGCTCGTCTTTCGCGGACCCGACCTTGTTCCTTGCCTTTTTCTTTGAGAAGACGGGAAGTCGAACTATGGCGTCTTGCGAGCTTCGATGTATCGCAGGCCGTTACCGCTCCGACGCATCTTTTTCAGAGGTACGAGCGTTTCGCAGTTATTCTTATCCGCCCACAGTCCCTCGCACCTTTTGTGGAGGGCGACTATTGTTTCCCCCTTCATCGTCTTTGCCACGAGGGCGCTGCCGTTAAACGGAGTTACGAAGTCAGCCTCATCATTGCACTGACTGCACATCGGACCCATTATTCGCATGAGGGCCTTCCTTGTCGCGTATCTTTTCAACCTCTGACGGGCCGCTGCAACACTGCCTATGTTTCATTCTTAACCTTGAATCGTAAACAGCCTTTATATTTATCTCCAGTGTCCACAAGTACGGTCTTGGAACGGCTGTCCGATCTTTCTAGTACCAACTCGCTCCGACCATCCCGTCAGAAGGCCAAGTCTGTTTAGGTCAAGCAGTAGCTGCCCTGCTCTTGCCGCTGTGATGCCTAGAGTCCGACCACTTTCTAAAATTCCAACCCTTGTGATTTACCCTAACCGTCGAAACTTCATCAGGCGCAAACGGCACATCTTCATATCCGCGAACCTGGATGATGCAACCCTCACTCACGACCGCTTGGTCAAAATGCCTGCCGTCGTTAAGGGTGACTGAGGCGACCTGATAGCCGATGCCCGTTTCCGTATTGCGCTTCAATTCAACGACACTATCATGCGGAATGGGAGTCAAACGCTTCATTTCGTACCTCTCCGAATGGTTTTCGTATCGCCGGGTGGCCTGCGGGAACGTCTTAATCTCACCAGCAGAGAGTTAAGCGTATCACGTTCTGCCGGTGATTGAAACGCGCCGTTTAATTTTGATAGGCGGGATCGAGTTCAGGGCCTAATGTCTAGCAGCCTTTTGAGCCATGTGCAGCAAGAGTTTCTGGTCGTCAGGTCCCATTTTTCCAAGTAGCCTGCGCAACTTGGACAGGTAATCGGCCTGTGCTTCCCCACTCCTCGCTACCCTTCGGAAGTTTCAGATTGCGAATTGACGATGCTGCTTCGCCTTCATGAAAGAGGCGGTACATTGGCACCTCTAAGGCGACGCGCCAGCTTTTCCAGCGTCTCGATGGCCGGAACCGTGTGGCCGTTCTCAACGCGAGAGATGTAACACCGGAGCAAGCCCGTCCTGTGCTCAATATCTCCTTGTGAGAGTTCCTTCGCTTCGCGCAATTCTCTCAAGCGGTCGCCAATCACCATGATGGTCTCCTAAGGTCTCGATTTTTGCCGCAACTCTCCCTCCATTCATTAGATGCCTCTTATTGCTTCAATGTCACTTGACAACGCGTTTGGTGAACCTTTCGACTTCACGCTTCCCTGGAAGCCTCTTTGACCACGCTTCGAGGGTCCCGCAAGAGTGGTTCGTGTATCACTCAGAGTAATTTTGATCATCGGGTAACTCGTACTCGTACTCAAAACCAGCAACCTCTGCATCTAACATTGTAGAGGCAAAAAATATGAGGCAGTCGAGGGTAATAGGAATTGCAAGCGTATTGCTGGCTGCAGCTCTCTCTGCGCCCCAAGCGGGCGCAGACCGAGCGCAGTCAGAACATGCAAAAGCGAATCGAGCACGTCCGGGAAGTTTGAACTACGTCGAGGGCCAGGCTTCTATTGAAGGCCAAAGCGTCGGTCCGGAAGCGATTGGGAAGACAGAATTGAATCCTGGTGAGTCGCTAGAAACGGGGGTAGGCAAGGCTGAGCTACTGCTGACGCCGGGCGTCTTTTTTAGACTCGGCGACAACAGCTCTGCAACGATGATTTCGCCCACCCTAACCGATACGGAACTCCGGTTGGACAAAGGCGAAGCCACCGTGGAGGTGGCCGAACTGCACCCAGGAAACAATGTTGTCATCGCGGAGGACGGCGCGAAGGTCCGACTTACCAAGACCGGCTTCTACGACTTTGACGCGGACCACGATTTCGTTCGCGTCTACCAGGGCCAAACCGATGTCGAAGTGAACGGTCAGAATATCAAGGTGAAGAAGCAACATCAGCTCGCCTTCAATGCTGGCGCGTCGATGAAGGCTGCGAAGTTCGACAAAGAAGCCCAAGACGATCTGTATCGCTGGAGCAGCCTGCGCTCTTCTTATTTGGCGGAAGCCAACGTGGATAGGGCGCGAGTCTACCAAATGGGTAATTGGTATGGAGCCGGTTGGGATTGGGACCCGTATTATGGCGCTTATACGTTCATTCCGGGGGACGGAATCTTCTACAGCCCATTCGGTTGGGGTTTCTATTCACCGTTTGAAGTGGGCTTCGCGCCGTTTTTATTCTCTGGCCGTTTCGACCATGATTTTGATCGAGACTTTCGTCACTTTGACGGTAGGGATCACTTTGGTGATAGGGGCCACTTTGGCGATAGGGGCCACAATAGGGACCACTTTGGCGATAGGGGGCACTCTAGTGGCAGGGAGCATCAGGAAGCTCACTACTACGACCACATCGATCACGGCTCCTACCACGGACCTGGGCATTCCGAGCACAGCGGCTTCGCCGGTGGTGGTGCCGGGGGATTCCATGGAGGCGAAGGCTTCCACGGAGGACCTAGTGGTGCTACCGGCTCGCACGGAATGGGAGGCGTTCAGGGTGGAGGCGGCGGTCACGCCGGGGGCGGAGGCGGCGGTCATGCCGGCGGAGGCGGTCACCACTGAGCACTGAACTCTGTCGGGACATCGGGACAATGGGAGAGGAGCGCAAGGCTCTGAGATAGCTTCCGTGGCTCTAGTCGAACGCAACACGCGAGACCTGCTAAACGACCCTAAAATCAGGGAACCTTGGCCTGAGTTCTTCGTCGAATGGAACGCGCCGCGAGACCTGACGACGCTTGACGAACTTGCACAGGTTCTCAACGCAGCGCAGAACGAGAAGCCCCTCCAGGAATTCTACGCAAAGCATCCCTATTTGCTTGCCATCGCTTTCCGTCCCCATTGTCGGACGGCTTCATGCCTCGCGGATAGAAGGAGCCGTTCCGGCCAGTTGCTGTGAAGGAAGAGGTCCCGAGAAGGATCGGCGGATGGTTCACGCCGGAGAGTATACCGAACACCTGTCGCATACCGCCGGGTCCGATTCTAACTGTCGCTTACACAGGGTGAACACTCCATTGCTGCAGAACCTTGTGCACCAATTGAATTGCGATCGAATCTTCTCCAACTGCCGCTGCAACACGTTTGGTGTTGCCCGAGCGGACATCGCCCACAGCAAACACTCCCGGATGACTAGTTTCGAGCAGATACGGGCTACGCGCTAACGACCAGCGCGCATCGATCAGCTCTGCCGGACTCATGTCGGCACCAGTTTTGACGAATCCTTTGGCATCCAGCACGAGGCAACCCCTAAGCCAGAGCGTATTAGGGTTCGCTCCTGTCATCAGGAAACCGTGCTGGATGTCATGGGTTTCTATGGCACCCGTTTGGCTATTGCGCCACTGCACGCGATCGAGGCGATCATTTCCCTCCAACGCAACTATCTGGGTATAGGGATGCAGTGTGATTGCTTCGTTTTCTTCGATGCGGCGAATGAGATAGCGCGACATCGTGTCGGCCAAGCGCCTCGATCTAATCAGTATGTGGACATGTTTCGCTGTTTGCGACAGAAACACTGCTGCTTGACCGGCCGCATTGCCGCCGCCAACAATGATCACCTCGCCGCTCCCACAGGATTGCGCTTCGAGGAAGGTTGCGCCGTAGTAGACGCCTGCACCTTCAAAACGCGCCAGGTTCTCGATCGGGAGCTTGCGGTATTGAGCTCCAGTGGCGATGATCACGGTGTGCGTTTGCAGCGACGCGCCGCCCTCAATTTCGACAATGTATGGCTTGCGCTCACACTGAAGACGCGTGGCACCGCGAGCGATCATCATCTTTGCACCAAACTTTTGTGCCTGCGTGTATGCTCGTCCGGCCAGTTCCTGCCCGGAAATGCCCGTCGGGAAGCCCAAATAGTTTTCAATTTTCGAACTTGAGCCGGCCTGTCCGCCAGGCGCATTGGTCTCGACCACGAGGACATTGAGCCCCTCCGAAGCTGCGTAAACGGCGGCTGCAAGTCCCGCCGGCCCTCCACCTACTACGATTACGTCACGGACCTGGGTCACATCGATCCCTTCGTTGAACCCGAGACAATCAGCCACTTGCTGATTTGTCGGATTGCGAAGAACGGACTGTCCTCGGCAGATCAGAACCGGCGCTTCACTAGCAGTAACGTGAAATTGGTCGAGCGTTTCCTGGACACCCGAGTCTGTTTCGAGATCCACGTAAGAGTACGGATGTCCGTTGCGAGTCAAGAATTCCTTGATTCGCAGCGTTCCTGACGAATTATTGGATCCCAAGAGAACAACGTCTCCCCACCCATGACCGATGAGTTCCAACCGGCGCAGGATGAAAGCACGCATGAGGATTTCACTCAGTTCACTGTCGGTTTGGATCAATTCCTGCAAGCTTGAGCGATCAATCTCAATGACTTCGCGCGCCTCCCGCATACGCGCTCGGAGGAGGCTCCGCCGGTCGGAGAGCATACCGACATCGCCCATGAACTGTCCGACACGGAAAACGGCGATAGCCTCTTCACCCTTGGCCGTGGGCCGCACAACCTCCATTTCACCAGAGATGACCAGCAAGAAAGGCACATTCTGGTCGCCCTGCTCCATTAGTACTTGCCCGCGCTGGAGCTCACGCGATTTTCCGTGGGCCGAGAAACGAGCGATGTGAGCCGCTTTGAGAGTAGGGAAAATGTCCTCGGGGTTCTCGTGTAGAGTGAGCGGGGCGGATGTGTCCATAGCAGTAGCTTATTTTCTAAGCTTGTGAATAGGTTCGGGCTTCGTCCCCAACTACTTTCAACTTTTTCGATTAAGTTTGTCAATTTTGTATCCAGGGACTGCGCCTATGCCAGGCCGATCATCCCACGTCACGATCCAAGACACGGACGGCGTCTCGTACACCCGTCGAGTCACGGCGGCCACACCGTACGAGGCCGTGGCCCAAGGGCTCGTGGCGATTCGAGCAATGAATGGGTCGTTGGAATTCCCCAGGGCCTCAACGTCGTCAAGGTGTCAGTCGCTGACGTTCGCGTCGAGCACGACAGTCGAGCCGGGGATTTCACGAAGTGGCTGGAAAGGCCGGGACGTTCGCCACGTGATGTGATTCATCGGCAGTGGATTCGAACCGATTCTTGCAATGCCGGTCTCGCGATAGCCAGAGAACTACTCTCACTTCTTCTGAGTCTTACACCTCTAGACGGGTCGTCGGCCTTAAGACCTTTTGTATCGTTTGGTCCACCTTGTGAATCAAAGCCCCGAGAGGAGCGGTGCATTACAAGATCGTCGGATTTTCGGCATCGTCAGCCGAAGGGCCACGACCATGGGGAAAGGCTCATGCTTGCAAGAACATCTCTCCGCCAAGGGCTGTGCTTGGCGCGCAACGCCTTCGCTGCGATTGCCTTCGCTCTGCTGGTTTGGCCAAGCACGACGTTGGCTCAATCTTCAAGTGAAGATGGGCCTCCGCCAGTCGCTCCGCCGGCGCTAGCCCCCTCGAGTTGGCTATTGTCGCCTCCGCAACTAGAATCGGATTCAAATAAGAAGCTGCAATCGAGTAGCGTGCCCACATCCCTTGATGCAAGTTCGCTCGGAAATGTTCCCGAAGTGAAACAGTCCAAGCGCATTCTCTGGATATTTCCCAACTATCGAGCTGTGAGCGCCAACACGAAGTTGCCTCCACTCTCCTTAGGGGATAAGTTCTGGCTGGCTACGCAGGATAGCTTCGACTATTCGTCTTTCGTTTCCGCAGGGATTATCGCCGGTTCCAGCCAAGCAAATAAGTCCTATCCAGAGTTCGGACAAGGCGCTAAAGGCTATGGCCGCTACTACTGGCATGCGGTGGCTGACCAAGCCGTTGGAAATTATCTGACGGAAGCCATTGTACCTGCGGTGACGCACGAAGACCCGCGATACTACACGCTTGGGCATGGCGGGTTTTTCAAGCGCACAGGCTATGCGGTAAGCCGCCTGCTTGTCACGCGAACCGATTCCGGCAGTCGAACAATCAATATTTCGGAAATTGTGGGCAACGGAGCCGGTGCAGGAATATCGGATTTGTATTACCCGTCGAGAGAGCGCAGCTGGACGAAGACCGGCCAAAAGTGGGTGACTCAAATCGCGTTAGACGGCGTGTTTAACATCGCGAAAGAGTTTTGGCCCGATATCAACCATACCATCTTCCACGGGAAGTACTGATTGCCGCGGCGGTTCCGTCGAACAACGCCTGACGCCCCGCTAGGCTGTGGCGGCCAGCGGACCCGTTCCGAAGCTGCGGATTGCGTCGGCTTCGGTATCGTAGACATTGAACACGGTCAGCAACCTGGTCAATTGCAGCACATCGTGGAACTTAGACCTCAGGCCAGGATCTCTTTTTGGCCCGGAGCCGGAAAGCGCGCGTGACAGGGTGAGAACAGGGACGTCCAGGGTACGGCGGAAGATTTCGCCGGAGCAGACCTCTGGTGCGCCGTTTGAATTGCGCCGCATCGAGTTCGATGTCTGCCCGGAATTTGGAGCGTAATTGCCGCGTGAAGTTTTCAATCGTGCGGCAAAGATCAGGCATGCCGATTCGTTACACCCTTCGTTTGAGAGTGGCCACATTGCATCGTGCTCGAATCAGCCCGTGCGCTTCGCCACAATTCTAAGCGCACTGAAAATAGCGCGCTTCCCTGCCGCGACGGCTGTCCCACATAGCTTATCCCTTCATCCTCGAGCGCCAAGAATCTCTCCCGGAACAACGCCCGCGCGGTATACCTGCATATATCCTGTATATATAAGGATGGGGAACCCGGACGTTTTCGCGACGCTACGTTGGTTCGGATTAAGCAGCCCGATCGTACCGGTGGTGCAGCCCTCCCAGTCGAACATGAGAAACGACTTGACCTGAGGCTGTGGTGCGAACGTCGGAACAGTGAAGAAGTCCATCGCGGCAATCGCTTCCCGGTGATTACGGAGAAAGGTAAGCCAGCGCCTGGCTGGCTCCGGATCTCGAGGTGCCCGTTTCATCCAACGAGAGATCGTTCGCTCAGAGACATCAAAACCTAGCATGAGAAGCTCGCCATGAAATGCGTGGCGCTCCCCACGTTGGATTCTCAACGACCATTCGGAAGATCAATTCCTGAACCTCCTTCGACGTCTGCCGTCTCCCCACGGGCCTCCTGACCTTCGAGATCAACCTCCAGTACAAACGGAATCCGCCCCTGTGCCAACGCACCACGGTTTCCGGCGTGACCGCAATGAGGGATGGTTGCCATCCGGACCAGAATCGGCGAGCAGCGACCCAAAAGAACTTGTCGAGGAGGTCTAGTCTTGGCCGCGGATGCCGACGTTTCAGGACGGCGAGTTGTTGACGGAGCGCCAGATTCTCGAGTAAGAGGCTCCGAAGGGCGCGCAACAGGCGAACCAGCGTTCCGAGGCACATGCCCATAAATCGAAACATGGCTAGGAGTTATAACAGAGCAATGGGGGAGGGCGGCTATGTGATTGATTTCACAGTCGGCCAGAGTTTTGGCGAACCACAACCCGTCAACCGCTGCACCATGCGATTCTTATTACAGTATTCCTTATGCGTTGCCATGGAATCTGCCGCAGCGCATCGCTGGCCTACTTCCTTCTTCGTGCATCCGGGAAACCCGAGAAGGAAGCACGAGAACGGGTGATTCACGCAAGACCGTGGGCAACTGTAGCGCGAGCCTACCGCGAGTCAGGCGAGGAATACCTGCGTCGACAGCGAAACACGCTGAGCGGCGAGCGTCGAACGCTTTGTGGCCCCGCCAGAATTCGGCGGTTGGCAAGGACGTAGACCACTCAAGGCAGTTCGGCCCCCTCCAAAACGAAATCATGTCATTCGTTCGCTTCAACTCAACGATTTCATCACCAGAGCCTTGAATTTTGCTTCGTCGGCAGTGACGCAAATGTTGAGATTTGGTTTTTTCTTCCAGATTCCCAGTTCGTCGATCACGATCATGCCGCTGGTCAGATCTCCGGAGACTTCGGAATCAGCGGCACGTTGCACACTTTTTGTGATGATCGCGACAAGCTGCTATGGACAACAGAGATTGATGCAATCGAATCAGACCCGGCATGGAATCACGGCAATCCTTCGAAGCCTCTTACAAGAGGCATTGCTCTCGCGGAGCAAATCGATGCAATGAATCTCACTTCACCTGCGTACCGGGTGGCTCACACGGTGGCAAACGCTTTCGATTCCTTTCTTTCCGAAATTAGAAGAAACGCCGAAGCCGATGGCGGAACCGCAAGTAATCAGATTCGCCAAAGAGAAGCAATTGTCTCTCTCGACCTCCCAAAGGAACTCGGCATGACACTAGGTCAGACCGCAAAAAGAGTTCATGCCAAACTTCTCATCATCATTTCTCCACAAGACCACATGGTGAATCCAACCCCCGCAATCGAGTTTGCTGCTGCGGCCAGTGCACCTGTCGTGAGCCTGAATTCTTCCTGCGGACATCGGAGTCTGAGCTGTCTTTCATTAGGGCCTACGGTCGTACGCTTTTTGCTTGACCCTTCATCGGTCCGCACCGAGACCCTAGCCGGATTTTGCTTGTGGCTTTCGCGGTAGCTCAGCGGCCTGGGCAACATCAACGTTCTCGACATGCCCCCGCGGAAGCGAACATCCAGCTGGACCTGCTCACCTTTTCGAATGGTGACGTCTTCGATGAGGAGACGAACCATTCGTTTGCGTTCGCGGTCGGCAGTGCTGGGATCGTTCCATAGGTGCGGGAAGTTCGTGGCCAGGGCCAGCACCTGCTCCCGCTGGACGGTGCCAATCTTGTGCTGATCTGCCTGGCACTGGCGCTCATAATTCTGCTCAGCTTCGGAGAGTGCCCGTAGCTTCGAGTTCCATTCTGATTCCAACGAAGCGGCTACGAGTCGATTATCGGGATCAACACGAAGAAAACGGCGGCGAGCCAGTTGAGATTCGTAGCGCGCCCGATCCACCTTTCAAGGGTGCGACGGCACTCCTCAATAACGTGCTTAAGAGTGCCTTCTGGGGACTTGCATGTCATCTGTCGCTCTGTAGGTTATTGAAACTACGTTTCTTCGCAGATTTGACTCCTTCCGCGTTCACCAAACCCGCTTTTTCTACGGTATTCGACATTACGCAGATGGTCCACGTTAAGTTCAAGTTCGACTAGCACGTGATTGCGCTGCTATCAACAACAACGGCTGAATTGTCTCACTCAGTGGCAGAGTTACTCGGAATAACGATCCCTTTTCTAACGTACTCTCGACTTCAATGCTGGCCTGATGGGCATCAGCGATCCATTTTGCAATCGAGAGTCCGAGTCCGGAACCGTTCCTCTCTCGCGATTTATCTGCGCGATAAAATCTTTCAAATATGTGAGGTAGGTCCTGCGGCGATATTCCTGCACCGGAATCGGTGACCTCGAGGACTGCGGAAGTTGCGGTTGACTTCAGTAACAATGAGATCGAGCCCCCATATGGCGTGAATTTCGTGGCATTGTCCAAGAGAATCCACATCAGCCGACGCAACGCTTGCCGGTCGGCATAGACAAAGACGCTGTGATCTGGAGCAGAGACTGCGAGCGAAAGATTATGGCTCTGCGCTAGCGATGCAGCGCTTGAGCCCTCCTCGCGCACGAGTTCGGAAAGGTCAACAATCGAACGGCTAAGCTCTGTGGAATGAGCGTCCGATCTGGCAAGCATCAACAGGTTCTCTATTAAATCACCGGTAGCTTCAGCTTCGACAAGTATGTCCCGAACAAGTTCTTCATATTCCTCCGGGCTTCGTCGCTTTTGCAGGATTAATTCCGCGGTTGTGCGAATCATGGCAATCGGGGTCCTCAAGTCATGCGAAGCGTCGGCAGTGAACTGAGTGATCCTTTTGAACGCAAGATCAAGGCGCCCAAGCATGTCGTTCAAGGTTTCCGAAAGAACTCTTAACTCATCCCGCGCCCCCGGAATGGTCAGGCGGCTGGAGAGGTTCTGTTCGCTGATGGACTGAGCAGTTTTAGCAATATCGTAAACCGGGCGCATGGCCCGTCCGCTCAGCCAGTATCCGCCGACTCCCGATATAAGTATCACAATGGGAAAAATACTGACAGCGATCCACCTGAAGCGATCGAGGATATGGTAGAAGGGATTCACAAAACTCACGAGCTGTACTGAGTAATCCTGTCCGGCTATTTCAACGGTGGAAGACAACCAGCGGAGTTCGTTTTCTTCTCGATGGATGGTGTTGTAATGCAGGCCGCTATGTGGTCGGGGAGCTTCGCTTGGAATGTCCAGGCGAGGCATCGTCGGTGTGCGATAGACCCACGCGCCTTTCGAATCCAGAACCTGGTAAAGGTCGCCCCCGAGACGCACGCCGGAATGTTCGACGAAAAGATCGTGAAGCTCGCGAGAGGTATGCACTTGCGGGTATTGCAACAGGAAGTTCTGAATGCCCTGAAGGCGTGTTGCAAGGGCCTTGTCAACGGTCGCATGAATTGAGGCGCGCATCCCAACATACATTCCGACGGAAGATGCCAGGAAGGTGACGCTCATGACAGCGAGATACCACGCCGTCAGTCGTACTCGAATCGGCAGAGCCCTCACGATTCTCCATCCTGCTGCAGACGATATCCGAAACCCCGAACGGTATGGATGAGTTTGACTTCGTGCTGATCGTCGATTTTTGCCCGCAGCAGCTTCACAAATGCTTCGACGGTATTTGGTTCAACCCCGTCTTGCCAGCCCCAGACACCCTGGATTATCGTCTCGCGGCTGAGGATTCGATTGGGTCGTCGCATGAAGAACTCCAGCAGGGTATGCTCCGTTTTCGTAAGAGAGATGGTTTTGCCCGCCCTTGTGACCTCACCAGTTGCGGGATTCAATTTGAGATCACTGATTTGCAACTGCGCACCCTGAATGACGGGGCCGCGCCGAGTGACCGCTCGCAGTCGAGCCATGAATTCGGCGAGAGCGAAAGGCTTGGTGAGATAGTCATCTACGCCCAGATCGAGAGCGCGTACTGTGTCCGAGACAGTATCCCGGGCTGTGAGCACCAATATGGGTACTTGGTTCCGAGCCTCGCGGATTTTCCTCGCGACCTCAAAACCATCGATGTCCGGCAGCATGAGATCCAGGACGACGGCATCGAAGGCGCCGGCTTGCACTTGTGCGAGCGCATCCTTACCCGTGAAAGCGAGCACCGCAGAATGGGTCTTTTCTTCGAGTGCGCGCTTCAGCATCTGAGCCATATTCCGCTTGTCTTCGACAATCAGAATGCGCACTTCCTTAGACCGCCTTGACGCAACGAGCTTAACCGAGCACGCAAGGTGCGAACGAGCAATTTCTTGGCTTTTTCAGCCAATTTTCAGCTTTCAGCAACTTTTCAGTCTCGGTCCTTACAATCGGCGCGCTGGCCCGATGGCCGCAGAAGCGCCGAGTTCCGGCAAATTGTACGTGCTGCATATCCGGCTGCGCTGGCTGCGGTCAAGAGCGTTCGGCAGAGGTGAACGATGGAGAGTTCTTTGAGGTCTCGCGTCGGTTGTGCTGTTGCGATCGCCTTCCTGCTGCTGATCTGTGTTATTGCAACATCTGTGAGCGCGCAAGTGGTCGGGGCAATCCTCTCGGGTACGGTAACCGACAGCACAGGCGCCGCAGTTCCGGGTGCTCAAGTCACCGCGACCAGCGCAGATACCGGAATTACGCGCTCCGTGCTGACAAACGACAGCGGTTTTTACAACATCCCGAACCTCGCGCCGGGAACGTATTCAATTTCGATTTCTGCAGCCGGTTTCGCGCGTGTAGGGAATCCAGGTCTGACGCTAACGGTCGGCGAGAAGGAAGCTTTCAACGTTCAATTGCAGCTCGCGAAAGTGGCACAGCAGGTGGAAGTGACCGCGGCCGCACCAGCGATTGAACTGGCGAGTTCCGAGATCAGCGATGTCGTCGACGGCACAACCACCCGTGAGCTCCCGCTCAACGGTCGCGACTGGACACAGTTAGCCACGCTCCAGCCTGGAATAGCCAATATCCGAACGCAACCGTCTGCCACCGGACTGAACAATCGCGGCAATCGCGGTTTTGGCACGCAATTGACAATCAATGGTGCACGTCCGCAGCAGAACAACTATCGCATCGACGGAATCAGCGTGAATGATTACGCCAATTCTGCACCGGGCAGCACTCTCGGCCTCAGCCTGGGGGTGGATGCGATCCAGGAGTTCTCCGTTATTTCCAGTAATTACTCGGCCTCGTATGGTCTGACTTCAGGCGGCGTGATCAATGCCAGTACCAAAGCGGGAACCAACGCATTCCACGGCACCGCCTACGAGTTCCTGCGCAATGACAAGCTAGACGCGCGCAATTACATCGACACCATACGTCCGCCTTTCAAGCGCAACCAGTTTGGCGCTGCCCTCGGCGGTCCCATTGTGAGGAATCACACCTTTTTCTTTGTCGATTACGAGGGCCTGCGCCAAGTTCTGTCCCTCACCAATATCGTTACTATGCCATCGAACAATGCGCGCAACGGCATCGTGACAATCAGCAAAACGCCCATTACAGTCAGTCCCGCCGTGAAACCGTATCTCCCGTTATGGCATGTGCCGGATCCGGGAACCGAGCAGGGCGATGTCGGCACCTACACCTTCGTGGGCAAGTCCTATACGCCCGAGAATTTTGTCACTGGCCGTGTCGACCAGAGATTCTCCGACCGCGACAGCGCTCACGCTACTTATCTCTTTGACAGCGCCACCACTTCGCTGCCCGATAACCTCAACGTGCTCACTAATAGCAACAGCACGCGGCGGCAGACAGTCTCGGTCGAGGAAAACCACATTTTTTCGGCGGCTTTCGCCAATGCGGTGCGCGTCGGCCTCAATCGCGTGGTTGCGCAGACCTTGGACACGAGTCCCGGTGCGAACCCGCTGGGCACGGATCAGTCCCTAGGCGCCGGGCCTGGGCTCTACGCTCCACAGATCCAGGTTGGGTCAGGGATTACCCCATTTCAAGGTGGCCTGAATGGGACTTCTTTCGCAAATTACGGCTTCACGACGCCGCAGCTCTATGACGATGCCTTCGTTACTAGAGGTCGGCACGCGCTGAGGTTCGGTTTTGCTTTCGAGCGGATCCTATCCAACATGACGTTGACTGCCTCCCCAGACGGCATATTCCGCTTCAACACCCTTTCCGATTTCCTGCAGAACAAGCCGCTGTCGTTCCAGATCCAACTGGGCGGCGCCAGCCCGCGCGGTCTGCGGCAGAGCGCGTACGGAGGATATATCGAGGACGACGTGCGGGTGCTGCCGAACCTCACTATCAACGCCGGAGTGCGCTACGAACCCGCCTCGGTTCCCACTGAGACACACGGAAGAATCGCGAACCTCCGCACTCTCAGCTCGCCACAGGTGTTCACCGGCGATCCGTACTTCAACAATCCGACGGTACGCAATGTCGAGCCGCGCGTCGGCTTCGCCTGGGACCCGTTCAAAACTGGGAAGACTGCGCTGCGTGCCGGCTTCGGTGTCTTCGATATGCTTCCTCTCATTTATCAGTTCAATCTGATGGACAGCTTCTCGGCGCCATTCTTTCTGTTTCCCACCTTGTCGTCCTTGCCCCTTGGCTCGTTTCCCACTGGAGCGCTCCCGCTCATTAAGGTAGGCAGCGGTTTGCGGGCCGACTTCGTCGATTTCAATCCGCCGCGCTCATACGTGATGCAGTGGAACTTTAATGTCCAGCAACAACTGGCTCCCAGTATGACCATGATGATTGGGTATGTGGGCTCACATGGGGTGCACTTGCCGTATCGGACCACGGACGCTAACGCGGTGCAGCCGACCCTCACTCCGGCGGGGTACTTGTGGCCGTGTGGCGGCGCGATCGTTAATGGCATCTGCTCCAAGCCCGGAACGGGAATAAAGATCAACCCAAACTTCGGGCAAATCGATGGGCAGATTTTCACTGCCGATTCGGTCTATGACGGTCTGCTGTTTTCGATAAAGAAAGCGATGGCACGCGGGCTGCAGGTGCAGACCTCGTTCACCTGGTCGAAGAGTCTCGATACAAGTTCATCGGTGATCGCAGGTGGGCCATTTCAGAACTCGATTTCAGGAAGCCTCTTCGCCGTCCCATTCCGTGGGCCCTCGGATTTCAATATTGGGCGCAATCTAGTAATCAATGGCCTCTGGCGACTGCCTGGGCAGTACTCGAACAGGCTGCTACGCGGGGTAGCCTCCGGCTGGGAACTCGGGGGCATTTTCCAAGTCAGCGACGGTCTGCCGTTCACCCCTCAGATCTCCGGCGATGCACTGGGTTTGACCACCACTAGCACGATCGATCTGCCGAATCGCATCACAACAGGTTCCTGTGCAACGGCCGTGAATCCCGGCAATTTCACCGCTTACCTCAAGACCCAATGCTTCACATTCCCAAATCCCAGCACGCTCCTGGGCAATGCCGGTCGCAATAGCCTCGTCGGGCCCGGTCTGCTGGACCTCGATTTCTCGCTCTACAAAGATTTTCCTTTGGGTTTCATCTCCGAGGCATCGAAGCTGCAATTTCGTAGCGAATTCTTCAACGCCACGAATCACACTGATTTCGAGCCGCCGATCAGCAACAACAAGCTCTTCGATGCTAAAGGCAATCCCATTGCAGTTGCCGGGAGACTCGACACTATGGCGATACCGGCGCGCCAGATTCAGTTCGGTCTGAAACTCATCTGGTAATTCAACCTTTTCGGAACTGCAATGAATAAAATTCGCACTTCAGTGTTGCTCCTGAGCTTGGTCGGCACCTTGCTGTTGTTAAACAGACTGAGCGTTGCGCAGGAGGTACCAACGGATGAGACCATCCCCAGAATCGCTACGAATCAAGAAGCCAAGGACACTGAGACGAAGCTGGATTTGATCCAGCAAGAGCTCGAGGAGCAGGCGCAAGAGACCACATTTCTTGCTTTCCTGGAACAATACAAAGATCGAATACACATCGGCCGCTTTCTGTATCCCAGCGACAAGCAATTGGTTCCGGGCTATGTGTTTACTTCAGCCTATCTGGACAAGAATAAAAAGTACCCAGGACTAGTGATCGTTCACGGCGCGTTCCACGGACGCCTCGACTGGCGCTTCTTCGATCTGATCGATTTTGCCGTGTCCAAGGGTTACGTCGTCATGTTCCCGGACTATCGAGGCAGCCGTGGCTACGGAGAGGTGATTTACAAAAATAATTACGGGATCACCGATACGGCTGATGTACTGGCAGCGGCTGACTACCTGCTGAAATCGCGCCCCTACGTTGATCCAAACCGCCTTGGGATCTTTGGACACAGCAGGGGCGGTATGGTTACGTTGCTGGCTATAGAGCATTCACCCAAGAAGTTCAAAGCGGCCGTAGATGTTGCTGGTCTCGCCGACTTCCTGGCGTTTATGGCATACAAACCTGACTTCCGTCGGATGGAAACGGCCAGCGAGCCCTATTTCAATGGCAAGTTACCCTCGGAAAACTTGGGGCCATACATGGAAATCTCGCCCCTCAATCATGTCGATGAAATCGAAACCCCGCTTTTTATTGCCGCAACCACGGGCGACAAGACCGTTCCTTTGACTTTGCACACTGGCAGACTGGTCGACGCGCTGAAGGCCCGAGGGAAAACATTTGAAGTCAAGATCTATGATCAAGCGCCGGGCGATCACATTTTTCTGTTCGGAGACAGCGAAGAGAGGCGCGATCTCTTTCAGCGGAGTTTTGATTTCCTGGGTAAGTATCTCAAGCCTTGAAAAGATCGAGCAAACCAAGCTATGTCATGAAAATCTGCCGCTCCCTCCTAACCAGCTCAATCCTGCTTTGGTGTGCGCTGCTGGTGTACGCACAGGAACCTTATTCACAGTTGCTCTCCCAAGGTCCCCTCACGTTATTAATTGCCTATAAATGCAAGCCAGAAAATCGAGCGAAATTGCGAGATCGGATGATTGACTCCGAAATTGCCAATTTCGCGAAGCGGAAGCAGGCGGGCCTTCTCGTAGGCTACCGCATTCTTTTTAGCAGATATCTCGACACAGACAACTACGATATGTTGTCTCTTTTGAGTTTCAAGACTTATTCAGAAGTGTCACAATGGAAAAGCGTCGAGCAAACGTCGCCCGGCGGACTTTCCCAAGTTGCTCTTACGTTCGTTACCTCTGCTATAACCTATGCGATGGATCGCGTACGTTATGCTGCTTCAACGCAACCTCAATCATCGAAAAAAGAGCCGGTCTTCCTGATTGTTCCATATGATTACAGCGTCTCCGCAGACCAATACGTCTCATATCTCGACGGCTATGTCCTTCCACAACTGAACGGCTGGATGCAAGAGCAGGTTCTGTCCGGGTATGACATTTACCTGGCCAGATACGCTGCAGATCGACCCTGGAGTAGCATGCTCGTTCTCGAGTACGCCGACGATGAAGCTCTAGGTAAACGCGAATCAATTGTCGCGAAGGTCAGAAGCCAACTTCAGGGGAATGCAGAGTGGAGGGCGCTCAGCGAACACAAACAGTCGGTGCGCGTAGAGAAAGAGGCGATTATTGCAGACCAACTTGCCCCCAGATGAAAACTTGTGCAGTAAGTTCGGGACCAAGGTGGAGAATGCAGGAATTGGAGGAACGTTGCATGAATTTCATCGGATATGCTCAAGGCTTCTTTTTTGTGTAATTGCGATCTTCGCAGGTTCAGTGCAACTTTTGGGTGCGAGATGCGAGGATCTTCAAAAACTCAGTTTGCCGAATGTCACAGTATCCTCCGCCTTCAGCGTTCCTTCAGGATCGTTTACACCTCCAGGATCAACAATTGCGCTTCATACTCAAGGATTTTGCCGCATCTCGGCAATGGCGAAACCTGTACCTGGATCAGTCATCAATTTCGAACTATGGATTCCGACGGCGGGGCGATGGAACCATAAGCTCGAAGGCGTCGGTAACGGCGCTTACGCTGGAGCAATCAGCTATGGCGCCCTTGCAAATGCAGTTGAGCGAGGCTTTGCTGCCGCCAGTACCGACACGGGGCATACCGGAAGCGACCTGACGTTCGCTATAGGGCATCCGGAACGAATTGTCGATTGGGGCTACCGCGCGGTGCATGTAATGACAGATGCGGCAAAGCTGATCATCCGTGACTACACCGGAACTTTTCCCCGTCACTCCTACTTCAATGGCTGCTCGACCGGAGGAGCACAAGCGCTCTCAGAGGCGGAACGTTTTCCCGCAGACTATGACGGAGTAATCGCGGGCGACCCCGGCAATGACCGCGTGCACTTGAACGTTGGATTCTTATGGGCGTTCGTTGCAACCCATGATGCGAATGGAAAGTCGATCCTGCCCGCGTCCAAATTGCAGTTGCTGTACGGAGCGGTGATCTCAGAATGCGACGCGATCGACGGAGTCAAAGACGGCATTATCTCCGATCCGCAGGCGTGCCGGTTCGATCCCGGAAGCCTGCTCTGCCGGGGCGATGAAACCGACAGTTGTTTGACGTCCTTACAGGTGGAAGCGGTCAGAAAGGTTTATCAAGGTCCGCGAAATCCCAGAACTGGCGCGCAGATCATTGCCGGATATTCTCCTGGCAGCGAAGACCCACCAGGAGATGAGTACCACGGTTGGAAAACTTATATCACCGATCCGAAGGAACCGATGCGGATCGACTTTTGGAGATACTGGGTCTTTAATGATCCAAATTGGGACTGGCGGACGTTCGACTATGATCGCGACGTGGCCTATGCCGATGAGAAAGTTGCATCGGTCAACGCCAGCATTGCGGATCTGAAGCCATTCAAGGCGCGCGGCGGAAAGATCTTGATGTATTCTGGCTGGGCCGACCCCGTCGGTCCAGCCTTGGATGCTGTGCGGTATTACGAGAAAGTGACTTCAGCTATGGGTGGTCCTCACCAGACTCGAGATTTTTTCCGGCTATTCATGGTTCCCGGAATGGGCCACTGCGCCGGCGGTGTCGGTCCTGCAATATTTGGGGGGGCGCGGGGCGGAAACGATCCGCACCTCGTTCCGCCGCAAATAAATTTGGATCCGGACCATGATCTGCTGAGTGCCCTCGATCGCTGGGCGGAAAAGGGTACTGCTCCCGATCACATCTTCGCGATGCATCTGGGACCGAACAACGTGCCTGACCGTACGCGACCGCTTTGTCCCTATCCCTCGAAAGCCACATGGAATCGGCGGGGAAGTACGGACGAGGCGAGAAATTTTTCGTGTACAGATGAGAAGCTCCCGCGCGCAGTCGGCGAACAATAGTTCCCAGATGCACGCGCGCCGTGGGAGTCGATGGTGGAGTTGGGTGGATCTGCAAAGTAGCAACGCGAACTCACGCTTCCACTGATACTTCACAAGGAAGTTAAAATCAAACTTCGCAACCAATTTCGTAACAAGTGCGCCTAAATCCGTCTATCTGTGCTCACGAAAAATCTTGGGAAATTTCGACACGGATAGGCACTCCATCGGCTCGATAAACGCAGCCCTGATCTTCGGCAGAGAGCGTAACGGATCGGCGGGCATTTGCGGGGGGATCATATCAGTTCGAGCACCGAAGTCACCGGTGCGTCGTCCTCGCCCTTGTACCCATTAAGCGGCGACGAGAATCGAAAAGTATCGGTGCCCTAAGAATTCGTACGAAGGACGACTGTCATGGAAAAGTTAAAAGGAAAGATCGCTGTTATCACCGGCGCAACCTCGGGTATGGCACTCGCGACCGCTAAATTGTTCGTTGAAGAGGGTGCCTACGTATTCATCACCGGCCGCCGTCAGCCACAACTCGATTCCGCCGTGCAGGAAATCGGCAAAAACGTGACTGGCGTTCAGGGCGACGCTGGCAATCTCGCCGATCTCGACCGTTTGTATGAGACCGTTAAAGCGACAAAAGGCAATATCGATATCGTTTTCGCCAGTGCTGGCGTTGGTGAATTCAATGTCCCTATCGGCTCCGTCACCGAGGCAAATTTCGACAACACATTCAACGTCAATGTTCGGGGAACGCTCTTCACCGTGCAAAAAGCTTTGCCCCTGATGCGCGATGGCGGCTCGATTCTTTTGAATGGCTCGATTGCCAGCATCAAAGGCTTTCCCGGCTTAAGCGTTTACAACGCTAGCAAGGCTGCCGTCCGCTCCTTCGCCCGTACCTGGACCGCCGATCTGAAAGGCCGAAAGATTCGCGTCAACGTCATCAGCCCCGGTACAATCGATACCGGCATATTCGTCGGCGTCCCGAACGAGGTCAAAGATCAGTTTGTATCCCTAATTCCCATGGGTCGGATCGGCCAACCGCGCGAAATTGCCACGGCGGCTCTCTTCCTAGCTTCTGACGACTCCAGCTTTATCACGGGCATCGAGTTGTTTGTCGATGGTGGCACTGCGCAAATCTAGAGTGGCCTATGTGGTCCGAAGAATGCGATCCCAAACTGGGGTTGCGTCATAATTTCCCCAGGCTTGATCAATCGAGCGGTGGAAATAAGGTCGTTTGCCCCTTATAGGCGTGGGCAAAGGTACCTTCTCAAATCCCTTCCCGGCCCAAAGTTCTATGAACTTCTCAATCGTCGCAGGTCCGTGCCCCTGAAAATGATTGTTTGCGTAAGCGTAGATCAGCACGCCTCGCTTCATAATTTGGTAGCAGAAATCCACTCAACTGGAGAGTTCGGCGGTGCGATCAACCACGACCTTGTCCCACGACATCGTCTGCGCTTCGATCTCTCTCCTGTCGCCGAGCCAACGGATGTAGGTCCAATCTGCCGTGATCGGATCAGAATCTAGTTCTGCCGGACTTGGCATCCAAGATCGGTCTTGCAGCACGAGCGCTGTCACGTGGTCGTGCAAGAGGTTCGCGACCTCAGCGTTGAGCCAAGGTCGATTTCGGATTTCAATCGCAAACTTGTGGTTAGTTGGCAGTTTTTTCAGGAATGGAATCAACCTGTCGGTGAACGCATGCCGATCTGGAAAGTTGCTGCGGCTGAAGAACGGAAACTGAAAAGACGATGGGGCCAAGCTTTCCACCCAGGATGGATGCTGCCAAGCACAGTTGGAAACTGTCCGGGCAGCTATCAAGCTACTAACAGTTCGTTGAAAAACCCCGTTCCACTGCAACTTTAATGTGAGAGAACTCGTCTGAGTGAAGGAAGGCGAAGGAGGCGAGTGAATGCGCGGCGACGATGACCTGCAAGATGGAATG
>Ga0070698_100002012_pt1 | contig 22587 bp, 17 predicted proteins | sample KBSK1502metaG_FD_65477 | JGI IMG/M metagenome (GOLD analysis project Ga0070698, IMG submission 65477) | Corn, switchgrass and miscanthus rhizosphere microbial communities from Kellogg Biological Station, Michigan, USA - KBS K1-50-2 metaG | ecosystem: Host-associated > Plants > Roots >...
GGACGACGCTGCAACATTATTTCAATGAATTAATGACGACACAAGATCCGCAAGCAGTGCTCCAAAAACTGACTGAAGCCCAGCAAGCGCGCGGTTTTGATATTTTGGGTTTTGGGTTGGGCCTTTTGCAAAAAATTCTTCAGCCGTTGATCGGGATCGCGTTCGTCATCCTCTACATTGACAGTCGAAGAGAACGCTAGCGCCAGGCACTCGCGTTGCATCAGTTTAAGGCCCACTCTGTCAATCGACCTGTCGGCTCTGCAAGAGAAGTTGCGCAATCTTGCTAAAGTGCCGCCCAATATAAGTAAGATAAACGATAAACGAAACGAGTTGGACGCTGATCAACCAAACGTGACCGGCGCGAGTAATGAACAAATCAGGCCAGATCCAAACGGCGAGCGCACAGGCGAGATTGATGAAAAAAAGTAAAGGAACAAGCAGATAAATGTTACGCAATTGATCAGCTTTGGCACGCGCGTAAAGGGCGCGATCGGCATCGTTACGGGCTTCTGCGATTCGCGCGTGAATCAATCGCATATCATAGATGAAAAGCAGCCACACAACCGCAGCATAAATGGCGCTTAGCTGGAACCACGCCAGTGGATTGTCGACGCGGGTAAAGAGAATAGCTTCGCCCAACGCGCAACCGATGTAGAAAAAGTTATGCCCGAATTCCATCGGCCAGCGAATCAGCGTCAGTGTGTGAATGATTGACCGGGACCAAAAGATAAAGATCACGCACAAACCTGCTGCGACATAGGGAAACGAACCCCAGTGTCGCATCGTAAACACCACACGAGCATTGTCTGTTAAGAAAAAGAGAGCAACGCCCTGAATAATGCTGGCGAGCGTGAGCTCCACGTTGATGACGACCGAATCGAGCTCGCGGCGGCCTTCACTCTGCGGGTCCACGATGCGACTCGTAACCGTTCGCTCACCCGGATGTCAAGGTCTCCGATGAGCGTTGGCCAATGGCGTCAACTGCTCACGGCACGACAATGCAATTTTGTCCCACTCTACGCAGCAAACTTGGTTCAAGTCTGTGTCAGATAGGCCAATAAGCCGCGTAAGATTACCGTTTCTTAAGCTTCGTTTTAAGGAAAATCAGAGGCCGCGAACCAAAAGTTCGCGGCCTTTTGATTTGCCTCCGAATCTTTTCTGCTTGGCGAATCGGCGAGCGCATCGTAGTTACAGTCTCTCGATATGGCGGCGAAAACCGAGCAAAAAACCAGCGAAGATAAGGTGACCGCGGCGCGGAATAAGAATCTTGATCTGGCGATTCAACAGATCGCAAAAGACTACGGTGAAGGAGCGATCATGCGCCTTGGCGACGAGAAAATTGTCGACATCGACGTCATTCCCACCGGCAATATCTTAATTGATCGCGCGCTCGGCGTCGGCGGATTCCCAAGAGGCAGAGTCGTGGAAGTGTTTGGCCCTGAGTCTTCCGGGAAAACGACACTGACTTTGACGGTGATTGCGCAAGCGCAAAAGCGCGGTGGACTCGCGGCGTTTATCGACGTCGAACATGCTCTTGATCCGGCTTATGCAAAGCGGCTCGGTGTCGATCTGGATGATCTTCTGGTTTCTCAACCGAGTTCTGGCGAGGAAGCGCTGCGAATTTGTGAAACGCTGATCCGCTCCAACGCGCTGGATGTGATTGTGGTGGATTCCGTGGCCGCGCTCGTTACCAGAGCCGAACTCGAAGGCGAGATCGGGGATACGACGGTAGGGGCACAGGCGCGCTTGATGAGTGCTGCACTGCGCAAACTTACCTCGCTCATTTCAAAAGCGCGGACCTGCTGCATTTTCACGAATCAAATTCGCGAAAAGATCGGTGTGATGTTCGGAAACCCAGAGACAACCCCTGGCGGCAAAGCACTGAAATTCTACTCTAGTGTGCGCGTCGACATTCGACGGATCGGTGCGATCAAGCAGACCGATGGCGTTGTTACAGGGAATCGAACCCGCATCAAAATCGTGAAGAACAAAGTCGCGCCTCCTTTCACAGAAGCGGAGTTCGACATTATGTACAACGAAGGGATTTCGTCGACCGGCGCCCTGCTCGATTTGGCATTGGAAAAACAAGTCATCGAGAAGCGTGGCTCCTGGCTGAACTACAAGGGCACCCAACTCGCCCAGGGCCGCGATGCCGCAAAGGAAGTTTTAAAGAACGACAAGCAGCTCTACGAAGAAATTGAGTCGGCGGTCAAAGCCAGACTCAACGAAGAAAAGAGCTAGACGCCATCGTGCAACCCCGAGAGCACGCTTCCTAGAGCTCGACTGCTTTAAGGAGTCAAGCTTGTCGCTTGTGATCCGTCGCGCTGCTTGAAGCGCTTAAGCAGTTGTTCGCTTTGATCGGTTTCACGCAACAAGTAAAAAATGACGAATCCGAATTTCGAATCACATTGAAATTCAAGAAATGAAAATCCCGATAATTCCTATTCTGAGCGTAATTGCGTACGCCCACGCAGCGGCACAGACCAGCCAGACGAATGTCTCAGCGAAGCCTCAAACGCCCGTAGAGCGTGAGATCGAGGACTTGGAAGAAGCCCGCAACCAAGCAGTCCTTCATCGCGATGTCACGGCGCTCGATCGAATGACTTCCGATGACTATACATTTATTACTCTGAAAGGTGAGCTACGGACCAAAGCGGACATTCTGAAAGGCTTCGCCTCAGGATCGTTTCATTACGAATCGCGACAAATTTCTGATTTGAAGGTCAGAGTGTACGGCGACACCGCTGTAGTCACCGGACGCTCTGTGCAGAAAGGAATGGAAAACGGCAAGGACTACAGCGGAGATTACCGGTTTACCAGGGTGTATGTGAACGAGAACGGACGTTGGGTGACGGTGGCTCTGCAAACAACTTTGATCCAGAAATAAGACTTTCCCCATCGTGACTTCAGCGCAGATCCGTCAGTCATTTCTCGATTTTTTTCGCGAGAAACAGCACACCATTGTGCCGTCGTCACCGCTGTTGCCGGACGCGCCGAATCTCCTTTTCACCAATGCTGGTATGAACCAGTTCGTGCCGATATTTCTTGGACAGCAGAAACCCCTTTGGAAACCGGCGCGCGTAACAGATACGCAAAAGTGTATTCGTGCCGGCGGTAAACATAACGATCTCGAAGACGTCGGACTCGACACCTATCACCACACGTTTTTCGAGATGCTGGGCAATTGGAGCTTTGGTGATTATTTCAAAAAGGAAGCGATCGAATGGGCGTGGGAACTACTGGTCGAACGCTGGAAATTTCCGCCGCAACGGCTTTATGCGACGGTTTACAAGCCCGGGCCGGGCGAGCCGAGTGAGTTTGACCAGGAAGCGCATGATCATTGGGCGCATTTGTTTCGCGAAGCCGATCTCGACCCGAAGGTCCACGTTCTTGATGGTGGCAAGGCCGATAATTTTTGGATGATGGGCGACACCGGCCCATGCGGCCCGTGCTCTGAAGTCCATGTCGATCTCACGCTGGACGGCGACACGCGCGGCGCACTCGTGAACAAGAATGATCCGCGTTGTATCGAAATCTGGAACCTCGTTTTCATCCAGTTCAACGCGCAACCTGTAGCCGGGGGCGGTGACCTCGGCCGCATCGAGTATGTCCCGCTCGCTGCGCGTCACGTTGATACTGGAATGGGGTTCGAGCGCGCGACCGCGATTATTCAAGGCACAAAAGGTCTTACTGATTTTTCAGGTACGATTTCTAATTACGAGACCGACATCTTTCGGCCCATTTTCGACGAACTGGAAAAACTGAGCGGAAAAAAATACGCGAGCACGCTGCCAATTGTAGGGCAAGCCCTTCACTTGCCGGGCGAGGGGGAGGGCAGCCGGAGCGGCGGCCGTACAAGCGACCCTGAGCAGGAAAATATCGATGTCGCTTTCCGCGTAATTGCCGATCACATCCGCGCGCTTTCGTTCGCGATCGCCGATGGAATCATTCCCTCGAACGAGGGCCGCGGCTACGTTTTGCGCCGCATTCTTCGTCGCGCTGTCCGCTACGGCCGTTCGTTAGGCTTTCACGAGCCGTTCTTCTTCAAGCTGGTCGATGTCGTTGCAAAGACGATGGGCGATGTGTTTCCCGAAGTCCGTGCGAAAGAAAAAACAATCAAAGACGTAATTCGTCGTGAAGAAGAAGCTTTTAGCAAAACGCTCGATATCGGAATGACACAATTCGAAGAAGCAGTCGAGATCGTAAGGTCATTTGAATCTCTCGATAAGGATTGGTCCGCCCCAGCAGAGATTGGTGGATCAAAACTATCCCGCGAACGCGACTGGCGAGATCGTGAAAAGCTAGTTGTGTTTAAGCGACTCGCAGATGGAAGAGTCCTGAAGGAGATCGCACCTGAGCTCGCCTTCAAACTGTACGATACGTACGGTTTTCCGCTCGATCTGACTGAGCTGATGGCGCGCGAACGCGGGCTCACGGTAGATGTTGCCGGATTCGAGAAATTGATGGATGAGCAACGCGATCGGGCTCGAAGGGCGCAGAAAAAGGAAGAAATCAGCGTCGGAGAAGAACAGCTAAAAGCCGAGCCAACGAAATTTCTTGGTTATGATTTTTTGGAGACCGAATCAGTTGTCGAAGCCGTTCTGTCCGGAAAACAATCGGATGAGCTAAACATCGTCCTCGATCAAACACCATTTTATGCCGAGATGGGCGGACAAGTGGGGGATCGTGGATTGCTTCATGTGCCTGGGCATGACCGCACGGAAGTCGGCCAGTTGCGCGTGATTGATACACAGAAGCGCGGCGACATTTTTGTTCATCGGGCTGCGCTTTTGGATGGGCGGGCCCCGGAACCGGGCGAGGCGGTGCGCGTTTCTGTAGACGCTGATCGCCGTAAACTCATCCAGGGGCACCATACCGTGACGCATTTACTGCACTGGGCATTGCACCAAGTGGTCTCGCCTGACGCCTCACAAAAGGGAAGCTACGTCGGACCAGACAAACTGACTTTTGATTTTTCGAGCGCGCCATTGACGAAACAACAGGTGCGCGACGTGGAAAAACTGGTGAACGAAAAAATCGCGGAGAACGCGCCGGTTTCATGGGCGGAGATTCCGTATGCGGAAGCAAAGGAGCGAAAAGACATCATTCAGTTCTTTGGCGAGAAGTACGGCGAGACGGTGCGTGTTCTACAAATTGCCGGAGTGCCGCGTGCGCTGAACGGTTACTCAATGGAGCTCTGCGGTGGCACACACGTGAAATCGACAGGTGAGATCGGTCCGTTCCGTATCTTGAAGGAAGAGGCGATTGCCGCTGGAATTCGCCGCATCGAAGCGGTCGCAGGCGACGCGGCGCGTAGTTGGACGAAGCAGGAAGCCGCGCGTCAGCAGGAAAAGTTTGAAGCGCTGGCGCGAAAGAAACCTGGCATCGCGGCACTGCCTGTTTTTAAGAACGACGCCACCACTTCTGAAATGCTTGAGCTAATCGATGCGAGAGCTGCGCATCTTGAAAAGATCGAGGTTGAAGTTCGCGATTGGGAAAAGCAAGGCGCCAAAACTGCCGAAACGGAGCTGAGAAGCCGTGCCGCTCACGTCGCGAATCAGTTGGCGGCATCGCATGCAGGGAAGAGCTTCTGCGTCGCTGAAGTACAAGACGGGGACGGCAAGCTGCTGCAGGCTGTCGTTGATGTGTTGAAATCGAAATTCAACAGTCCGATTTTTCTCGTCGGTGCGACGAACGGATCAGTTGCACTGGTGGCATCCGTACCGAAGGAGATGACATCGAAGTTTCAGGCGAACAAATTGATTCAGCAGATCGCGCCGATAGTAGGCGGCAAAGGTGGCGGGCGACCTGAGAATGCTCAGGGCGCCGGCAAGGATTCGAGCAAGATCGCTGAGGCGCTGGCAAAAGCGCGAGAGCTTCTAAGTTAAACAATAAGCGAACGCCTAGAACTCGTCGGCCACCTCGTGAATGGTGTTCTGTCATGTTGAGCGAAGCGAAACGTCTCTGATTCGTTTCCGCTTCGGCCCGCCAAAAAATTGATCCGAGATTCTTCTCCCGCGGCTGCGGGGATCAGAATGACATTGCGATACAACTTCTAAGGCGCAGTCACACTGGGAGTTCGCGCGTGTTTCACGAGCAGCTTCGCGTTCTTTCCATCCAACGACATTCGGTAAATCGACGCGTCGTTTTCGTTTTCCTTTTGCATGATGCAGAGAAATTCGTCGTTGCTCAGCCAAAACGGCTCCCAAACAAAATCATCCTTGCCGGTAATGCGGACTGCTTTTTCGGCCGCCGAATCGAATTTCTCGATTGCCGGCTGCGGACCGTCCCAATTTTTGCGCTCGTGCTCGGAGCCGCAATCGACGTCCATCAGCAGCATTTTGCCGTCCGGCGAAACACTAAGTCGATCACCGCCGTTCATGCTCGCATCAGTCAGAATCTTCGAGAGCTCCCATTTCTTCAGAACGTTTCCGTCCAAATCGATCTGGTAAATGTTGTCGAGATCGTGACAGAAAATTGATTTGCCGTCGCGAGCCCATTCCGGCGCGCCAAACGCTTCACTTTTCAGCCCGGCATTTTTCACAAAACGAAAACCGGAGCCGTCGGTGTTCACCAGACCGAGGTGCCATTCCTTCTCAGCCATAATAGAGAAGGCGAGTTTTGATCCATCAGGCGACCAGACTGGGCCGAAACAGTTGTCGCTCGGAATATCTTTTAGAACCGTGACTTTGCCGCTGGCGACATCGGCAACCGCGATGTGGCGTTCCGGGCCGGGACGGGTTTTCGAATCTTCACTGGTGTTAAACGCGACACGGGTGCCGTCCGGTGAAATCTCGGGCAGGGCGCCATCGGCAATCTTCTTCTGGTGTGTGCCATCGATGTTGGCGATGAAGATGTTGTCGCCGTGTTCATACGCAATTTGTCGCTGCGCCGCATGGCTGAGTGCGGAAAGCGCGACGCAAAGGAAAATGGCGATCTTGAGCGGTTTCATTGATGAGGCTTACGGCGCACTGACGGACGGGAAGCGCGCATTCTTGATTAGCCGTTTCAGATTTTTTCCGTCAGCAGACATTCGATAAACCGAGTCGTCCTTTTCGTCAGGCGCGCGACTGAGAAAAAGAATATTATCGTTGTCGATCCAAACGCCGTCCCAACCCAAAAGTTTTTTTGGCGTTAGCCTGGTGGCCTTTTGGGCTTGGAGATCGAACGCCCAGAGCGCCGGCAACGGCCCGTCCCAATCTTTGCGGCCGGATTCTTCGCCCATGTCGATGCTTAAAAGCAATCGCTTGCCGTCCGGTGAGACGTCAATCCGGCCGTCACCGCTCATATCACCTTTCGGCACGATCTTACCGATCCTCCATTGCGCGCGAACCGCTCCGTCGAGTCCGATCTGGTAGATGTTCGTCATGTCCTGGCAAAAAACAGATTGGCCGTCGTGTGCCCAGACCGGCGAATAACAGGTGACTTCATTTTGAACTCCGGGCTTCAGCACATGAAAATTCGTGCCGTCTGAATTAACGGCGCCGAGGTCCCAGACTTCGTGCGGGCGCGTGCTGAAAAGGATCTGTTTCCCGTCAGCAGTCCAGCTTGGGTAGTACGAATTCTCGCTTGGGACGTCCTTAAAGATATTCACCTCACCAGTCGTAACGTCTGCTACGGCCATGTGCCGCGTGTAAGTCGTGTCGCTCGTTTTTTCGACAGTGTTAAACGCGACGCGAGTTCCATCAGGCGCGATCGCTGGAAAAATCCCATCGGCGACCTTTTTCTCGTTCGTGCCGTCAAGATTGGCGACGTAAACGGCATTATTGCGTTCGAAAGCGATGTGCCGATCGGCAGGAAACGCCGTGGCAGAAAAGCCGGCCAGTGCAACAACGAGAGAGAATATTTTTCTCATGGCATCACCAGGGTAATGAAGAAGGTGGTGGCGACCGCGGCGACGAGGACGATTAAATAGACAAATCCGCCAAAAAGGAACTTGAAAATGCTGATGAACCAGCCCTGCCGATAAACGCGACGAATTGACAGGAAAATTAGCACCAGGAATGCGATCCAGAGCAGCGCAATAGTCCATCCCGCAACCGGACCCGGAATCCCGCGGTTGAGTCCGATTGTTGCGAGCACGATTAGAATGATCCCGAGATAGGCGAATGTGTGGATGTGCAGCGCGTAAACGAGATGGTCGATGTAGAAGATGCGGCGGCGGACGTAGAGAAGCTTCAGGACGCATGCGAAAAGTGGAATACAGGCGAGCATCATGTAAGGCAGGTTGCTCATGAGCGTGACGAGAAAGAGTTGAATATTCGTCCCGTGCTCACCGAATTTTTCGCGGGCCCGCTTTTCGAACCAGTTGGGGAGGTCGTTAGGTTTTTCGCTCTTGTCGGATTCGAATATGACGGCCTTGTTCTGCGCTTTTTTGAGCGATTCCTCGACTTTCGTCCGCACCTCGGGAGTTAAACTTTTCACTGCGTTTTCTAGTTTCGCGCGCGCATCCAGCGGTGCAGGGTCGCCATAATCCAGACGTTGTTTAATCGCGTCGCGGGCTTCTTTCGGCAGGTTCTCGTTCTTCAACTGCTCCTCTAACGCAGCGCGTTTTTCGGACGCGACTGGCTTGCCGCCGAGAGCCTGCTCAATTTTCTCTCGAACTTCAGGTGGAACGTTTTCTTGCTCCAGTTCGCTGCGAATCTCCGCGCGAGTGCTCGGTGAAAGGTCAATCGGCTGGAGATGCGCCGACTTGATTCCGTAAGTCGCCGCGAAGAAGAACAAGATGCTTGCGAGAAGATAAAGTCGCAGCGGATGCACGTAACGTACGCGATGCCCGGCGAGAAACTCGTTCGTCAGTTTCCAGGGGCGAACCAGGAGGAGGCCAATCGTCGCGAAAAACTTCGAGTCCCAATTCAGAAATTCGTTGAGTAAATCGGCAATGACGTGCCGGAAGGAGCGCCGATAATCGATTGCCGGCTGGCCGCATTTGGCGCACCAATGTCCCTCCAGTTGTGCTCCACAATTCTCACAATGCGTAATCACTGGGCGCTGCTTTTTTCGCCGGCCAAAAAGTCCCCTCCGAGTCGATGACGCCTGTTCGATTGCGGAGATCGCCGCATCGCCCAGGACAAATTTTTCCAGGTCATCAGGCATACCAGCGCCAGATTACAAAAACCTTTGTGCCGAGTCTACGCCTTGATTCAAGGCGTCACGAGCAAGGACCCACAAAATGTGCGTCGCATTAGCAACGGTCTGGTTTGTCTCATCGCAAAGTTTGCATTGACCAGGCAAAGCCATTGATGACACGATTTCGCGGAGTGGCCCTTCAACTTTTCAAGACCAAAAGTCCAGACCATTTGTTGGCTGAAGCGGCTGCGCCCGATCGCCAGTTGAAGCGCGCGCTCGGTGCGTTCGACCTGACCTGCGTTGGCATCGGGGCCGTCATCGGCGCCGGAATTTTCGCGCTGGCGGGTACGGCCGCGGCCGGTGAACAACTCGAGGCATCCCTATGGAAAACGCCGGTGCTGAATTTCATCATATCGCATCTTACTCACGCCGAGCTGGTATATGGACGGCCGGGCGCGGGTCCGGCGGTAATGGCTTCTTTCGTGGTGGCAGCAGTCGCGTGCGGTTTTGCTGCACTTTGTTACGCCGAGCTCGCCTCGATGATTCCAGTGTCTGGGTCGGCCTACACGTACTCGTACGCAACGCTCGGCGAGATCATCGCGTGGGTCATCGGTTGGGACCTCATTCTCGAGTACGCGGTTGGGAACATGGCGGTGGCAGTCGGCTGGTCGGGTTATTTCGTGCAATTGTGTGGAAGCCTGTTCCATCTGAAATTTCCGCTTTGGTTGGTGAGCGATTACCGAACGGCTAGCACCCTGTTGTCCACAGGAGGCGAGGCGCTCAATAATTATTCTTCCACGACTTTGCCGGTTATTTTAGGCCACCCTATCGCCCTAAACCTGCCTGCGGTTCTGATTGTTGCAGCAGTGACCATCCTCTTGATCTACGGGATTCGGGAGAGCGCGCGCACCAATACTGCCATTGTGGTTACCAAGGTGGCGGTCGTTGTCTTCGTGATCGCGTTTGGCGCGTTCATGGTGCACCCCACTAATTGGCACCCGTTTCTACCCAACGGCGTAGGCGGGATGATGAGCGGTGCTGCTATCGTTTTTTTCGCGTTTATCGGCTTCGACGCCGTCTCGACGACTGCGGAAGAAACAAAAAATCCGCAGCGCGACATGCCGATCGGAATCATCGCGAGCCTGATTATTTGTACACTGCTTTACGTGCTGATGGCAGCCATCATCACTGGAATGAGAACATATACGACGTATTTCGGTGATTCTGCCGCGGTTGCGACCGCATTCGCCGGCCGGCCTTGGGCGCAAGCACTCATCAGCGCGGGCGCGCTTGCCGGTCTTACGTCGGTAATATTGGTTTTCCAGCTCGGGCAGCCGCGCATTTTCATGGCCATGGCGCGCGACGGTTTGCTGCCGCAATATTTTGCCCGGGTTCACCGCCGATTCCGCACACCGTACATCACGACGATCTGGACCGGCGTTGCAGTCGGCGGTGTCGCAATGCTTACTGACATCGGTTCGCTGGCCGACCTCACGAACATTGGAACCTTATTTGCCTTCATTCTCGTTTGTCTTGGAGTGATTATTTTGCGTCGTAAAGAGGCCGGTCGCCACCGGCCATTTCGAGTTCCGATGGTTCCGTTGTTTCCACTTCTCGGCGTCTTTTTTTGCTTCGTGTTGATGCTAAGTCTGCCGCTCGAGACATGGGGCCGCTTTGTTGTTTGGCTTGTCATCGGGTTGTGCATTTATTTCTTTTACGGTTTGCGCCACAGCAAACTCCGTCGCGGTGTCGACGTCGGGCCGACGGAAGATATTCCTCCGCCGCTGATCAAGACGTAGATCGAGAAGCCTTGTAGCCACGACCCCGTGAGGCGTTACTTTGCACAACGCTCCGCAGGAGCGTGGCTACAACTTCGTCATCTCTCCAGTTCGAAGGGAATCTTACGCGGCTCGCTGCGCGTGGGAAACTCTATCGTCCACTTCCAGCCACTCGAACGTTGTCGTTTTCGCCGGCTCGAGTCCGAGTTTCTTGACCTCTTCGCTGAAGAACTCCTGCTTTTCCGGATGATTGTAGAGGCTGCTTGCCTCGACTTCGTCAGCCCAACGTTCGATTTCCTCCGGCGTTTTCTCTTCGCCCGCCTGGTTGAGCCATTCGACTATTTCCTGATCGCTGGCGCCCTGTTCGATTTGCCCTTTGAAATTGTCGCCTTTCACGCGTTTGAAACCAAAGAGCATGTTATCCAGCGGACAATCGAAGTGATATTCGCCAATGTTTCCCGCTGCCAATGCGCGGCATTTATCGATGGTGCGGCCAAGAATCGCATAACCGCCAACGCGAATGCGCGGACTGCGCGGGGCCTCCTTCGCTAGATCTTTCCCAGTAACTTTCTTTTTCATCCCAGGTGTTTCGGATAGAACAGGGGATCCGGTTGTCAATTTGGCAGGCCAAGCGCGGGCTTTACAGTTGTGCGGTGAAAGCAATTCACCTACTGCTCGTGACTTGTGCCGCGACGTTGAACGCGCAAGACGTTCGTGTTGCGGCCCCGCCCGCGGGAAAGCTTTATCACGGCCTTTATTGGGGCGGCGTTGGAACCGACGAGCACGACCCAACTGAGCACGATGTTACGCCCAACGACATCGCGGGATACGAGCAAGCCGTTGGCAAAAAAACCGCGTGGATTTATTTCGCAAACAACTGGTTTGAGTCTCGGAAATTTCCGGCCGCGATGTGCAACTGGGTCCGTGATCTCCAAAAAATTCCGTACATCCGACTAATGCTTCGGTCTGATGTTGATCAGAGACATTCAGAGAAAGTTTTTTCACTCCAAAAAATCATTGCTGGCGAATTCGATGACGATCTTCGCGGGTGGGCGCGCGACGCCAAAGGGTTTGGCTCACCGATTTTGATCGAGTGGGGGACCGAGCCCAACGGAGAGTGGTTCAGCTGGAACGGCAAGTGGAACGGCGGTGCCGGAGAAGGTCCAGCACGATACGTCGCAGCGTACCGGCATATTGTCGACCTGATGCGCGGAGAGGGGGCCGATAATTTGCAATGGGTTTGGCACGTCAACTGGCTCGATGAGCCGGAGAAAGATTGGAATCGTTTCGAGAATTATTTTCCAGGTGCAGACTATTGCGACTGGGTCGCTCTCAGTGCCTATGGACCAACCACGCCAACAACGCAGGATGGCACGGAGAGTTTGGCGTTTAAAATGCGCGAAGCCTATCCGCGCCTCGTGAAAACCGCACCTGGCAAGCCGATCATCCTCGCCGAGTTCGGTTGCGATCTGCACAACCGGCACGTTGATGCAGCAGATTGGGCAAAAGTGGCGCTCGAAGACCTCTTCTCAAATCGATGGCCCGGCGTCATCGGTTTCTGCTGGTGGAATGAAGGGTGGCAAAACGACGACCATAAAAAGCACGACACCGATATGATCATTCTACACGACCGTGATCTGACGCGCGTGTTTCGCGATGAGCTTGCAAAACACGCAGACAAAATTCAGGAAACTCCGATTACTTCACGTTAATCGCTAGTGCGTCATCCCGAGCGAAGCGAGGGACCTCGCATTTGAAGCTTGGAACGCTCTTTGGTTGATGAGAAATCAATCATCCTGTGCGGGATCCTTCATTTGGTTCAGGATGACAACGGTGTCGTGGGCGTTGCGCGATTGAATAGGGCGTCGGATAGTTCTTCATGGTCAAAGTTGACGTCACTTACACCGGGGAATTGCATTGCGACGCTGAGCATGGTCCCTCGCAGTCAAAGATTTCCACTGACGCGCCGACCGATAATAAGGGCAAAGGCGAAGCGTTTTCGCCGACTGATCTAGTCGCTACGGCTCTGGCTACGTGCATGAGCACGACCATGGGAATCAAAGCGCAGGAACTTGGTGTCGATCTGCGCGGAATGACCGTGTCAGTGCAAAAGGAAATGTCCAACGACGCGCCGCGCCGGATCGTTGCGCTACCGTCGGAAGTTCACATTCCGCTTCCACCCGAATCGCCGCACCGCGAGGTGCTGGAGCAGACGGCCCTGAATTGCCCGGTGCACAAAAGTCTGCCCCGGGAAATCGATCGGCCGACGAAATTTTTCTGGGAAGGGTAGGATTTGTCATGTCGAGCGAAGTCGAGATATCTCTAATTGTTTAATAGTCCGAGATTCCTCGACTGCGGCTCAGAATGACAGAAGGCTACGTTCCTGCCGGATACAGCCACTGCATGTAATCGCGCACGCCCTCTTCCAAGGGGAACCTCGGTTCGTAGCCGAGCCTATCGCGCGCGTTTGTAAGATCGGCCTGTGTGAAGTTTTGGTAATGCGCATGCGGATTATCGATGTAATCAGGCTGAAAATTTGTCCCAAGGCATTTGTTTAGAACATCAACCAATTCGTTGAACGAACGCGCCTGGCCCGAGCCGAGATTGCAAATTCCGCTGGCTCGCGCATCGACAGCGCGAATGCTGCCTTCGACAATGTCCTTCACGTAGACAAAATCGCGTTTCTGCTCGCCGTGCTTGAAAATTCGCGGCCGCTGACCGGCCTTCATCTGCCGCGACAGATGATACACCATGCTGGCAGGCACGCCCTTGTGTGCTTCGCGCGGTCCATAAACGTTGAAGTAACGCAAGCCAACGATGATCCAATCGCGAGACTCGGCCGCAGCTCTCGTCGCGATATTATCCAGGATCACTTTGGAGAAGGCGTAAACGTTTGCCGGCGCGGCGCCATTTGATTCCACACTGGCCTCAGTCGCCGGACCGTAGGTCGCCGCAGAAGACGCATAGACGATTCGGGTCTTGGTCGAGCGCGCAAAATTCAGGATTCGCCGGAAACTTTCCACGTTGTCGTGAACTTGCTCGAACTGGTCGTGATTGGTCGTATCAGTGATCGACGCGAGATGAAAGATCGCGTCGAACGTTCGGTCGCCGAACTGCTCGCGCCAGTCGAGTGTCGCCAGATTCTGCGCAACGAAGTCTCCGCGGTAGCCGGTCAGATTCTTAAAATTACCGGAGCGAAAATCGTCAATCACCGTGATACGCGCGTCAGGGAATTTTTCCTGCAACGCCAGTGTGAGGTTTGCCCCGATGAAACCGGCGCCGCCGGTGACGATGAAGTTAGAGCGAGAGTCCACAAGAAACAGTTGGTTGCTGGGTTGATTAAATAATTCTTGCAGCGCTGAGCGCAAGCCGCTACTTCTGGATTCAGTTCTTTGCGAGCTTGGAAAAAGTGGATCGGCGCAAGAAATCCCGTGAGACTCGGGAGCAGTTGCGCTGCTGTAACTGGATACGACTTCCCAATGGGCCAATCGTTGTAGTGGCAGGCGTGCCGCCTGCGGCTCTTTGGTTGTGCAGCCGACACGGCTGCCGCCACAGAAGAACGGTGAAGGCGGGAAGAAGGTGATTCCGGCGGTTGCCGGAACAAAGCCAGGAGCCAGAATATTTGTCCGGTCCACCTCATTCGTTGTAGCCGGGGTCGTTGACCCCGGCCGCGGTCAACGACCGCGGCTACAGCGGCTACGCGCGAAAAAACTTCTTCGCAAAAAGAAGAATGAGAGCTGGACGATCCGGCCTGTTGTGACGGCGATCTATAAGCGCCGAAGCGATGTGAGCCTAACAAGTCCAACTCTCTGAGTTGGAGGAAACTTGTTATGCAAAATCGTCCCGTTTGTTTTTTTCATGTTTGGAAGGCGCGGCGGACGCGCCTTGTCTTATTCGCAGTGCTGGCCTTTGTGCCGGGCATTTGCGTTGCTCAGGAAGCATCGCCGACTCCTTCACCGAGCGAAATGGAAGCTGAGCCGATTGTTGTTACAGCAACCCGTTTCGACATTCCGCTCGATCTATCGCCCGCCAGCGCGAGTGTGATTACATCGGAAGACTTCGAGCAAAAACAAATCGAGCGCGTTAGCGATGCCCTCCGCGAAGTACCGGGGCTCTCGGTTGTTCAAACCGGAACAGCCGGCCAGTTGACGTCAGTTTTCACTCGCGGATTGCGCAGCGAGCACACGCAGGTCTTACTCGACGGCATCCCCATCAATCAGGGTCTGCAAGGCGCTTTTAATTTCGCCGATCTGACCATCGACGATATCGACAGGATCGAAGTCGTACGCGGGCCCCAGAGTACCTTGTACGGACCGCGCGCCCTGGCAGGCGTTATCCAAATTTTTACCAAAGAAGGCACAGGAACGCCCGGGGCGATGGTCGCCGCTGAAGGTGGATCGTACGACACTTTCCACGAATGGGGCCAGAGCGACGGCAAGATCGGCAACTTCGATTATTCAGTCGGTGCCAGCCGCTTTGACACCGACAACGCGCGTCCAAACAATAATTACCGCAACACTGCAGCAATTACTGATGTGGGCTGGTCGCCTGACGAACAACTGCGAATCGGCAGCTTGTTCACTTACTCGGTCAGCGACACCGGAAATCCAAACACGATCTTCGATCCGCGTCCCATTGATCACTTCCTCACGGAGCGTTGGTTAATCGGTCCTCACATCGATTGGAAGCCGACCGAGTGGTGGCAACACAAATTGATTATTTCTTACGATCACGAACGACAGCTGAACGACCCAAATGAGGACGGCTTCGTGGGGCCGACACGCGCGCTCTTTGAACGGACACAAGTTGATTACCAGAATGATTTGCGTCCAACATCGTGGCTCACGCTTACGTCTGGCTTTTTCTACAGCCGCGTCAACGCAGGCCAAGAGCGTCCGTTTGTTCTGCAAATCTTCGGACCGCAACCAACGTTCGTGAGCGATCACACTGAAGAAATCGCGGGATTCTTGCAGGCAACGCTGACGCCGATCGAGAATTTGATCTTCGTTGCCGGCGGGCGTTTTGATCATTTCAATCAGTTCGGCGGTATCTGGACTTATCGCGTCGCCGGGAGTTACAAAATCGACAGGACAAACACAATCCTACACTCCAGTGTGGCAACCGGATTCAGTCCGCCAAGCAGTCAGGATAAGATTTTCGGAAATAATTTCGGATTAAAGCCGGAGCATGATTTTGGCTGGGACATCGGCGTCAGACAGGAACTCTGGGAGAGCCGGGTTGCCGGCGGACTGACCTATTTTCACAACGACCTCTCGAACGCCATCGGATCCAACGGACTTTTTCAGACGCTCAACCTCGGCGCAGCCGAGACGCAGGGCTTGGAAGCCGAATTACGCGCGCAACCGATCACCAACCTTTTGTTCACGGCGAGCTACACTTACCTGGAGGCGGAAAACACGTCATCGAAAGACATCACGCAACTGCAAGGTGCGCGTCTGCCCCGGCGGCCGCGCAACGAACTTTACGTTTCAGCTTCGTATCTTTGGTGGAAAAAACTGCGAACCGTGGTCGAGGCAAAATTCGTAAACGCGCGCGAGGAACTTAATTTCGGCGGCCCAAACTTCGACATCGAAGATTACAGTTTCGTGAACATCGCAGCGGAATATGAAGTGAATCCGCACCTGTCGATCTTCGGCCGGATTGATAATCTAGCGAACGAACGTTACTCGGAAGTGTTCGGCTTTCCCGCCCTCGGCCGCGCGGCGTATGGGGGGGTGAAAGTGCGATTTTAGAACGGTGCAAGCCTTTCGCTCGCGAGGTTTACTTTTCATCTCAACACATAACGGCCCGTCTTCTTTGTTCCAATCCGACGCACCAAACCGGCTTTGATCAATGGTCGCAATAGATCGAGCGCGCCTTGTTTCGATATGCCTATGCCATCCCAGATTTCACGCGGCGTGAGCGCCCTGCGTTCGCGCAAAAGATGCAGCAGTTGCTCCTGTTTAGGACGAAGCACCAGCTTCGCCTTGCCTGAGCGTGCCGTCAGTTTTTGAAGCCGGCTCCAGACTCGCTCCAGCGTCAGGCGCAATCCGGCCGTGCTGTACTCGATCCAGTTCGTTAGGTCGCCGTTTTGCTGCTGTACCCTTTCCAAAGCGTCGTAGTAGCGTGGACGATCTTCCCAATAAAATTCGTCGATTGAAAAAATGTGGTGATTGTCGAAACCTCGCCGATAAAGCTCCCATAAACTGAGCATGCGACCGGCCCTTCCGTTGCCGTCGGCAAACGGGTGAATGGTTTCAAACCGGTGGTGCACGATGGCCGAGCTGAGGATCGGAGAAGTTTTTGGCGCGTCTTTGTTCCACCAGTCAAGCAGGTCTGACATCATCAGACGCACTCGCTGCGGGGGCGGCGCCACATAACTGCCTACACGTACGCGAATCGTTCGGTACTGCCCGGCCATTCCCTGATCCATCACTTCGCCGGCCATGATGCGGTGCAACTTCAACACCTCCGCGTGCGTGATAACGCTACGTTGGGCGTTCTTTTCCACGAAGCGCAATCCAGCGAAATAATTTGCCACCTCCCGGCGGGCACGCCGTGCTGTCGCCGGAATTTCCCGGCCCTCTTCGATTGCGCGCACCTGCTCCAACGTCAGCGGATTGCCCTCAATTGCCGTTGAAGAATGCGCGTTGCGGATGCGCGTGTCTTTCTGCAACGCCGGAACCCACGGCACCTGTATTGTCGCAGCCAGGATGCGTTCGCGCAACGCGGCGATCTGCTCGACCTCCGTGAGTAGTACTGGCGTGATGCTGTAAACCGGCTTATAACCCACGCGATTAGTCAAGCATAAGTCAAGTTATTAGTCAAGTCGCTTGCTAGGGCCATTCAGAAATAGGTCAAGTATAAGTCAAGTTTTTAGTCTTGTATCCAGGGACGATGAGATATTTGCGCCGATGACTCGGAAATCTTTGCCTTACCTGTGCCCTAAATGGCGGCGTGCAGCTACGGTTTCTAGTCACTCTTGTCATTCCAAGCGAAGTCGAGGAATCTCTTGACTGGTTAACAGCAGGGAAGGATTGAAGCTCAGAAAATGAACATCGCTTATCTGGTCATCGGCGTGCTTGGAGGAGGCTTGCTGATTGCAATTATCTTGCTGCTGGTACGGCGCGGCGGAGCTGGCGATGTGGCGCTTGCCGGAAGACTCGAGTTACTCGGCCGCGCGCAAGAGCGAAGCGAGCGGATGCTTCGCGAAGAGATGGCACGTGGTCGCGAAGAAGGTGCAAATGCCGCAAAAACGCAGCGCGAAGAATTGACGAAGTCCCTCGAAGGCGTGCGATCAATTGTCGATCTGCGCTTGAAGCAATTGCAGGAGGACAACTCGAAGCAAATCGACAAAATGCGGGCCACCGTTGATGAAAAATTGCAGGGCACGCTGGAAAAACGCCTCGGCGAATCGTTCAAATTGGTGAGCGATCGCCTTGAGCAGGTGCATCAGGGCCTGGGCGCGATGCAGCAATTGGCAAGCGACGTAGGCGGCTTGCAACGCGTGCTTACGAATGTGAAAACGCGCGGTGGTTGGAGCGAGTGGCAGCTCGGCGTCTTGTTGGAAGAAATGCTGACGCCCGAGCAGTTCGCAAAAAACATGAAGACTCGCGATGACACTGATGAGCGTGTTGAGTTTGCGATCCGGTTGCCCGGTGATGAGAACGGCGCGCCGGTCTGGCTGCCAATCGACGCGAAATTTCCGATGGAACATTACGAGCGCTTGACCGATGCGCAGGAAAGTGGCGATTCCGCAGCGGTGGAAGCGGCGATGAAAATTCTGGAAACGCAGTTGAAACGCTGTGCGAAAGATATTTGCGAGAAATACATTAATCCGCCAAAGACGACCGATTTTGCTCTGTTGTTTTTGCCAAGCGAAGGACTGTACGCCGAAGCAATTCGTCGCGTTGGTCTGGTTCAAAACGTGCAGCGCGATTGCCGGGTGACCTTCGTTGGACCGACTACGCTGGCCGCACTACTCAACAGTCTGCAAATGGGTTTTCGCACGCTTGCGATCCAAAGGCGCTCAAGTGAGGTCTGGAATCTGCTGGCGACGGTGAAAACCGAGTTCGGAAAATTCGGTGAAGCATTATCGGCGGTGAAGGAGAAAATCGATCAAGCCTCCCGCAAGATGGAGGATGTCGATGTTCGGTCCCGCGTTATCACGAAAAAATTGCGTGACGTGGAGGAATTACCTTCTAATCCCCAGCCAATGCTGAGGGACCTGTTGCCAGGCGAGAATGACGACCGCCTCGCCGGTTAAGGCGATATCGCATGGTGACACATGAAGACGGCATTGGTCACGGGAGCGAACAAAGGGATTGGCTACGAGGTCGCGCGCCAGCTCGCGGGAAAGGGATTTCAAGTCTTCGTCGGCGCCCGGAGCCGGGACGCCGGTCAAAAAGCGGTGGCTAAGATTGCTGAGGAAGGCGGGAAGGCAATCTTTCTGCAGATCGATGTTGCAGATCATGCGAGCGTGACCGCCGCCGCGCTCGAGTTTGCCAAAGCGGCCGGTCATCTGGATGTGCTCTTGAATAACGCAGGGATCATTGTTGACGGCGACGACGCTATTCTGGAGATCAGCGACGAGCTATTGCGAAAGACGCTGGAGACAAACACCCTCGGCGCGCTGCGCGTGACACGTGCGTTCGTGCCCTTGCTCAAAAAGAGCAAAGCGCCGCGTGTGATCAATGTTTCCAGTGGCGGCGGTCAATTGACCGGCGGCGCTGATGGTTGGTCCCCCGCTTACTGTATCTCGAAAACTGCGCTCAACGCCGTGACCTCGCAGCTCGCCATTGCGTTGCCGAAGTCTGCGGTGAATTCAGTTTGCCCAGGCTGGGTACGCACGGATATGGGTGGTCAAGGCGCTGCCCGCTCAGTGGAGGAAGGTGCGGACACCATTGTGTGGCTCGCTGCTGATGCGCCGCAAAAGCTGACGGGAAAATTTTTGCGCGATCGGAAGGAAATACCCTGGTAGAGAGTTAAAAGACTCAAGTGGTTAAAAGTCACAAGGGAAGCCTACTGCTCGGCGCACCTAAACTTTGTAACTTTGCTACCCTTCCTTAGAGCACCTGATCCCATTTGCTCTGATCTTTGAGCATGATTTCGCGAAGGAGCCGAATGGGCGGCATACCGTGATCGAGTAGCTCGTTGTGAAATTTTTGCAGTGAGAAATCGTCGCCCTGCTGCGCTTTGTAATCGTCGCGCAATTTCAAAATCTGCAATTTGCCCAGGGTATAATTGAGATAACCGGGATCGAAGGTGCCGCGCACTGCTTCCTGGCGTGCCGGCTTTTCCTCGTAATAACAGTTTTCGCGAAAGAATTTTGTTGCCTCGTCGAGCGACATCTTCTGCGTGTGCATCTTGATCGACACACATAATCTGCATAGACGAAGCAGCGCTTCGTCGGCCTGTGCCATGCGATATTTGGCCGCGCGTTTCACGTCGTCTTCGCTGGGTGTCGAGTTGGTGGAACTGCCGTAGCCTTCGTCGAGCATCATTTTTTCGCAGTAATGCGCCCATCCTTCGACGAACGCGTAGCTGCCGAAGATTTTTTCAACTTTGCTCGCCGGCGACGCGTTCAGGTGCAGGAACTGCACATAATGACCAGGGTAAGCTTCGTGAATTGAGACGACGTCGGAAGTGTAATAATTAAAGGCGGTGAGCCATTCCTCTTTTTGTTTCTCCGGCCAGTCGTTCTCTGTAGGCGTGACGTAGTAATACGCCTCATTGGCGCGTTTCTCGAACGGACCCGGCGTATCCATCGACGCGAAAGAGGTGGCGCGCAGGTATTGCGGGGTCTCTTTGACCTTCGCCCGGACATCAGATGGGATGCCGACCAAGCGACGGCTCAAAACGTATTTGCGAATTTTGTCCAGATCTTTGGCCACATCCGGGATGAGGTTTTGCGGCGTGGGATGTTCGCTTTGAATTTGCTTAAAAACGTCGATTGGAGACTTGTTCGGATCGATTTCTTTTGCTGCTTCGGCGAACGCTGTTTGTTCTGCTTTTAATTGCTCCAGGCCGATCTCAAGGATTTTTTGCGGAGGAAGATCGACGAATTCCGTCTGCGCCAGGAAGCGCCTGAATTTTTCTTCGCCCAACGCGAAATCCATGGAGGCTTTCGAAAGTTTCTCCCGCTCCAGCCACGCGGCGTAATCGTTGAGCGCATTTGCGGCCTTGCGGTTGGCCTCATGAAAGGCGACGCGAAGCTGTTCGTCCTTGAGGTTGCCGATAGCGGCAACAAGATCTTTTTTCAGGAAATCTGCGGAACCTCTCGCGATCTGGATGGCGAGCTCAACGTACGGTTTTGGAAGAACGTCGTTGAGGTTTGTCCTAGCGGCGATGAGGATATTTGGGATTTGCGATTCGATCGCAGTTAAGCTCCGAACGCGATCCTCGAGCGGCGCGAAATTCCTCTTGATATAGACATTCACGTCTGCTGCGCGGGCATAAACCATGGGATTTCGCTCGAACACTGACATGTCCTGCATTTTAAAGAGGTCTTTCTTCACGGCAGCCTGGAGGATTCGCAGATCGATGGATTGGCGGGAACTCAGCTTGCCCGAGTCGAACTTGCTCAGCCGATCGTCGAAGCGCCGTAGCCGGGAAAGCTCGGCGTCGAGCGCGAGGCGACTGTAATCGGTGATTTTGCCGTCGTACTCGTGAAGCCCGAGAGCGGTCCCCTCCAGGGGATGGGCGCTCAAATAACCTTTAATGTATTCCTCGGCGACGGCCTCATACTCGCCGTCTTCGGTTTCCGTAGCGAAACCTCGAAAAAGACACAGCGCGGAGAGGAAAAGGACGAAGGAGAAAGCTTTAACGGTAAGGACCATTTTCATTGGCGCGCAAGTTAAGACAACAGTTTGCGTTGGGTGTTGCCAAAAATTTCCCGTGAGCGATGGTGAGCCTGTTTTTCAAACTGGGGTCCAAGTATGAGGCGCTTCATGATTTTGCCGTCGTTGGCCTGTCTCTTGCTAGGTGTTTTTCCTGCCTTCGCACAGGAGGCGCAGCCGGCAAAGAGTGAAGAGGATAACGGCTACGCGCAAATTTCAATTTTCGCAAAAGCGCTCGAATTGATTCGTCAGGATTACGTGGATGAGAACAAGACGAGCTATCACGATCTGATCAACGCGGCAATGAAGGGGATGCTTTCCTCGCTGGATCCACATAGCCAGTTCATGGATCCCGATGATTTCCGGGATATGCAGGACGACACACGCAGTCGTTTTAACGGCCTTGGGATTGAAGTTTCGATGAAAAACGGCCTGCCTACCGTGATTACAGCGATGGAGGACACGCCTGCGGCCAAGGCTGGAGTCCTCTCTGGCGACCAGATCTTGCGAATCAACGGTATTTCAACGGAAAGAATGGATCTCCAGGACGCCATTAATGTTTTGCGCGGACCTTCTGGAGCAAAAATAACCCTTACGCTGTTGCGGCCTTCGACCAAGGAAATCAAGGAATACACCTTGCAACGCGCAGAGATCAAAATCCAGAGTGTCAAGGGAGCCCGAGTGCTTGACGCGGATCTGACCGGCCCATTCAAGATCGGTTATATCCGGTTGGTGCAGTTCAACGAGCCGACCGCCGACGAACTGGCGAAAGCGCTCGATGAATTGCAGAAGCAAGGGATGCAGGCGCTCATTCTCGATTTGCGGAACAATCCGGGTGGACTGTTAAATAGCGCGGTCGATGTCTGCGCGCAGTTCCTGCCGCCCAACACAAAAGTCGTCTC
>Ga0070698_100002013_pt1 | contig 22580 bp, 20 predicted proteins | sample KBSK1502metaG_FD_65477 | JGI IMG/M metagenome (GOLD analysis project Ga0070698, IMG submission 65477) | Corn, switchgrass and miscanthus rhizosphere microbial communities from Kellogg Biological Station, Michigan, USA - KBS K1-50-2 metaG | ecosystem: Host-associated > Plants > Roots >...
CCTTCTTCACCGACCTCACCAGCGTGCCCGCGATCATGACCTGGCTGGTGCCCAAGACCGGCGAGCACCTGCCGGCGACGTTGCTGCACGACGGGTTGATCTCGCCACCCGGCCAGGGCCCTGACTACATCTCGACCGACGGCAAGACCGTCAACCGCGTCCAGGCCGACCGGATCCTGCGCGACGCGATGGCCGACCGCGGCACCGGGCTGGTCCGACGCTGGCTGATCTGGTCGGCGGTCACGCTCGGCACCATCTTCAGCCGTAACGACCTCGGCATGAGCAAGGCCCGGATGTGGCGCTATCGCCTCGCCATGGCCGGCACGCTGCTCGTGGTCATCTACGTCGGGCTGTGCGCGACCCTCGACCTCTTCGACGCCTCGTGGCCGGGCTTCGTCGGGCTGCCGTGGATGGGGGACCGGCCCTGGTGGGCCGAGATCATCGGCGGGGGAGCCGGCGCGATCACCGTGCCGTTCCTGCTCGGGCTGACCTGGGGCCGCTTCCGGGTCGCCGGCTGGGTCGGCGGGATCACCGTCTCCCTGCTGATCCACGTGATGCTGTTCCTGGTGCTGCTGACCCTGCTCTACCAGGTCAGCGAGCGGCTCACCAAGCGCGCGCCGATGGTCGCGCTGGGCGTCGCCATGCTCCTGCTGGTCGCAGCGGTGGGCACCTCCATCGGGATGGCCGTCACCAGCCCCTGAGGCTTCGTCAGCGCAGGGAGTACGTCGCCAGCGAGACGCCGATGTAGTGGGCGATGAACGCCGCGACGGTGAACGCGTGGAAGATCTCGTGGAAGCCGAACCAGCGCGGCCACGGGTTGGGCCGCTTGAGGCCGTAGACCACGCCGCCGAGCGTGTAGAGCAGGCCGCCGATCGCGACCAGCACCAGCGTCGCGATGGCGATGCCGTTGCTGAAGCGGTGCGCTCCGTGGATGAAGTCGGGGATGAAGAACACCGCAGCCCAGCCGAGCGCGATGTACATCGGGGTGTAGAGCCAGCGCGGCGCGTCGACCCAGAAGACCCGGAAGAACACCCCGGCCAGGGTGGCGCCCCACACGATCAGGAGCAGGGTGAGCAGGGACCTGCCGTGCAGGAACAGCACGGCGTACGGCGTGTAGGTGCCGGCGATCAGCACGAAGATGTTGGCGTGGTCGAACCGGCGCAGGAACGCCCAGGTCTTCGGGGACCAGGTGCCCCGGTGGTAGATGCTCGAGACGGTGAACAGCAGGATCGCGCTCGCGGCGAAGATCGCCGAGCCGATCCGCGTGCCGGTGGTCGGCGAGAGCACGATCAGCACGACGAAGGCCGCGATCGCGAGTGGCGCCACAGCGGTGTGCATCCAGCCGCGCAGCTTCGGCTTCACCTCGGCCAGCTTGTCCGACATCAGGGTGGTGGCGCGGTCAACGGCGGCGTCGAGGCGGTGCGTGACGTCGTTCATGGGGACCAACTTACGACACCGTAGGTTGAGTCGGCAGCCGATGAGGCAGACCTCACCCCCCGCCTCGGTAGCATCGACGTCGTGGCGAACTGGAAGGACGCGGTCCGGCGGGTGCTCTACCCGGCGTACGAGGCGCGGGTGGTCAAGTTCCTCCCTGCGGACAAGCTGCCCCAGCACATCGGCGTGATGCTCGACGGCAACCGGCGCTGGGCCAAGGCCGCGGGCCAGGGGAGCGCGGCCGGGCATCAGGCCGGCGCGGACAACATCGAGCCGTTCCTCGGCTGGTGCGACGACGTCGGCATCAAGGTGGTCACGTTGTGGCTGCTCTCGACCGACAACCTCAACCGCGAGCCCGCAGAGCTCGAGCCGCTCCTCACCATCATCGAGGATGTCGTCTCCCGCCTCGCCGAGCGCCGCCGCTGGCGGATCCACCCGGTGGGTGCGCTCGACCTGCTGCCCGCGGCGACCGCCGAGAAGCTCAAGGAGGCCGACGAGGCGACCCGCGACGTCAAGGGGCTGCTGGTCAACGTCGCCGTCGGGTACGGCGGCCGCCGCGAGATCGCCGATGCCGTCCGCTCGCTGCTGGCCGAGCACGCGGCGAAGGGCACCTCGCTCGAGGAGCTTGCGCAGATCATCGACCCCGAGCACATCGCGGAGCACCTCTACACCAAGGGCCAGCCCGATCCCGACCTGGTGATCCGCACCAGCGGTGAGCAGCGCCTGGGCGGCTTCCTGCTCTGGCAGAGCGCGAAGTCGGAGTTCTACTTCTGCGAGGCGCTGTGGCCCGACTTCCGCAGGGTCGACTTCCTGCGGGCGATCCGTGCGTACGCCGAGCGCGAGCGCAGGTTCGGTTCGTAGCCGATCCTTCACCCCGTGTTCGGGCGTGTCGCCCGGGTTCGGTGTCTTCGCGGACGTACTTTCGATGCAACGGCGAGTGGGGAAGCTCGCTGTATCGGGAGGCCCGTTCGTGAGAACTCACGACTGTTACACACGGCGACAGGCCGCATGCGCCCCGCTGTGTGACGGGAGCCGGCGCTCCGGCTCTCGGGCTCAATCTCACCCTCGAGAGTTCCGGTCCGACTGCACGAAGTAACGGACCGGGCGAGAGTGCGCGCGCGGTCCCACAAAGGGGTATGGCCGTGGCAAGCAAGCGCACCACCTCCACTGCGAAGTCCACCGCGACGACTGCTGACGGGATCCGCACGTACGTCCTCGACACGAGCGTGCTGCTGGCCGATCCGGGCGCACTACGCCGGTTCGACGAACACGAAGTCGTGTTGCCGGTCGTCGTGATCACCGAGCTCGAGGGCAAACGGCACCACCCTGAGCTCGGGTTCTTCGCACGCGCTGCCCTGCGCATGCTCGACGAGCTGCGCATCGAGCACGGCCGCCTGGACGAAGCCGTCCCCGTCGGTGACTCGGGAGGCTCGATTCGCGTCGAGCTCAACCACACCGATGCCGCCTCGCTGCCCTCGGGCTTCCGCCTGGGCGACAACGACACCCGCATCCTGGCGGTGGCCCGCAACCTGGCCAACGAGGGCTGCAACGTCACCCTGGTCTCCAAGGACCTGCCGTTGCGGATCAAGGCCTCGGCGGTCGGCCTGGACGCCCAGGAGTACCGCGCCGAGGCGATCAGCGAGTCCGACACCGGCTACTCCGGCATGGCAGAGCTGGAGGTCGCCGCGGCCGACCTCGACGAGCTCTACGACGACGGCCACCTCGACCTCGCCGAGGCTCGTGACCTGCCCTGCCACACGGGGCTGGTGCTGCTCTCCGAGCGCGGCACTGCACTGGGCCGGGTGGGCTCCGACAAGCAGGTGCACCTGGTCCGGGGCGACCGGGAGGCGTTCGGCATCCACGGCCGGTCCGCCGAGCAGCGGATCGCGCTCGAGACCCTGCTCGACCCCGAGGTCGGCATCGTCTCGCTGGGTGGGCGTGCCGGCACCGGCAAGTCGGCCCTGGCCCTGTGCGCCGGCCTCGAGGCCGTGATGGAGCGCCGCCAGCACAAGAAGGTCGTGGTCTTCCGCCCGCTCTTCGCGGTCGGCGGTCAGGAGCTCGGCTACCTGCCCGGATCGGAGTCGGAGAAGATGTCGCCCTGGGGCCAGGCCGTCTTCGACACCCTCGGGGCGATCACCTCCAAGGACGTCATCGACGAGGTGCTCGACCGCGGGATGCTCGAGGTGCTTCCCCTGACCCACATCCGTGGCCGGTCCCTGCACGACTCCTTCGTGATCGTCGACGAGGCCCAGTCGCTGGAGCGCAACGTGCTGCTCACGGTGCTGTCCCGGATCGGTGCCGGCTCCAAGGTGGTGCTGACCCACGACGTCGCGCAGCGCGACAACCTGCGGGTGGGGCGGCACGACGGCGTCGTGGCGGTCGTCGAGCGCCTCAAGGGTCATCCGCTGTTCGCGCACGTGACGCTGACCCGGTCGGAGCGCTCACCGATCGCGGCGCTGGTCACCGAGATGCTGGAGACTGTGACGATGTAGCAGGGTCACTCCGTGACTGATGGGGTGGTGCGAGTCTCCTGTGACTCCTGTGATGGGAGTGGCGAAACTCGCACCACCTTTTACCTTTCAAAACCGGGGTTCGGTTTGTTCCTGCCGTCCGTCTCCTGCATGGTGGACCGAGTTCGTGGCGTGGCCCGGGGGGAAGTTCGGTCGCGTAGTGCCTGACAGTCCTTGCCGCCTACCGTGAGTCGACCCCTTGTCCAACGCTGAGAAGTACGTTCCGAAGCACGCCCATCGTCGGGCGCCGGGCGCACCGAAGAGGGTGCTGCGCAACACGGTGCTCCTCACCTCCGTTGCTGCTGCCGCGACCGGCGTGACCGTCTCCGGCGGCATCATGGCGTCCTCCGGTGCCGCCCTGACCACCGTGGCCGCCGACCTGCCGGCCCTGGGCGGCGTCCACAAGCTGACGGCGGCCGAGCTGGCGGCGCGCTCCGAGGACGAGGCGTCCCGCTCGGACCGTCGCGACAGCACCGATCCGGCGAAGCAGGCTGCGCTGTCGGCCACCGGCGGCTCGGCCGTCACCATCACCCGCGACGTGACCGACGGCGACCCGCGCGAGATCGCCGCGGCGCTGCTCGCGGAGTTCGGCTTCAGCTCCGACCAGATGTCCTGCCTCGACCCTCTGTGGGAGGGCGAGAGCGGATGGCGAGTCGACGCCGACAACCCCTACTCCTCGGCCTACGGCATCCCGCAGGCACTGCCCGGCTCCAAGATGGCCTCGGCGGGCGACGACTGGGCGACCAACCCCGCCACCCAGATTCGCTGGGGGCTGGGCTACATCTCCGAGCGCTACGGCTCGCCCTGCTCGGCCTGGGGCTTCAAGCAGAGCCACGGCTGGTACTGACGGAACCCCAGTGCCCCGGTAGTCAATTCGGGTCAAGGGCAAATGACGGGTCGGATCGTTTTGCACGTCAAACGGTCGAAACGGCGCGGATGAGTTCGGAATCGGCGGCTACATGCCCCATTCTTTCGACAGACGTGTTGGGGGGTCTCGGGCCGCGCGTTACAACGTGATTCGATTCCGAGGGGGACAACTCAACAATGCGTAAGAATCCAAGCTATGGAGCCGTTCGGCGCGCCCCGCGCGCCGCGGCCGTCGTACTCACTGCCGCCGGCCTGATGGCCGCCGGCCTGGCCGCTCCGGCCACCGCCCGGCCGCCGATCGGCCCGGTCAAGAACCTCACCGCCGCGGTCACCAAGCCCGGCGCCAGCTATCGGATCGCGGCGGACTGGTCCGACCTGACCGGTGCGGTGTCCTACAAGGTCACACTGGCCACCGCCGGCGGTGCCGTGATCACCAGCGACACGGTGACCACGTCCGACTGGACGGTGCCGACCACCAGGCCCGTGAACACTCAGGTCAAGGTGACCGTCGTGCCCATGTCGAGCACCCGGAAGGGCCGCGCGGCGTCGGTCACCAGGACGCTGCCCGACCTGACGGCCCCACTCGGGACCTATGACGTCAGCTGGACCGGCGTCGACACCACGGTCAGCCAGCTGACCCTCACCGACGACCTGAGCCTGCCGGCCAACATCACCCGCGAGATCAACTGGGGCGAGCCCGGCGGCGTCTTCGAGCCGTGGTCGAGCGGCACCAGCCTCAACCACGGATACCCCGCCCCTGCCGCCCGCTACGTGCCGCAGGTGCGACTGACCGACGAGCACGACAACACCGTCACCCTCAACCTGCACGCCGTGGTCATCGGCGACACGGCCGCACCCGTCGGCGCCTACACCACCGGCCATTCGGCCAAGGTCTGGGCCCGCTTCTCGCCGGTGACCCTGACGCAGTCGGAGCTCACCGACGACTTCAGCCCCGCCAACAAGGTGGTGCGAGTGGTCGACTGGGGCGACGGCACCGTCCCGACTGTGTGGGCCACCGGCCTGACGGTGAGCCACGTCTACACGATCGGCGGCCCCTTCAGCCCGAAGGTCGCCCTGGCCGACGAGGCCGGCAACACCACCACGGTCGAGGCGGCTGGGGTCACGGTCCTGGTCGACAACCTGGCGCCCAAGCTGACCCTGACCATCCCCAAGGTCGGCCTCAACCAGGTGCGGTCGTGGAAGGTGCTCAAGGGCAAGGTGACCGACGCCGGCGTCGGCGTGGGCAAGGTGCGGATCCGCGTCGTCCAGAAGCGCGGCACCGTCTGGTACTCCTACCTCCCGGCCAAGAAGACCTGGGTCCGTGGCGGCAGTACCCGCGTCAAGGCGATGAAGCTGGCCGGGCTCGCCCGGGTCGCTCCGTCGGCCAACGGCGTCTGGCAGTTCCGGTTGGTCAACCTGCGCAAGGGCACGCTGGTCATCCAGGACAGCGCTGCCGACAAGATCCTGAACCGCAGCAAGATCTTCACCCGCCAGCAGGCGCTGAAGAAGTACTGACCGGGGTCAGATCCCTCGAGCCGTGAACACCGAGCCCGCTCCGGCGTACTCCCTGCTCCCGGCGAAGACGGGAAGGTCCCAGACCGTGTCCTCGTCGCTGCTGCGCAGATAGGCCAGTGCCTGGGCGTGGTCGGCGAAGACCGCACGAGTCGCGAAGTCCTGGCGGCGTACTTCACCGAAGTACGCCGCCAGGGCCGTCTCGCCGTTCTCGCGGCTGAACTGGGTGACCATCGCGTCGCCGCCGGCGGCGCGGCGGAGGTCGGCCACGTGCTCGTCGCCGTTGGTCGCGGCCACGAGCAGGCCGCCAGGACGCAGGACCCGGGCGATCTCGGCTAGCCCCCGGTGCAGGTCGGGCACGTGGTAGAGCATCCACATCGCGGCGACCACGTCGAAGGAGTCGTCGGGGAACGGGAGCCGCTCGACGTCGGCGACCTTGCTGGTGAGGCCACGGCGCCGGGCCAGAGCGACGAAGCGCTTCGACTGGTCGGTGACGATCAGCTCGGTGTCAGGCAGGGCCGCGCTCATCCTGGCGGCGAACTCGGCGGTGCCGGCCCCGACCTCGAGGATCCGGTCAGGCTTCTCGGCGGCTATCGCCGCCAGTGCCTCGGTGGCCGGGTCGCGGCCGTCGGCCGCCGGGAGCCAGATCGAGCGGCGCAGCTCGAGGTTGTCCTCGTGGGCGTACTGGCGGCGCACGGCGGCGCGGTCGTTCATCGTGGTGCTCATGCCAACCCCACCAGCTCGCGGCTGACCTCGACCAGCCGCCGCCCGATCGCGGCGTCCTGGGCGAGCTCGGAGGGCGTGCGCAGCCGGTCGTCGTCGTAGTAGCCGCCGGTCGCACCCTCGACGTCCGGGCTGGTCGCCAGGTGGGTGATGCGGGCGCCGCCCTCCGCCGGGCTGATCATCGAGATCCGTTTGGCGACAGCGAGGACGGGCCGCGCGAACCACGGTGCGCCGTCCCAGATGTCCGTCGCGACCGCGCCCGGGTGCAGGCAGTTCACGGTCACCCCGCTGCCTGCCAGGCGGTCAGCGAGATCGCGGGTGTAGAGCACGTTGGCGAGCTTGGAGCGGCTGTAGGCCTTCATGATCGAGTAGCCCCGCTCGTAGCCGAGGTCGTCGAAGTCCATCGTGCCCTGGTAGTGGCCGGTGGAGGACGTGAAGACGATCCGGGAGGGCGCGCTGGCGATCATCAGGTCGAGCAGGAGCTCGGTGAGCAGGAAGCCGCCGAGGTGGTTGGTCGCGAACGTCGCCTCGTGGCCCTCAGGGGTGAGGGTGCGCTTGTCGAAGACGGTCCCGGCGTTGTTCACCAGCACGTCGAGGTGGTCGACCGTGCCACGCACCTGCTCGGCAAGACGGCGTACGGCGGCCAGGTCCGACAGGTCACAGGTCAGGGTGTCGACCTGCTGTGAACCAGCCTGGCGTACGGCGGCAGCGGCGGACTCGAGCTTCGCGGGACTGCGCCCGACGAGGAGCAGGCGGTGCCCCTGGGCAGCGAGCTGGCGTGCTGATTCGAGACCGATGCCGGCGGTGGCACCGGTGATCAGGATGGTCGTCACGGGTGGGTCATGCCTTTCAGGTCGAGTGCCTGGTCGAGTTGCTCCTCGGTGATCGTGCCGTCCGCGACCAGACCGAGGGCGATGACGGTCTCGCGGATGGTGGCGCCGTCGGCGAGGGCCCGCTTGGCGACCTTGGCGGCGACCTCGTAGCCCAGGTAGCGGTTGAGAGGGGTGACGATCGACGGGGACGAGGCGGCGTAGGCGGCCATCCGTTCGGGGTTGGCCGTGATCCCGTCCACACAGCGCTCGGCGAGCAGGCGCGTGCTGCTGGCGAGCAGCCGGATCGACTCCAGCACGTTGCGGGCGATCACCGGCATCATCACGTTGAGCTCGAAGTTGCCCGCGGCGCCTCCGGCGGTGACCGCGGCGTCATTGCCGATCACCTGGGCGCACACCATCAAGGTGGCCTCCGGGAGCACCGGGTTGACCTTGCCCGGCATGATGCTCGACCCGGGCTGGAGGTCGGGCAGGTGGATCTCGGCGAGTCCGGTCGTCGGCCCGCTGCTCATCCAGCGCAGGTCGTTGCAGACCTTGGTCAGACCGACGGCGATCGTCTTCAGCACGCCGCTCAGCTCGACGAGGCTGTCGCGCCCGCCCTGGGCCTCGAAGTGGTTGCGGGTCTCGGTGAAGCGCTCGCCGGTGAGGCTGTTGAGCTCCTCGATCACGCCCGCGGCGAAGCCGGGCGGGGTGTTGATCCCGGTGCCGACGGCGGTCCCGCCGAGCGGCAGCTCGCGGACCCGGGGGAGGACCGAGTCGAGGCGCTCGACCGCGAGCCGGACGATGGCGGCGTACCCGCTGAACTCCTGGCCGAGAGTGACCGGTGTCGCGTCCATCAAGTGGGTGCGGCCGGCCTTGACGTGGTCGGCGTACTCGTTCGCGCGGGCCTCCAGGCTGGTGGCCAGGACCTCGAGGGAGGGCTGCAGCGCGCTGGTGACGGCCAGCACGGCGGCCACGTGGATCGCGGTCGGGAAGGTGTCGTTGCTGGACTGGCTGGCGTTGACGTGGTCGTTGGGGTGTACGTCGTGACCGTCCTGCGCCGCGAGGCCCGCGATCACCTCGTTCATGTTCATGTTGGAGCTGGTGCCCGAGCCGGTCTGGAACACGTCGATGGGGAACTGGTCGTCCTCGACGCCCCGGGCGACCAGGGAGGCGGCCGCATCGATGGCCGCTGCCTTCGTCTCGTCGAGCACGCCGAGCTGGTGATTGACCCTGGCCGCCGCCTGCTTGATCAGCGCCAGTGCGTGGATCAGCGCGGGCTCGATCGGGGTGCCGCTGATGGGGAAGTTGTCGATCGCCCGCTGGGTCTGGGCTCGCCACAGGGCCGTCGCCGGCACCCGGACCTCGCCGAGGGAGTCGTGCTCGATCCGGAAGTCAGTCACATCCCGACCGTACCGACACCCGGTCGATCTCAAAAACAAGCACAGGTGCTTGATTTTGGCGCACGACCGGGACTACGGTCCGGGCAGCCGTCGACGAGGAGAGCCATGACCAGCCCGACCACCGTGTGCGCCGCCTTCCAGCAGACCGCCCGGATCGATCCCGATGCCATCGCCCTCCGCACGACGGGTGACGCGGTCACCGTCACGTGGCGCGAGTACGCCGACAACGTCCGCAAGGTCGCCGCCGGCCTCGCGAAGCTCGGCGTGCAGAAGGGCGACACGGTCGCGATCATGCTGACCAACCGCCCGGAGTTCGCCTGGGTCGACGCCGGCGCGATGCACCTCGGAGCCATCGGGTTCTCGATCTACAACACGTCGTCGCCGGAGCAGATCGCCTACCTGTTCAGCAACGCCGACAACAAGGTCGTGGTCACCGAGCAGGCGCTGCTGCCGGTCGTCCTCGCCTCGGGTGTCGCCCTCGAGCACGTGGTGTGCATCGACGGCAAGCCCGACGGCGCCACCATCATGCTCGACGAGCTGATGGCCTCCGGCGACCCCGACTTCGACTTCGACGCTGCCTGGCAGGCCGTCCAGCCCGACGACGTGCTGACCCTGATCTACACCTCGGGCACGACGGGGCCGCCCAAAGGCGTCCAGATGACGCACCGCAACTCGATCTCGACGGCCGACGCTGCGCGTGAGGTCGTCGACGTGCAGTTCGGCGACCGGATCACGTCGTACCTCCCGGCAGCGCACGTCGCGGACCGGGCGACCTCGCAGTACTTCAATGCGATCAGGGGCGTCCAGGTCACCTACATTGCCGATCCGCGCACGATTGCCGCTGCCCTTCCTGACTGCCGGCCGACGGTGTGGTTCGCCGTGCCGCGGATCTGGGAGAAGATCAAGATGGGCATCGAGGCGAAGGTGGCGGCCGAGCCGAGCCCGGTCAAGAAGCGGCTCGCCGAGTGGGCGCTGGCGAGCGCGGCCCGCAAGGCCGAGGCCCAGCTGGCCGGTCGCGAGCCGAGCCTGCTCGACGCGGTGCAGTTCACCGTCGCCGACCGGCTGGTGCTCAGCAAGATCCGCGCGGCTCTGGGCCTCGACGAGCTGAAGTGGTGCTGGTCGGGGGCGGCGTCCATCGCGCCCGAGACGCTCACCTTCTTCCTCGGCCTGGGCATCAACATCTGCGAGATCTGGGGCATGTCGGAGAGCTCCGGCGCGGGCACCCTGAACCCTCCCGGCAAGGCCAGGATCGGCACCGTCGGACCGGCGCTGCCGGGCACCCAGGTCCGGCTCGCCGAGGACGGCGAGCTCCTGATCAAGGGGCCCGGGGTGATGGCCGGCTATCGCAAGGATCCGGTGAAGACTGCCGAGGCGATCGACGCCGACGGCTGGCTGCACACCGGTGACATCGGCACCGTCGACGCGGACGGCTACTACTCGATCGTGGACCGCAAGAAGGAGCTCATCATCAGCTCCAGCGGCAAGAACATGTCGCCGGCCAACATCGAGAACACCCTGAAGGTGACCACGCCGCTGGCCGCGGCCATCACCGTCATCGGTGACGCGAAGCCCTTCAACGTCGCACTGGTGGTGCTCGACCCCGACGCCGCGGCGGTGTACGCCGAGAAGTCGGGCCTGGCCGCGGATCCCGCCGTACTCGCCAAGGACCCTGGCCTGATCGCCGCCATCCAGGCCGGCATCGACGCGGGCAACGCCAAGCTGTCACGCGTCGAGCAGGTCAAGAAGTTCGAGGTGCTGCCGACCTACTGGCTGCCCGGCGGAGACGAGCTCACCCCGACGCTGAAGCTCCGTCGCAAGCCGATCGGCGAGAAGTACGCCGAGCAGATCCAGGGACTGTACGCCTGAGGAGCGCTGCCATGCGGAGCAACGAACCGCAGCAGGATCGCAGCCGCGCCACCCGCGAAAGCCTGCTGGAGGCAGCCCTCGCGAGCCTGGCCGACGTCGGGTGGCACGGCACCACGGTGGTCAGGGTCGCGGCGCGCGCGGGGGTGTCCCGGGGTGCTGCCCAGCACCACTTCGCCACCCGTGACGACCTGGTGCGGGCCGCGCTGGAGCGGGTGTTCGACGGCTTCGTCGAGAACCTGCGCCAGCGCACCGCCGAGCGCACCGGGGACGACCGGATGCTGGCCGCGGTCGAGTCGCTCGCCGAAGCCTGGACGGGCACGGCCGGCCGGGCCTCGATGCAGGTCTGGGCGGCGGCTGCGAACGACCCCGATCTGCGCTCGCTGGTGCTGCCCTTCGAGAGCCGGATGAGCAAGGCCCTGTTCGACGTGGCCGCCGAGCTGCTGGGCGCCGACGTGGAGCAACCGCACGTCCGGGATTCCATCCGTATGACGTTGCACATGCTCCGCGGCCGCGGCCTCGGGATGCTGGTCCGCCCCGAGCTGCAGCGCCACCGGGCCGAGCTGGCCCAGTGGGCGGCGGTGCTGGCTGCGATGCCCGGGTTCGGTGTGTTCGGCGGGTGACCGGACGTCATACGGAGGGAGCGATAGTTGACCCCCTCGGTATGACGTCCCGCCGACGCCGGAAGCCAGATTCCTTCCACAGGTTTCGAGCGGCCCCGTTGATCCACAGCTCCGCAGCCGAGGCGGGCCAGGCTGTCGGGGTACGCCGCAAATGTCGCGGCATGCCGAAACGGAGTTCGTGGACCACGCCGCGAGTCAGGCGGGTGCTCCTTGTCGCGAGCGAGCAGGGAGGCATCGTCTCCCGTCGCCAGGTCTATGCCCAGGGGATGACGCGGGGTGAGGTCCGCGGTCACGTTCGCGCAGGGCGCTGGCAGACCATCGGGGATCAATCGGTCTGCGTGCACACCGGCCCGGTGCAGGGTGCCGGCTTGGCCTGGGCCGCGGTGTTCCAGGGTGGTCCGCGCGCCATGCTGGACGGTGCCTCCTCGCTGATCGCATCGGGCCTCGAGCGCTTCACCGTCGACAGGGCACGGGTCAGCGTGCCCCGGGGCGCCCGGATCCGGCGTACGCCCCAGTTCGACATCCGGCAGACCCGGCGCTGGCGGGCGGAGGACCTGGCCCCCGGCGCCGGAGTGCCCCGCACGAAGCCGCCCGTCGCCGCTGTCCGGGCCGGTCTGTGGGCGAAGTCGGACAAACAGGCGGCACTCGTCGTGACCATGGCAGTCCAGCAGGGGCTCGTGTCCGCCGAGGACCTGGGCGTCGAGCTTCTCGCCGTACGACGTGATCGGCGGCGCCTGCTCCTGCATGCGGTGATCAACGACCTGCTCGATGGTGCGCGGTCGCTGGGCGAGCTCGACGTGGCCCGAGAATGCGCGCGCAGGGGGCTCCCGAGGCCCGAGCGTCAGGTGCTGCGCAAGGACAACAAGAGCCGCTACTACCTCGACGTCTACTGGCCCGAGTATCTGCTGGTCGTCGAGGTGGACGGCATCCACCACGCGTGGGCGGAGAACGTGGTGTCCGATGCGCTTCGCCAGAACGCCCTCTCACTCGAGGGCGACACCGTGCTGCGCCTGCCGTTGCTCGGGCTGCGTCTTCAGCCCGATGAGTTCTTCGCCCAGATCGAACGCGGGTTGATCAGCGGCGGCTGGGTCCGACCAGCGGCGTGAGGGGCGCGCAGGACGTCATACGGGGGGTGCGATAGTTCACTCCCTCCGTATGACGTCCGCTCACTCGGCCGAGCGCACCCGGATCCCGCTGATCGGCACGTTCACCGCGCCCGAGGGATCGGTGAAGAAGTCGTTGCCCTTGTCGTCGACCACGATGAAGGCCGGGAAGTCCTCGACCTCGATCTTCCAGACGGCTTCCATGCCGAGCTCGGGATACTCGAGCACCTCGACGGACTTGATGCAGTCCTGCGCCAGGCGCGCGGCCGGGCCGCCGATGGAGCCGAGATAGAACCCGCCGTGGGTGTGGCACGCCTCGGTGACCTGCCTGGAGCGGTTGCCCTTGGCGAGCATCACCATCGAGCCGCCCGCGGCCTGGAACTCCTCGACGTAGGAGTCCATCCGGCCGGCCGTCGTGGGGCCGAACGAGCCGGAGGCGAAGCCCTCGGGGGTCTTGGCCGGGCCGGCGTAGTAGACCGGGTGGTCCTTGAGGTACGAGGGCATCTCGCCGCCGGCGTCGAGGAGGTCCTTGATCTTGGCGTGCGCGATGTCGCGGGCCACGACCAGCGGCCCGGTGAGCGAGAGCCGGGTCTTCACGGGGTACTGCGAGAGCGTCGCGAGGATGTCGCTCATCGGCTGCGTCAGGTCGATCTTGACGACCTCGCCGCCCTGGATCAGGTGCTGCTCGGTCGTGTCGGGCAGGTAGTGCGCCGGGTCTTCCTCGAGCTGCTCGAGGAAGACGCCGTCGGGCGTGATCTTGCCGAGCGCCTGGCGGTCGGCCGAGCACGAGACGGCGATCGCGACCGGGCACGAGGCGCCGTGGCGGGGGAGCCGGACCACGCGGACGTCGTGGCAGAAGTACTTGCCGCCGAACTGCGCGCCGATCCCGAACGACTGGGTGAGCTTGAAGACCTCCTCCTCGAGCTCGAGGTCGCGGAAGCCGTGGGCATCCATCGACCCGGAGGTCGGGAGGTCGTCGAGATAGTGGGCGGAGGCGTACTTCGCGGTCTTCAGGGCATATTCGGCCGAGGTGCCGCCGATCACGATCGCGAGGTGGTACGGCGGGCACGCGGCGGTGCCGAGCGAGCGGATCTTCTCATCGAGGAAGGCCAGCATCCGCGCCGGGTTCAGGACCGCCTTGGTCTCCTGGAAGAGGAACGACTTGTTGGCCGAGCCGCCGCCCTTGGCCATGAAGAGGAACTTGTATTCAGGCTTCCCGCCCGTCTGCGGCGTGGAATAGAGCTCGATCTGGGCCGGCAGGTTGGTGCCGGTGTTCTTCTCCTCGTACGTCGTGATCGGCGCGAGCTGGGAGTAGCGCAGGTTCAGCTTGGTGTAGGCGTCATAGACCCCCCGGCTGATCGCCTCCGCGTCGTTGGCCCCGGTCAGCACGCCCTCGGACTTCTTGCCCATCACGATCGCGGTGCCGGTGTCCTGGCACATCGGCAGCACGCCGCCGGCGGAGATGTTGACGTTCTTGAGCAGGTCGAGCGCCACGAAGCGGTCGTTGCCCGACGACTCCGGGTCGTCGATGATCCGGCGCAGCTGGGTCAGGTGGCTGGGGCGCAGGAAGTGGCTGATGTCGTGCATCGCCTCCGACGTCAGCCGCTCGATCGCGGCCGGGTCGACCTGCAGGAAGGTCTGCCCGTTCGCCTCGAAGGTGGAGACGCCCTCGGTGGTCACCAGTCGGTACGGCGTCTCGTCGGCGCCGTTCGAACCATGCGAGGGGAGGAGGTCGGAGTAGCGGAATTCGGGCCCAGTGCTCACCCCGGCAGGGTAGTCCGTCGCGGAGATCACGCGCAGGGGTGGGCATAGCGACGAGATCAGGGGTGTTCGGTCGGTGTGCACGTCTTCGACACGGTGGTCATCGGTGCCGGCCAGGCCGGTCTCTCGGCGTCCTACCACCTGACCCGGCTCGGCATCGACCACGTCGTGCTCGACGCGAACGAGCGCGCCGGTGGCGCGTGGCAGCACCGCTGGGACTCCCTGAGCATGGACGACGTGCACGGCGTCGCCGACCTGCCCGACGCGCTGGCTCCCGGCCGCGGCCGCGACCGGGCCAACCGGGTGATCCCGGGCTGGTTCGAGGAGTACGAGCGTGATCACGCGCTGCCGGTGCTCCGACCGGTGCGGGTCGACCGGGTCGAGAGCGACGGCGACCTGCTCGTCGTACACGCGGGGGAGCGGAGCTGGACCACGCGCACCCTGGTCAACGCCACGGGGACCTGGACCCGCCCGTTCGTGCCCCGCTACCCGGGACAGGAGAGCTTCCGGGGCGAGCAGCTCCACACCGTCGACTACCCGGGCCCCGAGCACTTCCGCGGCAAGCGGGTGCTCGTCGTCGGTGGTGGCGCGAGCGCCGTGCAGTTCCTCGGCGAAATCCGGCCGGTCGCCGAGACGATCTGGGTGACCCGCACCGAGCCGGTGTGGCGGGACCGGATCGAGGAGTTCGACGGGCGCGCCGCGATCGCGCTGGTCGAGGAGCGCGTACGTCGTGGACTCCCGCCGGCCTCCGTTGTCAGCGTGACCGGCATCGGGTTGCGGCAGCAGGAGCTGAAGGCCGCCGAGCTGGGCGCCTACCAGCGCCGGCCGATGTTCGCGCGCATCGAGCCCGACGGCGTGCGCTGGGCGGACCCTTCGACAGGCTCAGGACAAGCGGAGTTTGAAAGAATCGACGCGATCCTCTGGGCCACCGGCTTCCGCCCCGCGCTCGGGCACCTCGCGCCGCTGCACCTGCGCACGGAGTACGGCGGCATCCGGCTGCAGTCCTCGACCCGCGATGTCCAGACCGCGACGACCGCGGTCGACGACCCTCGCGTGCAGCTCGTCGGCTACGGCCCGTCGGCCAGCACGATCGGCGGCAACCGGGCGGGGCGGGCCGCGGCGCTGGCGGTGGCGCGACAGCTGAGTGCGGCCGCCGCCTGAGGTCAGGTGGCGCTGCCCAGCATCTGCAGGGCGACGAAGACGCCCACCAATGCGCTGCCGTAGCAGACGGCTGCCACCAGCGCCCGGTGCTTGACCTGCAACCCGTCATAGAGCGTGTAGCGGAACCGGTGGGCGGCGTGCACCAGCATCGGCGTGAACGCCCCCATCAGCACCAGGAACGTGAGCGGGTTGTGCAGGACCGCCGCCAGGTGGGCGTGGTCGGGCGGGTCGATCCAGCCGAGCGGGAAGGCCAGCGCGAACAGGAAGGTCAGCACGGGCAGGAGGGTCGCGGCCGCCACCCCGCCGCCGCTGAACGTGAGCCAGACGAGGGGCTCGACGCGTCGCAGGCTCATGACAGCACCAGCCAGGCGATGAACGCGGACATGGCGCCGAGCCCGACGTACTGCACGCCGATGATCGCCCAGGGCGGCACCCGGTGGCCGCGGACGGCGAGGACCATGGCCTTCGGAGTCAGCTGGAACCAGGTGAACGTGTGCAGCAGCACGAACGCGAAGGCGACCACGTTGACCACCACCAGCACCGGCGAGGCCGCCCAGTCCAGGTAGTCGTCGTACGCCGCAGGGCCGTGCGCGACCGCGCGCACGAAGAGCAGCAGATAGAGGACCAGCCACGCGATGAAGATGCTGCTGAGCTCGCGCATCACGAACAGGAAGTAGCTGCGCTTGCGCAGCCACCACCAGACCGGCATCTTCCGCTGGTAGGCGAGGCCGGTGCCCAGGTCGGCGCTCATCGCGCCCCCCGCGGGAGCAGGAACGCCTTCACCGACTGGGTGGCGGCCTTCAGCTTGTAGCGCTGGATGGCACCCGCCGGGTCGACGTGCTTGGGGCAGACCGCCGAGCACTCGCCGACGAAGGTGCAGCCCCAGACGCCGTCGTGCTCGATGAGTACGTCGAGCCGCTTGCGCGCGCCGGCGTCACGGGAGTCGAGGTCGTAGCGCTCGGCGAGCGCGATGGCGGCCGGGCCGACGAAGTCGGGGTCGAGGCCGTAGACCGGGCAGGCGGCATAGCAGAGCATGCAGTTGATGCACATGCTGAACTGCTTGTAGGCGTCGAGCTCCTCCGGCGTCTGGAGGTACTCGCCGTCGATCTCGGTCACGTCGTCGTCGCGGATGATCCACGGCATCACGCGCGGGAGCTTCTCCATGAAGTCGCCGATGTCCACGACCAGGTCGCGCACGATCGGGAAGTTGGCCAGCGGCTCGACCTTGACCGGCCCCGGCGCGTAGTCGGAGAGGAAGGTGGCGCAGGTCAGCTTGGGCTCACCCTGGACGTTCATGCCGCAGCTGCCGCAGATGCCCATCCGGCACGACCAGCGATAGGCCAGCGTCGTGTCGAGCTCGTTCTTCACGTGGTTCAGCCCGTCGAGCACGGTCCACTCCGGCCGCAGGGGTACGTCGTAGTCCTGCCAGTAGGGCTCGTGGTCCCTCTCCGGCCGGTACCTTCCGACCCGCATGCTGATGCTGTCGTCCATGACTACCTCCCGTAGACCCGTTCGCCCGGTGGCCAGCGCGTCACCGTGACCGGGAGCGGTGCGACCCGGGGCGTTCCGTCGTCGGCGCGGGTGACCAGCTGGTGGACCAGGAAGCGCTCGTCGTCGCGGTCGGGGAAGTCGGTGCGCTGGTGGGCGCCCCGCGACTCCTCGCGCTGCAGACCGGAGTGCAGCATCGACTCGGCGACGTCGAGCATGTTGGCCAGCTCGAGGTTGGCGACCAGCTCGGTGTTGAAGGTGCGGCTGGTGTCGTGGACCCCGATCTTCTCGATGCGGCCCTGCAGCTCACGCAGCGCGTCGGCACCCTTGGCCATCGCTGGTCCGGTGCGGAAGATGCCCGCGCTCTCCTCCATCGTCTGCTGCATCTGGTCGCGGATCGCCGAGACCGAGTCGTCGCGCGACATCACCCCGAGTACGTCGTGCTCGATCCGGCGGATCTCGTCGCGAGCCTGCGCGGCGATCGAGGCGGGTGGCGGCGCCGCCGTGGCGACGTACTCGGCGGCGGCCCGGCCGGCGCGAGCGCCGAAGACCAGCAGCTCGGGCAGGGAGTTGGAGCCCAGCCGGTTGGCGCCGTTGATGCTCACGCAGGCCGTCTCGCCGGCGGCGTAGAGCCCCTCGATCGGGGTCGCGCCGTGGATGTCGGTGTGGACCCCGCCCATCATGTAGTGGACCACCGGCCGGACCGGGATCAGGTCGGTCACCGGGTCGATCCGCTCGTACTTCAGGCACAGCTCGCGGACGAAGGGCAGCCGGCTGTCGATCAGCTCGGCACCGAGGTGGCGGAGGTCGAGGTGGACCACCGACCCCCACGGCGAGTCGATGGTGCGGCCCTTCTCCTCCTCGTGCACGAACGCCTGGGAGAGCCGGTCGCGCGGCCCGAGCTCCATGCTGCGCAGCTGGGGCGTCGGGGTGGGCGTCCCGAGGTCGTAGTCCTGGAGGTAGCGGTAGCCGTCCTTGTTCAGCAGCCAGCCGCCCTCGGCCCGGGTGGCCTCGGTGATCAGGATCCCGGTGAACGGGAGGCCGGTGGGGTGGAACTGCATGAACTCCATGTCCTTGAGCGGCGCGCCCGCCCGGTAGGCCAGCGCCATGCCGTCACCGGTGTTGATGTTGGCGTTGGTGGTGAACCGGAAGACCTTGCCGCAGCCACCGGTGCCCAGGATGACGGCCTTCGCGGTGATCGCCTTGACCCGGCCGGTCCGCAGCTCGACCGCGACGACGCCGTGGACCCGGCCGTCGTCGACCAGCAGCCGGGTGACGAACCACTCGTCGTAGCGCGCGACCGCGCGGTACTTCAACGAGGTCTGGAAGAGCGCGTGCAGCATGTGGAACCCGGTCTTGTCGGCCGCGAACCAGGTCCGCATCTTCTTCATGCCGCCGAAGGCCCGGACCGCGATGTGGCCGTCAGCCTGCCGGCTCCACGGACACCCCCAGTGCTCGAGCTGCAGCAGCTCGCGCGGTGCCTCCCGGACGAATGCCTCGATGGCGTCCTGGTCGCCCAGCCAGTCGCTCCCCGAGATGGTGTCGTAGATGTGCTCGTCGATCGAGTCGTCGTCGGCGATCACCCCGGCGGCGCCGCCCTCGGCGGACACCGTGTGGCTGCGCATCGGATACACCTTGGACACCACGGCGATGTCGAGATCGGGGTTGGCCTCGGCGACGGCGATGGCGGCGCGCAGGCCGGCGCCCCCACCGCCGATCAGGAGTACGTCGTGATCGCCGACCACCTCGTCGTCACTCACCTCGCAGCTCCTGGTCGACCAGGACCTTGCCGTGGTGGTCGACCACCTGGGTGTGGACGCTCCCGTCGTGGAACTCCTCGCGATGGGTCTGGCAGCCGCACGAGAAGCGCACGTCCGCGGTGGACAGGCCCAGCTCGTCGGCGGTGTCGTGCTCCTCGCCCGGGCCGGTCTGACCGCACGGCGCGCGGCGTGCATCGAAAGCGGTGATGGTCGACGTCATGACCTACCTCCTTGAGCCTCCGAGGCGGGTCAAGGACCCGCGGACCTCGGAACCCAGACTGCTCCTTCCTGTCCGGAATGTGAAGAACTGGTGTGGACCTGTCACATCCGGGCCGGGGCCGGTGTCTTCATGTCGACCAACTGATCCGAGGCCGATCCCAAGCAAAGACCGGCCAGTCTCGAGGAGGACGACATGACCAGCACGACCAGGATTCCCCCGAAGGAGATCACCGGGCTCTACGGCGCCGTGGTGAAGAAGTTCGCCGGCAGGATGTTCGGCCAGGTCCCCGAGTCACTCGGGGTGATGTGGCACAACGTGCCGGTGCTGAAGGCCAGCATGGGCTTCGGCCAGAAGCTCCAGAAGTGGGACCAGTGCGACGAGAGCCTCAAGTCCTTCGCCCACATGGCGGTGGCCTCGCTCGTCGGCTGCTCGTGGTGCCTGGACTTCAACTACTTCATGGCCCACAACCAGGGGCTGGACATCGACAAGGCCCGGGAGGTGCCGCGCTGGCGCGAGTCCGCGGTGTTCAGTCCGCTGGAGCGGCTGGCGATGGAGTACGCCGAGGCGATGACCCAGACGCCGATCACGGTGACCGACGAGCTGGTCGCCGACCTGCTGGAGCAGCTGGGCGCCGCTGGGCTCGTCGAGCTGACCAGCGTGATCGGGTTCGCGAACCTCACCACCCGCGGCAACGTGGCCCTGGGCATCGAGTCGGAGGGCTTCGCCGCTGCCTGCGGGCTCAAGCCCATGGCGCAGCCGAGCCCCCGGCAGGAAGTAGCCTCGCCGGCATGAGCCGCGATCCCTTCGTGACCCACCGCAGCCTGCTCTTCACCGTCGCCTACGAGATGCTCGGCTCGGCCGCCGACGCCGAGGACGTGGTGCAGGAGACCTGGCTGCGGTGGGCGGCCCTGGAGGAGGCCACGCTGGCCGAGGTCGTCGACCCGCGCGCCTACCTCGTGCGCATCGCCACCCGCCAGGCGCTCAACCGGCTGCGCACGCTGGCACGGCGGCGAGAGGAGTACGTCGGCGAGTGGCTGCCCGAGCCGCTGCTGACCAGCCCCGACGTCGCCGACGACGTGGAGCTCGCCGAGAGCGTCTCGATCGCGATGCTGACCGTGCTCGAGACGCTGACTCCGACCGAGCGGGCGGTGTTCGTGCTGCGCGAGGTCTTCGACCTGCCGTACGACGAGATCGCCGCGGCGGTCGACAAGTCCGCCGCGGCGGTCCGGCAGGTCGCCCACCGGGCTCGGGAGCACGTCGCGGCGCGGCGGCCGCGGATGCAGGTGGACCGGGCCGAGCAACGGCAGGTCATGGAGCGGTTCCTGGTCGCCGTCACGACCGGCGACATGCAGGGACTGATGGACGTGCTCGCGCCTGACGTCGTACTCGTGGCCGACGGCGGCGGTTTCGCGGACGCGGTGCGGGTCCCGGTCATCGGCGCCAAGAAGGTGGCGAACCTGCTCCGGCCCTTCCCTCGGGTGGTCGTCATGCCCGAGGTCGGCACGATCTGGCTCAACGGCGCGATCGGCGCCCGCATCCACGACGAGGTGGGCGGCACGACCATCGTCAGCGTGGTGGTCGAGGACGGCCGGATCACCCGCATCTACGCGATGCGGAATCCGCACAAGCTCACGGCGCTCGACGACGAGGCCCAGCTCAGCCGCTGACGGGTCGCTGCGTGGTCCGGCGTCCCAACTGTGGTACAAACTCCACTAAGTCTAGTGATTTAGTAGGAGTTGAAGATGCGACGCTCGACGATCGCGGGAGTGCTGGCCGCCCTGGTCGCCCTTCCGTTGACGAGCGCCTCGGGCATCGCGCACTCGCAGGGGACGGCGACCGTCGTCCACCTGGCTGCGCAGCGTCCGAACATGGTGCTCATCCTGATGGACGACTTCTCCACGGAGCTGCTCCGGACCATGCCGCAGGCACTGAGGATGAAGCAGGAGGGCGCGTTCTACCGCAACGCGTTCGTCGTCGACTCGCTGTGCTGCCCGAGCCGCTCGGCGCTGCTCACCGGTCAGATGCCGCACCAGACCGGCGTGCTCACCAACACGCCGCAGGACCGGGCGCACCCGATCGGCGGCTACGACGCCTTCGTCGCCCACGGCAACCAGAAGCGCACCTTCAACCTCGCCCTGCAGCGCAGCGGCTACGCGACCGGCTTCGTCGGCAAGTTCCTCAACATGTACGACGCCGACCGGGTCGACGGGCGCCTCCGGCCGCCGCCGAAGGTGCCGGGCTGGACGGTGTGGAATGCCATCCTGGGCGGCGGCTACAGCGAGTGGGGCTTCCGTTCGACCTGGCTGGACCGTGACGGCAACGTGCGGCTGGCCGACCACCCGAAGCCGCCGGCCGGCGCGAGCAACGCCCGCAAGGACGACAGCTACGCGACCCGGGTCGCCGGCGACATCGCGGTTCGGTTCCTCGACGCCCATCGTGACGCCGCGCGGCCGTTCTTCCTGGAGATCTCCACCTACGGCCCGCACGCCGCGATCAAGCCGGCCTATCGGGGCGACCCGGCCTTCCCGCCGGCGTTCCGGGACCGCAAGACCGCGACCAGCCCCGGCAACTGCGGCGCCGTGGCCTGCTCGCGGCTGACCCTCCGGGACCTCAAGGGGTACGACGACCCGCGCGGCGACAACCGTCCCACCTATCTGCTGAAGGGCGGCGCGACCCGGACCGCCCCCGCCTGGCGGACCAACCCGGTCTCGCTGACCGCCCGCGAGGCGCTCGAGCGTTATCGCAGCCGGGCGCGGATGGTGCAGTCGATCGACCGGCTGATCGCGCAGGTCCGTCGGCACGTGGACCCGGACACCTACATCGTGCTGACCTCCGACAACGGCTTCCACCTCGGGCAGCACCAGCTCAACGGCGGCAAGGGCACGCCGTACGACTCGGACACGCGGGTGCCGCTGCTGGTGATCGGCCCCGGGGTCGTGCCGGGTGCCCGCGACCAGTTCGTGAGCAACATCGACCTGGCGCCGACCTTCGAGGACCTCGCCGGGCTGCCGCGCCCGTCGTACGTCAGCGGGCGGAGCTTCGCCCCGAGCCTGCGCGACCCGCGCGTCGCGGGCAACCACTTCGCGTTCTTCGAGCACACCTGGTCGCAATCCCAGCCCGGCGAGGTCGACACCGATCGGCAGTCCGGCGGCACCATCGACGTGATCCCGTCGTACGTCGCGGTGCGCGGCGCGCGGGGGCTGCTGGTGCGGGTGGACCTCGACTACTCGTGGCGGGGGCACCGCTTCGCGTGGGAGCTCTATCGCTACGACCGGCCGTGGGAGGACGTCAACGTCTTCGCCGAGGACCATGACAAGCCGTACGCCCGCGAGCTCCGGCGGCG
>Ga0070698_100002014_pt1 | contig 22576 bp, 17 predicted proteins | sample KBSK1502metaG_FD_65477 | JGI IMG/M metagenome (GOLD analysis project Ga0070698, IMG submission 65477) | Corn, switchgrass and miscanthus rhizosphere microbial communities from Kellogg Biological Station, Michigan, USA - KBS K1-50-2 metaG | ecosystem: Host-associated > Plants > Roots >...
CAGTCGAACGACCAGTCCTCGAAGTTGAAGTCGGACAGCGGCTGCCCGGCCCGTTCCGCTGATCAGTCGAACGACCAGTCCTCGAAGTTGAAGTCGGACAGCGGCTGCCCGACCCGCGCCGCGTTGTACCCGGTGAGCTTGGTGCTGTAGGCGTCCAGCGTGTCGATGAAGCACGGGATGATGTAGCCGCCATCGTGGTAGTCGATCTGCTGCATCTCGTGCTCGATCTCCCGGCGGCGAGTGCTGCTGAGCGTCTGGTTCGCCGCACTGTCCAGCTTGATGTATTTCGGCAGCTTCCAGTGCGTCTCGTTGTACGGCGAGGTCGGCAGGAAGGACTGCGCAACCTGGGCGAGGTAGGGCGAGTAGTTGTAGAAGTCCTGGGAGAACGGCCACTCCAGGTACTTGCCGGTCTTGAAGAACGTATTGGGCTGGACGTTGCTGACCTTGATCGTCACCCCGGCGGCCTTGGCCTGCTCCGCCAGCACCGTGGCCATCTGCACGGTGCCGGTGGCGACCGGCGAGGTGGTGAGCGTGACGGTCAGGTTCTCCTGGCCGACCTTCTTCAGCAGGGACTTGGCCTGCGGGATGTCCGCCTGCCTGGTGAAGTGCTCGACGTTGGGGTCGAAAGGCGAGAACACATCGGCCGCCAGTGTCGCGAATCCGTCCAGCGCCGAGTCGATCAGCTGCTGCCGGTCCACGATGAGCCGCAGTGCCTGCCGGACCTCGGGGATGCTGAACGGCGACACGTCCACCCGCATCGTGAACGGCGTGATCGCGCCGGTCTTCGATGTCACCGTCTTCACGTTGCTGTTCGAGGACAGCGCGGCGATCTGCGGGCCCTCGAGGGCTCCCGCCGCATCGATGACGTTCGTGACCAGCGCGTTCTGCAGCGAGACGCTGTCACTGAAGTCGATGATGGTCAGCTTGTCGACGTAGGGCTGCCCGGGCTTCCAGTAGTTCTCGTTCCGCACGAAAACGCTGCGCTGGTTCTGGGTGAAGCTCTGGTACTTGAACGGGCCGGTCCCGTTCGGCTTCTTCGGGTCGAATCCGACCGGGACGATGTACAGGTAGTACCAGAACGCAAGCTGGTCGATGAAGCTGCCGTAGTGCTGGGTGAACGGCACCAGGACCGTGTGCTTGTCGATCGCCTTCAGGTTCTTCAGGTCCATCGGGCCGAGCGAACTGGACCCGGCATAGCCGGCGCCCTTGTTGCCGCCCTTGATCCGGTTGAACGTGAAGATCACGTCGTCGGCGGTCAGCGGCCTGCCGTCATGGAAGGTGATGCCCGGCCGGAGCTTTATGATGTACTCCTTGGTCGTGCCATGGGCGATGATCCCGTTGTCCTCGGCCAGCACGAACTCGTTCTGCGCCTGTGCATTGAGCTGGAGGAGCGGCTGGTACAGCTGATGTACCCGCGCGGTGTCCAGGTAACTGAGTCCCTGGTGCGGGTCCAGGGTGTCGGCCCCGGTGCTGCCGGTCAGCCCGACCCGCAGGCTGCCGCCGCGGCGCTTGGCGACGCTGGCGCTCGCGCTCGGCGTCGCGGCCGGAGTCGGGCCGCTCGATCCGCAGGCGGCGAGCAGGCCGCTCGCGGTGACTACCGCGCCGGTCGTCGCAACTCCGCCAAGGAACTGACGCCTGCCCAGGCCATCTCCTGGCAGGGGCGCCCCACGCTCATCCGTTCGACCCACAGGGGGTTACCTCCTCAGACGCGGCACCAGGTGCCGGGTGATGTATTCGGAGAACACCGCTCCGGCTCAGGTAACAGCGATCGCGGTAACAATCCCGCATCACCCGAGACTCGGCATATGCGATATAAGGCGTCATATTCTCACAAGCGATACGTAGTGTGCTACTACAACGCAGGACTTGTACAGAAACGTTAATCGTTCGCAACAGCCACCGTCCCGCCGCTGGCCAGCGCCTCTTCCGCGGCGGCAGCGACCGCGAGCGTGCGGGCCGCATCCGCGGGCGGACAGAACACGAGACCGGGGTCTGCCGAGCGCACGGCCGCGAGGAAACGATCCACCGACCGGTCAAAGGGAATGGACCGGGATATCGCCGCCACCGGCGCGCCGTCCACGGTTCCGGACAGCCGGTAGTCCGGATCCAGGTCCAGCCGCAGCAGCGCATCGCCGGCCGTTACCTGAACCCAGTACGAGCCGGGCACCGTGTCCGACGTCCAGGCCACCACGATGGTCCCGATCGCCCCGGACGCGAAGTGCAGCGCCATCGTGACCGCGTCATCGATGTCGCCCGCCCCGCCGGGCCGCGGCGCCAGCCGGACCGACGATCCCGCCGCCTGCACGGCGACGATCTCGCCCGCCAGCGTGCGGGCCAGGTCAAGGTGATGGCTACCGCGCTCGAGCAGGTTCCCGCCGCCCGCGGCCCGGTCGATGAACCAGGGCCGCGACTGGGTGCCGCCGATGCTCTGCCCGACCAGCAACCCGATCGTCCGGCCGGACAGCGCCTGCCGCAGGTCGTCGATGACCTCGATGGCATGCCACTGGTAGCCGACCGCGCACACCGCCCCGCTGCGGGCCGCGGCGGCGGTGATCAGCCTGGCATCGTCCGGCGACCGGGCGATGGGCTTCTCCAGGTACAGCGGCAGGCCGCGGTCCAGGGCGGCGACGGCAGGCCCGGCATGGGCCAGCGGCGGCGTGCAGACCCAGAGCGCGTCCAGCGCCGCGGTCGCCAGCATCTCGCCCCAGTCGGCGAACACCTCGGCGCCGCTCAGGCCGGCCACCGCTGCGGCCCTGGCCCGGTCGGTATCGCAAACCGCGGTGACCGCTACGTCATCCCGGCCGGCCAGCACCTCAGCGTGCTGCTGCCCGATCCAGCCGGCCCCGATGAGGCCGGCCCTGACGACGCCGGCCCGGCTGGCACCGGCCGCACCGTCGCCTGCCGCGGTCATGGCGCTGGCCGCCTCGCCGGAACTCACCCGAAGTCCAGCAGGACCTTGCCGGACTTGCCCGGCCGCACCAGGTAGTCGAACGCCGCCGCGGCCTCGGCGGCCGGGAACACCCGGTCGATCCTCGGCAAGGCCTGGCCCGCTGCCAGCAGCGGCACGACCGACCTGGCGAACGCCTGCACGGCCGCTGCCTTCTCCTCAAGAGGACGGGCCCGCAGCATCGTGCCGTACACGCTGGCCCGCTTGCCCATCAGCGCGCGCAGCGAGATCGCGCCGTCCGCGCCGGCCGGCGTGCCGACAACCACGATGCGCCCCTTCATCACGAGCACGGCGAAGTCGGCCTCCAGGTTCTGCGCGCCGACCAGCTCGAGCACTACGCCGGCGCCGCCCAGCGTGGCTAGTTCGCCGGCGACCTTGTCCGGGCTGGTCACGATGGCGCCGGCCGCGGCGAGCGCGTCCCCCGCGCCCGCCGACCGGACGCTGGCGACGACGCGCGCCCCGGCGGCCAGGCCCAGCGCCACGGCGGCCGAGCCGACCGCGCCGTTGGCCCCGGTGACGAGCAGCACCTCGCCGAGTTCGAGCCCGCAACGGGTGAAGACGGCGTCGTGCGCGGTGATGTACGCCTCCGGGACGGCCGCCGCGGTGTCCTCGCCGAGGCCGTCAGGGACGGCCGCCAGGTGCCGCTCGTGCGCCACCACCCGGTCCGCTAGTCCGCCGCCGCCGACGATGCCGAACACCCGGTCCCCGGCCTGCCACGCCCGGACCTCGCGGCCAGCGGCCTGCACCAGGCCGGCCACCTCAAGGCCGGGTATGTCGGCCGGAGAGCCCGGCGGCGCCGGGTAGTGGCCCGCCCGCTGCGCGACATCGGCCCAGTTGACGCCCGCGAAGCGGGCCGCGATCAGGACCTCGTGGTCGCCGGGCACGGGATCGGGGCGGCCGGTAAAGCGGACCACCTCGTTGCCGCCGGCGCCACTGAACGTCACTGCTCTCACCCGCGGTCACCTTCCGTTGCTGGAACGGGCGCTGCCGCCGCGGCGGGCGTGGCCAGCCCGGCTGCGGGCCTGCCCGCGGCGGCCGCGGCCGTCACCAGCCGGCGCAGCGCGGCGACGTCGCCGGGCAGCCCGTCCGGGCCGCTCAGGCGGTCGATCACCAGCCAGCCGCCATAGCCCGCCGCGGCCAGCGCCGTGAGTACGTCCGGCCAGCATACGATGCCCTCGCCGGGCCGTGCCCTAGCCCACTCCCAGATCTGGCCCGCCCGCCGCGGCACCGTGTCCCTGACCTGTACATGCTGCAGGTACCTGCCGAGCACGGCGATGGCAAGCCGCGGCGCGACGTTGCCCTCGACCACCATGGCGCCCGGGCCATAGACCGCGCCGAGTTGCTCCGGCGCGAGGTTCCCGGCGATGCGGCGGAACCATTCCGGGCCGGGCGCGAGGGTGCCGGGGGCGAGCTCGACCAGCAGCCGGATTCCGGCGCCGGCAGCCAGGCTGGCCCGCTGGGCGAGTTGGCCGGCGAGGCGCCGTAGCTGATCGCCGGGGTCGCCGCCGGCGTACGCAGGGGCGAGCACGCGCAACCGCGGCGCGCCCATCGCCTGGGCCAGTTCCAGCAGTCGCTCGAAGTCAGTGGCCGAGCCGCCAGCGTCAGCGGCCGAGCCGCCGGCAGCGGGTCCGTCCTGGGCACTTCGCCCGGAAACCGCCAGGCCGCAGACCGCCAGGCCGTGCGAGGCGGCCAGCCGGCCAAGGCCCGCCGCCTCGGCGGCAGTCCAGGCGGCAGCGGCAGGTGCGCCATTCCCGTTGCTGCCCCCTTCGGGACCTGGGCTGACCGCCCACTCGACGCCTGCCAGCCCGGCCCCGGCGGCCAGCTCGCAGATCTTTGCCGGGTCCAGGCCCGGCAACGCTGAACTCAGCAATCCCACCTGACGGCCCAGGCCAGGGCGGGCAGGCGAGCCGGCCTGAAGTCCCCGTTCCAACCCCACCTGACGGCCCAGGCCAGGGCGGGCAGGCGAGCCGGCCTGAAGTCCCCGTTCCAACTGGTCTTCATCTGCACTGGCGTGGCTGGCGCGCGCTTGCGGCTCGCCGGAGCGGCCCGGCGGCGAATCCCACTCCTGGTGGTGCGCGAGCCACCATCGGGCGATGTCAAGCCGCCGCATGAACCGCACGTCCGGCCGCGACGCCGCGTACTCGACGAAGTCGCGGATCGCGGTGGCGCGGTTGGCCTGGCCGCTCCAGCGCTCATGCAGGCCGACGGTCATCATCCGGGCGCCATGCCCGGCCGCCGCCTCGTCGCACAGGTAGCCGACCGCAGCCCGCAGGTTCTCGAAGAAGTCGTTCGGGGTCGCGTAGGTCGGGCTGATCAGGTACCTGTTGTCGTTGTAGACCTTGGAGTAGGGCAGCACGAGAAACGGCGCCGAGCCCACCTGCACGAAGTACGGCAGCTCGTCGTTGGAGGCGTCGGAATCGTAGAGGAACCCGCCCTCCTCGACGATCAGCTCCCTGGTGCGGATGCTCGGGAACGAGCGGCAGTACCAGCCGAGCGGGCGCTCGCCGGTCAGCCGCCCGATCGCCTCGATCCCGCGGCGCAGGTCGTCCCGCTCCTCGTCGATCGTCATTTCGGAGTTCTCGGCCCAGCGGTAGCCGTGGCCGATCACGTCGTGGCCAGCCTCGGCGATCCACTCGGCGACTTCCGGATTGCGCTCAAGGCCGCGGGCGCAGGCGCCGATCGTGACCGGCACCTGATGGCTGTCGAACAGCCGGGCGAGCCGCCAGATCCCGGCCCGGCTGCCGAACTCGAAATGCGTCTCGGTGCCCAGATCGCGGACTTCCGGCCCGATCTGGTAGGAGTACTCCCCCCAGCTGTCGTTGCGGCCGTCACCGTCCGGCAGCGAGTACTCGGCGCCGGATTCGTAGTTGAGCACGATGTTGACGACGAGGCTCGCATCTCCCGGCCAGCGGACTGGCGGGGTGCGCCTGCCGTAGCCGCGGAAATTGCGTACTGGCCCTGCGTGCGCCCCGGCTTTTCCGGCCATGCATCCCTCGTCCCAGCTGTCCCGTCACAGCAGATTATGCACGGCAGGACCAGCACCGGGAATCCCTGCGGTGACTTTCCGCCCCCACCTGCTCAGCAGCATTGACCCGTTATTCAGCATAAGATTCCGGGCTTGAAGCGCAACCCGGGCGGGCCGGGCGGGAAGGAATCGGACCATGCGGACCGGAACGCGCAAGGACGCTGCTGATGATGACAGGAAGGCCGCCCCCGAGGGTGCGGCGGCCCCGGGTGCGGCGACCCGAGGTGCGGCGGCCCCGGGTGCGGCGGCCCCGGGTGCGGCGGCCCCGGGTGCGGCGGCCCCGGGTGCGGCGGCGCCGGGTGCGGCGGCGCCGCGGCTGGTAGCGCGGTGGGCGCGGGAGAATCCGCGCTCGGCCGCGCTGCATGCCAGGGCCCGGCGGCTGATGCCGGGCGGCGTGACCCACGATGTCCGGCTCGCCGCGCCGTTCCCGGTGGCCGTCGCGCGAGCCGAGGGCGCACGCAAATGGGACCTGGATGGCCACGAGCTGATCTGCTACGTGCTCGGTCACGGCTCCCTGCTGCTCGGGCATGGCCATCCCGCGGTGGTCGCCGCGGTCCGGCAGCAGGCCACCCGATCGTTCCATCCCGGCGCCTGCCACGAGCTGGAGAGCGAATGGGCCGAGCTGGTGATCCGGCTGGTCCCATCGGCCGAGCGGGTCCGCTTCACCTCAAGCGGCACGGAGGCGTCGCTGCTCGCGCTGCGGCTCGCCCGGGCCGCCACTGGGCGGGGGAAGGTCGTCAAGCTGGCCGGGCATTTCCACGGCTGGCACGACCAGGCCGCGATGGGGGCTGACCCGCCGTTCGACGGGCCGGATACCGCCGGGCTGCCGCCAGGCACCATGAGTTCCGTCGTCACCGTCCCCGCGCAGGAGGCCGCGCTGGCCGGGGCGCTGGCGGCCGGCGATGTCGCCGCCGTCATCATGGAACCGTCCGGCGCGGCCTGGGGCACCGTTCCGCTTCCGGCCGGGTTCCTTGCGGCGGCGCGCCGCCTGGCCGGCCAGCACGGAGCGCTGCTCGTCTTTGACGAGGTCGTCACGGGCTTCCGGTGGGCCCCTGGCGGCGTTCAGGAGGTTGCCGGGATCCGCCCCGACCTCACCGTGCTCGGCAAGATCCTGGCCGGCGGGATGCCCGGCGGCGCCGTCTGCGGGCGCGCCGACGTGCTTGACCTGCTCAGCGGATCCGGCGCCGGTCCGCGGGTGGCCCATCCCGGCACCCACAACGCGCATCCGCTGTCCGCGGCGGCCGGCATCGCCGCGCTCGGCCTGGCAGCAGGCGGCGAGGCGCAGGACGAGGCTGCCCGGCTTGCCGCCGCGCTGCGCGGCGAGCTCACCGCGGTGTTCGAGCGGTCCGGGGTGGCCGGCCGGGCCTACGGGGAGAGCTCCACCTTCCACCTGCTGTTCGGGCCGGCCGGACCGGCCGAGCTCGGCCCGGCGGCGCTGAAGGCAGGGCTGGCGCCCGCGCTGTCAGCGGCGCTGCACTGCGGCATGCTGCGCGAGGGGGTTCACCTGTTCCACGGGTCGGGCTTCCTGAGCACCGCGCACAGCGAGCGTGATGCGGAGCAGACGGCTGCCGCGCTGGCCGCCACGCTCCGGCAGCTGCAGGCCGAGGGCCTCGTGTGAGCCGGCTGACGCTGGCAGGCGGCCGGGTACTCGACCCCGGCCAGGGTATCGACGGGCCGGCCGACGTCGTGGTGGACGACGGCGTCATCGCCGATCCCAGCGCGGCTGCTGGCGCTTCCTGCGGTGCCGGCGCCGGCGCAGGCCCGGGCAGGACGGTGGTCGACGTGACCGGCCTCATCGTGACGCCCGGCCTCATCGACCTGCATACCCACCTTTACCACGGCGTCTCGCACTATGGCGTCGACGCGGACACGCACTGCCTGCGCCGCGGCGTCACCACGGCCGTCGACGCGGGCTCGGCCGGCGCCCAGACGTTCCCCGGGCTGCGCCGCTATGTCATCGAGCGGGCCGAGACCAGGATCCTCGCCTTCCTGAACATCGCCGTCGAGGGAATGATCACCAGCCTCGTCGGCGAACTTGAGGACATCCGGTGGGCTTCCGCCGCGCAGGCCATCGCCAGCGCCAGGGCGAACCCGGACCTCATCGTCGGCATCAAGGTCAGGCTCGGCCACCAGATGGTCGGCAACGACCCGGCACCGGCCATGCGGCTGGCCAGGGAGGCGGCAGACGCACTGGACCTGCCGCTGATGGTGCACGTCATCGACATGCGGCCACCGATCAGCTGGCTGCTGCCCTACCTCCGCAGGGGTGATGTCGTGACGCACTGCTATCACGGCAACGAGGGCGGCATCCTCGACTCGGCCGGCAACGTGCTCGCCGGCGTATGGCGAGCGCGCGAGCGCGGCGTCCTGTTCGACGTGGGCCACGGCGTCGGCAGCTTCGCCTACCGGGTCGCCCGGTCCGCCATCGCCCAGGGATTCCCGCCGGACACGATCTCCAGTGACCTGCACGCGCATAACGTGGGCGGGCCAGCCTTCGATCAGGCGACCACGCTGTCGAAGCTGCTGCACGTCGGGATGAGCCTCGCCGAGGTGATCCGGGCCACGACCTCGACGCCAGCTCTCGCGGTCCGGCGGGCCGGCAGGCTCGGCACGCTCGCGGCCGGCCGGGAGGCGGACCTGACGGCGCTGGAGCTGCGGGAAGGGCACTGGGCGCTGCCCGACGCGGCCGGCCAGACCGAGGTCGTGGAGCGGCTGATCGTCCCCCGGCTGGTGCTCAGGGCCGGGCAGCGACGCCATATCGACTCGCCGGTACCCGGCGGCGTTGCGGCGGGCTCGCATGCGGCCGGCCCGGCTGCGGCCGGCTCCCGGGATTCCGGCCCCGCCGCCGCGAGCGGGCAGTGACCGCTCCGATGGTCACCGCCGTGACCGGCGGGACCGTCGTGACACCGGACGGCGAGCGCCGAGCGGACATCCTGATCCGCGCCGGGAAGGTGGCCGCCATCGGCGATGCGAGGGACGCGGCGGGACCGCGGGTGGACGCGTCCGGCTGCTACGTGCTGCCAGGCGGGGTCGACCCGCACTGCCATCTGATGCCGGATGTGCACCGCGCGACGGCCGCCGCCGCGCGCGGCGGCACCACCACCGTGCTCTCGTTCAGCAACCCGGGCGACGCCGAGAGCGACCTTGACGCGCTGCTGCGCTGCCGCGCCGAGGCGTCCGGCGGCCGCGCCGTCATCGATATCGGCCTGCATGCCGTGCTCTACGATCCTGCGGGCGCGACCGAGGCCGGCCTCGCGGCCGCCCGGCGGGCCGGGGCCGGCGCCATCAAGATCTTCCTCGCCTACGCCGAGCTCGGCATCCAGTGCACGACCAGGCGGCTCTTCGAGCTGATGGGCATCGCGCGGCAGATCGGCCTGCTGGTCCAGGTGCATTGCGAGAACGGGCCGCTGATCGATGCCCTGACGGCCAGTGCGCTGGCCGCAGGACGCCGCGGCGCGCGGGTCTTCGCCGACGCCAGGCCGCCGGAGGTCGAGGAGGAAGCGGTGGCCCGGGTGCTAGCGGTGGCCTCGCTGGCGGGGGCGGCGTGCTACCTCGTTCACCTGTCGTCGGCCGGCGCTCTCGACCAGGTACGGCTGGCCCGGCAGCGAGGCCGGCCACTTGTGCTCGCCGAGGCATGCCCGCATCACCTGCTGCTTGACGACCGCTGTTACGCGGGCGCCGAGGCCGGCCGGTACCTGGTCGCTCCCCCGCTCCGGCCCGCGCGGCAGCTAGCCGCGATGTGGCAGGGAGTGGCGGACGGGACGGTCGACACGATCGGGTCCGATCACTGCCAGGCACGCACCCCGGTGCCCGGCGGCATCGCGGCACCCGGCGAGAGTTACTCCTACGGGCTGGCCGGCGTCGGCGCGCGGCTGCCGCTGCTGCTGTCCGAAGGGCTGGCCCGCGGGCTGCCGATCGGCCGCCTGGTGCAGTTGGCGGCGGAGAACCCGGCCCGCGCGTTCGGTCACTACCCGCGGAAGGGCGCGCTGGTGCCGGGCGCTGACGCGGATATCGCGGTGTTCGACCCGGCCGGCCAGACGGCGCTCGGCAACAGCGGCTTCGGCGACGGCACCGGTGACAGCGTGTACGCAGGCCGCCGGCTGAGCGGCAGCATCCCGGCCGTGCTATCGCGCGGACGGCTGATCGTCTCGGCTGGCGAACTCACCGCGGATGGCGGTGGCAGGTACCTGGCCGCCGGCGATTCGCTGCCGCTGCCCGGCGAGGCGAGCGGCCCGCGGCCCGGCCGGTAACCCGCGGCCCGGCCGGTAACCCGCGGCCCGGCCGGTAACCCGCGGCCGACGGCTCGTTGCCCGGTCCGTGATCGCCCGATACGCTACATGCGAGCCGGTTACGCTACATATCGTGGCGAACCGGCTCCGATGTCTTGCGTAGTGTCCCGGGACGCCGCCGCCACGCCGCCACTGGCCGACGACGCGGCGACCCGGGCCGGGCCGGACCGTCATCCGAGCGGAGGGAACCGACACGTGACAGACCCCCGTGCGATCAGCCCCCGGCGGGCCGGCTCGCGATGGCCGTAGTCACCGCGACCGCCGGGCCGGCCGTCTCCCGCCGCGCCGCGCACCCGATTCTCGCCCTCGTCGGCAGGCGGGCCCTGTTCGGCATCGTCACGCTGTTCGTGGTGTCACTGGTGGTCTTCCTCGCCACTCAGGTGCTGCCGGGAAATGCGGCCGCCGCCGTGCTCGGCCGGAACGCGACCCCGGCCAGCCTGCGGGTCCTCGAGCATCAGATGCACCTGGACCGCAGCGTGGCTGCACAGTACTGGGGCTGGCTGTCCGGGCTGTTCACCGGCAAGCTCGGCAACTCGCTGGCGAGCGGCCAGCCGGTGTGGGGCCTGGTGTCCGGCAGGCTGATCAATTCCGGCGTGCTCGTCTTCGTGACCGGGGCAATCGGGAGCACGGTTGGCGTCGCGCTCGGCGCTGCTGCCGCCCTGCGCAGGGACAGCCAGTTCGATCACGTCACGTCGGTCGTCGCGCTTGCCGTGACGTCGCTGCCCGAGTTCGTGATCGCCATCGCGCTCATAATCGTGTTCTCGACCGTGGTCTCGCACCTGCTGCCGGCCGTCTCGCTGCTTGCCCCTGGCACCTATGCCTGGCAGCAGCCGGAACTGCTCGTGCTGCCGGTCGCCACCCTGGTCATCGTGATCGTCCCCTACATCATGCGGATGATGCGCGCCGCGATGATCGAGGCCCTTGAGTCTGACTACGTGGAAATGGCGCGGCTGAAGGGCGTGCCGGAATGGCAGATCGTGCTCCGGCACGCGCTGCCGAACGCCATCGCGCCGACCATCCAGGTCATCGGCCTGAACTTCCTCTACCTGGCCGGCGGGATCGTCGTGGTCGAGTACATCTTCAACTTCCCCGGCATCGGCCAGGGACTCGTCTCCGCGGTCGGCGACAGCGACATCCCGGTGATCCAGCTTATCGTCGTCATACTCGCGGCGTTCTACGTGTTCATGAATATCGTCACCGACGTCATCGCCGTGCTGGCCACGCCACGGCGGAGAATCGCGAGGTAGCGATGGCTGTCGTCACACCCGGGCGGTTCCCGGCGGAGCAGGTTCCAGGGCCGGCCAGGGCGGCCGGCCGGCGCGGCCACCTGCCCGAGTGGCTTTCCTCGCTCTGGGCCGCCGTGCGGACCACCCGCGGCGGCATCGGGCTGGCGCTCGTCTCGCTGATCGTCGGGCTGGCCGTGATCGGGCCGTGGATCACCCCGTCGCCGCCGAACGCCCTGCTGACGCTGGATTACGCCAGGCCTGGCGGCCATTTCCTGCTCGGCTCCGACGCGCTCGGCCGGGACGTGCTGTCCAGGGTCCTCGCTGGCGGCTGGCTGCTGCTGCTGATGGCTGCCGCGGCCACCGTGCTCGGCGTCATGCTCGGTGCGGCGGCCGGCGTGTCCGCGGCGTACCTCCGCGGTGTATCCGACGGAATCATCATGCGCACGATCGACGTGATCCTGTCGTTTCCGCAGCTCGTTTTCGCGCTCCTGCTGCTCAGCGTGATCGGCCCGAAGCTGTGGCTGATCGTGCTGGCGGTCGCGGTGTCGCATGCGCCGCAGGTCGGCCGGGTACTCCGGTCGGCCACCCTGGACATTTCCGAGCAGGACTACGTCAAGGCGGTGGAGCTACAGGGCACGCGGCCGGCCAAGGTGATGATGAAGGAGATCATGCCCAACCTGGTCTCCCCGCTGATGGTGGAGGTCGGGCTCCGGCTGACGTACTCGATCGTCATCATCGCCGGCCTCGCGTTCCTAGGCTTCGGCCAGCAGCCGCCCGCGTCCAACTGGGGTTCGATGATCAACGAAAACCGGATCGGGCTTGCCCTGAACCCGTGGGCGGTGATCGTGCCCGCCGCGTTGATCGCGCTGCTCACCATCGGGATGAACACCTTCACCGACGCGGTGGCCCGGGTGGCGATCGGCGTCGAGCGGCGGCCGGAGGAAGCGGCGCTGCTTGACGAACTCGTCCCGAGGGAGATCGCGTGAGCACCGCGCAGGCGCCCGGCGGCACCGCGGCAGCGCCCCCTTCGCTGGGCGAGATCCGGCTTGAGGTGCGGGACCTGGAAATCCGGCTGGGGCCCTCGGGGCCGGACGTCGTGCGCGACGTCTCCTTCTCGGTGCGGGCCGGCCAGGTGCTCGGGATCGTCGGCGAATCCGGATCCGGCAAGACGACGGTCGCGCTCGCCCTGCTCGGCCATACCCGCCGGGGCCTGTCGATTCACTCGGGCGAGGTCCGGCTCGACGGGGTGGACCTGCTGCGGCTGCGGCCGGCCCAGCTGCGGGCGGCCCGCGGCGCTAGGGTCGCCTACGTGCCGCAGGACCCGTCCGCGGCGCTCAATCCCACCCTTCGCATCGGCACGCAGCTGACGGAGGCGCTGCGGGTCCATTCCGGGATCACCGAGAATCCGGCTGACCGGGTCATCGAGGTCATGCGGGAGGCTTCCCTGGAGGCCACGCCGGAGATGCTCCGGCGGTATCCGCATCAGCTGTCCGGCGGCCAGCAGCAGCGCGTCAGCCTGGCGATGGCGTTCGCGTGCAGGCCGTCGCTCATCGTGCTGGACGAGCCAACCACCGGGCTCGACGTGTCGACCCAGCGGCATGTGCTTGACACGGTCCGTAGCCTCTGCAGCTCCTACGGCGTCGCCGCCGTCTATGTCAGCCACGACCTTGCGGTAGTTGGCGGCCTGGTTGCCCATGTGGCGGTGATGTACGCCGGGCAGATCATCGAGATCGGCCCGACGGCCCGGCTGTTCGCCGAGCCGGTGCATCCCTATACCCGCGGGCTGCTTGCGGCCGTCCCTTCACCGGAGCGCGCGGAACTGCTCACCGGCATCGAAGGACAGCAGCCCAGGCCGGGAGGCCGCGGGGCCGGCTGCTCGTTCGCGCCACGGTGCGACTTCGCGACCGGCAGGTGCAGGGTGGAGACGCCCTGGCCGGTCAGCGTCGATGGCCGGCTCGTGCGGTGCCTGCGGACAGCTGAGATCGCCGGCGCCGCCGCGGCCCGGCAGGCCGCGGTGCCTGGCCCGGCCGGCGGCGAGCCGACCTCGGCGCTCTCGCTGCGGAGCGTCTGCGCCAGCTACGGCCAGGCGCAGGTGCTCTCCGATGTCGGCCTCGACGTGCCGGCCGAGTCATGCGTCGCGGTAGTCGGCGAATCCGGCTCCGGCAAGACCACGCTCGCCCGCTGCATCGCAGGGCTGCACCGGAACTGGACCGGTGACATCATCTTCCAGGGCGCGGCGCTGGCACCCGGCCTGCGCCAGCGCCCGAAGGACGTGCTCAAGCGGGTGCAGTACATCTTCCAGAACCCGTACACCTCGCTCAACCCGCGCAAGACAGTCGGCCAGATCATCGGGCAGCCGCTGGAGCAATTCCAGCGCCTTTCGTTCCGGGAGCGGACCGAGCGGATCGGCGCGGTCCTCGACGACGTGTCGCTCGGGCGCAACTGCATGTCGCGGTACCCCGACCAGCTGTCCGGCGGGGAACGGCAGCGGGTCGCCATCGCGCGCGCCCTCGTCGTCGAGCCCGACCTGCTCATCTGCGACGAGGTCACCTCGGCTCTGGACGTATCGGTGCAGGCGGTTATCGTCGAGTTGCTCCGCCGGCTGCAGCGGGAGCGGCAGCTAACGATGATTTTTATTACGCATAACCTGGCGCTGGTGCGCAACATCGCCCAGTCGGCCGTGGTGCTGTGCAATGGCATCGTGGTCGAGGCGGGCCCGGTCGAACAGGTACTCGAGCACCCGGCTGACCCCTACACCGTGCGGCTGATCCGCGATGTGCCGAAACTCGCCGTGGCCGGCCTGCCCGGCGGCCCGCCGGGGCAGATCCACAGCGCGGTCCGGATCCGGCCAGCCAGTCAGCCGGCCGACAGCCAGCCCGCAGCCGGTCCGGCCGGCCAGCCGACCCTGCCCTGAGAGCTTGCCCTGAGAGCTTGCCCTGCGTCGCGGTCAGTTAGCTTGCCCGCGCTGCGCCTGGTGATGCTCGACCGCTGTTCCGGTAGTGGGGAAGAACATGCTTTCGTGGCCATCCCGCCACCGGACAAGATACGGTGGCGCGCCTTCCTCGCCACGGATCTCGATGATCACGCCCTGCCGATCCCCGTCACCGACGTGCAGTCCCTTGACGATTAGCTCGTCGCCTGTAACAGCTCGCATCGCTATCCTCCTTCCAGCCTTGTCCTGCCCACGATCGCGCGATCCTGCACCGGGATCCAGGGACGAAGGTCTATGAGCATGCCGGAGGGGTGCGGCCCACGTAACCCCGCTCGCATATAAACGTAGCGTATACGCCCGGCGCATGCTCGCGCACGACCGGGAACCACGTCCGGCAGCTAAGCTCTCGTGGGTGCACGCTGAGCTGATCACCGCAGTCGCCTTCTACGGCGCCAAGACCGGCGCTTTGAGGACTCTTCTTGAGACCGTGCAGGCAATCACGGGCGAGCGGCTGCGCGGCGGATTTCGTCCCTACACTTTGGACCAGATACACGGCACCGTGATCAGGCTAGACGGGGTAACAGACCCGCAAACTGGGCTGATCGTCAATCAGCGCTATCTCGAGCTAACGGGCACCCCGCGTGCGATGGACCATGCCCGGGCATCGGAGATCCTCGCTGCTTATCTCACGCCTCCGCTGAGTATCCGCATAGGCGGCTACCAGCCGGACACTCCGGCGACGTTCTCAAGCCGCGGGCAGCATCCGTACGAGCGGACGTTTTCTCTGCAGGGGGACGCATTCGTACTGATGGGATGGCCCGTCAGCACGGTGACGAATGGCATGTCGCACAGGCCGCTCGACGAGCTCCGCCGGAAAATGAACGACGCGAACATCTTGCACTGGTACCATGAGTCTTCCGCTGACATCGACAACGACTTCCATCTTGTCGTGGGCCATCACAATGGTGCCTCGCAGTATGAAACGACCGAAGCAGTACGTTTTGTGCGTGCCTATCTGGCGCGGCATCCAGTCAAGATAGAGCTGGGCGTTGACCAGATAGCTATTATTGCTGCGAATTCGCCGACGCTAGCGACCGCTCAGTTCGTCGGCCGGCTTCCGGTAAGCCCTGCGGATACCGTAAACCTGTACCGCTAGTCACCTGGTACTCCAGCCGGAGCCCGACGCGGTCCGCTTCGCGATCGGGGCTGGCAGCTAGCCGGTTAACCCCGTACTCGCATCTGGTGTGCGATGACAGTCAGTGATGCCAGCCCGGCAACGGCCAGGATCGCGTATCCCACTATCGTGCCGATGCTGTCCCATGCCGACAAGCCCGGTCTTCGAACGCGAGGCACCGCCATGCCAGACTGGGAGTGGCATGCAGTCGCAACAACGGGTAACTGATGGCAGATGGCGAGCCGCGCGCGCCGCTGGGAGACGCGCAGCCGAGCGAGTCCGGGGTGACGGCCAACTCCGGTGAGTTCTCCGCTTACCCGCCGATCGCAGATTACGGCTTCCTGTCCGACTGCGAAGTTGCGGCGCTGGCAGCGCCGAGCGGGGCCATCGAGTGGATGTGCCTGCCCAGAATGGACTGCCCGAGCATATTCGGCGCGATACTGGACCGGCGGGCGGGCAGCTTCAGGTTCGGCCCGGAGAATGTCGAGGTGCCGGCCGCCCGGCGGTACCTGCCAGGGACGATGGTGCTGGAGACCAGCTGGGACTGCGGCGAAGGATGGATCATCGTCCGGGACTGCCTGGTGATGGGCCCATGGCGGCACGAGCACCCGGAGCGCACGGTGCACATCAGGCCGCCGACCGACTACGACGCCGAGCACACACTGCTGCGGACGGTGCGGTGCGTGCAGGGATCCGCGCAGCTAGCATTCGACTGCGAGCCGGTGTTCGGCTACGGAATGCAACGGGCCCGGTGGAGCCGTCCCGATTCGGGCTATCATCAGGCCGTCGCCCGGGACGAGCACGGTTTGGCGCTTACCCTGACCTCAGACATCCGGTTCGGATTGGAGGGGCCAAGTGCTCGCGGGCGAACCCTGCTCCGGGAAGGCGATACCCGGTTCTGCGCGTTGTCGTGGGGCAGCCAGACCCCGCCGGAGAGCTACGAGGATGCCTACCGGCGGCTGGTGTGGACGGCGCATCACTGGCAGCATTGGCTAGCCCGGGGTAATTTCCCCGACCATCGATGGCGCAGTTACCTCACCAGGAGCGCGCTGACGCTCAAGGGCCTGGCGTTCGCCCCGACCGGCGCCATCGCCGCCGCCGCTACCACCTCGCTGCCGGAGACCCCGCGCGGAGAGCGGAACTGGGACTACCGCTACAGCTGGATCCGTGACGCGACCTTCGCGCTGTGGGGCCTGTATACCCTTGGCTTCGACTGGGAGGCCAACGACTACTTCGCCTTCATCGCAGACCTGGCCGAACGCGACGGCGGCAACCTCCAGATCGTGTACGGCATCGACGGCACGGCCGACCTCACCGAGCGGGTTCTCGACCACCTGCAGGGCTATCAGGACGCGCGGCCCGTGCGGATCGGCAACGCCGCTTACAAGCAGCAGCAGAACGACGTGTGGGGCACGGTGCTCGAATCGGTGTACCTGCACACCAAGTCGCGGGATCGGCTTGACGAGCGGACCTGGGACGTGGCGCGGCAGCAGGTGGAGCACGCCCTCGAGCACTGGCGGGAGCCGGACCATGGCATCTGGGAGATCCGCGGGGAGCCAAAGCACTTCACTTCCTCGAAGGTTATGTGCTGGGTCGCCGCAGACCGCGGCGCGCGGCTGGCCAGGCTCCGCGACGAGCACGACACCGCTCGGATGTGGCAGAAGGCAGCCGACGAGATTCACGCCGACATCTCCGCCAACGCCGTCGATGAGCGCGGCGTGTTCTGCCAGCACTACGAGACCGCGGCCCTGGATGCATCGCTGCTGCTGATGCCATTGCTGCGGTTCCTCCCGCCGGACGACCCGCGCATCCGGGCCACGGTGCTAGCCATAGCGGACGAACTGACTCAGGACGGCCTGGTGCTGCGCTACCGGGTAACCGAGACCGATGACGGGCTGTCCGGCGAAGAGGGGGCCTTCACTATCTGCACGTTCTGGCTCGTCTCCGCGCTGGCCGAGATCGGCGAGCACCGCCGGGCCCGCGACTTGTGCGAGAAAATCCTGTCCTACGCCAGCCCGCTCCTGCTGTACGCAGAGGAGATCGACCCGCGGTCCGGCCGGCACATGGGCAACTTCCCCCAAGCGTTCACCCACCTAGCCCTCATCAACGCGGTCATGCACGTCATCAGAGACGAGCAGGCTACCCGACGCCGGGTGCTGGCAGGCGAGGCAGCGGTCATCCCATGGACGCCTAGTGTCGCGTGAGTTCATCCCATAGCACACCCGATGCCGCAGGACGGGCAGGGCCGCAGGACGGGCAGGGCCGCAGGACGGGCAGGGCCGCAGGACGGGCAGGGCCGCAGGACGGGCAGGGCAGCCGCCCGGCGGTCGCTTGCGAACTGGCACCGGGCACCTCGATGCCTGCTATACCGCGTTGAAGATCGCTGTGATCTCCTCGCTGGTCAGCTCGATGGATGCGGCGGCGATGTTCTGCGTGACGTGCGCGGGTGATCCGGAGCCCGGGATGGGCAGGATCTGCGGGGATCTGGTGAGCAGCCAGGCGAGGGCGATCTGGCGCGGGCTGACCTGGTGCCGGCGTGCGGCGGTGCGGACCGGCGTTAGCTGGCCGGCGTCCTGGATCGGTGCCCAGGGCAGGAAGACCAGCTGCTCTTGATCGCACAAGTCGACCATCGGCTCCGCTGTGCGGTCGCCGGCGTTGTAGCGGTTTTGCACCGAGACCACCGGGGTGAGCCGCTGCGCTTCGCGCAGCTGTGCCTCGGACACGTTGGACAGCCCGATGTGGCGGATCTTGCCCTGGTCCTTGAGCTCGGCGAGGGCGCCGACCGACTCTGCGAACGGCACCTTCGGATCCGGGCGGTGCAGCTGGTACAGCGGGATCTGGTCCAGCCTCAGCCGCCGCAGGCTACCCTCGCATGCCTCGCGCAGGTGCCCGGGCCGCCCGTCGGGCTGCCAGCGCCCGGGACCCGGGCGGGCCAGGCCGCCCTTGGTGGCGATCACCAGATCCTCGGGGTAGGGGTACAGCGCGTCCGCGATCAGGTCCTCGCTCACCTCCGGGCCGTAGGAATCGGCGGTATCGATGAAGTTGACGTCCAGCTCGACCGCCCGCCGCAGCGCCGCCTTCGCGGTCTCCCGGTCCGGCGGCTCACCCCAGATGCCCCGGCCGGTGACCCGCATCGCGCCGAAACCCAGCCGGCTCACCGTCAGGTCCCCGCCGACACCGATCGTGCCCGCCGCCTTCGCACTCGGCTGACCGCTCATCGAATACCTCCTCATCGTCATCGTCCCAGCTTCTGGCGGCTACGCGAGACTCCGCAAACGGTCACCCGCGTGCGGTCCCGGTGCCGGCGGTCGCCAGCTCCGGGACCGCGGCAGGTGCGCGCGCTCAGCCGGTGATCTCGATCCGGCACGGCTTGGCTCCCTCGGGCTTGGGCACCGTCACCGTCATGACCCCGGCGGCGAGCTTCGCGCTCACCGCATCGGGCCTACCCGCCCGATGCTTCTCGGTCGGCGGAGTTCTCACATCCTCAAACCGGCTAATCCTGGCCGCAGGCGGTCGCGCAGTCGTCTGGCGGTCGCCCGGGGCCTGGTGACATGATCGTGAAAAGCCGGGCTGATACGGAGCACAGGAGCTGCGGTGGGATCGATCGTTGTCTGCGGGGGCGGTGTGATCGGGCTGTCCGTGGCAATCATGCTGGCGCGGGACGGGCACGAGGTCACCGTGTTCGAGGCCGATCCCGGGGGTGTTCCGGCGACGCCCGGTGAGGCATGGAAGTCCTGGGAGCGGAAGGGCGTCGCCCAGTTCCGCCAGCCGCACAATCTGTTCGCGCGGTTCCGGCAAGTCTGTGACGAAGAGCTACCCGGGATGACGGAGCGGCTGCTGGCGGCCGGGTGCGTGTGGGTGGACTACCTGGGATCCCTGCCGCCGAGCCTGCCGGACCGGGCGCCGCGCCCGGGCGACGAGGCGCTCCGGTTCGTGACCGGCCGGCGCCCGGTGATCGAAACCGTGATCGCCGCGGCCGCGCAGGAGCAGCCGGGCGTCGTGATCCGCCGTGGCGTGCGGGTGACCGGGCTGGCCGGCGGGGCATCGGCGATTCCCGGCATTCCTCATGTTGGCGGGGTGCGCACATCGACCGGCGAGGAGCTTCGCGCCGATCTCGTGGTAGACGCGATGGGCAGGCGGTCGCGTGGCGCGGAGCTGCTGACGGCGTTCGGTGCGCGCCAGCCGTACGCGGAGGCCGAAGACTGCGGATTTGTCTACTACACGCGGTACTACACCGGGCCGTCCAGGCCCCCTCTGCTCGGCCCCCCGCTGGTCCCGATCGGCACGATCTCGCTGCTCACGCTCGATGGCGACAACGACACCTGGTCGGTGACCGTGTTCTCGTCCACCGGGGACGCGCCGCTGAAGGCGCTGCGCGGCAAGGAGTGTTTCACGCGCGTGGCCAGGGCCTGCCCGCTGCAGGCCCACTGGCTCGAGGGCCGGCCGATCACGGCTGTGCTGCCCATGGCCGGCATCCTGGACCGCTACCGCCGCTTCGTCGTCGAGGGCAATCCGGTTGTGACCGGATTCGCCGCCGTCGGCGATGCGTGGGCCAGCACCAATCCTTCGGCGGGACGCGGGCTCAGCGTCGGGATCGTGCACGCGCAGCTGCTCCGCAGGATCGTCCGCGGCTATCTCGGTGACCCGGCAGGCCTTGCACGGGAATGGGACGAGGGCACCGAGCGGTTCGTCGCTCCGTTCTACTGGAACCAGATCCGGGCCGACCGTGCCCGCCTCGCGGAGATGACTGCGCTGCGGGATGGCCGTAAGCGGCCCCCGGCGGAGTCGATGATCGGCCGCATGGCCATCGCCGCGGCCTACGACGCCGATGTCTTCCGCGCGTTCCTGGAGACCGTGCTGTGTCTCGCGCTGCCGCAGGACGTGATCGAACGTCCCGGCATCAAGGACAAGATCGGGCAATCAGGTCACCACGTCCCGCCGCCAGTCCCTGGTCCGGACCGCCAGCAGCTCCTTCAGCTGCTGTCGGCGTGAGATCCGCCGCCTGGCGCTGCACTCCTGCCAGCCCAGGGCGCGCGGTTCAGCCGATGTGGTGACCGTTGGCAGTCAGCGTGACGTCGATGTTGCCCCGAGTGGCATTCGAGTACGGGCACACCTGATGTGCGGCTGCGACGATCCGCGCCGCCTGCTCAGGATCCTGCACCTGCGGGAGGGTTACGTCGAGTTCCACAGCAAGGCTGAAACCTCGCTGCTCGGTGGGAAGGAGGCTCACGCGGCTGTCGATCGAGACGTCACCCACCTCGACGCGCTCGCGGCGACCTACCACGCCCAGAGCACTCTCGAAGCAAGCCGCATAGCCCACAGCGAAGAGCTGTTCGGGGTTAGTGCCGTCCCCCTCGCCGCCCATCTCCTTCGGCGAGCGGAGTTGCACATCCAAGGCGCCATCATTCGTGCGCCCGTGACCGCTTGTGCGACCACCTGTGACCGTTGCCTCCGCCGTGTAAATAACTCGCGCCATCTCGGCCTCCATTCTCGGGATCTACAGATTGCCCCGGCTCACGGCCGGGACCGCTCCAATATCTGGCAGTGATCGCAGTCGCGAACATCATCGGCTGGCGGCCGGCCAGGGACGCCGGGCGCTGGTGGGGGGCATCAGCGGGTTGCAGCGCACCTGAAACCGACCGATGTGCTTGCGACGTCCGGGGTGAAGCGGCGGCGCATCGTCGAGGTGGTGAAGACGTAATCGTCGAAGATGCCGCCGCCTCGGGTGATCCGTTGGGTGCCGCTCGCCGGGCCCTGCGGGTTGCGCGCAGGCGAATGCGCGTAGTAGCTCGCGTCGTACCAGTCGGCGACCCATTCCCACACATTGCCGGCCATGTTCAGCACGCCGTACGGGCTCGCTCCGCTCGGAAACGCGTCGACGGGCGAGGTGTCGGCGTAGCCGTCGTCGTGTTGCGTATCACGCCACGGGAGGTCGCAATTGCGGTCGCAGTAGTTGAGCCGAGTGGGATCGAACTGCTGCCCCCACGGATAAATGCGTTGCTCGGTCCCGCGGGCGGCCTTCTCCCATTCTGCCTCGGTGGGCAGACGGGCTTTGCGCCATCTGCAGAACGCTACGGCGTCGGCGTACGTCACACCGATCACGGGGTAGGAGGCGAACGCCTTGTTGCCGAAATAGTCCTGCCGGGTCTCCGAGCTCGTCCGCTCGGGGGCCGGGCAGGCACCGCTCGCTACGCACGTGCCGTAGTCGGCGTTCGAGACCTCGAAGCGATCGATGGCGAACGTGTCCAGGTACACGCGATGCGCCGGCCGTGCGTCGGGCAGTCCATGGTCGTCACCCATCACGAACCAGCCGGCCGGAACCGTGACCATGTTCGCCCTGACTGACGCCGCGGCGCTCGTACCGGGCTGGGGCGACGAGCAGGCGACGGCCCCTGTCGCCATCACGACGCAGCCGAGCAAGCCTTGAAGGGTAAGCCCTGCTCTGCGAGAGATGGTTGCCACGATGCCGTTTCTCCTCGCTCGCTCCAACGATTCGGCCTTGCCAGAGGTGTCCGGCCACGATGACCGGCCGAAGGCGCTGCCGGGCACCGGCGCATCCGGCAGCGCCTTCGGTCAAGGGACGTCGTGGCCCTTAGTACGGCGTCAGCCCGTAGCCGAGAGGGAAGAGCGGTGTCTTTCCGTCGCCGCTGTTGATGGGCTCGTCGGTGACGGCGTTCGGCCAGCTCATGGGGAGCTTGCCGGTGTAGCCTGCGCCGAAGAGGTCGTCGGTGATGCCTCCGCCCTCAGTGCCCGGCAGCCAGGCCGCGACGAACGCATTCGCCTTCGGCAACTGGTCGCCGATGATCACCGGTCGTCCCGAGTAGAGGATCGCGATGCACTTCTTCACGTGCTGGCAGATGTCGGAGAGCTGGGTGGAGTTGTCACTGCCGAAGGCGAGTGTCGAGCTGTCACCCTTGCCCTCGGCGTATGGCGTCTCACCGCCCACCCAGATGCCGATGTCGCCGCTGTAGTTGCCCTTCGTG
>Ga0070698_100002015_pt1 | contig 22574 bp, 20 predicted proteins | sample KBSK1502metaG_FD_65477 | JGI IMG/M metagenome (GOLD analysis project Ga0070698, IMG submission 65477) | Corn, switchgrass and miscanthus rhizosphere microbial communities from Kellogg Biological Station, Michigan, USA - KBS K1-50-2 metaG | ecosystem: Host-associated > Plants > Roots >...
GGCCATGCCGCTGGTCGTCATGCCGACGGCAGGCAGGGATGCCGAGATGGCCTTCGCGACTCCAAAGTCAGCCACGAGCGCGTGGACGCCGGTCCGCAGTATGTTCGCCGGCTTGACGTCGCGATGAATGACGCCGCGAGCGTGTGCATAGGCCAACGCATCAACCAGGTCGTTCAGGATGCCGAGGACCTCACGCGAGCTGAATCGCTGTCCACTAGCCAGCGCGTGTTTGAGCGACTCGCCCTCGATGAACGGCATCGTGTAGTACAGGATGCCCTCGGTATCTCCGGCGGAGAGCAGCGGAACGATGTGCGGGTGCTGAAGCTGAGCCGCGAGCTGTATTTCGCGGCGGAATCGCTCGCGATTGACTCCGGCGGCCAGCTCCGGAGGCAGCACTTTCACGACCACACGACGGTTGAGTGCCCGTTCCGTGGCTACAAACACGCGGCTCATCCCACCGCCGCTTAACTCGCTTTCGATGTCATAGGCGGGCTCCAACGCCGTCCGAAGCGCGACAACGAGAGGGTCAGACGACGATGTCATGATCGGCGCGAAAGGACGATTTGCTTGTCAGCCCAGGAAGGCCAGGCGGTCGAGAGGGGTCCGGAACCACATTGGGCACACTACGTGCGCCCGAACCGGCCGCATTCAACGGACACTACGGGCGGACGATTGGTGCCGCAAGCCGAACGGGTGCGTCCGTCCCCGTCGGTTACTGCTCGGCCAACTTTTCGACCCACATCACGTCATCGCGGTCGGGAAAGCCAACGTAGACCACTCCCTTGCCGAAGCCGAGTACGACCCCGCGGTTCTTCAGCAGCACTCGGCGAACGAGGACACCCTTCGAGTCGAACACATCGTACAAGCGATCGGTCGACCCAGCCGCAAAGCTGCGCGCCACCCAAACATGAGTCTTGGCTCCATCGACAACAGCCGGACGCACCTCGATGAATGGCGGCAGCTCGGGCGGAAAGATGTCGTCCGTGATCTCGAGTGCCCGGCGAGCCGCTTGTCGGTCAGGTCCGCTTGCCGCACCGGCGACATTGGATCGACCGCTCCCCGCTGGCTGCCTGAGCTTCTCGTCGCGATACGCATCGCGTTCCGCTTCGCCAATCGGAAGTGCGACAAACCCAGGCACACGCTGCGACTCAACCAGCTTGCCATCGCGCCACACCTCGGCGATGTAGCCTTGCGCCCTGAACACCATCACGTCGCCGTTAGGCAGGACCGCAAACGCGTCCTGCTTTGGATAGGGGCGCCATGGCTTCCCAAGCACCTGCTTCGGGTCTCGCAGACTGAGTCGGACCACCGAATCCACGGTGGTGCTGCTGAGCGACGTCCGTATGACCCAACCGCCGAGCGGGGGAATGAAACCACCCATCGGATCGGGTTGCAGTGCATCGCGCGTCGATCCGTACAGCCGTCCGCTGCGATCGGCAAATGCCGGCGCGGAATATGACGGCAACACCTGGAAACTGTTCGACAGTTTGTCGACGATGGTGCCACTTGATGTCAACTTGAGCGCGTGCCGGTGACCGCCCACGAGGACGGAGTCACCAAACCACGGAAGAATTGTCAGCGCCAGCGGAAGTTCGGCTGGACCTTCTCCTGGTCTCGTAATGTCGCGACTGGTGTTCCTGGCGAAATCCAGCATGACGACGCGATTCTCTCGAAAGTCGACGATCAGAACGCGACCGTCCGCAAACTCGTGCAAACCTCCGATTTGTGTGAATCCGTCCGCGGACCTGGCGAGGGACCTACCCGGGGTCGTCACTGGGGGCTGCGCCGAAACGGTCGTGAGGCCGAAAGTGCCGACGAGCAGGAAAGTCGCAAAGGCGGTTTGCATAGTTCTTCTCCACGCCGTCCGATTCGGGGTTCTGCGAATCTATGGCCGCCAGTGAGGAGGCGCTTCGAAACGTCGGACGGCGCGGCGAGGAGTGCGGCGCTTCGTCCTGCTTCGAATGCGTCTCGTAGATTTCTCCTTGTTCAGCGGGCTCTTCGACCCGTTTTTTTATACAAGACGGGAGCGATTGAGATGCGCACATTCACGACCATGTCCCTTCGTACCTTCGCTGCGCTGGCGAGCGTTTGCGTTTCGGCGACGGTCATTCGCGCGCAGGGGACGTCGCCGCAAACAGGCAGTCCCAATCGCGTCGTGATTGTCGGGCGTGTCACCGACTCGATCTCCCGCCTTCCCGTTCGCGTCCCATCTATAGAAGTGAAGTACAGGGACTCCGATTCGTTGCTGGTGACGACCGCATCCGACGATTCGGGACGCTTCACCGCTGTGGTTCCTCGCCGCGGGATCGTGGAGTTCACAATTCGCCGACCAGGTTTTGAGCCATTCCGGCGACAAGTTGCGCTCACCACCGACACCGTCCGCCTGACGATTGCGCTGCGTCGAATCGCGCAGCCCCTGCAGCCAATCGTCGTCGAGCAGACCGAGATGGACCTCGTGCTGCGAGAGATGCGACGAGAGTTGAAATCAGAGAATCGCACTCGCTTTTTCGATGAGCGGGCGATGGCCAGGAGCGGGCAGCGGCTTACGGGCGCCTTCCTGCTCGGTCAGGCGGGGATTGTGCGGGTGCCGTGTCGGCGGAGCGCCCAGTTCCTTCCCGAGGGAAAGGTTCGAACGCAACCGGTGGAGCACGAGCCGGCGGACCCGTATTGGCCGTGCACCATGCAGCGCGGCAAGCCCGTGTCGGTCCTGGTGTCGATCGACAACGGACCGGCAGGAGAGTTCAACGCCATCAGCGGCCGGCAGCTCGAAGAATTCGCCATGGTGGTCGTCACCCGCGGTCAGTTCGTTCGCGCATACACCAAGCAGTTTGTCGAAAATCGGGCGCGCGCGCGGAGGTCCGACCGGGAGTAATTGGGGCTTGGGGCTTGGGGCTTGGGGCTTGGGGGTTGCGCGTTCTTACTCTAGGCCCCAAGCCCACGTTGTGTAAAACCCAAAACGCCTTTCCAACGGCGCCTTCATCCAAAACCTCAAACGCTTTTCAAACTCCGCCCTTTTAGCCCACACTGCGCCGTCTAACGTACCCAGCGCGTCCGGCAACAGCGCGCCCGTGGTTAAAGCCATGTCGCTGTTGCTCATGCTGCGCCGCACGCGCTCGTGGCGGACTATTACATAATTGTCAAGTTATCCGCGCGTTAGGCCGGATGTTACGAGCGCTCTCAGCCATGAGTCGCAAGCATCGCAGGACGCGAATCGCGCGTTTTCTGCCCGCAAGCGACTTCAACGAGCGAAACGCCGCCGATGACCCTCAAACAAATACTCCGTCTCGCGTCCGTCCTGGTTCTAACACCGGTTGCCTTGGCCAGCGCCCAGAACAGCGCCAACGCGAATGTGACGGCCGATGTGCAAGCGCCGCTCGTGGTCACCAAGACCGCCGATCTCGTTTTCGGCTCCGTGTACCCGGGCAATAACAAAGCCATAGCCGTGACAGACGGCGGCGCCGCCAAGTTCACGGTTGCGGGCCAGGCGAGCGCCAACATCAACATCACGTTTACGCTCCCAGCCACGATCGCCAGCGGTGGCAACACGCTTCCGATCGCGTCCTGGACCGGACTGCACAACACCACCAACAGCTCCGCGTCAGGCACGGGCTTCACACCGTCGGCCGGCGCGACGTCTGCTGCCATCCCCGCCGGCGGTACGCTGTACGTCTTCGTCGGCGCCACCGCGCAGCCCGTGGCCAATCAGGCGGCCGGCGCGTACAGCGGCACCATGACGATGACGGTGGTCTACTTCTGAGATAACCGTGCGGAAAACGCTGGTCACGATCGCCGCACTGACAGCACTCCACACCTTCGCGCCGACCGTTCAGGCGCAGGGTGTGTTGATTGCGCCAATGGCGATCATCGTGAGCGAGCAGGGTGGCGCAACCGTCACGATCATCAATCCCGCCGAAGAACGCGTCGAGATCGCGATTTCGACGATGTTCGGATATCCGGTGACCGACGAGCGCGGACAGCTGACGCTGCGCACATTCAGCGCCGTCGAGGACACGATGCCGTCGGCCGCTGAGTGGATCACCGCGTATCCTCGACGCTTCACGCTCGAGGCGGGCCAGCGGCAGACCGTGCGCCTCGTGGTGGCACCGCCCCAGGCGGCGTCGGCGAGAGAATACTGGGCCCGGCTCGTCGTGTCCTCCAAGGCCGCACTGCCGGCGACACCGGTCGCGGTGGAGGACAGTGCGGCTCCGGTCAGCATGCGACTCAACCTCGAGGTCCGGTCGGTCCTGCCGATCCTGTATCGTCGGGGCGCGGTGGCGACCAGCCTGACGATCGACGGCGTGAACACCGACCAGACGGCCGACACGTTAGGCGTGCGGCCCACCTTTCATCGCGAAGGCAACGCGGCCTGGGTCGGAACGGTCAGCATCGGCCTCCGCGATGACAAGAACACCGAAGTTCGCACGTTCGAAATGCCGCTGGCCGTCTACTACGCGCTGTCGCCGCGGCTGGCGTTGCCACTGAGCGGTCTGCCGACCGGTCGTTACACGCTCGAAGTCAACGCCATGGCCAAACGGATCGACATTCCGCGACATCAAGTGCTCTCCGCCCAACCCCAGGTTTACCGGACCGAGATCAGGGTGCCGTGAATCGGGCCGTCCTGCTTGTTGCCCCGGCTTTGGCTCTCTTCGCGGCATCGGGTGAAGGGCAGGTGACCGCCCTCGCCGACCTGAGATTCGGAACTGTGGTAGCCGGTGTGCCCGAGAGTGTCCTGCCCGCGTCGTCGGATGCCGCCAACTGGCGCATTCACTACACGCTCCTGGCACTCGCGTCGAACTTCACGCTGACGCTTCCGACGTCGCTGTCACGCGTTGGTGGCGGCGCGACCATGCCCGTCTCGTTCTGCTCCACGTGCGCGATTTACCGAATCAACAACACCAATCCGGTTGGTGGCACGACGTTCAATCCCGCCAACCAGGTCAACCTGCCGCTGATGGTCCTCAACAACAACGTCTACATCTGGTTAGGTGGAACGGCCTCCCCAACCGCCGGCCAGATGCCCGGATCGTACACAGCGGCGGTCGTGCTCACGCTTGCTGGTGTCACGCTCTGACCGGCGTGTCGCGACACTATGCGCCGCGCCCGCACACTCCTTAGCACACTGCTGGCGGTCACCACATCGCTGTCGTGTGCGGGACGCGTGATTCAGGGCAGCGTGGCTCCAGATACGGGCCTTTCGATCTCACACGGGAACGTGAGCGTCGTCGCGACGTCGAGTCGCCACGCGGCTGGCGATTCTCACTCGTTGTCGCGAATGGCGTCGCCCGAGCCCGACACACTGCTGGTCGAGGTGCGGCTGGATGGTATCGGGCACCGACTGACCAAAGCGCTCAGGATTGGCGCCGAGTTGTATGTGCCCGCACAGGTCGTCTTCGAGCTGATTGGTGCTGGCGCACGGGCCGATACGGCGGTCGCGCTCGTTTCCATCCACCGTCTGCGCGAGTTGTTAGGCACGTCGGTGTCCTTCGACAGCGCCGACCTGGTGGTGACAATTCAACCCACGCCCGAAATGCCGGCCGCGCAACGGCTCACTCGCGATCGGCTTCGTACCGGACTGCGATTCGGCCAGCAGCAAGCGTCAAGCAGCCCGAGCGTGGTTGCGCCAGCCGGCGCGGGAGTCCTGGCGGTCGACTACGACGTATTCGGAACGTCGAGTGACGCGACGCGCCCGAATTACCTGATACGAGCTGGCGTCGGCGTATTCGGAGGCGAGCTCTCCAGCACCTTCGTGTCCGGCATGGCAAACGAGGTCGCCTGGACGCTGATGCGGCCGGGGGCGCCCCTCGTCTCGCGGCTGCAACTCGGCTCTACCCGGACGGGCGGGTTGCAATCGAGGGGCATCCAGGGCGTCTCGTTAGGAAACGCGCCGCCGTATCGCCCCGCCATCATCGACTACCGGCAACTGGGCGGCACGTTACCGGCCGGCTGGACGGTGGATGCCTTTCGGGGTGGACGCTTTTTCGCGTTCGACAGCGTAGGACTGGACGGCCGCTATTCGATCCTGCTGCCGGTGGGCTACGGCCAGAACGCCGTCGACCTCGTCGCCTACGGACCGCGTGGTGAACGCGTGGCGCTGCAGGAATACCTCCGCTTCTCGCCGTCGATGCTGGCGAGGGGCCAGTCCGAATACAGCATGTCGGTGGGCCGGTGCGTGCGCGAGGAGTGCCAGGCCGCGGGCAGCATGGAAGCCAGGTTGGGCGTGCTCTCCGGCGTCACGGTCGAAGGTGGAGTCCTGTACGAGCGTCTTGGGGACGGTAGCAATCGGATCGTTCCGTACGGATCCTTGTTCGCGCTCCTGCGAAACGAGATTGGTGTCGAGGTCGAGGGATTCCAGAACGCTGTGCGGCGGGTCAGCGCTCGTTATGAGCCTTCCCCTCTGGCCGGCGTAGAAGCACTCTGGCTCGACACACCTGCGTCGACCTCGACCTCATGGACGGAACCGTTGGCGGGAAGCCGGTTTGTCCGCGTCGATGCCTGGGGATCGCTCTCCCCACGCGGTGCGGCCACGTTTCGGGCTCAGCTGAAGCACTATCCCGATCCGGTCGCCCCACGCAGCGAAGTCACGTTAGGCACGAGCCATGCGTTTGCCGGCGCCCATTGGCGGCCCTACACCACGACGCAGATCGCCGGGAGCGGAAGCACACCATCAGGCCAGTCGGGCGTTGAACTGCTGGTCCCACCGTCGCAAAAACTGCCGTCGTGGCTGCGCGGCACGTGGTTTCGTTCGCTCGTCGAGCTGGATCACGCGTCGGGCAGAGTGCACCGGATGGAGTCGACGCTGAGCCGACAGGTGACCCGGGATCTTCGTCTCGAGACGGAAGCGCTCTGGAACCAACCGGCCAACGGTTTGGCGCTGGCCGTGCGACTGGTGACACACACGAACGCCTTCAGGGCCAACGCGCGGGCGGGTCGATCCGGCTCGTCTCCACATCCCTCGACCTGGGATTTCGGCGCGGGTGGGTCATTGATCGCCGATCCCGGTGCCGGGCGCGTGGTCATGTCGAGCGAGCCTTCCTTCAATCGCGCCGGTCTCTCGGTGCTCACGTTCCTCGACCTGAATGGCGACGGCGTCAGGCAGAATGGTGAGCCACCTGTTCCGAACGCCGGCGTGATTTTTGGGAATCGCGTTCTGTCCACCAACGGCGATGGTCGTGCGTATTTCTGGGGCGCGCCGGCGCTGGAGCCGATCGTGCTTTCGGTCGATAGCGCGTCGGTGCCTCCGCACTGGCACGTGCCGGCGCCAATCATGGCGGTGCTCCGCGGCACGCGAAGCAGCCACTTCGAGCTCCCGCTGGTTGCCGGATCGACCCTCGAAGGTCGAATCCGCTCGGAAGGCGTCGATCCTGCCGCTGTGTCGCTGGTCCTTCAGGAAGAGAACTCGACTCGGCAGCAGTCGGTCGAGATTTTTCTTGACGGCTCGTTCTACATCATGTCGGTGCGACCTGGTTCCTATGTATTGAGCGCGTCGATCAAGGGTGAACCGGCCAACCTCGCGCAGCGCGTAAGGGTGGTTGTTCCGTCGTTCACGGCAGGTGCACTGGCGCAAACACCGCGCCGGTTGGCGGAGGTGACGATTGCGCTCACTGCATCCGCACAGCAGGCGATTCCACCCTGTACGGGAGCGCGCTGCAAGTAGAAGGCGGGCACTTGCGCTCTTTGCCCTACGCTTCCTCGTAAGGCTCCATGTGCACCAACACCCACTGCACTCGCGGCACTGACTGACGAATAGCGCCCTTCACCTTGCCACTGAGCACGTGGGCGGTGGCGAGATCGAGTTGCGGATCCGCCTGCACGTGAATCGTGACCCGGTAGGCCATCCCGGTCTTTCGCACGGCAAGTTTTTCAGTCGCCAGCACACCCGGGACCCCGTTCGCCGCCTGACGAATCGACTCGACGATTTCGGTGCCAGGGGTTCGATCCATCAGGTCGTCGATCGACGGGCGGAGAATCCTGGCGCCGTTCCAGAAGATCACCACTGCGGCTGCGAGAGCGGCCCAGTCATCCGCAGATTGCCAGCCAGGCCCGCCGATCACTGCGACCGAGATACCCACAAACGCCGCCGCCGATGTGATGGCATCGTTGAGGTGATGACCAGCGTCGGCGCTCACGGCGGTACTGCCGATGTTCGTGCCGACAACTTTCACCCGGCGAGCCAGCCACCACTTCACGGCCACCACGCCGACGAGGACGATGAGCGTCCATGGAGCCGGCTCGTCATGTGGGGTCCTGATTCCTCTGATGGCCTCGATCGCAATGGCCATCGCTGCTCCCACGACCATGAGCGATACGACCGCCGCTGCGAGCGACTCTGCCTTTCCATAACCGAAAGGAAACGCGTCATCGGGTTCGCGAGACGCGACCTGCAATCCACCCCACACCACGGCAGATGACACGACATCGGCGGTGGATTCAATCGCATCCGCAACGAGTGCAAACGCATTACCAACCAGGCCGGCAATCAGTTTGATGATCGCCAGCGAAGCGTTGGAGAGGATCCCCAGTTGCGCAGAGCGAATGCCCTGCCGCACTGGCGCGTCCGCTGCGCGATTCACCGTTGCGTTCCCATTCGGTCAAATGAAGGGTCTGCGTGACGAATAGGAAACGGGCGCCCAGTTCGTAAGGGCTTCCCTGACACGGCGGAGATGATCACCTCACGCCGATTCCTTCAATAGCCGGACAGTTGCAGGACCATCAAAAGCCGTCCTTCAGGTAGCGCGCAGACGCGGCGCACAGGAGGGGTTCATGGACGGCATCTCTTCACGCAAAATTGCCTTAGCAGCCTTGCTGGTAGCTGCGCTGCCTCTACCGGCGCAAGACACCCTGCCATTTGGCGCCGGTGAGCGCCTGACGTATCACGTCCGCGTCGACAAGATGCGCGCCAGCGGTCGCGGCGTCATGTGGATCGAGGGTCCTACGGAGTTCCGTGGTGCGAACGCGCTCCTCCTTCGCTCTTCAGTGGAAGTCGGGATTGGTCCGATCAAGGCGATCGACAAGACGGATTCCTGGTTCGATCCGGCGAGGATGTCGGCGTTGAGGTTCGAGCAACATCACCGCTACCTCTTTTCACGCCGCGTTTCCGAGATCGAGCTGTATCCCGAGGAAATGCGATGGCAGAGCGCCACTGGACGTACCGGCGCCAGCCTGACCGACGCGCCGCTCGATGAACTGTCCTTCATCTATTACATCCGGACGCTCCCGCTCGAACCCGATAGCAGCTACTCGCTGAACCGGCACTACGACGCCGATCGGAATCCGGTGTGCATCCGCGTCCTGCGGCGCGAGAAGATCACGGTCGCCATGGGCGAATTCGCGGTCGTCGTCGCCGAGCTGCGCGTGAAGGACCCGCGGTTCACCGGTGAAGGCGTAATCCGGCTCTTTCTCACCGACGATGACGACCGGGTTCCCGTTCGCATCGAAAGCACGCTGCCCGGGCTCGGTTCGGCCGTGTTCACGCTCGAATCCTTCGTCCGTGCGCCGGAGCGGTCACTGGCGGGGCCGCGATAAGCGGATACCGCCTGTCAGGGATTCTCTGACGCGGCGTCACCCAAGCGCCTCACGCGAATTCCGCGAATCCCCCGACTCTCCTGGATCCGGTTCAGGCCGACCTTCCACGCAGAAATGACGAGGTACCGAAGTCCAACGCCGGAGACCCTGCACATGGCACACAATCTCAAGTCAACCAAATGGCTGATGGCTGGACTACTGCCGCTGTTGTTAGGCGCTCGCCAAACGAGCCCACGCGGAACCGCCCTCGATCTCCAGCCCGAAAGCCGGCTGTGGGTGAGCGGCACCTCGTCGGTCCGGGCGTGGGAATGCAAGGCGACAACGTTTTCAGTGGCCGTGGAGAGCGATACCAACGCGGCGGCGGCCGTCCTGGCCGGCGATAAGGCGGTCAATGCGGCGGATGTCGTGGTCTCGACCGAACGCCTCGAATGTGGCAATGGCTCCATGAACGGTCACATGCGGAAGGCGCTCAAGGCGCAGGAACACGCGCTCATCGCGTTCCGCATGGCCTCCTATGAGTTGACGAAGTCGAATGACTCGCTGCTGGTGACGATCAAGGGCGCGCTCACGCTCGGCGGCACCGAAAAGCCCATCGAGCTCACGGGGTTGGCCGTGCCCGCACCGGACGGCGCACTGCGAGTGGCGGGAACGTACGCGCTCAAGATGACCGAGTTCGGCCTCAATCCGCCGACGCTGATGTTCGGCCGGATAAAGGTGCACGACCTCGTGAAGGTGGGGTTCGATGTCGTGCTCAAGGATCGCGCTGAATAGCAGATGCCTACGGCCGGCGCGCCCGCGCCGCGCCTAACGAATACGCAACCAGTGGAGGGAATTACCATGAAACGGAACTTGATCGGCATCATCGCAGCGAGCGCGCTCCTGGCGCTTCCACTCGCCGCCCAGGATGGCGGGAATACGACCGGCGGAACCTCGGGCAAACCCGATTCCTCGGCCAAGCCGGCGGCTCCTGCCGCGACAATCTCCCGCGCACCGGGAATCGAAATCCAGCACATCCGGCCCGTCGACCAACGCGGCCTCGGGATGTTCGAGGCGCCCAAGAAGGACACCGTGACCTACACGGGCTTCAAGCTCTCGTGGGGCGGCGCGTTCACGCAGCAATTCCAGGGGATCAATCACGAGAACACGGCGGCTCCCAAGATCGTCAATAACGTGGATCAGAATCAGCTGATGCGGATCGGGGGTGGCTTCAACAACGCAGTCGCCAACATGTACCTGAACGCACAACTGGCGCCCGGCATCAGGGTGCAGATGACGAGCTACCTGTCGGCACGCCATCACCAGGAGACGTGGGTGAAGGATGGTTACATCCTGATCGACCAGTCTCCGCTCGAGTTCAAGCCGCTCCAGGACTTGATGAAATACGTCACGCTCCGCGTCGGTCACTTCGAGGTGAATTACGGCGACGCGCACTTCCGTCGCACCGACAACGGGAACGCAATGTACAACCCGCTGGTCGGCAACCTGCTGATGGATGCCTTCACGACCGAGATCGGCGCCGAAGTGTATGTGCGCACCGGTCCGTGGCTCGCGATGGCCGGCGCCACGGGTGGCGAAACCCGCGGTCAGGTCACGGTGCCGGAAAAGCGGTCCCCGGGGTTCCTGGGCAAGGTGGGATTCGACAAGGAGTTCACCGAGAACCTCCGCTTCCGCCTCACCGGTTCGATGTTCGCGCAGGCGAAGGCGAACAACAACTCGTTGTTCACTGGTGACCGCGCCGGTTCCCGCTACTACCAGATCATGGTGAACACGGCCGGCACCGAGAAGGACAGCGCCTGGACGGGCAACGTCCAACCGGGATTCCAGAGCGAGACGCGCTCCTGGGTGATCAACCCGTTCGTGAAGTTCGGCGCGCTCGAGTTCTTCGGGAACATCGAACAGGCGAAGGGTCGTGCCCGCACGGAACCCGAGAACCGGAAGTGGACGCAGAACGCGTACGAGCTGACCTACCGGTTGTTCAACGACAACCTGTACGTCGCCGGCCGCTACAACACCGCGGAAGGGCTGCTGAAGGGCTACACCGACGACGTCAAGATCGAGCGCACCCAATTCGGTGGTGGCTGGTTCCTCACGCCTAACGTCCTCGGCAAGCTCGAATACGTGAACCAGCAATACAAGAACTTCCCCACCACCGACATCCGGAACGGGGGCAAGTTCCGTGGCTGGATGCTCGAGGGAGTTGTCGCCTTCTGAAGCGCGGTCACGGGTGCGGATCCCTCCCTCCGCACCAAATCCGGGTGGCTGGCAGATCATCGCCGGTCACCCGGTTCTGAATTCCGCCGGCACGGTTGTGTCAGGGACTCCCCTACGGCGGGGCACGAAACACCCCGATGAAGAATCCAGCCCTCCCCGACTTTGGCAAAGCACCGGTCGACCGATCTTCCTCCGCGAAGGCACCAAACGCATTCACCGAACTCATTCAATGACTTCCAATTCCAGAGCCGATTTCCAGGATCCTTCGACGAAGGGTCCCATCGACCGCCGTGATTTCCTGCGTCATTCGGCCTACGGTGCCGTCGCGGTCAGCGCGCTTGCCGCGTGCAACAACGGCGGCGACGCGGCTGCCGCGGCGGCCACTAAGTCCGCACTGGCGACGCCGGCCGCTGGTCAGGTTCCGTCAGTCTCCAAGTCGGAGCAGATGGACCAGATGCACGAAGCGGGGATCAAGGCGTTTCCGGCCAAGACCGAAGGCACGGGATGTTTGCCGCTGGCGCCACGTGTGGATCGCGGCGTGAAGGTGTACGAGCTCGAGGCGACGGAAATAAAGTGGGAGGTGGCGCCCGGACAGCGGGTGACGGCGATGGCCTACAATGGCCAGGTGCCGGGTCCGGAAATCCGCGTCAAGGAAGGCGACCGCGTCCGCGTGGTGCTCACCAACAAGATGTCGGAGTCGACCGCGATTCACTTCCACGGCCTCGAGCTCCCGAACGACCAGGACGGCGTCCCGTTCATCACGCAGCCGCCGGTGAAGCCGGGTGAAACGTTCACGTACGAGTTCACCGTGCCGAACTCCGGCTCGCACATGTACCACTCGCACCACAACGCCGCCAAACAGGTGGGCCTTGGCTTGTTAGGCGCATTTATCGTGGAGCCGAAGAACCCGCGCCCCATTGAGCGCGTCGATCGCGACTTCACGTTCATCCTGAACGATGGCCTGCACGGGTACACGTTCAACGGGAAGAGCTTTCCGGCGACGGCGCCCCTCGTGGCGAAGCTCGGCGAGAAGATCCGCATCCGGTACATGAACGAGGGGATGATGATCCATCCGATGCACCTGCACGGCATGCACATGACCATCATCGACAAGGACGGATGGCCGGTGCCGGCGCCCTGGAAGTGCGACACCCTCAACGTGGCGCCCGGCGAACGGTGGGACGTCATCGTGAACTGCACCATGCCCGGCACGTGGGCGTTCCACTGCCACATCCTCCCGCATGCCGAATCCGAACATGGCATGTTCGGCATGGTGACCGTCCTGGTGGTGGAGAAGTAGCATGACCGCCGCCGCGCAGCCTGCTCTCGTCGCGTCTCCCGGATGGTGGAGAAGCGTAACGGATCGCGTCCTCCGCCTGCCGCTGGTCGCCAAGCTGGCGGGGGCCAACGCGCTGATCGTGGTGTTGGCGTGGACGGCCGCGTACCTCGACCAGCGGGCGCGCACGGACGACTGGCGCCTCCTTGCCGTACTGGCCGTTGCGCTCACGACAGGCCTCGCGGTGAACATGGTGCTGCTCCTCATCGCCCTGCGGCCCATTCGCATGCTCGAAGCAACAGCCGCCCGCGTGTGGGAGGGAGACCTGGGCGCTCGCGTACCCTGGTCGGCGGTCGCCGACCGCGGCATCGAGAAATTGTCAGTTGCACTGAACCTGCTGCTGGAATCGCTCTCGCAAGACCGGAGTCGCGCGCGCCAGCTCACGGAACGGATTGCCCAGCAGGGTGACGAACAGCGTGCGGAAGTCGCGCGAGAGCTGCAGGAATCCATTGCCCAATCGCTCGCCGGTCTTCTCTACACCGTGACCGCCGCCCGCGATGAATGTCAGGGCACGGAATGCCTTCGAAACCTGGACGCCGCCCGGGACATCACCCAGCGCTGCATGGAAGAGCTGCGTGAACTCTCAGGCCGGGTCCACCCGCGGCTCCTCGATGACTTCGGGCTGATCGCGGCGCTCAGGCACATGGCTCGCACCATGGCCCCGCCGAATTCACGGGTTCGCATTACCGTTAGGCATGACGGCGTCGAGTCCATGGTTGGCCTCACCGCGTCACGCAAGGCCGTCCTGTACCGGGTGACGGAAGAAGCGGTTCGGGATGCGGTTCGGCACGCGTGGGCGTCCAACATTGAAATCCGGGTCGCGGCCGCCGCCGGATCCGTTTCCATCGACGTGGTCGACGACGGAGTAGGTATCGACGAGTCGGCCGAAGGTGACGAAGGCCCCACCCTCGGGTTGATGCGCGAGCGGCTGGCGTTGGTGGGAGGAGAGTGTGAAGTCTGCAGTACGGCAGGTCAGGGCACCCGGGTTTCCGTGCGCCTCCCATTCGGCGCAGCTATTATTGAACAACCACGCCTTTCCAAGACAGCCTGATGCCGGGAGATACGATTCGCGTCGTACTGGCGGACGACCACGCCGTCGTTCGGGCCGGACTGCGAGCAGTCCTGGCGACCGCCAAGGACATTTCGGTCGTCGGCGAAGCGTCGACGGGGCGCGAAGCGGTGGCGCTGGTTGAGCGACTCATACCCGATGTCCTCATCACCGACCTCTCCATGCCCGACATGGATGGGACCGCGGCCACGAAGGCCATCGTGGCGAAGGAACTGGCGACGAAGATTCTCGTATTGACGATGCACGTCGAAGACGAATACCTCGTGCCGCTCATGGAAGCCGGAGCAAACGGGTATCTCGTCAAGAGCGCGGCGGACCGGGAGCTCGTCGCGGCGGTTCGCGCGGTCGCTTACGGCGACACGTACGTCAGCCAGAGCGCGTCAGGCGTCCTGATCAAGGGACTTCGCCGCAAGGATCCCGTGCAGGCGGAACGGGATCGTTATGAAGCCCTGACGCAGCGGGAGCGCGACGTGCTCCGTTTTGTCGCGCAGGGCTACTCCGCTCCGGAGATTGGCGAACGCCTCTTCATCAGTCCGAAGACCGTCGACACGTACAAGCAGCGCATCCAGGAGAAGCTCGGTCTCGCGCATCGCGCGGAATACGTGCAATTTGCGCTCAAGCTCGGGCTGCTCGCCGAGCAGGCACCCACCTGACGACGTCGCCGCGAAATCCTGGTCGTTGATGACGGACATTCGGTCTTCGACCGACGATCAATCCACGCTCATCGCGGCGTTGCGTGCGTCCGAGGCCAAGTTCTCGGGCATTCTCGACATCGCCGCCGATGCGATCATCACGATCGACGAGGCGCAGCGCATCCTTCACTTCAACAGGGGCGCCGAGGAAATCTTCGGCTGGCGCGCCAGCGAAGTGCTTGGCCAGAGTCTCGAGGTGCTGCTGCCTGAGCGTTTTCGTCCGACGCACTCCGCGCACATCAAGGCGTTCGGTGCTGCGCAGGAGCAATCGCGACGGATGGGCCATCGGCGGGAAGTGAGCGGGCTGCGGCGTGGCGGCGTCGAGTTTCCCGCCGAGGCCTCGATTTCGAAGCTCGTCCTTGTCGACGGCTCACGCATCTATACGGTCGTCCTGCGCGATATCTCCGAGCGCAAGCAGGCCGAAGAGACCGAACGGTTTCTGGCCGACGCGGGTGCGAAGCTTTCGGCGACACTCGAGTCGGACGCCGTGCAGTCGGCGATCTGTCAGGCAGCGGTCCCCGCGCTCGCCGACGCCTGCCTGCTGGACGTTGTCGATGGCGCGACCGGATCGATCCGGCGCACCATGGCGGCCACGTCGACCGACATCGACGCGGTTCTGCGCCAACTCGAGCGTCGCTTCCCCATCAGCTGGGATTCGGCTTCGCCGGTCATCGACGTCCTGCGTCGCGGGCGCGAAGAGCTGATCGAGAGTATCGACCAGGAGTGGCTCGAGGCCCACGAAGACCAGCCGGAGGCCATTCAGCTCTGGCTGCAGATCGCGCCCCGCGCGATGCGTGTCCTTCCGCTCGTGGTCGGCGGGCGCACGTTAGGCGCGCTGTCGTTGCTGGCCATCGGGGACAGGGCGCGACGCAGGGGAAGGCTCGACGAGGCGGTTGCGGCAGGGAAGTTCGTGACCCGCGCGGGCCTGGCCCTCGAAAACGCCCGCCTCTACGCCGCGGCCCGTCGGGCCACACTTGCGCGCGACGAAGTGCTCGCGGTCGTGTCACATGATCTTCGCAATCCGCTTTCCTCGATTGCCATCTGTGCGCGAACGCTGCGACAGGATGCGCCGGCCGATTCGGAACAATCGACCATGCTCTCCGCGATCGCCGAAGCGACGGACTGGATGAATCGGCTCATTCACGATCTGCTCGATGCTTCGGCTATCGAAGCGGGCCGGTTGTCTATCGTGCGCCAGGCCGAGGGGCTCGCCTCCATCATCGACTCGGCCGTGAGCATGATCGCCGGAGAAGCGGCCGCAAAGTCAATTGCGCTGTCGGTGGAGCTCCCTGATGCCTTACCCGCGGTCAACGTGGACGCGGTGCGTGTTGGCCAGGTAATCGGGAACCTGCTGGCCAACTCGGTCAGGTTCACCGAACCGGGCGGCCGCATATCGGTGCGTGTGCGACTGGCGGCGCCGTTTGTCGAAGTGTCGGTTGTGGACACCGGATCCGGAATTGCGATCGATGAGCAGCCGCGCGTCTTCGACCGATTCTGGCAATCGCGTCGAACCGCGGGTCGCGGCAGCGGACTTGGTCTCGCCATCGCCCGCGGCATTGTCGAGGCGCACGGGGGGAGGATTTGGGTGGAGAGTGCGCCGGGGGTGGGGAGCACGTTTTCGTTCACGGTGCCGGTAGATCCAGCCTAAGGGTACTAACGGCGCAGGGGCCAAACGGCGCACTTGCCGGACAGCGCAGGTGCCAAACAGCGCAGGCGCCAAATGGCGCGACGGCGCAAAGGCCCGACAGCGCAAAAGCCCGACAGCGCAAAGGCCCAACAGCGCAAAAGCCCAACAGCGCGGGGGCACCTCACGTGACGCGCAGGTGACGCTCCGCCATTTACGTCGCGGGTGCCGACGGCCTCCATTCTCGCTCTCCTCGTCGATCGCGCGAGTGTCGACCGCCTTCGCGCGGCATATGGAAATCAGCTTCGCGAGACTGACAGCCAGCCGCACCTCATCGAGGCGAGCCGGGTGGCCGGTGTCGAGCTTGTCGTCGTCTCACCGCGAGATCGCACTGGCTGTTCGCTGACGACCACTGTGGCAGCCATCCGGGCGAGCCGGCAGGGTGCGCCCGTTTATGTCTACGCCGACCGCAGCGCAGAGAGTCTCCGTGAGTTGATGCCGCTCGCTCGCGCCGGCGCGCGAGGGGTCATCGTGCGTGACGTCGATGATGACGCGCTGAGCCTGCGCCGCCTGCTCGAGCGCGGGAGTCTCACACGCGCGGTTGAGACCGTGACGCTGGCTGTTCAGCACGTGGTGCCGGCCCGCCAGCTCCCGCTTCTGCTTCTGTGCCTGGAGCACATCACCGAACCGCTGAGTGCAAACGTCTTCGCCGGTCGATTGGGCGTGAGTCGCCGCACGTTATCCGCATGGGCGCAAAAGGCCGGCGCCAACGGCATCCGGTCGTTGACGTCGAAGTGCCGAGTCGTGACGGCCATCGAGTTGATTCGCGATTCGGGACGACCGATCGAACACGTCGCCCACGCCCTCCAGTTTGCGTCGTCGGCCCATCTCCACAACACGATCAAGCGGTACACGGGCCTGGGGCCGCGCGAAGCGGCTGCGCATGACTCCGCCCAGTGGTGCCAACGTCTGTTCGATGTCGCGCGCACGACCATCTCTGCTCGCCTGAAGCAAAGCCACGTATCGCCTCCCGGGAAAACCCATCTGCCTCCCGTGGAATGGCTCATTTCACCTAACGACGCAACCTTGCACCCACGTCAGGACGCGATCCTGAGGAGCATCCACTGATGACTCGACAAACGATCTCTCGCCTCGGCGTCCTTCTCAGCGCAGTTCTCGCGGGTAGTTGGCCAGCGACGCTCGCTCGTTCAGCAGGGCTTCCGCAGGTCGCCGCCACCTGCAGCACAATCGTTGAACCGTCGCGCCGGCTGGAATTGCCCGACGGCGGGATCGTGTCCGTTGACATGCAAAGTCTGGCGCGTTCGGGCGAGTCGGTGCTCGCGATTGGACGGCACGCCTACGTATTCCCGCGGAATGCACAATTACGCTCGTCGCCGATCGTGAAGGACTCGATCATTGGCGTCCTGATCGATCGCGGAAACGTTTCGCTGGTGTTCAGTCCGATGAAACCGCGGCGGGTCTTTCACCCTCACGCGGTTGCCGGCCAGAACGGGTCCTTTCACGTGTTGTTCGCCACCGCTGGCGACACGCTCCCGCATTTCGTCGACGCGTCGGACACGGCCACACTCTGGTATGCAAGGTTCGACAACGGCACATGGCGCTCGGTGCAACGGATCGCCGCCGTTCGCGGCGCTTCGCTCAACGAGGAGGCAAGCTCGGATTTTCTCGAGCGCGATGGACAGTTGAGTTTTCTGTTTCCATTTGTGGATGATCGGGACAGCGCGTCCACGGGCGGAGTGATCCTGTTGCGTCGCCGGCAGTCAACGTGGTCGTGGGATACGCTGCGCACGTATCGGAGACCGTCGGCCGTACGCGCCCGGCACGGTCCAACGGGTGAATCGATCACCTCCGTGTTTCCGCAGTACGGACCGGGCCTCGATTCGATTGCCGAGCGGCTCTACGTCGCCCGATTCGATTCGACGTGGAGTGCACGCCGCGTGATCGCAGGTGACGGATTGCGAGCCGTGATGGCTCCCGATCTGGTGGCAGAAGGCGACGGATTCATTGTGTCGTGGAATTCGTGGCGCGCGGGGCAGTTCGGTTCGCTCGGTCTGGAGTGGCTTCGCCTGAACAGCAATAACCACGTGGTCGTGCGATCAGTCGTCGACTCGGGCAAGACTACGTTCCCGTTTGAACTGGTTTCGGCGGACCAGCAACGCCCTCTCTGGCTGTATCATGGCGCGCCGTATCAGCAAGCCGCCGCACTCGTTATGGCGCTGGATTCGGGCTTGATGCGTTTCGCCGATTTACGAGCACCGTTCTTCAATCCGGCGACGATCAGTATCGCGCTCTCGAGATCACGATACCTGGTATTCACGCAGAAGGTGGGGCAAACGGAGACCGAGCCGATGGCGGCTTCATATACCACGCTTCTGCAGATTCGCTGCCCCACGTCGGCGCAGCGGTAGCACCACTCACTCGGAGGAGGAATGCACTATCGGTATCTCAGTGTGGTAGCAACGATCGTGGCGGGTTCGATGATAGCCTGCAGCGACGCAGCCGTTGACCATGTCACGGCACCACGTTCCACGGTGACGCCGGCTGCGCCGGTCGCGAATGAATGGCCAACCGAGGATGAACTTGCTGCCGCTGGGATGCCGAGTGGAATTGGCTTCACGATTTCCTCCAACGCGTGGTTCGAGGACAACAATCGTTCGTTCGTCGCTCAAGCGTCGGTTCACTTTGAGTGGGTGAACGAAGCGTCGGCGCGGCTCCACGCATCTCTCCTCAATCCGGCTGGTGCTACCGTCAATTCCGGCTCGGCTGAAGTGGCGTACAAGCGCGTGGCAGTACCGGTTTCCAGGGGGGACACAACGCTGACGGTCCGGATCTCGACCAACAACGTCACGTGCGGCCTGCTTGGCAAGCATAACTATTCGGGGCGCGGGGCGTTGAACGCGCTCGATGCGAGCCTGATCCAGATCGTGCTTTTCCAGAAGCAGGTTGGCGAAACGAACGGTGCTGACGTTCCAGAATCAGCGTGTCCGCCTTCTGATGGTTGCGAAGAACCTGTTGCGCGGGTGACCGCGGGCACGATGGGCATTCTCGCGTCGGAATCAACGGACTGTGAGGACGACGCGCCCGCACCGCCTGGTGGTGGCCACGACGAGATCGAAGTGTGCTACGCCGTGTGGGTGCAAATCTGGGTCTTTGACTGGGCGCGCGGCACGTTCTGGCTGCTCCTCGAATACTTCGGCGGCGTGTTCTGCTACATGACGTGATTGCGCATTTCCAGTTCGGAGGATCAACGAATCACTCAGACTCAAGAGGATCGACCATGTCAAGATTGACTGCCTGTTTTGCTTTATTGGCGATGCTCGCAACGGCATCGTTGTCCGCTGATGCTCAACAGCCGCCCGTTGGCGCCGCCAGAGTCACTCTGGTTTCCGGTCCGTCCCTTTCGAAGGGTGCGATGACCGAGGTGGTGCGTCGCGCCGAGCGCGTTCCACAAAACGTCGTGATCGTGGATTGGAACGCCGGCGCAGACGACCTGGCGGGCGCACTCGCCATGATCAACGCCCTGCGCACACAACATGGTGACGTGTTGACCCAGGACCACCGCGCGCGACCCGAAACGGTGAAGCACGGGCCGAGCTGGAAGGACAGCGCCTACCGAAAGTGGTTACATGATCAGCTCATGCGTTTGCGTCAGGCGCCGCAACGAGGGTTCGCCGACTTTGGAGTCGTGAGAGCGGTGCACATCACGCTTCCGGCGCAAGGGGGCGTGATCACCTCCGGGAACAGCGCGGCGAAGTAGCGGCATTTCTGTAACGAATGAATGGGACTCCGCAACGAGCGGGGTCCCATTTGCATTCTGACCAGCCCTCTGTCTAACGTCGGTGCTCCAAGTTGCTGGTTCCTGCGCAACGCTTACGACTCAACAACGAAATGCCCAAGAGCACGAGCGACACAGACACCAGCGCGCCAGCAGTGAAGGCAACACGCAAGGAGTGGATCGGGCTGGCGGTTATCGCCCTGCCATGCATCCTGTATTCGATGGACCTCACGGTGCTTCACATGGCCGTGCCTCAACTCAGCACCGACCTCGAGCCGACCAGCGCGCAACTGCTATGGATCATCGACATCTATGGATTCCTCGTTGCCGGTTCGTTGATCACGATGGGGACGCTTGGCGATCGCATCGGCAGGCGCTTGCTCCTGCTGATCGGCGCCGCCGCGTTCGGCCTGGCGTCAGTGCTTGCCGCGTTCTCGAAGAGCGCCGAAATGCTCATCGCCTCCCGCGCGATCCTTGGCGTGGCCGGCGCGACCGTGGCGCCGTCCACGCTCTCGCTCATCCGGAACATGTTTCTCGATCCGCATCAACGGACCGTGGCGATCAGCGTGTGGATCACGAGCTTCTCGATAGGCGGCGCGATCGGGCCACTGATCGGCGGCGCGCTGCTGCAGGTGTTCTGGTGGGGATCCGTGTTCCTGATCAGCGTGCCGGTGATGGTACTGCTGTTGATCGTTGGGCCGAGGCTGCTGCCCGAATACCGCGATCCGTCGCCGGGCCGGCTCGATCTCATCAGCGCCGCGATGTCTCTGGTCGCCGTGCTGTCCGTGATCTTCGGGCTCAAGCAGATCGCACAGGATGGAGTGGCACTGATGCCGATCGTGGTGATTCTCACCGGCATCGCGATCGCGGTCGCTTTTGCACGGCGTCAACTGCACCTGAAAGCCCCGCTGGTCGACCTGCGCCTGTTCGGCGAACCGGGATTCAGCGCGTCGCTGGCGACGTACGGACTGTCGATCCTGGTGCTGTTCGGCGGGTTTCTTTTCCTCCCGCAGTTTCTGCAGCTCGTGCTCGGTCTCTCGCCGTTTGTTGCCGGTGTGTGGACGCTGCCGTGGGCGCTCGCGTTCATTGTGGGCGCCGGCGTCACGCCGGGGCTGGTGCGGCGGGTGCCGCCCGCGTCCGTGATGTCCGCTGGCCTCGTGCTCTCGGCCGTCGGATTCGCGATGTTCGCACAGATTGGTACCGGGACGGGGTTTCTCTGGTTCGCCACCGGCTCCGGCCTCTTTTCGCTCGGCATGTCGCCGGTCTTCACGTTGACGACGGACCTGATTATCGGCACCGCGCCGCCGGAGCGCGCCGGTGCGGCCTCGGCGATCTCCGAAACGAGCGCCGAGCTGGGAGGAGCGCTCGGCATTGCCTTGTTCGGCAGCATCGGTGTGGCGATCTACCGGATGGCGATGGCGGGGCGGATCCCGGCGTTGCTGGCCGCGGACCGCGCCGAATCCGCCCGGGCCACGTTAGGCGGCGCAATGGCGGCGGCCGCCGAGCTTCCCGCCGACCAGAGCGCGGTGCTCATCGACACCGGTCGCGCCGCGTTCATCAAGGCGCTCCAGCTGTGTTCAGCGATGAGTGTTGTGGGATCGCTCGCGCTGGCGGTGTTCGTCGCGTTGACTCTCAGGCGGGTGAAACGACACGGCTGAGTACAACACGGCTGAGTACAACACGCTGAGTAGTGAGTGCTGGGTGCTTGAGCGATGTGCTGCGAGCTGGGGTTGGTGCTGGTAGCACTAGCCTAACGCGACTCTGCCCCAGCACCAGCTCCAGAATCCAGCAGCTGGCTCAAGCACTCAGCACTCACTACTCAGCGGGCGGTTCCCGGCGACACTCAGCCGTACGCTCCACCCCTACAGCATCATTGTGTGCCTCGTTCGGTAGGGTAATGCCCACGCGACGCGTGTCTATACAGCGGCCGGTACCGCAAAATGCGGCGAACGCGGCCATAGAGACACGACCCACACCGAAAGTGACATGAGCCCGAGGCACGAGGTGGAACTTTCCGCCACACACGGTGGATCGAACATCGCCCCCGAGTCGCGATTGGAAGGAGAATCCGCCATGACAACCCATGCCCGCCGGCCGCTGTCGCGCACGCGGTCGTTCTTCGCGCCAGCGATTCTTGTGCTGGCGCTGAGTGCGCCAGCCGTCAGCCACGCCCAGTACTTCGGGCGCAACAAGGTCCCGTACGAGCGCTTCCGGTTCCAGGTGTTGAGGACGCCGCACTGGGACGTCCACTACTACGACGAAGAGGCGGCCGCCGCTCGCGATGCGTCGCGCATGCTCGAACGCTGGAACCTCCGGCTGTCGTC